>JAANMV010003123.1_pt1 | contig 14840 bp, 8 predicted proteins | sample 7279661 | NCBI WGS metagenome assembly JAANMV01 (sample SAMN14094540, study PRJNA606508) | bioreactor metagenome | isolation source: A lab-scale SPAN reactor treating ammonium-rich wastewater day 121 | place: Ireland: Galway | collected 2017-05-16 | reverse complement strand
GACGAAATTTTTGGAATTGAAAATTTCCGAAACGACATTACACGAGTAAAGTGTAACCCGAAAAATTTTGCTCGTAAAGGTTACGGAAACATCAAAGATTTGATTTTGTTTTATTCAAAGTCAGGCAACTTAATTTGGAACGAACCGAAAACGCCATACACCGAAGACGATAAAACAAAGTTGTTTCCTAAAACCGACAAAAACGGCAGACGTTACACAACAATTCCGTTGCACGCACCGGGCGAAACACAAAACGGAAAAACTTCGCAAGCATTTAAAGGGATTTTGCCACCGCAAGGCAGACATTGGCGAAGTGATGTAAGTATTTTGGAACAATGGGACAATGACGGTTTAATTGAATGGAGCGACAACGGAAATCCACGCAAGAAAATATTTTTTGACGAACAAGAAGGAAAACGTATGCAAGATATTTGGGAGTTCAAAGACCCGCAATATCCTGTTTACCCGACAGAAAAAAATCCAGACTTGTTGGACATTATTGTAAAAACTTCGTCCAACGAAAACAGCATTGTTTTGGACTGTTTTGCAGGTTCTGGGACAACACTAAAATCTGCACAGACAAACGGCAGACAATGGATAGGCATTGACCAATCGGACGAAGCTATAAAAGCAATCACACAAAAATTAGACGGAGTAGAAAACGATTTGTTTGTTGCAAAATCAGACTACAAACTACTGACGGAAGAAAAGCACAGCACCCAACAGCTAGTTTGCCGCAATGGCGGGTGAACGGCTTCGATTAAACGCTAATGCTAAATTTGAACTGTATGCTTCGTATCAAGTGTTGTACTGAAAAGCCCCCACTACGCAAAGTCGCAAACAGTTTTGTTTTTTGGAGAGGTAATATGCCGCTGAATAATTCTATAAATAAAATGTATCCCGACGGCTCCCTTGTGGCGAGCGAAAGGCTTCCCCTGCCCGAGTCGCAGTTAAATCTTGCACGACGTTCAATGTCGGCGGAAGATTACGCTCGTTACTCGGCTGTTCAACTTTACGCTATAACGTATCTAAGCGGCGAGAAATTTATCAAGGGTTTCATGGCATTGCCTTCCGTTGCGGAAGAGGCATTATTGCCATCATTAATTTTCAATCGCGGCGGCACGGGTGTTCGCGGTGCATTAACTGCCGAATCAGCAATGAATTACGCCGGATTATATGCAAGTTGGGGCTATATTTGCGTTGCAAGTCAATATCGCGGTCAAGGCGGCAGTGAAGGCATTGAGGAATGGGGCGGGCGCGATGTTGACGACGCACTTAATCTAATTCCGCTGCTCGACTTGCTTAACTATGCAGATAAAAACCGTATCGGAATAATAGGCGGAAGTCGAGGCGGCATGATGGCATTGCAAATGCTTGCACGAACAAACCGCTTCCGTGCGGCTGTTACAATCGGTGCGCCGGCGGCATTACATCAAGGGCCTGCCAACTCTTATATTTACAAAACATTTGCAAAGTTTATTCCCGAAGGGCAAGATTTGCGTGAGGCTGCACGTGCGCGTTCCGCAACCGATTTTGCGGCCGATATTTGCAAAACTACTCCGCTGCTTGTTCTGCACGGAACGGGCGATCGCCGCGTGGATCCTATGCATGGTTACAAACTCGGCATGGCTTTGCAACAATGCAATCATCCGTATAAACTTGTTATGTACGACAACGCCGACCATGTTTTAGCCGGCAGACGCAACGAAAGCAACGAGGAAATTCGCCAATGGGTAGACCGTTACGTAAAACGCCGTGAGGCTCTCCCGAAAACGGGGCCTCACGGCGCGTAAAAAAATACTTCGGCCGATTATTACACGTCGAGATTTTTCACGTAATGGGCATTTCTTTCGATAAATTCGCGGCGCGGCTCTACTTTTTCTCCCATAAGCGTATCAAAAACATGAATTGCTTCGGTTACATTTTCAATGGTAACCTGCAAAAGAGTGCGCGTTTCGGGGTTCATCGTTGTAGCCCACAATTGGTCGGGGTTCATTTCGCCCAAGCCTTTGAATCGGGAAATAATAATGCCGTCGGCTGTGGCATTTTCTACTATTTCCTCGCTTTTTTCCTCGTCCTTTACTTTGTCTTTGCGTATGCGCTTGATAATTTCATCGCGTTCGCGGTCGTCGTAGGCATAGTATTCGCTTTTTCCTTTTTTCAATTTATACAGCGGCGGTTGCGCAATATACAATTTTCCTTGCATAATGAGTTCGCGCATATTTAAGAAGAAAAATGTCAGCAAAAGTGTGCGAATATGCGAGCCGTCAACGTCCGCATCAGCCATTAGAATAACCTTGCCGTAACGTGTTTTCGTTGCATCGAAGTCTTCGCCGAAGCCCGCGCCAACGGCAGTAATAATCGTGCGAACTTCTTCGTTTTCCAGCACTTTGTTTATTCTTGCACGATGAGTATTCAGGATTTTTCCGCGTAGCGGCAATATAGCCTGAAAACGTCGGTCGCGCCCCTGTTTAGCCGAGCCGCCGGCGGAGTCTCCTTCAACAAGGAAAATTTCTGTGTCTTCGGCCGTGCGTAGCGTACAATCGGCTAATTTTCCGGGCAATGCCGCACTTTCGAGGGCATTTTGCCGCCTTACAAGTTCGCGCGATTTCTTGGCGGCGATTCGTGCTTCGGCCGCAAGTATGGCCTTTTCGACAATTTTCTTGGCATGTTTCGGATTGGCATCAAGATAAATAGCCAGTTGTTCATTCACTATCGAGCGAACAATGCCCTCCACTTCACCGTTTCCGAGCTTTGTTTTGGTCTGCCCTTCAAATTGAGGTTCGGCCACTTTAACCGAGATTACGGCTGTCAGCCCCTCGCGGAAGTCGTCGCCCGTCAAGCCGATTTTATTCAGATTATTCGCCGTTGCATAAGCATTAATTGTACGTGTAAGTGCCGAACGGAAACCACTGACATGCGTTCCGCCTTCTATTGTGTTGATATTATTCACATAGGAAAGCACGGTTTCGGTGTAATTATCATTATATTCAAAGCAAATATCAACAATAGTATCTGCACCTGAATCACCTTTTGCACTGCCTCCTATCGGCACAATATCCGTAAGAATATTGGCGTTTCGGTCTATATCGCGCACAAAATCCTTAAGCCCGCCCGGAAACGAATAAACTTCGGAAGTATTCTCGCGCTCATCTGCAAGCGTGATAATTATTTCGGGGTTCAGAAACGCCAATTCGCGCAACCGTTCCGATACCCGTTGCATACGAAATTCCGTTGTCCTGAATATAGTGGCATCGGGCCAGAAATGTATTAGCGTTCCGGTTTTATCCGTATCGCCGATAACTTCCACCGACGTAACCGGTGTTCCCTGCTCGTATTTTTGGCGGAAAACTTTGCCTTCTCGCTGAATTGTAGCCACGAATGACGACGACAGCGCATTCACGCACGAAACGCCTACGCCGTGTAAACCACCTGAAATTTTATAGTTGGATTTATCGAATTTGCCGCCGGCGTGCAATGTACATAGCACCACCTCAAGCGTTGAAATTTGCTTTACGGGATGAATCCCGGTAGGAATGCCGCGGCCGTCATCTTGCACCGAGCAAGAGCCGTCGGAATGTAATGTAACCGTAATATTTTTGCAAAATCCGGCAAGTGCTTCGTCTATTGAATTATCAACTACTTCTTGTATCAAGTGGTGAAGCCCTCGGTCGCCTGTATCACCGATATACATAGCCGGACGCAACCGCACCGCCTCCAAGCCTTCAAGCACTTTTATACTGTCTTCGGAATAACCTTGTCCGTCGGGAGAGTTTTCAAGTTCAGTGTCTGCCATATTGCGCTTCTGTGAAACTATTGTGAATGTTTTTTGGAGAGAACATCTTTTCGCTGCAAAAAAGACTTTGCAAAAATACGCTTTTTTTTCGGACGGCCATATATCGAAACCGATGAAACGGCAATATATTTCATTAAGTTACGCAATTACGAGAACTTAATTTACGGCAATGTTTTCCGGTATCGGCCGTATGGGCGTTTATTTATAGAAAAGACAACAAATTACGGTGTAATTTGCATCAAAAAACAGGCGGCAAAGATTTTCTTGGCGATTCGGCGGGAATAGGGTAATTTCGCATCGTTAAAATTGCCCCGTGCGGCAAAAAATTTAATTCGCTCTCTAAAACGATTTTTCAGATTTTTAAAGGTGCTGTGCCATGTCCGAAGTTCTTAATGCTCATAATTTCATACCTCATCATCAGGAAACGGCGCAAAAAGAAGATTTCGGTATGTTTCGCCACAAGGTTTCAAGCCGCGTCCGCAGCTACGACGTTGACCGCCAAAGTATTGTTCACAATGCCGTTTATCTGTATTGGCTCGAAGCGGCGCGCGTGGAATATTTTCGCGAAATAGGATTGCCGATAGACCTTCACACTTTCGTTACAAAACATCGCTTCGTTGTGGCGCGAACCGAAATAGATTATATTTATCCTGCGCTGTTCGACCAAGAATACGAGGTTCTTACCCGAATTCCGCAAATGCGCAACACTTCTTTTGTGTTTGAACAAGCAGCGCGACTGACGGACGGACGTATTTTACTGAAGGCACGCAGCGTTATGGTGCATTTAAATGCAGCGCATCATAACCCGGAACATATTCCTGAAAGTTATCGCAAACTAATACGCGAATACGAAGGCGATAACATAATTTTGCCTTAACATCAAAAAAAAGAAAAGGGGCGGTGATTATCGTTCCCTTTCTTTTTTATTTTTCTCTATCTTTTCCATTTATTCAGCCAAGCATATTACGCATGGCGCGTAATAGTTTCTCTGACGTGTAAGGCTTGTCAAGAAAGCGTATATTTGCAGTTTTTTCGAGTTTATTGCCATTTTGCGTAAATCCGCTGACAGCAATAACTTTAACGTCCGGCTTTATTCTTTGCATTGCTTGAATGGCAGCCCGCCCGTTCATATACGGCATTTCAATGTCGGTTATCACCAATGAAATTTCCGAATGTTGTTTTGCATAGACAGCCACGCCCTCGGCACCGTCTGTAGCGGTAATTACCCGATAATTGTTCGATTCAAGCGTTTGCCGCGTTATTTCAAGTATAGCGGCCTCGTCGTCAATTACCAAAATAATCTGTCCATTGCCTGCAATTTCTTTCTCTTCTTCTCTTTGCTCCTGTTTTTGAGGTAATTTATCTTCGTCAATCATTGCCGGAATATAAACTTTGAACGTGCTTCCTTTGCCGACTTCGCTGTACACGTTGATAAAACCTTCATGGCCTTTTACGATAGATAATACGCTCGGAAGCCCGAGACCTGTTCCCTTGCCAACTTCTTTCGTAGTAAAAAACGGCTCGAAAAGTCTTTCCAGTACAGCAGGCGGAATTCCCGTTCCTTGGTCGGCAACGCTTATGGCCACATAGAATCCGGGCTTGGCATCCAACTGCATACGGGCATATTGCTCGTCTATCGTAACTGATTCGGCCTTAATATCGATTATTCCGCCGTTCGGCATTGCGTCGCGGGCATTTACGCAAAGATTCATCAATACTTGGTGCAATTGCGTCGGGTCTGCAAGTATAGTCGGCAGGTCATCTGCTATATTTTTACGCAGTATAATATTTTTAGGAAAAATTTCTTTGATAATTTTTACTATTTCGACAATAATGTGGCGTACTTGAACTATGGTTTGCTCGCCTTCCGTACCGCGTGCAAAACTCAGCACTTGCTTTACCATATCGGAGCCGCGTTTCACCGAAGACTTCAGCATACTTAGTATTTCGGCTGTTTTTTCGTCGGGGAATCTAACGCTCAGAATCTCGAACGAAAGCATTATCGGCGTTAGTATATTATTCAAGTCATGGGCTATTCCGCCCGCAAGCGTTCCGATACTTTCCAAGCGTTGTGCGCGGCGCATTTGCATTTCGGCGCGTTTTTTTTCTGTGATATCGCGCACTATAACCACAACCTGCATCACCTTGCCGCTTTTATCGAATACCGGACTGCCCGATACGTCTGTATCGCGAATAGAGCCGTCGGAAGACAGCATACGGAATTCTCCCGTCTTGACGGTGCCGGATTTAAACACATCTCCTAATGCTGTTCTTGCCCGCTCGCGGTCGTCGGGATGCAGGTCGCCGAATATGGTAGTTCCGGTAGGATTATCTCGTTTCCCCAGTACGGATGAATATGACGGGCTGATATAAAGACGTTTTGCATTTATATCGAGAACGCTTATATAATCAATTGTACTTTCGGCTATTGCTCTGAAAAGCTCTTCGCTTTGCCTGCGCGCCTCGTCTGCTTCTTTGAATTTGGTTATATTTTCGGCGGCTATGATAATGCCGCCTATCGTCCCGTCCGTATCATGCCAAGGTGCTATTGAACGGCGAAGCCACTTACGCGAACCGTCCGGCATTTCCCATAAATCTTCATCGCTTTTGTATAATTCGCCCTCCAAACCCCGCAAATGTTGTTCATACCAAACTTCGGGCATTCCGGGAAGGATTTCATGATGCGGCTTACCGATAATTTCTTCGTCGGTTTTACCGAAATAATCCAACCAATGCTGACTTACTACGATGTATCGCAACTCCCTGTCCAGCATAGCCAAATTCATCGGCGTTTCGCGCACAAAAGCCAACAATTGTTCGCGACTGCGGCGCAATTTTTCCTCTGCTTGTTTGCGCTCGGTTATATCGCTGAATATCACGACAATATGTTCGGGAGCAGGATTGGAAAGCGATACTGATACCCATTGATTCAACTCGGACACATAATTCTCGAAACGGCGGGGCTTTCCGCTTACGATAACATTATTCCAACGTTCTAATATTTCGCGATTCCTTGTCCAAAAGCCCGGTAATTCGTCGTTTATCTTCTTTCCGCCCAGTCCGCGCCATCCTGTCAATTGCTCCGCAGCCGGATTTATGGCCAAACACATCATATCTTCCGGCCGGCCGTCTTCGTCGTAGAGTATTCGCGACAAGACATAGCCCTCCGATATATTCTCGAACATTGTTCTATACAGCATTTCGCTTTGCCGTAATTTTTCCTCGGCTTGTTTGCGCTCGGTTACGTCTTCGAATATGGCATTTATATATCCCGTAGCCGGACTTGACAGCGATACCGAATACCAACTGTTGAGTTCGCTGACGTACTTTTCCAAACGCTGCGGCACACCGCCAAAAGCCACATCGCTCCAACCCTCCAATATATCGCGGTTCGACTCCCAAAATCCGGGCAATGCACTGCCTATTTTTCTTCCCGCCAAACCGGACCATTTGGTCATTTTCTCGCCGGACGGATTTATCGCTATGCACAAAATATCTTCCGGCCGACCTGATTCATCGCATAGAATTTGAGCGTAGACATAGCCCTCCGACATATTTTCAAATAGTTCTCTGTATCGTTTTTCGCTATTCCGCAAATCTTCTTCGGCTTGTTTCTTATCCGTTATATCGCTAAAGACAGTAATAAAATATTCCGGCGAAGGGCTGAACGACATAATTAAAAACCACTTAGAAAACGCAGGAAGATATATCTCCGCTTGTCGTGATTTTGCTGTTTCCAACATTTCCTCATAGTTTTTGCCCAATATTCCCGAATATAATTCAAAAACACCCGGAAAAACTTCACTTACGCGCTTGCCCACAACGTCATTTAATCCTAATATAGCCGTAAACGCTGGATTTACAGTAATATATTCTAAGTCATACGGTTCATTGTTTTCATTTCTTACAACACGAAACAATGCGTAACCTTCAAGCAGATTTTTAAATAAAGCATCGTAGCGATGTTCACTTTGGCGCAGGTCTTCCTCTGCTTGTTTTATATCGGTTACATCGCTGAACATTGTGATAAAATGATCCGGCGAAGGGCTGAACGCCAGTACGGAGAACCATTTGTTTAATGTCGGCATAAAAGACTCGAAGTGCCGCGCTTTACCTTCTTTCGCCATCTGCTCGTAACGCTCCGGCATTGTAGGATACATTTCGTAGATTGTCGGCTCGACATCACTGATGCGCTTGCCGATTACGTCGCCGAGGCCTGTCATTGCCTCGAAGGCCGGATTTATATCTAGAAAAGTAAAATCAATCGGTATTCCGTCTTCATTTCTATCAAGGCGAAAAAGTGCGTAACCTTCAAGAAGATTCTTGAACAAAGTGTCGTATCTTTCTTCGCTTTTGCGCAACGTTATGTCTTTCTCCGAAAGTTCAGTCATATTGCGGATTATACTCGACATACCCACAATAGTTCCGCTTTCGTCATGTATAGGCGACGCGCTCAACAGCAAGATGAGTCGCGTTCCGTCGCTCTTCACGCGCTCTACATATAAATTCGTTACGCTTCTGCCGGATAGAACCTTCTCTATTATTTCCGACGTTTCTTTTTCTTTTTCCTGCGGTACGACAAAGTTTATATGTCTACCGACAGCCTCTTCGGCTGTATAGCCGTAAATTTGTTCGGCACCGCGGTTCCAGCTTTGTATTATACCGTCCGGATCTGTTCCTATAATACCGTCGGCCGAAGAATTTACTACTGCGGCTAATCGCCTCTCCATTATTTCGCTTTGTTTACGCTCTGAAATATCGCGAAAAATAAATGTAAAGACTTTTTGATTTTCTACAATTGTCTGCGATACGGAAATTTCCATCGGAAATTCGCTTCCGTCGGAACGCATTCCGTATGCTCCGTTCATATCATACGTCCATTGCGTAGATTCGGCAGCCGCTACAGCATACTTTTCAATCTTGGCACGATGCTCGTCGCGCCTTCTTTCGGGTATCAGTATTTCCGAATCTTTCCCTAACAGTTCTGATTCTGTATAGCCGAAAATCCGTTGCGCCGCCGGATTTGCCAATATGATTTTCAAATCGGAGTCTATGCTGATAATTCCATCCGTTACTATATTCACTACATTGACAGCGCGTTCTTTGCCTATTTGCAAATATTCGGCACGGCGCATAGTACGAATATTGTAATAGGCCAATATTCCGAATATGGTCATTGAAAGAGCTGCCGACATAAGTACGGAATTGTTTGCTCCGAGCAAGCGCGGCGCTTCTTCAGTAAGTTCCACGGCTACCAATAATACGACCATTATCGGCAACATAATTCGCAATGTACGTCCGCTTTGCGTATTACTCGACAATAATTCGGGCAATCCCTTCGACGCACCCATAATTGCGCTTATCCCCAAAGCAATGCCGGCCAATGCCGCGTTTAACGATATAGGCAGGTCTTCCGCTCTTTGCGTCCAACTTGACTCGAGTAAATATCCGGCTGCCACGCCAAACCCCATAAATGCAGTCGTAAGCGAGCAGACCTGGCTCCACCATACACCGTAGCGTAATAAACCGGCACCTAATATCACAAATAAAAGTGCTGCGGCCGCCGATATTCGTCCTAAATGCTGCGGAGAATTACTCGGCAATTTCCATAGTGCTTCATCTATAACGAGGTTTACGTCAAATATATGCTCTGCAAGCGTTGCCGCCCCCAAAGCTATAGCCAGCCCTGCCGCTATATTTGCCGATATGCGCACGGCGGTATTATCATTCTGACGCTGACGCAATAAAAGCGATACGGCAAGCAGGATAATACCGATAGAAGAGTTGAAACGTATAGGAATGTGATCCGGCGCGAAATTCCGCAGATAAGAAATGTCAAGTACCCAGCCCGCGATACCGGCCGCACCTATTGCCAATGCCAAAAAAGCAAATCCCGCGGCTGTTCGTCGCAGGGTTGCAAGCATTTGCGCGTTTATGGCAGGCGTACGCGGCATATAGATTCAGTTTTTTTAAGATACGATTAATTACGACCGTTAATCAGACGCACTTTCCCAAAGAAAAGATTGTTGCTGTATCGGTTGTAAAGCAATTTATCACAATACTTTGCATTTTTCAAAGAATATTATTTCAACAAATTGCAATAACGGACAGAATACACAATCTACCGATTATACGCACTTGCCATACACCGATATATCTTTTTATCAACAGCGGTGCCAATACTATTAGACACGGCTGTAATTTTAATATCCGCACTAATGAAATTCAAGATAGGCTAAATTACAAAATACTGCCGCATATAGCAAATAATTTATTCTGCGGTAAAATATTTTATCGACCGAGCGATGCCGTTTTATACTTCAAGGAGCAAGCCTGCTGAACGGTTCTTTCGGGATATTCCTTAGAATTGTAAAAATAATCATTATGATTACACCAAGTCCTATCGTCATTTTACCAAAACTCATAACAGGTAATTCTTTAGCAAATAAAGTCTTGGCGAATTTTCTGATTATTTCGTAGCCTATAATTCCCAGAATGAAAGGGAGTAAAATATTCGCGCCGAGAGCACCATATACATCGCCGTGAAGTAATTTCCACGTTCCGCGCGTAACGCCGCATCCCGGGCAGTACAATCCGGTAGCCTTATGAAAAAAACAAGGTATGAATAAACCTTGCTCCGGATTGCGATTAGCGAAAAAAACGAAAGCGACGGCAATAATGGCCGTCGCCGACGTTATTACGGCCAAGCGAAGCGAGCGCGTTTTGCCTGCACATTTTTCTGTTTCTTGTCGCGCCGCCATATTTTCTCTCCCCAACGAGTGCTTTTGCGCGAATACTTCGTACAATACATCTCATAAACAGAGGCAAACATCGTTAATTTTTGCGAACTAACGGCTCGCCGTTTGCATCTTTGAAAGAGCCGGTTGCAATTTGAATAATATCAATCAATGACCATATACCGCAACCGCCCAAAGTAAGAAGTTGCGCAACTCCTATACCGATATGTCCGGTATAAAAGCGGTGTACTCCCAAACCACCCAAAAAAATCGCAAGAAGCAATGTGGTCAGCCAATCTTTTTGCTCATCCATAATTAAAATTCTCCGTAAATGAATTGTAAATTATGCGGCATAGTGCGCCGCGCAAGCCTGTCAAAAAAAATCACGGCATAGCGGCCTTTGCCGACCTTGCCAAAGGAAGCGTAAGCAAGCAAACGTTTTCCGTACCTTCGCCCAGCGAATCTATCATAATAGTGCCGTTCAGCCTGCGCACCGACGATATGGCAAGACCTATATTAAAGAGCGCGTCGTTATTATCATAAATAAGAGCATCGACCAAATTAGAGCCATGCTGTTTGTATATGGCGATAAGTTGCGCAACAGTTTCATCGTAAGGAGCAAGAATTTCTATTTCGGCAACTTTTTCGAAAGAGTTAACACGTGCGTTAATTTCAATATCGGACTTGCCGTCTGATGGTGCAAGCGCAGCACAAATCTCGGCAAAGCAACCGGCAACAAGTGTCGGTTCGCCTACTACATATATATCGGGCAATTCCAATTTAGGCGTTATGGTTATCGTTCTGTTTTTATCTCCTTTGCCAAAACTTTTTTGAATGTCTTTTACGGCATCGTCAATAGATGTCGTATCAATTCTGGCAAGTGTTTTGGTTTCGGATTCGTCCGCCACGTCAATAATATCGGTTACTACCGAGAAGAGTTGGTCGGAGCTGGACTCTGCTTGCTCGATATAGTATTGCTCTTCTTCCTCGTTTTGGTAGAATTTTCCGCTTAGAAGTTGCAAAAATCCGAGTGTTCCCGTAAGATTATTGCGTAATTTATGGCTTAAATCGCGCATAAACCGAGATTTGGACTCGCTTGCCTGCAATGCTTGTTGTTCGGCCAATTGCACTTGGCGGTTTTTCAGGCGAATTTGTTCTTCGGCCTGCTTCTGCAATGTAACGTCGCGTCCGGTAGCATAGATATTGCCGTCGGTACGCGAAACCACAAAGCTCCAGCTCAACCAGCGCATTTTGCCGTCATTAGTCGACATTTGCACATCGAAAGAAACGCCCGTTTCATCTTGCGCATCTTCTATTCTGCTTTTGAATGTAACCCTGTCTTTAGCCTGAACAAAACGCTCGGCTATATTTTTGCCGAAAAGTTCTACTGCGGAATATCCGAGTATTTGCTCGGCGGCCGGGCTAAGTGTTTTATAGTTTCCGGCAAGGTCGAGAACCGCTATAATATCTTTCGAGGCTTCAATAATTCTGCGTTGCGACTGCGTCAGTCTGTCTGCGAGGTCAAGTGCGCGGGCGCGGCTTGTAGCAATGGAAAGCGTAAATCCGAAAGCGGCAAAACTGAGCGTAAGTGCGGCAATCAACGACAATAACGGCAATAAAGCCTGAAATTTGCCCCCGAAGTCGGGAACTGTGGTAAATCTCACGCGGACCGAGCGGTCGGCCATGGGAATAGAGCGATATTCCGAGAGCAACGGAGTAAAGCCGGAAGCCAATAAATCGTGATTTTTGGAAACATAAATAGATTTTTCCGTACCGCTGTCGCTAATCTCGAATATAATGGAAGTGTCGCTCGCCGCGCTTGTTCCGAGAGCGCGTTCAAAGAATTTAGCCGCATCGGTTTCCAGAACAACATAGCCTTCGCGGCTGCCGCTCGATATGCCTAAAATAGATGATTCTACGGGCTTATTTTCAACTTTGAAAGCCATGATGAAACCGAGTGTATCTGGGCGTACATTGTAGAACGGCGAGGCAACAACTTTGCCGTTCGCTTCACGGGCGCGTTTAATTGCGGCTTCGGCCTCCGGCACTACCGCTATATCGAAACCGGAACGATTTCCTATCTGCGCCAACGGAACAACGTATTCGACAGGCAGATAATACGGACGAATGCCAGTCGGCTTTATCGAATAATCGTAATGTCGTTCGGACTGTGCATAATATATGAATTGCGCTTTATTGCTGTCGGGAATATAGGGAATGTAATAGATACTTTGTATGGAGGCATTTGTGCGCGTAGGAATAGAACCGTAAAGCTCGAACATATCGCGCACTACTTGTACGCTGTTTCTATACAGTCCGTCAATCGAAGCGAGTACTTGTACATTTTGCTCAAACCCGGCTTCTAACCTGCCGGAAACAGAACTCACTGCTTTATCGAATTCGGCGGCGCGGTCGGTCTGCACTTTGTCGTCGACCATATTCCATACAAAACCGCTGAGAATAACGCCTATTATCAGCGCGATAAAAGCCGGATAAGTCTTGGCAAAATTAAAGATTGAAATTCGTTGCCGTTGCGACGACTCGCGTATAACCGCATCGTAGGAAGAATTCATAATATATTGGAAATTAAACTTATACGCAATCTATCAAAATTAACGGATACTCATGGCCGAAAACGATAAGTTACGTTGCCGACGCTTTGGAGGCTATAACTTCCCGGATTTCTTCCGTGAAAGTCATTGTATTTATAGGCTTAGATATGTAGCCGTCGAACCCGAGCGCAATGTATCGGTCGCGGTCAGCAACCAAAGCGAAGCCGGTTGTCGCTATAACACAGAATCGTTTTCCGCCGGGAAACTGACGAATCAGTTTGATAATATCGCGCCCGTTAATATCGGGCAATATATCGTCGCATAGAACAGCCGTCGGCATATTTTCCCGCAGCCAGGCCATAGCCGATGTACCTTCTTCAAACTCGACTATCGCAAAACCGTTTTTTTTTAATATAACGCTGAAAAGTTTTCGAATCGCCGCATTATCCTCTATGATGCAAATCGTGGAGGTATGTTCGGTCATAGAAATTGCTCCGAGGTTTTTTTGATACACATTGGGACTGCCGCAAAAATAACGTTTTGCAACTAATTCGGCTTAAAACTTAAACGGCAAACTAAAATTTATTGTTCTACCCGAATATCAACTCTTCGGTTGCGGCGGCGCCCCTGCTCGGTGGCATTATCGGCAAGCGGTTCGCGTGCGCCTTTGGCAGAGGGAAATATCCTTCCTTGCGCTATCCCCTTACGACGCAGATATTCCATAGCCTGTTGCGCCCGACGCTCGGATAATGTCTGCTGTTCGGTACTGCTGCCGGCATTGTCGGAATGGCCGACAACGCGAACAACCGAACGCGGGTTGGCTTTTAGGTATTCGGCCACGGCATCAAGGTATTTCTGCGCCTCTGCACCAAGATTCAGCGACGTTGAAGCGGAAAACGAGAAATGTTTAATTTCGCCGTTAGCCGTTATTTTTACGGCGGGAGTAGTTTCGGAAGAGTTTATTTCTTGCCGAAGTGTTTCGCTGTTGGAAATGCTCGGAATTTCGGTTGCGGCAATAGTTTCGCCGCCGCTGCGTACCGGAGTATCGGACTGCTCCGGCTGTCGGCTGGCAATAGTCTGTATACGCGGCGTTTCTTCTTCCGGAATTTCTATTGACGAAACCGTAAGATCCAGAACTTCTATTTTGCGGGAAACAACCGGCGCTTCGGCAAACGAAATACCGCGCTCGTATTGCGCCGAGGCCAAATATCTGGGCGGTTCTACGTAATTCGGATTGTAAGGAATAATGCTGTCCGTTACGTTATCGAAGCTTAACTTCAAGGCTATGCCGGCATTACCTATAACCGAATTCCACGACGAACCAAGCGAAGAGGCCACCAGACTGCCTGTCTGTGCGGTTACAAATGGAGTTATACGGAAGCGCAAACTTGGCGGAAGATTGGCAGAAAACATATCATAACCCACGCCGATGTGCCCGCCAAGACGAAACGAATTTGGAGTAAACGTGGTATCGCGGGCAAGTTGGGCTATATCGCCTACATTATTGAACTGCCGCCCTATTCTACTTTCGGAAGAAGTAAGTATTTCAAAGTCTATTCCACCAAGCAAATAAAGCCCGTCAACAGGTAAATTATAGCGAACCTCGGGCGATACGGTCAGATAATTAACCTTGGTCTGCGAAACGTATTTCAGCGAGTCGATGCCATCCCTGCCCCACTCGATATCCATCGGCCGACCATAGTGCTGCTCGATGGTGACGGCATAGCGGGCCAGTTCCAGTACGTCCGCATCCGT
>JAANMV010003114.1_pt1 | contig 14868 bp, 14 predicted proteins | sample 7279661 | NCBI WGS metagenome assembly JAANMV01 (sample SAMN14094540, study PRJNA606508) | bioreactor metagenome | isolation source: A lab-scale SPAN reactor treating ammonium-rich wastewater day 121 | place: Ireland: Galway | collected 2017-05-16 | reverse complement strand
CCTGATTTGAATTAGTCTTCTTTCAGAAGGGTACTCGTGACTGACCTTATTTCATAATCGTTGCTGGACCTCGTTCAAAAAAGTGTCCGGTAGAGAAAAACAAATCAAAGCCGGATCGAGAATGAAAAAGAATCAACTTGTCGAATCAATAAATAGTAATTGGCGCGATTTATACGAGGATATTGTCTACTGAAATACCTTATTTTGTCATTGCGAGGGGCGATAGCCCCGAAGCAATCCCCAACGCTGATTGACATCCGCAAAATTGACGAACAACTTTGGAGATTGCTTCGGCCTATCGGCCTCGCAATGACAAATGGAAGATTCTTTGTAATAATTCACCTAATGTGTCATTGCGAGGGGCGATAGCCCCGAAGCAATCCCCCAACGCTGATTGACATCCGCAAAATTGACGAACAACTTTGGAGATTGCTTCGGCCTATCGGCCTCGCAATGACAAATGGAAGATTTTTTGTAATAATTCATCTAATGTGTCATTGCGAGGGGCGATAGCCCCGAAGCAATCCCCAACGCTGATTGACATCCACAAAATTGACGAACAACTTTGGAGATTGCTTCGGGGCTATCGCCCCTCGCAATGACAGAATAAGGTGAATTGTTACAAATTAGTTTTTTATTCGCTCAATCGGCAGTATTGATCTGATGAGCCATGATGATCGCTTCTGCCACATCGCGCATCGGTTTGCGATAATTCATCGACATCTGCTGGATGCGGCGAAAGGCCTCCTGTTCGGTCATACCCTTGCGATCCATCAGCAACCCTTTGGCCCGATCCACCAGCTTGCGCGTTTCCAGCGCCTCTGCCAGGTCTGCGGCCTGCTTTTTCACGGCCCGGAACTCCTCGAAGCGGGCCAGCGCCGTCTCGATCGCCGGGGGCAGGTCCGCCTCGGTAAAGGGCTTGACCAGATAACCCACCACGCCCGCGGCTCGCGCCCGTTCCACCAGGTCGCGCTGGCTGTAGGCGCTGAGTAACAGCACCGGCGCGATTTCCTCACGGGTGAGGCTGGCCGCGGCGTCGATGCCGTCGAAGGCAAGACCCTCGAACCGGATATCCATGATCACCAGGTCGGGGGAGAGCTTGCGCGCCATGGCCACGGCGCTTTCGCCATCTTCCGCCTCCCCCACCACCAGATACCCCTGTTCGTTCAGCATTTCGCGTAGATCGCGGCGGATCAGAGATTCATCATCACAGATGATGATGCGTTGGCGTCTGCGTTGTCGGTCGGTCGTCATCGTCCTTCTCCACTCATTGTTTTGGGGAATCGTACCACAGCCTGCGTGCCTGACCCAGGCTGTGAATGCAACGAAAAGGTGCCTTTCAGATCATCGTGCACCAAGGTGCGAACGATGTCAAGCCCCAGACTCGCTTCTTGTTCCAGTTTGAAGCCGGTGGGCAGGCCCTGACCATCATCCTGGATGCGCATTTCCACCATCTCGCCCTGATCATACAGCGAAACCACGATGCGGCCCCCTTCCCCCTCGGCGAAGCCATGCTTGATCGCGTTGAGCAATAGCTCGGTGAGCACAAGGGCGCAGGCGGTGACCCGGTTTGTGGGCAGGATGATGTCCGCGGCATCCCCCAGCAGCAGGCGGATGTGGGCCGCGGGGCCGATGCTGCTCTGCTGCACCTGGCCGAGGATGCGCTGCGCGATCTCGCGCAGGTTCAGGGTTTGATCTTCGCCCAGGGAAAGGGATTCGTGGATGGCGGCCATGCTGAGGATGCGGTTCATCGCCTCGGTCAGCAGGAACTGCGCCTCGGCCGCGGCGGCGCGCCGCGCCTGCATGCGCATGATCGAGACCAGCAATTGCAGATTGTTCTTGACCCGGTGGTGCACTTCCCGGATCATGGCGTTTTTCACCTTCAATTCCTGCTGTTGCTCCCGTTCGCCGGTCAGATCTTTGACCAAAATGAAGGCGCCGTAGTGATCCGGGATGCGCCGCCAGGGCGCGATCTGCTCGCGTAGGCTGAGCAGGGGGGGGCCGAGCAGGGGGAGGACGCTGCGCCACAGGATGCGCCCGCGCACCCGATCTTCCGAGGAGACGCAGGTCTGACGCTCCCAGGCCAGGCGCACCAACTCCAGATCGCCCGCCGCCACTTCATCCAGGGTGCGCCCGCGCAGATCGTCCAGATAGCCCAGTTGCCGGTAGAGATTGTGGGCCTGGCCGCTGAGATAGCGGTAGCAGGCAGTGTGATCGACGAAGAGGATGCCATCTTGGGCGTGGAAAGGGGGCAGGGATTCGGCGCCCCGCACCTCGCCGGCGGCCGTCATCTGCAAAAAATGCTCCAGCGAGCGGCGGAACGCAGGGTCGCGGCGGCGATGCCGCTCCCGTTCGATGGCGTTGGTGTAGAGGACCAGCGCGGCCACAGGCCGCCGGCCCGCGCCGAGGATGGGCCAGACCTGCTGCCCCACTTCCTGCGCGTTCAGCGAGACTTCCATGTGCACCCGAAAGCGGCGGCGGCTTGCCCGCGCTGCCATCCACCACCGCTCGCTGCTGTCATAGGTGCGCCCCACCGGCGATTCTTGATACAGCGAGGAGGTGGAGTGCGGCTGCGCATGCGTGGCCACGGCGATCCGCCCCGTTTCGTCCAGGATCTGCAAGAAAAGATCGGAGCGGGCCACATCCGCGGCGATGGGCATGGCCAGCCGCACCTGTTGCAGTTGCGTCACATCCTCCTCGCCCAGGTGGGCCCGCGCCCACTGCCAGATCGCTTCATCGCTGTGCAGGCGGTGCGCATTCATGAGGATCTACAGTGATCGAGCAGGAGGGGTGGGGGGAGGGCAAGAAAAGGGGCCGATGGGCTGGTTTCCCATCGGCCCCCCTGGTCGGGGCGGGGCGATTTGAACGCCCGACCTCTTGAACCCCATTCAAGCGCGCTACCGATCTGCGCTACGCCCCGACGGCAAGTGTTAGTATACCCAAAGGATCGGCGATGTGGCAAGTTCGCACGCTGCTTTACAGCGATCGGCAGATCGGCTCTTCATCCCGCGCGATCGCTGCTGCCTGCTGTCGCGTGTGCGGCCCGCGCCCTGGCCCAGGCATGGCGCGCCTGGGCCATCTCCGTCAGCAATTGGCGCAGCGCCGGCTCATCCCCCTGGGCCAGCAACTGGCGCAGCCGGCGCAGGTGCATCTCGTAGCCGTCCAGCGCGGCCAGCACCGCGCGCTGGTTGGTCAGCAGGATGTCGAGCAGCATGGTCACATCGGACGCGGCCACGCGGGTGCCGTCCCGAAAGCTGCCCGCGGCCAGTTCCCACACTGCCGGCGCCTCTGTTGCCACGGTCAGGGCCTGCCCCACCAGGGCGCAGGCGGCCAGATAGGGCAGATGGCTGATGCTGGCCACCAGGCGATCGTGCTGGTCAGGATCGAGCAGCAGGGGCCGGGCCTCGATCCGCCGGATCAGGGCCAGGGCCAGAGCCAGGGCCTCGGGGCCGGCGCTGGGCCGCGGGCAGAGCACAAAGGTGCAGCCGCGATACAGCCCTGCCTCGGCCGCGTCCAGTCCTGCCTGCTCTTTGCCGCACATCGGGTGCCCGCCGATTGCCTGCACGTGCGGCGGCAGCGCGTCCAGCGCCTGGCAGATGGCGGCTTTGGTGCTGCCCAGGTCGAGCAGCACCCCGCCCCGGCGCAGGCGCGGCCCCAATGTCTCGATCTGGCGCAGGAGCACGCGCGCGGGCGTGGCCAGGATCACCAGATCGGCCGCGGCCACAGCCGCGAGGGCGTCGGTGGCGGCCACGTCCACGCAGCCCGCGGCCAGGGCCGCGTCCGCCGCCTCCTGCCGCCGCGCCACGCCGATCACCCGCCGGCAGTGGCCGCGCAAGTCATAGCCCAGGGACGCGCCCATCAGGCCCAGGCCGACGATGGCCACCTCGGCCGCGGCCAGGGGATCCTGGCTCACAGCGTCTTGCCCAGGGCCGCGGCCAGCGCCCGCAACTCGACCATCAGCCCCGCGAACCGTTCCGGCTTCAGCGATTGGGCGCCATCGGACCAGGCCAGGGCCGGCTGCGGGTGCACTTCGAGCATCAAACCATCCGCGCCGGCGGCGAGCGCGGCTTTGGCCACTGCCGGCACCAGGTCCCACTTGCCCACGCCGTGGCTGGGATCGCCGATCACCGGCAAGTGGCTGAGTTGTTTGAGCAGGGGAATGGCGTTGATGTCGAAGGTGTTGCGGGTGGCGGTCTCGAAGGTGCGGATGCCCCGTTCGCAGAGGATGACGTTGTAATTCCCGCTGTCCAGGATGTATTCGGCGGACATCAGCAGTTCCTGGATGGTGCTGCTGAGGCCGCGTTTGAGGAAGACGGGGCGGTCGGTCTTGCCCACAGCTTGCAACAGGCGGTAGTTCTGCATGTTGCGGGCGCCGATCTGCAAGATGTCGGCATATTCCGCCACCAGGGGCACTTCGTTCACGCCCATCACCTCGGTGACGATGGGCAGGCCGGTAGCTGCGCGCGCCGCGGCCAGCAGTTGCAGCCCCTCTTCGCCCAGGCCCTGAAAGGAGTAGGGGGAGCTGCGCGGCTTGTACGCGCCCCCGCGCAGGATGTGTGCGCCCGCGGCTTTGACCGCGTGCGCGGTTTCCAGGATCTGCGCTCGCGATTCGACCGAGCAAGGCCCGGCCATGATCACCAGCCCCGGCCCGCCGATCGTCACTTCGCCCACCTTGATCTCGGTGTCTGTGGCTTTGAATTCACGGCTGGCCACTTTGAAGGGCTGGGTGATCCGCACCGTCCCTTCCACGCCTTCCATCACTTCGAAGCTGGCGCGATCCACGCCCTGGGTGTTGCCCAGCACGCCGATGATGGCGCGGGCCTCGCCCTGCGAGAGGTGCACGTCCAGGCCGATGCCCCGCACGCGCGTGATAACTTGTTCAGTCTCCGCCGCCGTAGCCGACGGTTTCATGATGATGATCATAGTTCAGGTGTGTTTTTTTTTTGGGGGGGGGACGTAAAACGTAAAACGTAAAACGTAATGCGTAAAATGCACCGCTTTTTACGTTTTACGTTTTACGCATTACGTTTTACGTTTCACGCATTAGGGGAGAGGCTGCGATCGACGGCGAGGGCGACGCGGCGGAGCTGTTGCATCAAGTCTGCAAAACGCTCCGGCTTCAGCGATTGCGGGCCGTCGGAGATGGCATGGGCCGGATCCGGGTGCACTTCGATGATCAGCCCATCCGCGCCGGCGGCGATGGCGGCCCGGGCCATGGCCGGCACCGCGTCCCAGCGCCCGGTGCCGTGGCTGGGATCCGCGATCACCGGCAGGTGGCTGAGCTGTTTCAACACCGGCACCGCGTTCAGGTCGAAGGTGTTGCGCGTGTACTTTTCAAAGGTGCGGATGCCCCGCTCGCACAGCATCACCCGATAATTCCCGCCGGAGAGGATGTACTCCGCCGACATCAGCAGCTCCTCCATGCTGCTCATCATCCCCCGTTTCAGCAGCACCGGGCGCTGCACCCGGCCCACCGCGTGCAACAGCCCATAATTTTGGATGTTGCGGGCGCCGATCTGCAGGATGTCGGCATATTCCGCCACCATCGGCACTGCTTCCGGCGTCATCACTTCGGTGACGATGTACAGGCCGTACAGTTCGCGGGCCTCTGCCAGGATCTCCAGGCCTTTCAGGCCCATGCCCTGGAAGGAATAGGGTGAGGTGCGCGGCTTGAACGCGCCGCCCCGCAACACCTGCGCGCCTGCCTCCTTGACCGCGTGCGCCGTCTCTAGCAACTGGCTGCGGCTCTCCACCGAGCAAGGCCCGGCCATGACCACGATCTCGCGGCCGCCGATCGCCACCCCGTTCAGGCGGATGATGGTGTCTTCGGCATGCGATTCGCGGCTGGCCAGCTTGTAGGGCGCGCTGATCGTCGTAATCTGCTCGACGCCGGGCAATTTTTCGAACTGGGCGCGGTCGACTTGCCGCGTTTCGCCCACCACCGCCACCACGGTACGCTCGACGCCGTAAATGGGATGGGGACTGGCGCCCGCTTCATGCACACGGGCGATCACCGCGCCGATCTCCGCCGCGGTGGAGTTGGGTTTCATGACGATGACCATGGGTAATGACCTTGAAAATGCGTAATTCTTAATTATTAATCATTAATTATTAATTATTAATAATTAATGATTAAATCTGCAAAAGCGCGCTTTGGGCTGTGCCGTTTTGATCGGGCAGGGGCGCGGCGGGGTAGGAGCCGAGCAGCTTGACAAAGGCGGCGCGGGCCAGCAGCGCCACCAGCGCCTCACCGCAGGCTTCATCTTGCCAGTGCCCGGCAAAATCGAGATAGAACACATAATGCCAGGGCCGGTTGCGGCGGGGCCGGCTCTCCAGTTTGGTGAGATTGATCCCGCGTGAGGCGAACTCATCCAGACAGGCCACCAGCGCGCCCGGCGCGTGCGGGGTGGCAAAGATCAGCGAAGTCTTGGCCGGCTGGCTGTAGGGCGGCTCGCCCCGGCCCACCAGGAAGAAGCGCGTGTAATTGAAGGCCAGATCCTCGATGCCCGCGGCCAGCACGTGCAGGCCGTAGATCTCGGCAGCCAGGGCGCTGGCGATCACCGCCACCCCCTCGACCGGGGAGGCGGCCAACTCCTTGGCGCTGCCGGCGGTGTCATACCAGGGCGCTGCTTGCCAGCCGTGGCGGTTCAGAAACCGCTCGCACTGCGCCAGCGCCTGCGGATGGGAGCGCACCACCGCGATCTGCGGCAGCGTCGCGCCCGGCATGGCCAGCAGATTGTGGCGCACGCGCAGCAAAACCTCGCCCCACACCTTCAGATCATGATCGAGCAGCAGGTCGTAGGCTTTGTTGATCGACCCCGCCACCGAATTTTCCACCGGCACGGCCCCGAAATCCGCGCGGCCCTCTTCCACCGCCGCAAAGATATCCTCGAACGCGTGGCAGGGCAGGGTCGTTGCCGCGGGCCCGAATTGCTGGCGGATCGCCTCCTCGCTGAACGCGCCATGCTCCCCCTGAAAAGCGACGATCGGCGGGGCGCTCATGGTCGGGGCCTCCGGCTGGTGTCCCAGGCGTGCAGTTGGGCCGCGATCCAGGCTTCCAGTTCCCTCTCATCCACCGGCGGCAGGTCGCCCTTGTCGGGCCGCAGTTGGCGGGCCTCGCCCACATAGACATGGTGAATCTCCTGCGCCGATTTGGTCGTGTTCCAGTGCACCAGCACACGCAGGCAGCGGGGCAGGCCGTTGGGCACCTCCATCTCGTGCCCGCAGAGCAGGGCCGGATCCAGCCAGCCCAGCTGCCGCGCGGCCAGCGCCGGATATTCGGCGGTGAGATCGCGGGTGGTGGTGAAGATGACGCTGGCCACATCCTCGGCGGCTATGCCGTTGACCCGGATCATCAGCGCCAGCAGGTGGCGGGCCGCGCGTAGAATCTCCTCTCGGCTGTTTTCGGGCACGGTGATGGCCCCGCGTACGCCTCGGCAGACCATGATCGCTTCCTCTTTGGGGGGGTGGGCCAGCGCCCAGATGGGGGCGGTGACCGGGGCGGAATACCAGAGACCGGCTTGTAACATGGCAAACGCTCCTGTGTGGGGTGGAGCTGCGCCCACGCTCTTGGCCGGCATCCCCGGGCAGCAATAAAAAACGAGCGTGGGCTTGGTCGCTCCACGCTCGTTGGGGATGGCTTCGATGTGTGGGGTTACATCATCCAACCCTGCCCGGCGGGAAGCGACCGGCGAAAATAAAAGCCGGAAAAGTAAAAATAGCGACCAAAAACAAACCCGCGCAGGGAAGCTTCCATGCGCGGGTCGTTCGGGCCAACCTGGGTGGGGTTGGAGGGTGGGCGGGGGATGAGATGTTGCCTGCGGCTGTTCATTGCGTGGGAATCGGTGAGGAACTCATGAATGGGGGGGAGGATAGCACAGGCGGGAAAGGGTGTCAAATGCTTTAGTACAGCCGCCAGGAAAGGGAGATGGAGGCCCAGCCGGCGTTGTCGTAGTACTCCACCCGCAGCAGGTGCTCGCCGCCGCTGAGGTTCACATCCACAAAATAGCCGGTGAGGGATTGGTCGCGCCAGGCATTGATCACCGGGACATCGTCGATGTAGAGGCGGGCGCCATCATCGACGGTGAGGAGGAAGCGATAGGCGCCCGGCTCGAAGCGAAAATTGCCCGTCCAGATGGCGCTGAAGCCGTCCAACGGCAGGCGGGGGGGCGCGGCGTCGCCCCAGGTGAAATCGATCACCTCGGTGCTCTCTGTCAGCACCGGCGAACCGGACAGGGTTTTGTTGTTGAAGAAGAGGCCCACCCAGCGGGTGCCGGCAGGGACGCCGGAGGGCGCGGGCTTGGTCGTCGTCCCCGGCACCCACAGCCGTTGCCCCGCCTGGATGCGATCGTAGGAAGTGATGTGGTTGGCCGCGGCCAGTTGCGCCACGGTCAGGCCGTAGCGACTGGCAATGCGATAGAGATTCTCGCCCTGCAACACCGTGTGCCAGAGGCCGCTCTCTGCCGGCGGGGGCGCGTCGCCGGTCGGGATCCATAGTTTTTGGCCGGCGATGATGCGATCCGGGTTGGTGATGCCGTTGGCGCTGGCGATGATCGCCACCGAAACGTTGTAGCGGCGGGCCAGGTTGTAGAGGGTGTCTCCCTTCTGCACCTCATACCAGACGCCGCCCTCCTGCGCCCGCGCGGCCGGGGCAAAGGCCAGCAGCAGCGTCAGCGCCAACAGGAGGCTGCCAAGGCGAAGGGGAAGGGAGCGGGCGAGGATGGGCATGGCCTGGGAGGGTGTGTGCACAGGGCTGGGCGATCGGGGCTGGCACAGCCACGCCCGGCTGCTTGAGATTGGCGAAAAGCCTAGCATTTCGGCCCTTTTTTGTCAACGCGCCTGCAAACGCACAGCGCGCTTTTCGCGACCCTTGCCCAGATGCGCGCTCGCGGGCATAATAGAACGCCATGAACGCTGCCCCTGCCATCTTCACCATCGGTTACGGCGCCCGCGACCTGGACGCGTTCCTCGCCCTGTTGCGGGCGCATGAGATTGCCTTTCTAATCGACGTGCGCTCCGCTCCCTACTCCCGGTTCAAGCCCGAATTCGCGCGCAAGGCCCTGGAAAACGCCCTGCACGGGGCCGGCATTCGCTACGTCTACATGGGCAACGTCCTGGGCGGCCAGCCTGACGACCGCTCCTGCTACGACGCTGCCGGCAAGGTGCTGTACGACCGTGTGCAGGAGACCGCGGCCTATCGCCAGGGCATCGACCGCGTGCGCAAAGCGTTCGATCAGGGCCTGCGCGTGGCTCTGATGTGCAGCGAAGGCAAGCCGGAACTCTGCCACCGCAGCAAGCTGATCGGTGAAACCCTGGCCAGGCTGGGCCTGCCGGTGCAACACATCGACGAAAACGACGCGCTCGAATCGCAAGAGGCGGTGCGCGACCGTCTCACCGCCGGCCAACTCAGTCTCTGGGATGACTACGGCTTCACCTCGCGCAAGCGCTACAACGAGGAGGCGGAGGATGCCTGAGTTGCTCACCATCGGCGTCTACGGCTACGACGAGGCCGGCTTTTTCCAGGCCCTGCAACAGGCCGGCGTGGATACTTTTTGCGATCTGCGGGCGCGGCGAGGCGTGCGGGGCGCGGCCTATGCCTTTGCCAACAGCCAGCGCCTGCAACAGCGCCTGGCCGAGTTGGGCATCCGCTATCTGCACCTGCCCGATCTGGCCCCCAGCCCCACCCTGCGCCAGACCCAGGCCGCAGCCGACAAGGCAGAGAAGATCGGCAGGCGCCAGCGCACTTTGCTTAGCCCCGCCTTCATCGCCGGCTACACGCGGCAGGTGTTGGCCCCGTTCGATACCGGCGCATTCTTCGCTGCCCTGCCTGCCGGCGCCCAGGTCATCGCCCTCTTCTGCGTCGAGCGGGACCCCGCCGCCTGCCACCGCTCCCTCCTCGCTGCCCGCATCGCCCAAGACGCCGCCCTGCCTTTACGTCACCTCCTGCCTTAAATCCGCGCATAATACGCCAGTCGAACGTAATGCGTAAAACGTGGTGCGTGGTGCGTGGTGCGTGGTGCGTGGTGCGTTTTACGCATTACGTTTTACGTTTTACGTTTTACGTTTTATTCTCCCATGCAAGTCCTCATCGTAGCCAAGACCCGTCAGGGCGGCGGCGCTTGCATCGGCGGCATCACCAGCGCCGGGCGCAGCGTGCGGCTGCTGGCGTTCGACGCGGCTACGAACGAACAGGCCGGTCTGGAATACGAAGTGGGCGAGGTGTGGGAGATCGTAGCCGATCCCCCTGCCGAGATCCTGCCCCCGCACGTCGAGAACATCATCGTGCGGCGCAAACGCCGCCTGCGCCGCACCCCCGATCTGGCCGCGGCCATCCACCGGCTCATGCCCCCCCAGCCCGGCGGCGTCGACCTGCTGTTCGACGGCCTGACCCGGGCCACCCGCACCGGCGCCCTCTACATCTGCCAGCAGGGCGGCGTCCCCGCCTACTCCACCGGCTTCTGGCAGCCCGACCAGCCCCTGCGCCGCGACGACGACGCCAAACGCATCCGCTACCGCTATCCCACGCCTGATGGCGGCCGCACCCTCACCTTCGTCGGCTTCCAGGAGCCGGTGGAGGAGCTGCCCGCGGGCGCGCTGCTGCGCGTCTCCCTGGCCCACTGGTGGCGCCCCCCGGAGCGGCCCGATGGCGAACTGCGCTGCTTTGTGCAGCTTTCCGGCTGGATCGATGACCTCGGCGGCGGCGCGGCTGCCTCCGCCCCCGCGTCTGCCCACGTCCGCGGCGGCGCGCCCCTGCCCGTCGGCCATCCCGCCCGGCGCCTGCTCAAAGAGGTGTTCGGCTTCGAGCGCTTCCTGCCCTGGCAAGAGGAGATCATCGCCAACATCCTGGCCGGCCGCGACACCCTGGCCATCATGCCCACCGGCGGCGGCAAATCCCTCTGCTTCCAACTCCCCGCCCTGTTGTTCGAGGGGCTGACCCTCGTCGTCTCCCCCCTCATCGCCCTGATGCAGGATCAGGTGGACGCGCTGCGACAGGTGGGCGCGCCCGCAGCTTTCCTCAACAGCGCCCTCGACTACAGCGCCTATCTCGCGGTCATGCACCGCGTGCGCACGGGCGAGATCAAGCTCCTCTACACCTCGCCCGAAACCCTGCTGCGGCCCGAAACCCTGCTCCTGCTCGAACAGGCGCAACTCGCCTGTCTGGTGATCGACGAAGCCCACTGCATCTCGGCCTGGGGACATGATTTCCGGCCCGAATACCGGCAACTGCTGCCCCTGCGCACCCGCTTTCCCGGCGCCGTCTGCCTGGCCCTGACCGCCACCGCCACCCCGCGCGTGCGTGAAGACATCGCCGGGCAACTGGGATTCGGCGCGGCCAACACCTTCATCGCCAGCTTCAACCGCACGAACCTCTTCCTGGCCGTGCAGCGCCGCCAGGGCCCGCAGCAGGTGCTCGATTTCTTGCAGGCGCGCCCGCAGCAATCGGGCATCATCTATTGCAGCACCCGCGAACAGGTGGATAACCTGGCTGCCTTCTTGCAGGCGCGTGGCTTTCCCGCCCTGCCCTATCACGCCGGCATGGAAACGGCAGAGCGCCTGCGCAACCAGCGCCGTTTCAGCACCGACGACGCACCCATCATCGTCGCCACCATCGCCTTTGGCATGGGCATCGACAAATCCAACGTGCGCTTCATCCTGCACTACAACCTGCCCAAAAACATCGAGAGCTATTATCAAGAGATCGGGCGATCTGGGCGGGATGGCCTGCCTGCGGATTGCCTCCTCCTCTTCAGCCGCCAAGACATCAGCACCATCCTCCACTTCATCGCCCAGGGCGCGGACTCAGAGCAGGCCGGCGCCCGCGCCCGCCTCGATGCCCTGCTGCGCTACGTCGACGCCAGCGACTGCCGGCGGCGGCCCCTGCTGGCCTACTTCGGCGAGACGTTTGCCGCAGCCTCCTGCGGCATGTGCGACAACTGCCTGGCCGCAGACGCCGCGCCCGCGGGCGAGCCTGCGCCCGGGAGCGAGGCCGCCGGGAGCGAGGATGTCACCCTGCCGGCGCAGAAATTCCTCTCCTGCATCCTGCGCACCGGCCAGATGTTCGGGGTGGAGCACATCATCAAGGTGCTGCGCGGCTCGCGCGACAAGGCCGTGCTGGGCCGCGGGCATGAAAAACTCTCCACCTACGGCATCGGCCAGGAATTCTCCACCGACAGCTGGCGGCGGCTGGCGCACGCCTTCATCGCCCAGGGCCTGCTCAGCCAGGACGCCATGCACGGCAGCCTGCGCCTGACCGAAAAAGGCCGCCGCGTGCTCAAAGGGGAGCCTTTTCGCCTGGCCCTGGCCGCGGCGCCCAGCTCTTCCGCCCGCGGGGCCGAGACCTACGACCTGCTGCTCTTCGAGAAACTGCGGGCCTTGCGCAAACGCTGCGCGGACGAGGCCGGCGTCCCCCCCTACGTCATCTTCTCCGACCGCTCATTGGCCGAAATGGCCACCTATTACCCGCACACCCCGTCCAGCTTCCTGGCCATCCATGGCGTGGGCCAGCGCAAATGGCAGAGCTACGGCCAGGACTTTCTGGCCCTCATCCGCCAGCACTGCGCGGCGCACGGCCTGCAAGAGCGCGCCCGTCCGGCCTTGGAACCGGCCGCCCCCATCGCGCTCAGCGGCAAGAAGCGCTTTCAGGAAGTGGGGGAGTTGTTCGCGGCCGGGCGCTCCATCGCCGAATTGCAGACGCTGTACAACGTCAAACAGGGCACGATCCTCGCTCATCTCTACACCTATCTACGCTCCGGCCAGAGCGTGGACGCGCAGCGGGTGTTGGCCGTGTGCACACTGCCCGCGGCGGAGCAGGCCCGCGTCCTTGCCCTCTTCGCCGAGATGGGCGACGAGCGCCTGTCCGCCCTCTTCGACGCCCTGGGCGGCGCCATCACCTACGACGATCTGCACCTGCTGCGATTGGCGTATGCCAGCAGCAGCCGGTAGCTTCGTCCACCCCCTGCCCGGCGGCCCAGCTTCGTGCGCTTTGACACCGATCCAACCGCTGCGGTAACATAACCATGCCGCCGCTGACGCCGTTGCTTTGTCCCTCTGGCGGCGCAGCCCCACCCCACCCCCTGCCGGAGGCATCGATGGCTGTCGAAACCCACGTGGTTCCCCCTCAAGACTTGCGCGATCGCATCCGCAGCGGCGATGTTGCGCACCTGGCCGCGGCCAATTTCAGCAAAATGGCCCTGGCCGGCCTGGATTTCAGCCGCGCCGGCCTGCGTGCAGCCAATTTTTGGCAGGCGGACCTGACCGCGGCGCAGTTGGTAGGGGCCGATCTGCAGGAGGCCGACTTGCGCGGGGCGATGTTGCAGGGGGCCGATCTCTCCGGCGCGCAAATGGCCGCGGCCATGCTCCTGCGCAGCCGGCTGCCAGGGGCCAGCCTGGTCGGCGCCCGGCTGGAGCAGGCCGAATTGATCGAGGCCGATCTGCAGGGCGCGGATCTGCGCAGCGCCTACCTGTTCAAAGCCCGCCTCACCGCGGCCAATCTGGCCAAAGCCAACCTGGCCCAGGCCAATCTGGAGCGGGCAGACCTCAGCCACAGCAATCTGGCGGGGGCGGACCTGCGTTTTGCTCGCCTGCAGGCCGCGCGTTTGCAGCATGTGAGCGGGGCCGGCGCCATCTTCCTGCGCGCTTTTTTGGAAAACGCGGATCTGCGTGGAGCCGATCTGGCCGCGGCCACCTTCCAGCAGGCGTTTTTGCGCGGGGCCGACCTGCGCGGGGCCGACCTCAGCGCCGCGCAGTTGGGCGGGGCCGATCTCAGCGGCGCCCGTTTGCAGCGCGCCCGCCTGGTGGGGGCCGTTTACGATGCGCGCACCCGCTGGCCGATCGGGTTCGACCCGGCCCAGGCCGGGGCGGTGCACGCCTGAGCCATGTGCGGACGCTTCACCCTCGCCGCCTCTGCCGCCGAACTGGCCACCCTGTTCGATCTGGAGGACGCGCCCGCCTTGCCTCCGCGTTACAACATCGCCCCCAGCCAGCCGGTGGTTGTGGCGCGGCTGGATGCGGCGGGCCGGCGCCATCTTGCGCTCATGCGCTGGGGCTTGATCCCTGCCTGGATCAAAGAAATCACCGCTGGCGCGGCGCTGATCAACGCCCGCAGCGAAACGGCGGCCGAGAAACCCTCCTTTCGCGCCGCGTTCAAGCGCCGCCGCTGCCTCATCCCCGCCACCGGCTTCTTCGAATGGCAGAAGCGCGGGGATCGCAAGCAACCCTATCTCATTGCCCGGCAAGATGGGCGGCCTTTTGCCATGGCCGGGCTGTGGGAGTTCTGGCAGGGCGGGGATGGCAGCGAGCTGACGAGTTGCACCATCCTCACCACCACGGCCAACGCCGTGGTGCAGCCCCTGCACGAGCGCATGCCCGTGCTGATCGATCCGCAGGATTTCGCCGACTGGCTCGAGCCCGCCACCCCCGCCGACCTGCTGCATCACTTGCTGCGCCCGGCCCCGGCCGCGGGCATGCATGCCTTCCCTGTCAGCGCCGTGGTCAACAACCCGGCCAACGACACCCCCGCCTGTCTCCAGCCCCTTACCCCTTGAGGTGTTCCATGGCTCTTTCTGCCGATCTACTCGCGATGTTGCGCTGCCCCGCCTGTGTGCGCCAGTCCGATACCGCCGGCCTGCTCACATTGATCCAGGATGCCTGGCTGGTGTGCCAGACCTGCGACCGCAAATATCCGATCCACGATGACATCCCCGTCATGCTCATCGACGAGGGCACACGCTGGCAACACACCGCCCTGGCGGAATTGCCGATAGCCGATAGCCGTTGATTGTTGATTGTTGATTGTTGATTGTTGATTGTTGATTGTTGATTGTTGATTGTTGATTGTTGATTGTTGATTGTTGATTGTTGATTGTTGAT
>JAANMV010003105.1_pt1 | contig 14932 bp, 11 predicted proteins | sample 7279661 | NCBI WGS metagenome assembly JAANMV01 (sample SAMN14094540, study PRJNA606508) | bioreactor metagenome | isolation source: A lab-scale SPAN reactor treating ammonium-rich wastewater day 121 | place: Ireland: Galway | collected 2017-05-16 | reverse complement strand
ACCGCTAACCTTGGGAGTAAGCCACGGAAGTGGCTTCTTTTTCAATCGGCACGGAAGTGCCGAAAACATTTTCATTCAAACTCTCCCTATTGCCATTTTCCCTTCAACAGACTACAATTCAAGCTCCATGAGCGAATCTCGCTATACAAGCAATTTCCCGCATAGTCCGCCGCATTGGCTCGAAAAAAGCGGCACTTACATCGTAACCGCGGGAACATTCAAAAAACAGCATATCTTTCGCGACGCAGAGCGCCTATCCGAATTGACGAACATGCTAGTAAATAAAGCAGTGTGTTACAAATGGAACTTGCAGGCTTGGGCGGTATTTTCCAATCACTATCATTTTATCGCAGAAAGCGATGTTCCCGATACTCTTCCAGAGTTTATGCGGCTATTGCATTCTGCCGCCGCGACAATGGCGAATAAAATGGATAACACTCCGGGAAGAAAAGTTTGGCAGCAATATTGGGAAACCCGCATCTCGTATTATAGAAGCTGGCTCGCGCGCCTAAACTATGTTAATCAGAATCCGGTCAAGCACGGAATCGTACAGCATGCTACCTCTTATCCTTATTGTTCCGCCGGCTGGTTCGAGGCAAAGGCGAACGCCGAACTAAGTAAAACGGTTGCGCGCTTCGATTATCGCCGCGTTTATGTAATAGACGACTTTTGAAGGCACTGTCGTGCCTTTAATAAAGAAGCCACTTCCGTGGCTTACTCCCATGAATTGTTTAGTCTAGTCTACCAAAAGTGTACGCGCTGCAATTACTTTCTCTTAAATGCATAATAGTAAGCCAGTATTCCGGTAACAATATTCGCTAAAGTGCCTATGAATGTACTTAGAAACATATGAATACGATACAGACTATATTCCCATCCATAATTATGACCAAACGCTCTTGGCAGATATTCCAATTCGTTTCTGAACAAGTGGTTGTTCGGCAAAAACATAATAATCATGAATACCAAGATACTGACATGAGCTGCCTTGCTCATCCATGGGTAATCAGGATGCCAAACGGCGAATGCAATAGCGATTATGGGAATTGTTGTCGACACGAAAGCAAGGAATATGCCCATCATACCTGCTGGAGACGTGCCACCTATGTGATGTAGAAACGGAATGAAACCCAATATCAAATTGATAACGTATAACCACACAAGCCATTTCCCGAATAAGTTGAGCTTCTTTATCATTAGGTTATATGTCTTCCCATTGGTTGAAATCCCCTTTGACAATGTTTTTGTGTGCCATTCGCTTTCGGTCTAGTGCTTCGTCCTGCGAATTGTCGAATGATGCTTTGATATGCGCGTATATTACAGCGTTAATTGCGGCGAACAAGGCAAATATCGAAATCAAACCCGCTAAAATGCAATAGATGTTGAGGCCGAAGGCGATTACAATTTCCTTTGGATTGCTTTTTTCCGTAATACAGCAATAATACGAATACCCAGCAAGCAATGCAAAATAGCCTGGTATCAAATATAATTGCCTAAAGCCAGGGAAAATGTAGTTATTTAAAACAGGAATTCTCATCCGGTATCCGCAATGCGGGCAAAACTGAGTAAAATACGCGGTGCTAAGCTTCCTGATTCTGCAGGAGAATTCCTCAAGACATCTCGGACAAATAACCCCGTCAATCATGCTTTCCTGCAAATTCCATTTTTTCTAATTGCAAACTCTCGGCTGAACTGCCCAAAACAAAGGCTTATGGAGACGAATGAAATTATGAGCATGCGCTGTCCATTTGTCAATTGCGGCCATCCCAGCAGTGCTTCCCCTGCGCTATAATGCTACGGCTTCGGTTCGCCGCAGCCGCGGATTCATCATTCTTGGAGGCGTTATGAAACTCACGGTCAAGTCCGATGTCGCCGCGCTCCCGGCGTGCGGCATTATTTTCGCGCTCTCTTCCGATTTCGGCGCGCCGCTTTTAGGCGCGACTACTGCGGGCCGCGCAAAGTCTGCTACTAAAAAATCCGGCGGGTCAAAATCCGCGCCGCCCGCGATTAAGCCCTCGGCGCCTTTCGACGTTCTCCCATCGGCGGACGCTGCCGGCGCGCCGCTGATGCTTTTGATCAACCCCGCCTATTACAAAGATTACCCGCCCAAAATGCGGTTCGGCGCGGCTATCGGCGAGGCCGTAAAATTCGCGAAAGCTCGCGGCGTATCGAAAATCCTGTTTCAAATCGGCGCGCCTTCCGATTCCGCCGGCAGCCCGGCGAAGTCCGCGAAAAACGCCGCCGGTTCATCTGCGGCCGAATTCGAAAAAACCGTCGGCTTCGCCGCCGACGCGCTCTTCACCGCCGCTTATCCGTTCCAGCGATTCCGCAAAGAGCCGTCCGATTATTTCGACAAGCTCGAAGTTATTTTCGCCGTCCCCGATTCTTTTTTCAAAACGGCAAAGTCAATCGTGAATAAAGTAAAAGCGATACAAGACGGAATATACCTCGCCCGCGACCTCGGCAACCTCCCCGGCAACGTCGTGAACCCCGCGTTTCTGGCGGGCAAGCTGAAAGAAGTTGCGGCCGCGGCTGGCGTAAAAGTAACCGTGCTCGACGAAAAAGCGCTGGCGAAAAACAAATTCGCCGGCCATCTCGCGGTCGGCGGCGGCAGCGCGTCTCCGCCCCGCATGGCGGTTGCGCATTACACACCGAAATCGCCGCGCAAAAACGCGCCGCACCTTGCGCTCGTCGGCAAGGGCATAACTTTCGACACGGGCGGCATCAGCCTCAAGCCGTGGGAAGGTATGTGGGTTATGAAGGACGATATGGCCGGCGCGGCGGCGGTAATCGGCGCGTTCATGACGATTTGCCGGCTCAAACCCGACATCGAAGTCACCGCAATCGTCTGCTGCGCCGAAAACATGCCGGACGGCGCGGCTTACCGGCCCGGCGACATCGTCACGTATAAAAATGGGAAGTCCGTTGAGATAATGTCCACCGACGCGGAAGGCCGGCTCGTTCTCGCGGACGGCCTCATTCACGCCTGCGAACTGGGAGCGACGCACGTCGCAGACATGGCGACGCTCACCGGCGCGGCCGTCGTCGCGCTCGGACACGACTTCACCGGGCTTTTCGCGAACGACCCGGATTTTTGCGAATCGGTCAAATCGGCGTCCGCGGCAACTGGCGACTTGTGCTGGGAAATGCCGCTTCCCGCTTGGTATCGCGAATACCTCAAAAGCGACTTTTGCGACATGAAAAACGGCGGCGGCAGGTGGGGCGGCGCGATTACCGCGGCGGTGTTCCTTTCCGAATTCGTCGAAGACGGAACGAAGTGGTGTCACCTCGACATCGCGCCGACGTTTTACAACGAATCCGCAAAGCGCGAATATCTTCAGGCGGGCGCGACGGGCGCGGGCGTCCGGCTGCTTGTCGAGCTTGCGGAAAGTATGGCGAAATAGTGTAAGTCAACCGGATGTGCGCGATGTACCTATTGCTAATCATATTGCACAGCGAAGACGAATGGGAACGGGTGGCGGAAATTTGCATCCGCCGCTCGAATGCCCGCGTAATGGCGTTCGAAGGCAGCGGCGTGGGGCGCACGACGGCGAAAAAACTTTTCAGCCAGCCTAGTTTTTCGCCGGAAATCTGGAAACACCTCGAAACGAAGCGCCAATGGGCGGTAACCGGATTCGCGGTTATGCCGAGCCTCGCCGCCGTGCGCGAAGCGATCGCCGAAATCGAATCGGTAACCGGCGGGCTAACCAAGCCGGGCACGGGCATCGTCGCGGCGATTCCGCTTTCTCGGTTTTTGCCGAGCGCGAGCGTTTGAACGATTATCCGATGCGCTCGCCGGTTGGTATAATGCCGGTTCGGTAAACATGCCTCGCATAAATACATTCGAACCGGCGGCAATCGCCAGGGAACTGGCAGAGAATTCTTCGCGCACGAAACTTCCGGCATTCGAAGGATTCTTCGATTTCGCCTCTCAAAAAGAAGCCGCGTCCTCGCTATCGAAATTTCCGGTTTATTTCGAGCTATACGGCGGCTATCCATATGCGGAAAGAAAGCTCATCGGCGTTCACTCCGAAATGCCGCCGCACGGCGCACATCCGGATGTCATTGCGAAAAACGGCACGCTTTCGCCTGGCTTTGATTTTCCCGTTTCGGCCATCGAAGTGCGCGGCGTTACAAGCGACAGGCGCATCACACCGAAGCAGGTTCGCTTGACCCTCTCGCAACTGGGCTTGCCCGAGAGAGCGCTCGGAGACGTTATCGCCATCGAAGGCCGCTCGGTCGTTTTCGCGCTCGCAATATTCGCGGACGAAATAAAATCCGGGTTGTCCGTAATCGGCGGCGCGCCGGCCGTCGCGAAAGTTTCAGCGGCAACCGGCTTTGCAAACTACGAGCCGCCGGAGGAGAATGCGGTCATCGCAAGCGGCCGGCTTGACGCCGCGCTAAGCGGCATTTTCCGGATTAGCAGGGAAGATTCCAGCCAAGCGGTGAAAAACGGGATGGCGCTCGTGAATTACGAAACAGCCGCAAAACCGTCATTCGAGGTAAGGCCGGGCGATTTCGTTTCGCTAGAAACCCGCGGACGCGCCCGCATAATTTCCGCGGAAAAAACCGCAAAGGACCGGCTTAGGGTAGTATTTACTCGCTATTAGCGCGTGCCTTGGATTTGCCGCGCAAAAATCGGAGCGAAAATGTCGAAAGCAATCGAAGAAGAAAAACCCGGCGGGGCGATACCCGAGCGGAAAAATCAGGTCTGGCGCACGATTTGGGCCATCGTTTTCGTCGTGCTGTCGGTGGAGGCGATTTTAATCGCCGCGCTGATTAACTCACGGCGCGAAGTAGTGGTGACAAGACCGATTATCAGCGTCGCGGGCGGCGCGGGAAAATCCGTCGAACATACTGAAGCTGTTAAATATCTCGACGCCTCTTGGTCGTTTCAAGATATCACCCTTAGGTTTTACACCGGCGGAAACGTTGCGCTCAACCCGAACGCGTTTCTCGAAGCGCTCCGCAGCGATTACGAGTTCGTCGCCAAATTCGCAGGGCTAAAAGACGTTTCCCTTCCCGCAGAAATCTACTTTTTCGGCAGCGAACTGGACGAAGTGCTTGCCGCAACCGGCCTTGAAAACGGCTGGATAGAAAACGAGCGGCTGTTTATACCGGCCGAAAGGTCGGCGGCAAAACCGCTGCTCGAATACGTATGCGCCAAATCCGGCGAGCAGCCCGACCCGGCCATTCTCGCCGCGTTTGCCCCGTTTTTGGGCGAGTTCTTGGATTTTTACAACGACCACCCTTACGAAACCGCATTCGGCCGCAAATATTCGAAGTGGCAACGCGACACCCAGCTTGCCCTTCCCCTCGCCCAAGTGCTTCTCGACGACGAGCGGCTCGGTCCGGACTTCGTCTCTTTGCCTTCGCGACCGGCGGCGATTCTCGATTCCCAATCGCCCGCCGCCGATGTGCTGAGGAGAGGATTCTTCCGGTTCCTTTTGTCGAAAAACGGCTGGGAAGGATTCGCCAGGCTCGCTTTGTCCGGCAAATCCGGAGCGGAAGCGTACGAAGACGCGTTCGGCGAGCCTCTTCCCGATTTACTGAAAAAATATCAGGAATCTCTGGATTTGATGGCGAAAGACCCGTTTACGACGACGCTCGCCAAACTGAACGCGCTGGATTTGGGGCTGTTCAAATACACGCCCGCGGCGCAGGTAATCGCGGATTCCGAATGGACGCTTAAAGAAGAATCGAAGAAATTCAGGCTGCCCCCCAGAGACCTTGCCGAAAGACAGTCTGCTCTCGGCAAACTCGTATTGCGCAAATTTTCCGCCGCGCTCGACCCCGGCGCGCCGGATGCAAAACGCTATTTAACCGATGCTCAAGGCATACTTCTATCTCCGAAATCGATAACCGACGAGTTGGCCGACGTCGAGCATAAATGGCTGCTCGGCATTGCGTATGAAAAATCCGGAGATTACGAAACAGCGGACAGGTTTTTCTCCGCGGGACTTTCCTCGAAAGACACGCGCCCCGATTTGCTCGGCGAATACGCCAAAATCCTCGTCGAGCGCAGAAATTTCCAGCACGCGGCAGACGTCCTCGGCGAATATCTAGTTCGCAATCCCGCAAACGCGCAGGCGCTATACCTGCGTATGAGCACGCTAAACCGAATCGGAAACGGCAGCGCGGCCGCGGCTCTTGCGGAAAAACTCCTCGCGCACCCGGCGGTTAAAATCGGAATGCACGACGATTGGGCGGCGGTGGCAAACTATATCCAGCAAACCGCCGCAACCGCTCCGCCGGCGAAAACCGATACCGGCGGTTAGAGTGATGCTATTTCATTGTGCGGCGGCTTAACCGTCCGCCGCCGCTTCCTCCGAACCTTCGGCGTCATCCTCGGCATCGTCCGCTTCGGATACGTACACCAGCCCTTCGCCGGCCATTCTGCGCTTTAGCACATCCACCTTGCCGCCGACCTCGCCGGGTTTCACCGGGACGCACTGCGGCCCATAGCAGAGAAAAACGCTTACGGGCACAGTGGTCGTATATCCGAGTTTGGAAATGCGCTCTTCGTCCTCGCCCGCGACCAGAACCTCGATTGCCCTGAACGGAAACTTGCTCAAAAACGCTTCTTTGACCGCCGCCGCCGCCTCGCCCTGGCCTGCGCCGGACAGGAGAATATGAAAGTCCAGCGGCTCGCTCGAATTCTCCCGCACGGCGAGCGCGTACACCATCGATTGGTCTGCAACGCCTACCTGCGGCAAATATGCCTGCGCGAATCCCGCGATATATTCATTTGCAAGCTCCAAATGCTCTTTCCCGGAGCCTTCCACTCCGGTTTCCTTGGCAAGCTGATAAAGCAAAACTTCCGAGCGCGACGCAATCGCGGCATAACCCATCGGCCAGAACGGAATCGAGTAAAGACCGGGGCCGCCTTCCGGCGTATCGGTCAGCCCGCCGCCATCCGCCCAAAACTTTTCGCGCACGGCCTTCATCGCCTCACGCGCGGATTCGATGTATTTGTTTTCGCCGGTCGCCATATAAAGCGTGATAAGCGCACGCGCCGCCCAAACCTGATCGGCAAGAAAGTAAACCGGCGCGGGCTCGCTCGATGCGTACCTTGCGAACAGACCTTCCTTTTGCATATGTTCGATTAGGTTATTCGCCACGCTCCTTGCTATATCGAGATAGCCGGCTTTTTCGTCCACAGTGAAGTGCGCCCAAACGAGCGCTTCGACGGCGGCGAAATTGTATTCGGCGATTATGCTCGGCTCGACGTCCGGCGCCGGCATTCCGGAGCGCTTGGACGGCTCCGATGCGTAATACTCCGGCACGTTTTCCGCACGGCTGCCGAATCCGACGATTCTGCCGTCCGCCGATTTCGCGAGCTGTTTCGTCATGAAATCCAGCGCGAACTTCGCCGCGCTTCTATGCTTTTGGTCGCCCGTCAACGTATAAAGCCTCGAAAGCTCCATCGCCGTTCTCGCGTTCGTATCGAGCCGTTTGGTGAAGTCGAAATCGTTGAAACCGGCGTTGTAACTCATTTCGTAAAAGCCGCCGTCCACGTGGTCGCGCAATTCGAGCAAAGTTTTCTCGAAGTACGAGTTCAGGATTTCTTTCGACTTTTCGTGGTCGCGAAGCGCGGCGTCAACGAAGAACTCCATCGCCTCCACACGCGGAAACCTCGGCTCCCTTATAAAATCGCCCAATGACAAGTTGAACGTGCCGGAAAGCTCGGCAAGTACATTCTCGTAAGCGTCGGCGGGCAATGGCTGATTTACCGCCACGCCGAACGCTTCCGCCTTCGCGCCCGTCACCGCCACGAACCCTTCCATCGCGGTGTTCGCGATTTCCTCATACTTTTGTCTGCCGTCTTCGGATTCCCAGCGCTCGATGAAAATATGAAGCCAGTCCACCACTCTGTCCGGGTCCTCGCGAGTCCTCGATAAAAGCTGCGGGCCAGCCGGATGCAAAATCAAAACCGCCGGCGTTTCGCTGTTGTTCGCCTGGTAACGCTCGAACAGCCCCGGATACCTGTCCCTATCCGCCCAGACGCAGAGATACTTTTCGGAGAGGATTTCCTTGATGCCCTCTTCGGCGAAAACCCTTTCCGTGTACATTTTGGACGGAATAGAGGTGCTGTCGGCCTCGACCAAAAATACCGGTTTGTCTTCCGCCGCGGCTTCCTCGAACAGAGCGGAATCGAAATCTCTCCACGCAATGCCCTCGGGCCGCCAGAAGTCCTGGCGCGGCAAGAATTTTTCGAGCGCGACCGGCTCGACGTTCACGGTCTTACCGCCGCCCTTGCCCGTCCCGCCGCCGCTTACGCCGCCATCGCCATCGCCGCCGCCTCCGGGACAGCCGGACAGCAATGCCGCCGCCGCGCATAGAAGCCCAAACAAAACCGAAATCGAAAAAATTCTACGAATCATCGCCGCCTCCGGGTTTTCCTGCAGTTTTTCGCCGCCGAAAGGGCCGTGCGAAATCCGCCGGAACGAACAACCTCAAAGGGGACATGATAACAGGTATCAAAAGGCGACCGGTAGCGTGATGGAAATCGAATCTTAAAAGCCCGCGCTACGCCTTAACCGCTATTTTCTGGGATATTGTCGTCGGCTCAGCTATGGGCAAGCCGTCTTCTTTTAATCCTTCGAAATGAAACTTCAACGCCCCGGCGAAATTCCGCGACGTTTCTTCTTTGGTCTTGCCGGTAGCCACGCACCCAGGCACATCGGGCGAATGTGCCGCCCAGTTCTTTTTGGCTTTTTCGAATAGTTGTAGGTATTCTCTTATCAATTCTTAGCCGCCTGACATTTCACTTTTTTCCGCAATAAACGCCCTTGCGGCTTCGATGCCGTCCTTGACGCGCCCGCCGTCTTTGCCGCCTGCCTCCGCGAAGTCGGGCCTGCCGCCGCCGCCGCCGCCGCACGCTTGCGCCGCCACGCGGACGATGTCGCCCGCCTTATATCCCTTCGCGACGAGCGCGGGCGGCACTTTGCAAACGAACGCCGCCTTGCCGCCGTCGTTTTCGCCCAGCAGCACAATCGCGCCGGGGTATCGCTCCGAGATTCTGTCGGCAAGGTATTTCAGCGATTCCCTGCCAACGTTTTCGACCGCAAGCAGCACGGTCTCAACACCGGATTCGCTCGAATGGCTATTTTCGATTCGTTCCTGAAATTTCGGCAGTAGCGTGCCGCGCTCCGCGACGAGCAGTTTCTCGCGCGTAAGTTTCAGCTCGTTTTCCGTTTCCGCAATTTTGGCTTCGATTTCGGCAAATTCCAGGTTGAACGCCGCCTTCATCCTCCGGGCGAACCCGCTTTCTTCCGCAAGCACTTTCCAGGTTCCTTTGCCAGTCAATGCCGTAATTCTGCGCATTCCCGACGCAATCCCCATCTCGCCCACGATGGAAAATCCGCCGATGTCGCTGCTGCGCGCCACGTGCGTTCCGCCGCAAAGCTCGCGCGAAACCACCGCTTCCTGCACCCACGGATAATGCGGCGTAACGACTTTCGCCGCGCCGCCGCCTTCGTCCGGCGTGCCCACGGTCACGACGCGCACGACCTCGCCGTACTTCTCGTCGAACAGCGCGGTCACGCCCAGCGCTTTCGCACGATCGAGAGGCATTTCCTCCGTCGTTACCGGATGCGATTCCACGATCCACTCGCGTACGAGCCGCTCGATTTCGGCGATTTCCTGCGCCGACATCGGCTGAGTGTGCGAAAAATCGAATCTGAAAGTGTCGTAATACAGCTGGCTTCCCGCCTGTTGAACGTGGCTTCCCAGCACTGTTTTTAGCGCCTTGTGCAAAAGGTGCGTGGCGGTATGCGCGCGCGCTATTGCCTGCCGCTTCGAGGGATCGACCCGCAATACCGCCGTTTTGCCGGTTATGGACTTCGCTAGTTCGTCGACGTCAGCGCCGATCGGGATTTCGCAAATATGATGTCCTTTCTGCGAAGAATTGAATACGGCAAGTTTCAAATCGCCGATTTCGATTGTCCCCACGTCGCCAAGCTGGCCGCCGCTCGGCGCGTAAAACGGCGTAAGTTTAGTCACGATTTTTAGTAGCCTTCGCCCGCTTTCGAACTTCAAAAGCCCCGCGTACACGATTTCGGACTCCGCATCCAGCCGCTCGTATCCGCAAAACTCGCCAATTGGCAGCCCGCCTTCATCGCCGCCGAAATCGGTTTCGAACTTCGCCGATGCGCGCGCCCGCTCGCGCTGTTCCCGCATCAACCGCTCGTATTCTTCTTCGTCAAGCTCCACTCCGAACTGCGCGCAAAGGTCTCGCGTCACGTCTATCGGAAAGCCCTGCGAGTCGTGAAACTGAAAAGCGACTGCGCCGTCCATTTTCGTTCCTTCCGCTTTTGCTCTCTCTATCGCCGAGTAAATCCCGTCGTAATTTCTTTCGAGCAGCGTTAGGAACTGCGCCTCTTCGTGCGACAAATACTTTTTTATTTTGTCCGCTTCGGATTTGATTTCCGGATACGCGCGGCCCATCCGCCTGATGATTTCCTCCGCGACGGGCACGATAAACCTGCCCGCCTTGCCCTGCGTCAGAATGAAACCGTACTGAACTATGCGCCTCGCGAGCCTGCGAAGAACGTAACCTCTGCCCTCGTTCGTGGGCGTTACGCCGTCGCCGAGCAGAAATACCGAAGCCCGCAAATGGTCCGCTATCGTGACGAGCGGTTCGAACTTGCCCGTAAAATCGTAAGTGTTTACGCGCGCCCGGAAATCTTCGATGCTGCCGGCCAGCTTCAGCGATTTGAATACCGCTTCGACGATGTAATCGAAGAGGTCGGTTAGAAAAACCGTTTGCCAATTTTCGCCTTTTTCGAGCGCCTGCTTGACCATCACCAGCCGCTCCAGCCCCATCCCCGTGTCCACGTTTTTTTTCGGAAGCGGCGTTTTCGCGCCGGTTTCGTCGCGATAGAATTCCATGAACACGTTGTTCCAAACCTCGATGAAACGGCCGCGGTCTTCCCAGAATTCAAACCATTCGCGCGTGTTTACCGGCGGCGCGCCCGCGGCGGCCTCGTCGGTTTCCGGCGCGAGGTCGAAATAAACCTCGCTGTCGTAGCCGCACGGCCCGGTCGCCCCCGCCGCCCAGAAGTTGTGCTTGTCGCCGAGCTTATATATGCGTTTCGACGGCTCGTAACCCGCTTGGCTCCACACTTTTTCCCACAGCGCATAGGCGTCCGCGTCGCTTTCGTGTGCCGTCGAATAAATGCGTTCCGGCGGGATGTTCATCCACTGCGGCGATGTCAAAAACTCCCAGCAAAAATCTATGGCGTCCTTCTTGAAATAATCGCCGAAACTGAAATTGCCCAGCATTTCGAAAAATGTGTTATGCCGGTTCGTGCGCCCCACTTCGTCTATGTCTATCGTGCGGATGCACTTTTGCGACGAGCAGCAGCGCGGCGCGGGCGGCGCTTCCGAGCCTTCGAAATACTTCTTCAGCGGCGCCATACCGGCGTTAATGAGTAGCAGCGACGGGTCGCTTACGGGCACGAGCGACGCGCTCGAAAGCCGCCTGTGACCCTTGCTTTCGAAATACGACAGAAACGCCTCGCGTATCCTGTCCGAACTCCAGGTTTTGTCAGTTTTTTCAGTCATAATGCGCCTTGAACCGATGGGAAACGGGAATTATAGCACCGGCATCTCCGCATTCAATCACGGCACGCTCGGTCAACCCTTGCCTTTCGGAAGCGAGAGCGAACCGGTATCGGGATCGTAAAACATGTCTCTGTCGAGCAGGAACTGCTCTTCGACGGCCTTTCGCAGTTCTTTGGTTCGCAGTTTCGGAAGCCGCCAGCCAAGCGGAACCGCGCTGTTGCTGATTTCGATTGCCGAGAGTATTCCCGAATCGAATGTGAGCGTATAAACGTAAATTCCTCTGGGAAAAGTCAAGGTTACGCGTTCATATTCTTCTCTGTTTCTCGAACGCGTTTCAAGATATACTATTTTGTGCGCCTTTCCCGCCGTTTTCATAGCGTCGTCATAGCTCGAACCCAACGTCAGCCCCGCGACGGACAGCCCCGTACCGTGCGCGGTACCCGCGCCAGCCGGCATTTTGCCCGTCAGCTTCACTTTGTTTGACGGAACATACACCGCCTGAAGCGAAAGCGTACCGTTATCCATCACCGCTACCGCAATTTCGGTTTCGCTCGGCGCGTGGTAAAGAAATGTATAGTTTTTGTAATCCTGAACGACAAAAGACCCGATGCCGGTCCTTGTGTAAACTTCCATCGGCATTTGGAGCGTTTCCGGCGGCTTTTGCTGCATTTGTACGCAGCCCGCCGCTTTTAAGTCCTCAATCAGCCCATCCTTCGAATATTTTGCAAGCAATGTTCCCGCGACGGCAATCGGAATCGGCGGCGGGAAAACGCTTCCTTCGGAATATATTCTGAAATACGCCGTTTGCTCGGAAATCTGCTCTTTAATCGGGTTTTCGACCGGCATTGAATAAAACGTAGTCTCTTGATAATGCCAATATCCCGCAACGATCGCAACCGCGATTACCACACAAATCAGCGCCGCGAAAAACAGCTTGGTATCCACCAGTAATCACCAACTCCACTCTATTTCAATGTCTTGTCGAACATCATCGGAAGCATCGACGCGACGATCTCCGGCGGCAGTCCCGCCTCGACACCGACGTTGCCCAAATCCATTACCGTTATTTGCGAAAGCTTGCCCGACGAAAAACTGAACGTGTACCTAAATCGGCCGCGGGAAAGCCTAGAACTGCTTTCGTCCAGGTAACTCATCATCGAGGATAGGCCCGCCACGCTATCGCTCGGCAGACCTTTCAGGAGCTCAGGCTGACTCAGTACGTCTTTGAAAGTTAAAGCCGAATCGTGAGGAATTTTCGAAATTGCGTTTCTCACTTTCTTTTCCGGCATTCCCAATAATAGCGGTCCGATGCCAGCCTTGAAGGTTTTTTTCCCTTTCATGCCGGCGTCCGAACCGGGAATTTGCCCGCCGTTTTGAAAACCGAAACCGCCGTCGAAAGATACATAATCGACGATGGAAATGCTTTGGATATTCCCCGCACCGAAGTCCATGGACAAAACAAACACGCCGACTGTATCGGAATGGTGGGTATAAGCCCTGTTCCCGATGCCGGAACTGCGCGTACCCGCTCCTAGATTGCCTAAATCCGGCATAGTATCCTGCGTAAAACCGTTGCCTCGCAATGCGCCTTCGACGAAAGCCATTTCAAGCGAGTTAATCTTGTTTTTCCCAATAACGACTTGAATTGGAAGCGAGACGCTGCCTCCGCTATGAATCGCATCGGACTGAATTTTTATCTGTTCCTCAATTGACGGCTCTTTTATCGCAAAATTATTCGAGTTCCAAAAGTACCAAATTCCGGCAGCCGCCAAAATCAATACGACCGCCCACATCCCGCCCTTTCCGTTTTGCATGACAACACCTCCTTTCACCGAGCACCCGGCAGGCGCGCGGCCTTCCCTTTGCGGAACTCGTCCGCCATACACAACTACGGCAATAACTCTATTACTTCGGGCTACACGCCCATCTTTTTCGCTTCGGTTATTAGGTCGCGTATCCAGCTCGTAAAATCGGTTAGTCCTTCGCCCGTTTTCGCCGATGTTTTGAAAATAAGCGTGTCGGGCGAAAGAACTTGCAGTTTCGCTTCCACGTTCGAAACATTGAAGTCCGTATAATCGGCAAGGTCCAGTTTCGTAAGCACCGCGGCGCCTGCGACCCGGAACATTTTCGGATATTTGTCCACTTTGTCGTCGCCCTCCGGCAGCGACAGCACAGCTATCCGGTAATCCTCCCCCAAATCGAATCCGCTCGGACAATGCAGGTTGCCGATATTCTCGATGAAAAGGCAGTCCAGCGAGTCGAGGTCGAAACCGATAAGGACTTCGCGTATCATATTCGACGTAAGGTATGCGCAGCTTTCGGTGTTTATCTGCACGGCGGGAACGCCCATCGCCTCGAATTTCTCTCCGTCGAATGAACTAAAAACGTCTCCGGTTATAACCCCGAACCTGAATTCGTCTTTCATTTCCGCTAGCGTGCGCTCGATTAGGCTGGTCTTGCCCGCGCCTGGGCCGCCCATCACGTTGAAACACATTATTCCGTGATCGCTCAAAGTGCCGCGCACCTCGCTTGCGAGATAATCGTTCTCGGCATCCATAGCTTTCAGCACACGCGCATCGATCATTTTCCGCTCCAGATATAAATTCCCTTCCCCCGCATCGATAATAGCAGATTTTCGCCGCTTCGGCGCGACCGCGCCCCGCGCGGCGAATGCCGCCTTTTCTCAAATCGAAACCGTAATTTCGAATTCGATTACGTCCTTCTGCGCTCGCCCTTCGGCAAACGTTTCCCCTTTGCCGCTTATCGAAAACCACTTTACCGCCAATTCCGCGCTTTCCGATATTTTATATGCCGTGCCGAAACCGGCGATGTAACATTTAAGCTCGTCCGAGCCGTTCATCTGCCAGTCCGCCGTCACACGCGCCGCTCCCGGAATGAAATTAATCGTAAGGCCGCCGAACGGCCTCGGGCTGTCTTCCACGCCGAACGTATTGCCTTTGAGCCCCGCGGAAAAACCGAAAAGCTCGGTCGCGTGTTTCGTGAACACCAAGTAATACTCCGGTTCGCCGCCCGCGCCGATGCCCTCCATCCCCGCCGCCATTCCGATGCGCTCCAGTCCCTCTTCCACGATTTCGTACTTCCAGCCGCCGCGGATTTCAGCGGTGCCGGACGCGTATATCCAATTGCCGACCGGAGCATCCGAATCGCCCAAGGCCCCGTCCAGATTCACCTGTAAACCCCGGAAAATCCCCGCCGACACGCGTACAAAAACCGCATCGAATTCTCCGCCGCCGGTAACTCCGCGAAACCCGAATCCGCCCGTCAGCTCGATTTTTCCCGAATCGAGTGTGTGCGAGGTTTCGATTTGATTCAGCCGCGACGTCGCGGCGCTCGCGGAGTCCGC
>JAANMV010003095.1_pt1 | contig 14969 bp, 13 predicted proteins | sample 7279661 | NCBI WGS metagenome assembly JAANMV01 (sample SAMN14094540, study PRJNA606508) | bioreactor metagenome | isolation source: A lab-scale SPAN reactor treating ammonium-rich wastewater day 121 | place: Ireland: Galway | collected 2017-05-16 | reverse complement strand
CAGGGGTGGGTCATGCCGTGAGAATTTCGCTCCGCCCCCTGGGTCATGCCGTGAGAAAAACTCGACTCAGGGTGGGTCATGCTCGTGAGAAATGACACGAGATACCATGGGATCTGTCAGGTATGCTCCTCACCCTCTCGTATCGTTGAATTTTCTCCGATCCCACGGCAAACCCATCCACGGAGCAGACTGCCCGGAGGTATTTTCCACATGCCGGATCATATACTTGCCATCGATCAGGGAACGACAGGGTCGACCGTGTTGGTGTTCGACGCTCAGGGAGGGCTGCAAGCGCGCAGCTATTCGGAATTCCCCCAGTATTATCCGAAGCCCGGCTGGGTGGAGCACGATCCCGAGGAGATCTGGCTCGTCACACGCCGGATGATCGGCCGAGCGCTGCGAAGCGCTGGTCTGAAACCAAAGGACATTGCTGCCATTGGCATCACCAACCAACGCGAGACCACCGTGCTGTGGGATCGTAAGACGGGCCGTCCGGTTCATCGGGCCATTGTGTGGCAGGATCGGCGAACGGCCCCCGTTTGTGAGAGATTGCGTGCCGCGGGAGCCGAAAAGGAGATTCGTTCCCGTACCGGTCTGGTGATCGATTCATATTTTTCGGGCACCAAACTGCAATGGTTGCTCGATCACGGAAAGGGCTTGCGCCGCAAGGCGGGGGATCTTGCCTTCGGCACCATCGATAGCTGGTTGATGTTCAAACTCACCGGGGGTGAACTGCATGCCACGGATTACACGAACGCATCCCGCACGATGCTGTTCAACATCCGCCAGCGTGAATGGGATGATTCGATGTTGCAGATGCTGAACGTGCCCCGGGAAGTTCTGCCTCAGGTCGTGCCATCGTCGGGAATTGCAGGCCTGAGTTCCAAGGCGGCGTTTGGCGCCGAGGTACCGATCGCCGGTATTGCCGGGGATCAGCAGGCGGCTCTGTTCGGCCAGGCATGTATTCAACCCGGTATGGTGAAGAATACCTACGGAACCGGATGTTTCATGCTGATGTTCACGGGGAATGAACCCGTTCTTTCGAGACGGGGGCTCCTCACGACTCTGGCATGCGGTGCAGGTGGAGAACCTGCGTATGCGCTGGAAGGCTCCGTGTTCATTGCGGGTGCTGCCGTCCAGTGGCTACGTGATGGCCTTGGCCTGATCAAACGCGCTCCGCAGATTGAAGGTCTGGCGAAGTCAGTGGAGTCGAACCTCGGGGTTTATTTCGTTCCCGCCTTCGTCGGTCTCGGCGCGCCCTATTGGGATTCCGCAGCGCGTGGTGCCATTGTCGGTCTCACGCGTGGGGTGACCAAAGCGCATCTGGCACGAGCGACTCTGGAGGCCCTTGCCTACCAGACACGCGACGTCGTCGATACGATGGTGAGCGAGGCGGGTCACGCTCTGAGCGGACTGCGTGTCGACGGTGGCGCAACGGGCAACGATTTTCTCATGCAGTTCCAGGCCGATCTGCTGGGAGCCACCGTCGATCGGCCGCAACTCGTCGATACGACGGCGCTGGGTGCGGCCATGCTCGCCGGCATGGGAGTCGGTCTGTGGAGACCGGGCGACTTCAAGCGCTTGCGCAAAGTGGATCGGATCTTCAGGCCACGTATGAAGCCGGAGCAGCGGGAAGCGCTCTACCAGGGATGGCGGCGTGCCGTAGCCGCCGTGCGATCGCTCGGTTCATGATCGCACGGCACAGCTCGAATGAGGCTACGGCTTGGGGACGACGCGCAATTCGTGGACTCCTCCGGTTTTGCGGACTGTCACCGACAGGACTTCCCGCCCGGCATCCCACTGCGTAGACCAGCTTCCGGGCGTATCGTCGATCTGCAATTCCCACCCATTCGGATAGGCCCGGCGGGGCAGGTATAACTCGCTCGGTCCTCCTGCAGCCGTGCGATCGGCATAGCGCAGATGCAGGGTGCGCGTTTCTGCGGAATACCCGTACTCGACGGGGAAACCGGCCACACGTTGCGGGTAAGGCCGTGCCAGGAGGTTGGCAAACGCGGTTTCGTGCCGGTCCGCACCGTCGACGATTCCCCAGCTACCGGGATCGTGCGACCAGTGCATCCAGCCGCTCGTCAGGGCATCGAACTCGTCCAGCAGGCGTGCCATGTAGGCCAGTGGCCGGCCGTTACCGGTCGACGTGAATCCAAATTCGCCGATCATCATGGGTGTCGCCTGGATTTCGAGATCCCGTTTGCGCTGTTCCACCCAGTCGTCCAACTCGGGCGTGTCATCGGGATCGAAGTAATTATTGATCTCGGGCAGAGCTGCGTACTGGTGAGGGAAATAGACGAGGCGCTTCTCACCGGACCGCGGGTCATTGAGCGGCGGCAATTCCGAGGGCCCGCCGTTGTTGACGGGGAAGGCGAGGGGATCGAAGAAGATCCAGCCATCTGGATCGACCTCCCGAATGGCTTTGATCATGCGATCGTTGAAACGCCAGAAACGGCCCCGCTGGAATTCGAGCGACGCTTCGGCGTCTCCAAAGACGATCCCACCAAGGTTCCCGGCTGCTGCGGTACCGGCAAACGGCTCGTTCATGATGTTGTAGCCGAGCACTCCGGGATGATTCTTGAAGCGTTTGACGACATGCGCCCACATCGCCGCGTAGTGTTCCTGGAGGTACGAGTAAGGTCCTTCATCGTCCCAGAAATTATCGAAGGCGCGGCGGACACCCGCCTGGAGATAGGTCAGAGACCACGGTGTGATGATGCGGTGTGGTAAGCCATCCGTCTGAGCGGCCCACGCCGGTGCTCCATCGAAGCCCAATGCCTTACCGGTGCTGGAAAACTTTCCGTAGACATCCTGATGCATATCGAGGATGACGAGAATGCCGGCCGAAGTGAGCCAATCGACACGTTGGGCGACACGATCGAGGTAGTCGTCGTCGTACTGGCCCGGCTGTGGCTCCACCGCATCCCAGAAGATGAGGAAGCGAACGCCATTGAAGCCCCAGTCTTTCGACAGACGGGCGGCTTGCGGCTGATCGATCCACGGCATCCGCCCCGGGTCATCTTTGGCGGAACTGCTGACGTTGGTGCCGTGCAGAATGAGGGCGCGGCCCTGGGCGTCGGTAACGAAAGCAGGGTGGACCGAGGGCACCACAGGATCGGTAACGGAATCGACCGGCACAAGATCGCTTCCGCACCCACCGAGGAGGAGAGCCAGCACCAGAAAGGGAACGAACGACCGACAGGAAGGACGAATCATCCCTCCCTCATCAATCAGAGGCGTACGTTAGTCAATCGCCGGGAAGGGGATGCGGCAAGGCAAGTGATCCTGTGTACCGGGCGCCTCGATGGGTCGCGGTGCCCGCACTGTGTCTGTGCTCATTTGGAGGCTACGTTCCAAAGACTGCGATTCGAAGCGTCAAAGGGATGGCGCTCGCCCCATGGGTGGTCGCCTCCGCCGTGTACAGGCCGCTCTGGTGCCTGTTACGGCGGCCGTCATCTCGGGACTCGCCGTTGCTGCCAGCCACCCAGGTCACTCCGTCCACAAGGCCGGCAGGGGTACAAGCCACAGTCTGTCACCGAACGGAACGATTTGATCGCCGAGGTAGAGGATCACACCGGCGCAGAATCGCTTACCGAGTTGATCACGAAGCGCCTTGAGGGCTGCGAAATCGGACGTGCTGACGGTGGCACCGGCCTTGACCTCGATGGCGGCCATCGAGCCGTCGGTTCTTTCGAGGATCACATCCACTTCTGCGCCGGTAGCGGTACGGAAATGGTACAGTGCGGTGCGCGGATCGATCCAGGAAAGCTGCTTGCGGAGCTCCCCAACGACGAATGTTTCGAGCATACGTCCGAGCAAGAGGTGATCGTCGCGAAGCCGCCGTGCGTCGGCACCGATCAGGTGGCAGGCGAGACCGGCATCCACCAGATGCAGCTTGGGGGCTTTGACCAGGCGCTTGCCCAGATTGAGTGACCACGCGGGAAGGCGATGAATCAGGAATACGGTCTCCAACAAGGCCATGTGCCGCGTCAGTGTAGTGTGGGGCAGGCCGGCGTCGCGACCCACGTCGGCCAGATTGAGCAAACCGGAGGCGCGCGCTGCCAGCAGTTTGAGTAGATTGGGCAACGCGTGCAGCGCCTCCACCCGTGCCAGGTCGCTCACGTCCCGTTGCAGGATGGTGGAGATATACGACGCGAACCACGCGGCTCGGCGGTCCTCGGTCTTACGCTGAACGGCTTCGGGAAAGCCGCCACGGACCAATCGCGTCGGGAGATCGTCGTGGACGGCGATCAACTTCGACCTGGTGACCGTACCGTCGAACAGATGCTTCACGAATCCCTCACGTTTGCCAGCCAGTTCACCTGCTGAGAACGGAAACAGGGGGATGATCTCCATGCGACCGGCAAGCGATTCGGAAAGACGAGGCAAGGTCATCACGTTGGCCGAACCGGTCAGGAGGAATCGGCCCGGCGTACGGTCCTTGTCCACCGCGAGTTTGATGGCGGGAAACAGACCGGGTGCTTTCTGGATTTCATCGATGACAACGGGGCCGCTCAGGCTGCGGATGAATCCGGCAGGGTCGCCGGCTGCCGAGGCATGCGTCGCGGCGTCGTCCAGCGTGAAGTAGTGAGCATGGTGCGTCCCGGCGATCGCTTGGGCCAGCGTGGTCTTCCCGGTTTGCCGGGCGCCGTTGAGCAACACTACCGGGGTATCGTCCATTGCCTGCCGGACGGAGTCCGCAATGTGTCGAACGATCATGGTGGGATATTCACCAATGTGTGGTGAAATTACAATATGCCGCTGCGGGAATTCGCTGGGAAGCAAATTGGAAAGCAAATTGGACATCCACTCATCCAGCCTCAGTAATTCCTTGTAATTTCGATGATTTATGTGGCCGAGTATCTCTTATTCCGTTTTTCTGATTCACACGGGTCGAAGTCTCATCACAACCGGTGAGGCAGAAAAACGCCCGGCACCGCGCCTGCGCAAAGCCGCACAGCGATACAAGCGACAGATTACGGATGCTCGTTGAACCCCTTGGGAAAGAGCGCGACCGTAGCTCGTTCTCGGGTGGGGATCTGGCGATGGGACCGCTGCTGCAGCCACTTACATGGTGAACATGGCGTGGCGACTCAACGTATTGCCCAACAATCCCCTTCAGGTGTTCAGCTTGCCGAAACGAGTGTTCAGCTTGCTGAAACAGATGTTCACGTTCCCGAAATCAGTGTTCAGCTTGCACCGAAACGGGTGTTCACCTTCGACCGAAAAACCCGCACTGAACTGTTCACTCCGAACAAAATCACTTAAATACTACAGGCGATGATTTATAGACTTTATTTAACGTATTGATAAGTATATTGGGTTCTTTGGGAGTTTAATTGTGGCAGTCGAGTTGAACAGCGGAGCGCAAGCGTCCAGGCCCGTCGATGAAGGACGCATTGAGCATGCCAGGCGACTGCCCGATCGCACCGTTGGTGATCGGACGGCCTGGCCGGTTCCCCGTGTTGTAAAGAACCGATTCCTGACAGAGAAGGAGCAGAAGCGGGGGTTGCTGCCCCGGCCGGGAGCCCTGGTCCGGAGGTACCCGAATGCTGACCACGAATGGGCGTGGCAGTGGATCTTTCGGACATCACGCGATCGCGTTGACCCGAACAGCGGGAAGTGGGTCCGGTTCCACCTGCACGAGTCGTACTGCAGAACACACGTACTGAATCGCGACGGTCGGGGAGTACAAAATCCGGCCGCTCGACTGGCGGTTCCCGTTGATGCGTTATCCCGCCCGTCAAATCGCCCGAGTCGAGGGACTGGTCATGAAAAACCCGAAACATCGAAAGAGAACAACGCAACCGGGTGCGGCACGCCAATCGCGATGGCGCGTGGTTTGCCTTTTCGGTCAGTACGTATAATCAAAAAGTCAGGCGCAAGAAGAAGCTCGCTCGGGTGAAAGGGCTGCTGACACTGTGAGTATCGAAATAAAGTTTGACATCCCGCTGATCGCGACCCTGGCGCTCAGGGAAAAGCAGATCCAGCAGAACTATCGACCCATTATCGCCGTGCATAAATGGTTTGCGCGGCGTCCCGGCACGCTTTTCCGCGCCCTGATCCTCGCCGAATTCGGCGATGCGCCGCTCGCGGATATTTTTTTCAGGGCGAACGATTTCCCCGGCCGCAAGGTCGCCGACCCCTTCATGGGTGGCGGTACGCCCTTGATCGAGGCCAACCGCGTCGGTTGCGATGTAACCGGCTTCGACATCAATCCGATGGCCGCGTGGATTGTTCGAGAGGAAATCGAGCATCTGGATGTGGACGCCTATGAGGAGGAAGCCATCCGGCTGCTCGGAAAGCTTCGCACCGAAATCGGCGATCTTTATCTGACCGATTGCCCGCTTTATGGCGATACCGACGTTCCCGTGAAGTACTTCCTGTGGGTCAAGGTCATCGACTGTGAGTCTTGCGGCAAAACGGTTGACCTGTTTCCCGGCTATCTACTTTCCGAGGATTCGCGGCATCCAAAGAATGTTCTCGTCTGTCCGTCTTGCGGCGAGCTGAACGAGGTGGACGACCGGAAACAGCCCGGTGCCTGCCGGAGTTGCGATGCGCATCTGAACATTGATGGTCCCGCGAGGCAAGGCCGTGCTGCATGTCCCCATTGCGGGCATGAAAACCGCTACCCGCGCGCGGAGGACGGCCCGCCGCGCCATCGGCTGTTTGCAATCGAGTACTACAATCCGCACCGCAAGGCGGGGCACAAGGGGCGCTTTTTCAAGAAGCCCGACGAGAAGGACCTTGCCCGCGCTGCCGCTGCGCAGGAGCGCTGGTTGCGGACACGGCCAGACTTTGTCCCCGACCAGGAGATCCTGCCCGGTGATGAAACCGGCCGGCTGCACCGCTGGGGCTATAGCCACTACCGGCAGATGTTCAGTGACCGGCAGCTTCTCGGTCTGGAGCTGAGCTGTCGCCTGATTCACGGGATCGAGGACGAGCGCGTGCGCCATGCGCTCGCAACCAACCTTTCCGACCTACTACGCTACCAGAACATGCTGTGCCGGTACGATACCTGGGCGCTCAAGTCGCTCGATATTTTCTCCGTGCACGGCTTCCCGGTCGGATTGGTGCAGTGCGAGTCGAATCTGCTTGGGATCGTGAACGACAATGACACGAATGTCGGCTCGGGGGGCTGGACAAATATTATCGACAAGTACGCGAAGGCCAAGCGCTACTGCGATGCACCCTTCGAAGTGAGGCGCAAGGGCTCGCGTAATGTGCAGGTGCCTGTGCCCGGCGAGTGGATCGGCGAAAGGCGGAATGGCGGGCGGTGGCGCAAGATTGAAATCCACTGTGACGATGCCACGGCGATAGAAATCGCACCGAACAGCCTCGATGCCGTGTTCACCGATCCGCCGTATTTCGGAAACGTGCAGTACGGCGAGCTGATGGACTTCTGCTATGTCTGGCTGCGGCGTCTCGTGGGCAGCAAGGCGGAAGGATTCGACCGGCAATCGACGCGCGCCGCCGAAGAGCTGACCGGCAATGTCACCAGGGGACGTGGGCTCGAGCATTTCACCGAGGGACTCGCGCGCGTCTATACGAGCATGGCGCGGGCGCTCAAACCCGGCGCGCCGCTCGCCTTCACCTATCATCACAACAAGCTCGAAGCCTATTTCGCGGTTGGTGTCGCGATTCTCGATTCCGGGCTGACCTGTTCGGCCTCACTACCTTGTCCCGCCGAAATGGGCGGTTCGATACACATTCACGGCACGGCGTCTTCCATTGTCGATACGGTCTTTGTCTGCCGCGACCAGGGCCGTGCGCCCCAGCAGTGGCTCTTCGAGTCGGCGCAGCAACTCGCGGCCATCGTCGTCCGCGACCTTGGCCAGCTTGCAGAGGCAGGCCGCAAAGCGACCAGAGGGGACATACGCTGCATCATCTTCGGCCATCTCACGCGCATGGCCGTTTGGAATCTCCGCAATGGCTGGAACCATTCCCTGCCGAACGCCGAAAAGCTTGAGCACTTTGCTCAGGCCGTCCGGCAGCTCGCCGATCCCGAGCAACTTCTTGAACATCTGGTGGCATCCGGAAAGCAGGTGTCCGTTCCCGCCGGACCGCTCTTCGCGACGGCTGAATCAAATCAAAGGACCCGCGATGCCGTTGCGTTTTAAGGTTGACTACCGCAATCCGAGTATCGCGTGGGAGCCACTCGTCGATGAGGTGTTCGGTGAGCTGACTTCGAGCTTTCTGGAAATGCCCAGGGGCGAAGGGTTTATCGACTACCCGACCTTCGAGAAGGGCTACCAGACGCTCAAGCGCAATACAGACGCCTTCGCCAAAGTGACGACCGATGCGGTTCTCTCCGCTGTTGGGGAAGCGCCGATTGCCTTCATTGTTTTCCGCTGCATTCTCGGCTTCTCTCCCCCTGAATGGGCCTACGTCACCACGGAGATGACCGGCGTCGGAGTGGCCCAGGGCGCGGCGCGTTCCATCGACCGGCGCATGCGTCTGAAGCCGCTCGCACCGATGAATGAGGGCAATGGTGTCACCGCCCAGCGTATCCGCGCCATGATCGAAGCTGGTGTACAGACGGTTGAAAAGGGACCCGGCATCGTGCCGCCGGGCATTGTGCACCGGCTGGACAAGGCCGATACAGCGGAAGGGCTCAAGAGCGTTCAATCCATCGCCGATCTGGGCGCACCGTATCCGGTGCTGCTCTACGAACGCTTCCTCGGGCGGCCTTATGCGACGCACCGGGATTCGGTGAGTGAACTGGTCGGCGAGGTTGTTGAGGTTGCGGTCAAGAACGTGCTCACCGAGGCCAGGGTGAGCTTCCGAGAGACCAAACGCGCCGAGCGGATTCCGGGCTTCGACCAGGCGCCAGATTTCATCATCCCTGACGAGTTCACGCCGGTTGCGTTGATTGAGGCGAAACTGACGGAGGACGATGGTACGGCCCGCGACAAGGTTGCCCGCGTGCAGCGCCTGCGCACGTTGCGCGACGAGCAGAGTAAGGACTACGACGTGATTGCCTGCATCGCCGGGCGTGGATTCAAGGTCAGGCGGGAGGATATGCGCCGCTTGCTACAGGCCACCGACGGTAAGGTGTTTACACTGACCACGATCCATTTGCTCACCGAGCACACCCGGATTCGGGAGTATCGTGTGAGATGAGACGACTTTCTACAAGCGGTTTGCGCCTGCCCAAATCCGGCGCTAGCACACTGACCCGGGCCATGCGGCGCGCGTTGGTCAGGGCAGCAGGCGACGTGTGCGGGCTGCATGGCGCGTTGAGACTGGCCAGAAGGCTGCGGCAAGCCACACCGCACAATTTCGCTGCGAGGCGACTGCGAATCACCCCGTCGCGGGTACACACCGGCGCTGCTGTCTATGAAAACAGCTGGGTGAGGCAGATTGCATGGGAGTGGTGCCGGCTGCAGGCGTCTGGATCTATGGCGAGGCCGCCGCGAGTATGGCCAGTTGGCGGCGCGCCTCACGCAACCCGGCCAGGCGCTCCGCGGCTGCACTGATCAGGAACACCAACTTGCCGGCATGCGAGATCAGCCGCCCGGGCAGAGTGAACAGCGCAAAGCGCAGCCGCTTTGGCCGTGCCGCACTGAGCGCGGGCGGCAGCACCAGCGACTTCATCGCGCTCAGGATGTTGTATGCCAACAGACTCAGCCGATACCACGCCGCATTGGCCCCGAAGCGTCCACACGGTGGCACCGCGGCCCCCAACTCGTTCCTGGTCACGTCGTGTACGTGCTCGATGGTGCCGGCCCTGGCCCAGTGCCACCGCAGGAGTTGCTCAGCGCTGAGATCCCAGCGATTGCTCACCACGGCCAGGTACCTGGTGTCGTACCCCGCCGCAAACAAAAACCCCTGCTTCTTGCGAGTGCGCACCGCCACGTAGCGCAGCGGTTTGGCATCTTTCGGCCAGTCCCCCGGAGTGAATTCGACCTCGGCCGCGTGCACGCTCTCTTCGACGCGCTCCTCCACCAGCACCCAGTGGCGCTCCCCACGGCCCTCGCACTTCGTGCGTAACCCGGGCGTCATGTCTGCACTGATGGTAAAGGCAATCTGGCCTTGCGGCCCGTCGGGCCGCTGCGGGTTGGCCAGCCACTTCAACACGTCCTCGTCGTAACATGCACTGTCGGCGCGAAATGCATACTCCGTGACCGTCACCGGCAGACTCGCAAACCCGCGCTGGATCAGCCGTAGATTCTCCATTCCTGCCGGCACGTTGCCATCCCGATATTCATCGGCCACCACCACATCCTGCTCGGCCCAGTAGATCACCGACGGCTGATAGCCGCGCCCGCCCTTGTAATGCGCCAACGACTCCCGCTTGTGACTTTCCTGGATCGTCGCATCGTGATCGAGGGTGGCTTTGGTACTGCGGCCCTGCGCCGCCACCCGCGCCAGCAACTGCACGTTGACCTGTGCCAGCCCGCGCAGTGCCGCATTCTCCTCCGGGATATACGCCACCTGCTCAGGCGCGCGCTGCTGGCGGGCGCGCTCGATCAACTGCGGATCGTGAAACTCGTAGAGAAACCGCCGCGCCGCATCGGGCGACGGCACCGTGCCCTCCAACAGCCGCCCCAGCCCCCGGTCGGCTTGAAACACCCCCAGGTCGTCGAGGCACTCGCCGCCGGCGACCAGCAACAACACCAGGGCCTCGATCATCGCCACTTCGTCGCAGCCGCGCGCCCGCCGGCGGATCCGCACCTGCTGCTTGATCGCCCGCGACACGCCCAGGGCACGCATCGCTTCCACCACCACCGCAAGCCCCCCGCGGGCCGTCACCGTATCGGCCGCCTCGATCACCTCCACCCTGTACGGCAACAGCCCCTGCTTCATTGCCTGTCCTGTGCCTGCGCCGGCAGCGCGTTGAGCAATTCCAGATTGACCTCGGTCAACTCATCCACCAACTCCCACAGCCGCCGATACGCTGCGAGCTTCGCTTCTATGGCCGCGCGCTCGCCCTGGCGCACGTAGCGCGAGCGTGTGCGCCCCCCGAGGTTCACCGAGAGCTGCAACCCCGCGTGCCGTGGCCCGCCGCTGGCGCACGTGCAGGAGGCGCGGCCGCACTTGCGGGAGCGCTCGTAGATCTTGCCGCGCATCAGATCGGGCAGGTTGCGTAACTCATTGAGCAAGCGTTCACGTTTGCCCTCCAGCCGAGCAATCTGGGTGTCGTCCATGGACCCGCCTCGTAGCAGGTCCTGGAGGGTGCATCAAGTCCCTGAACACTCCCTGAAGACTCACCTGTCGGGTTTTTGAAATCCCTTGCTGCGTCTATGCCGTTACGCCTTAGCGCCGGATCAGGGAACCCCGCACCATTGCGATCGGCGAGAAGGAACAGAACGGCGACATCGAGGCGAGCCATCGGGTGCTCAAGTCGCGGCTTGCCCAGCACCTCTTATTGCGCGGCAGCCGCGACTTCGAAAGCGTCGAGGCCTACGAGCAGTGGTTGTGGGAGAAGCTCGATGCCGCCAACCGATTGCGGCAAGCCAAGCTGCTCGAGGAGTTGGCCGTCATGCGGCTGCTGCAGGTGGAGCGGCTGCCCGAGTACCACGAGGAGTCGGTGGTGGTGACCTCGTGGAGCACCATTCGAGTCAAACGCAATACGTACTCCGTGCCGTCGCGTCTGATTGGCGAGACCGTGCGGGTACACGTCTTCGAGCAACGCCTGGTCGTGTATCACGGCGGCCGCTGGCAGCTGGAGGTGGAGCGGCTGCGGGGTGAAGGCGGCCACCGCATCAACTACCGGCACGTGATTTGGTCGTTGGTTCAGAAGCCCGGCGCGTTTGCGCGCTATCGCTATCGGGAGGAGCTGTTTCCCTCGCTGATCTTTCGCCGCACATACGATGCGCTGACGGCGCGGCTCGATGCCTGGAACGCGGACCGGGAATATCTACGCATCCTGCATCTGGCTGGGTCGACCATGGAGCACGATGTCGAGCAAGTGCTCGCGCAGCTCCTGGCGGCGGAGCAATGCCTGGACGCCGACACCATCAAACGACGGGTGGCACCCGAAACGATCGCCGTGCCGCTCGTCGAGATCCCGGCCGTGGATCTGCGCAGCTACGATCACTTGCACACGGCAGAGCGGGGAGCGGCCCATGAAGCGTAACGACCTCACGCAGAGTCTGGTCATCTTGCTGCGCTTGCTGAAGTTGCCGGCATTCGTCGCCGCTTACGAACAGTTTGCCCAACACGCCGAGCGCGACGGCTGGACCCACCCGGAATACCTGCGGCGCCTGGTCGAGTTGGAGATCACCGAACGACAGCAACGCCGCATCGAGCGATTGCGCAAGGGATCGGGCTTGCCGTCGGACAAGACCTTGGGGGCACTCAAGACCGAGAAGCTGCCAGCCAAAGTTCGTCGTCAAGTGCCGGCGCTGTGCGAGGGTGGGTTTGTCCAGCGGGCCGAAAACATCTTGGCGTTCGGTCTACCGGGACGGGGCAAGACCCATTTGCTTGCGGCCATCGGCCATGAGCTGGTGCAGCGCGGCTATGCGGTACTGTTCACGCCGGCGTATCGTTTGGTGCAACGGCTGCTTGCGGCCAAGCGCGATCTGTTCCTCGACCGGGAGCTCAAGCGTCTCGACGCGTACGACGCCGTCATCCTCGACGACCTCGGCTACGTCCAGCAAGACCGCGAAGAGATGGAGGTGCTCTTCACGTTCCTGTCCGAACGCTACGAACGCCGTAGCGTCATGATCACCAGCAACCTCGTCTTCTCGCAGTGGGACCAGATCTTCAAGAATCCGATGACCACGATAGCCGCCATCGACCGGCTGGTGCATCACGCCATCATCTTGGAGATGACCGGCCCGAGCATCCGGGAGGAAGCGGCCAAGGCGGGCCGCCGTGCGCACGAGGACAGCCAGCTCCCACAACCGGAGGCCACGGCGTGATCCGGTCGGCCAGAAGCGCTGCCGTTGGGAAAGCCCTCCGGTCGAAGACTCCCTCCGGGCTTCCCCAACGGCAAGAAGGAGAAAACAAAAGAACGGACTGACTCCGAACGAAACAGGAACCTACAAACCAAGGCGATGGGGAAGTCTAATTGTCGCCGATGGGGAAAGGTAGTTGATGTTCGCCAGTGTCCAGCGTACTAGACAATGCGCCATTCGCCGTTCTGAAGGTTTGCTGATGCGTCTTGCCTATTCGTCTTGGCGCAATAGTTGCGGTCAGATTGCGGTGTGAGTGTTGGAAACCGAACCGGGCGGTTGGCAAGCGATGACACGAGGTGTCAAGCCCGACAAGCATCCAATCAAAGGAAGACTGGAGTAGCAACCGTGAAGAAGGCACTGTGCACAGCTCTGATTTGCGCCCTACTAGAGGCATTTGTCTCGGCATCCCCAGTCTGGGCCAGTACACACATGTACGTAGCTCACGGCACGTGGGCCTCGGATGATGGGGAGTTGACTGGCGTATGGCAAGCGAGTTTTGACGTCGCAGCCGGGCAACTCGGTGGATCGATGACGATTACAAACCTACCTGGAGTCGACGAGGGCCACATCTCTGGCGCGCTGGACCAGAACACCATCGGCTTCGTCCTCTCAAAAGGGGATCGCCGAACGACATTCACCGGGTCGACCTCGGACCGTACCCTGAGTGGCACATTCGAGACGCCAGAAGGGTACCTGGGTACATGGGTCGGGAAGTTTGGTCCCGCAGCGCTCAACCCAGCGCCAGAGAATCAGTAGACGGTCTTTAGTCAGTCACGACCTAGAGGAAGGAGAGCCACAATGAACCGTTCGCTAAATGCCATTCTTGGCGCGCTGCTGTCGGTCCCACCTTTCTTTGCGCCGAGCGCCGCAGAGGCGTCAGGAACTACCGTGACCGTCGGCGCAACGAGCGGTCACCGCGGCGCGGTCGTCTCTTTTTCGGTTTCACTTCAAGTGAGCGGAAATATTGTTGCTTCACAAAACGACATTGGCTTTGATAGTTCCAACACGCCAATCCGTATCGCATCTGGAAAACCAGACTGTACGGCGTCGCCTGCAATGAGCAGCCTTGGAAAGTCGGTGTCCTTTGTATTTCTCCCTCATAATTGCTCCGGGACGGGTTGCAACGCCGTTCGCGCGATCATCAACGACAACAGCGGAACTGACATTCCTTCGGGAACCACACTGTATACCTGCAACATTCAGATCTCAAGCAGCGCCCCGCTAGGTATCTACACCCTAACAGCGGCGGCCGTTTCAGCCGCTGCGCCCAACGGCGCCAAGGCGTTGGTAAGTGGTATCAATGGCCAGGTCACAGTAAATTAGCCTCACGTCGACGATGATTGCTTATCGAGAAAGGATACATCAATGAAATACACAACAGGAACGATTAAGCACGGAGTGACGAGTGCCACATGTGCCTTGATACTGGCCCTGTTCTCTAGTCCGGCATTCGCTGCCAGGTTCGTTCATCCGACAATGAATTTCAGCTTTGAGTATCCGGACTCTTGGAGTGTCGATCAAGCGCTGCTGGATGCCGACGGGCCGGTGGTAATTGCCAGCTTTCCGGTGTCGGCGCGCTCTCACAGTGGCGCGCTGCCTGCTGGGGGAATTGAGGTGACTATCCGAAACTTCCCGGGAACGGTGGATGACAATGCTTTGTTAGTACCCAGCCGCACGCGGTCAATAGATGTTTCGCGATCTGTTCAAACTGCCAACCACCGTGGCATGCTCCGGGCAGATTACGCTTTTCAGTTTAGCGAGCAGGCAACATACCGCGCCACTTCAGGTGTAGTACGCATAGGAGATCGGGTCTTCAGCATACTAGTACTGTATGAACAACGGACGCCTAGTAGTTCAGATGTACGCACGGGAGAAGCGGCGTTGAACGGCATTGTCTCAACTCTTGTTGTGGGAGGGACAAAATGAACGCAAAAGGGTCAATCGGACTGTTGGCGGGCGTAGCAGCCCGTTGAAAAACTCCCCCCGGGGTACAGTTCTGTGATATAGGGTGTCGTATCGGAAGTGGAGGTGGCGGGTGGCGCTGGGACGGCAGGAAGC
>JAANMV010003084.1_pt1 | contig 14998 bp, 18 predicted proteins | sample 7279661 | NCBI WGS metagenome assembly JAANMV01 (sample SAMN14094540, study PRJNA606508) | bioreactor metagenome | isolation source: A lab-scale SPAN reactor treating ammonium-rich wastewater day 121 | place: Ireland: Galway | collected 2017-05-16 | reverse complement strand
GCATGCGCCAATAGCCCTTGAACACGTTCGGGCCGCGCACCTCGATCATGCCGATCTCGCCCCGCGGCAGTTCCACGCCGGTCTCGGGGTCGGTGACGACGATCTCGGTGCCGGGCAGCGGCAGGCCGACGGTGCCGGCGATGCGCGCGCCTTGTCTTTCCAGTCGAGGAGGACCAGACACGGCTGACAGTCGGGATCGCCGATAGACGAGGATGAAAATTCCTCGAAATGACTGAAGATATTCATCTCAATATATTGTTTTCCTGTATTAATATACATCAAAATAATCAACCTCTCCGGCAGATCGCAACGGGAAACGCGATGGCCGAGACGCGAAATTCGCTGCCAGAGGCACTTTATCTCCCGTTCCCGGCCGCTGGCTTGCGGGCGGGCATGACGAAGCGCAGGCGCTTCGGGATGCGGCCCTCGGCATCGATGACGGTCCTGAAGGTGTGGCCGTCGTGATGGAAGGTCAGGCGGTGCAGGCCAATGTCGCTGCCTGTGCCGCGCTCGGTGCGGCTGGTGGTGCCGCCGTCGCGCATCAGGGCTCGGGTGGCCTCGGCCGGCTGCCGAAAGCCGCGGCAAGCAGGTCCGCGCCGAAGACGAAGCGGCCGTCGGCAATCTCGATCCGCTCGGCTTGCTCAGCTTCGGCCGCAGGGGCGCCGTGCCCGCCTTCCCCCTTCGTCGCCGGTCATCAGGACGCGCCATGCCGCCCCATCCAGACCCTTGAACTCGCGGTTGCGCAGCGTCCACAGGAAAACCGCAAGCCCCGAAAGGCCCATGGCCAGCGACAGCGGGATCAGCAGGGCCAGGCTCATGCCCGATCCCCCCGGCTGGCACGGAACAGGTGCCAGGTGCCGTGGCCCGGGACAAGATCAGGATCAGCTCCAGAAGCCCGGTCGCGACGCTGCGCGCGATGCCCTGCGTGACGATCGCGCCCCAGGCCAGCGAGGGCCGGGATTGCGCGCCAGCATCGCAAAGCTGAACCCCGGCGCGGTCAGCGCATCGCGCCGCTCGGACATCAGCATCGGCAGGGCATATCAGCACCGGCAGGACATAAAGGCTGATGGCGAAAGCAAAGCCTGCGAACAGCCCACCGACCAGTCTGCCGGTCAGCAGCAGCATCCAGCCGCGCAGGGTGGTGAAGGTGTCGGCCAGCGCCTCGCCCGTCCCCGGATAGGATCGCAGCCCGAAGAACAGCGCGTAAAGCAGGTCCGCCGTGCGGCAGCCAGAACAGCAGCAGGCACCGAAGCAATCCCGCATAGGCAAGCTGCGCGCCCGCAGCGGCGCGGGAATGGCGCATGTCGGCCAGATACGCGCCTTCGCCCCGTGCCAGCGCGCGAAAGCCCGATGGCCAGGGCAGGCCCCAGGATCATGCGCCCGCCAGCGCGGGCAACACCAGGTATATCAGGCAGAAATGCCACAGGGCCCAGACCGCCGCGACCGAAAGCAGGAACAGCGCTACCCCAAGGTTGGCCAGGGGGTTGCGGCGGAAATCGCGCCAGCCCGCCGCAAGGCAGTCCAGCGCCACCCGCGCGGACAGGTTGCGGGCCAGCGTGTCCTGGGGCCGCAGGGACGCGCGCCGCATGGGAAGGGGTTCCAGCATTAACGCCCCTAACAGTTGTGCCGGTCGGGCGAGATCGCGGCGCATTCGGGCTGCGAGCGAAAGGCCACGGCGACCAGATGGACATTGGCGGCGGCAAAGACCAGCAGCGCCGCGGCCGCGGCACAGATCGCCAGCCGCCTTTGCGACCCCGGCAGGCCGGCGACGTAAAGCGCCAGCAGGTTGCGCTCGACCTCGGTCAGCCGGCCTTCCCATGCCGGCAAGATCCCGGCGCAGCCGTTCATCAGCGTGGCGCGGATCGCGCCGGGCGTGCCGCCATAGATCCATTGCTCGTCGGCCTATGAGGGCGCACCGATGCTCATACCGCCCTCGCCCCGCTCGCCATGGCACGAGGCGCAGTTGTCGGCGAACAGCGTCGCGGCGGGGATGTCGGGATCGGCGGTGCCGTCGAAGGCGATGACATAGGGCACCAGCTGCTCGATCTCCGCGCGCGACAGCATCCCATCGCGGCCGAAACCCATGATCTGGACGCTATTCGTCTCGGGGTGGTTGTTGTTGACGCCGACGCAGATCAGCTGGGCAATATCGGCGGGGTCCGTGGACCGCAGCCAGTCGCCGTCGTCCAGCGCCGGGAAACCCGTGCCGCAATGGCCGTCCCTGCCCTGCCCCTCGGCGCCGTGGCAGGCGGCGCAATTGTCGACAAAGAGCCGCGCTGCCGCCGGGCGGGCCACGGTCATCAGACCGGCATCCGCCGCCAGCGCCTCGAAATCGCCCTTGGCGAAGCGATCCTTCCAGCCCGCGCACAGGGCGATCATGCGGGCATGGCCGGCCTCGGTCTCGGTGGCCTTGGTCGATGCCCAGTAGGCCGCGGGTATAGTCGCGGCCCAGGGGCCAGGCGGGCAGCAGCACCCAGGCGACGACCGAATAGGCGAAACTCAGCGCCGGCGCCCAGATCACGATGCGCGGAAAGGGCGTGTTCAGCTCCTTGATGCCGTTCCAGTCATGGCCGGTGGTTTCGTGGCCGGTGACGGGGTCGATCTCTTGCTTGCCGCTCATCCCCGGCCCCCTGCCGCGCCGAGGGGCGCCAGGCCAGCCACAAAGCCACGCCGAAGAAACCCATCATCCAAAAAGCCCGAAGGTCTTGGCCATCAGGACCAGGAAATCATGCAGCGCCATCACCCGCCCTCCCCGCTGGCGACCCCGGTCAGCCGGCCCAGGGATTGCAGATAGGCGGCCAGAGCATCCATCTCCGTCAGCCGCCCCGGATCGCCGTCGAAGGCGCGGATGGGCGGCCGGTCGCCGTGGCGTTGCGCAAAACCCGCCGCGTCGCCGTCGGGCATGGCCTGCCCAGCGGCGTCGCGGGCAGCATGGGCGACCATCCCGTCGTCATAGGGCACGCCGAGCCGCACCAGCACGGCGATCTCCAGCGGCCGCATCAGCCAGGGACAGGCCGGCATGATCGAGGCCGGCACCACCTCGCGCGCGCGACATGCCAGTCGTCGGAATACTTGCCCACCAGCCGGGCGATATCCGGCCCGGTGCGTTTCGATCCCCACGGCGTCGGGAAATCCCAGGCGCTTTCGCCCACGACCGAATAGGGGCCGTGGCGGTCGATCTCATCGGCCGGGGTGCGGATCATCTGGCTGTGGCAGGCAATGGCAGCCCTCGCGCATGTGGATCTCGCGCCCCAGTTCCAGCGGCGTCGGCGGCGCAGATCCGCGGGGATCTCGACCGTGCGCTGGATGGTGAAAAGCGGCGCGATCTCGACGATGCCGCCGGTCGAGGCCGCGACGATGATCCCCGCCACCAGCCCCATGGACAGCTTTCCAGGTTGCAATGCAGCCTCAGCATCGCGCTCCTCCGCCGCCATGGTCGCGTGGATGGGCCGGTCCTGCACTTCCTCCCGCGCGCGGCGCTGGCGGAAGGTCGAGGGTATTGGCCACGCAGATCAGCGCCCCAAGCAGGAACAGCGCGCCGCCGAAGGTGCGCAGCAGGTCATAGGGCGCCATCGCCATCACCGATTGCAGGAAGCCGTGGGACCGCGCGCTGCCTGCGTCATGGGTGCGCCACATCAGCCCCTGGGGGATGCCCGCGTTCCACATGGCGACGACATGGACCAGCGTCGCCGGCACCCCCAGCCGGAAATGCCGCTCGACCGCCCGCGGCCAGCGCATCCTGTCCTGCCCGGCCAGATGGGGCACCAGCGTATAAAGCGAGCCGAAGACGATCATCGCCAGCCAGCCAAGCGTGCCGGATTGGACGTGCCCCACAGTCCAGTCGGTGCAACGCGACAGCGCGTTGACCGGCCGGATGGCCAGGAACGAGCCCTCGAAGGCCAAGAGCCCGTAGAACGCCGCCGCGACGGACATGAAACGCAGCGTGGCGTCGTCGCGCACCTTGTGCCCGGCGCCGTTCAGCGTGGGTTGCGCCCGTCAGACAGCCCGTGACCGCCCGGCAGCAGAACAGGTTGTAGCCCAGCAGCAGCACCCAGGGGCCCCGGCAGCCGCGCGCGCGCGTTGCGCTGGACGACATGGAACAAGGCCGGGATCAGCGCATTGCCGCCAAAGCCGAAGAGGATGCCGGTGGCATGGGCCGGCCGCAGCGGCCCGAAGCGGGTGGCGGGCCAGGGCGGCGTCGCCTCGGGCCAATAGAGCAGCCCCGCCCCCGTCAGGCTGGCGCAAGGCGCCGCATTCGCGGCAAGATAGCTCCGCCGGCACGGACCGGCGACGCACGCGTGTCCGGCCGGGGCAACCCCCCGCCGCGCTAGGCGGGCGCGTATGTCAGCCGGATCACCTCCCCGCCGATGCGGTCGCTGGCGACAAGGCGCAGCGGTGGCCGGGGGCCGGCGAAGAACGGCTTGCCGCGGCCCAGCACGACCGGGTGGAGGTAGAGCCGGTATTCGTCGATCAGCCCCCACTCGCCCAGGCTTTGCGCCAGTTCCGGTCCGGCCACGTCGATCTCTCCGGCGCGTTCCGCCTTGAGGCGGCGGATCCGCGCCTCGATGTCATCCGAAACCAGCGTCGCATTGGGACCGACCGAGGTCAGCGAGCGCGAGACCACCCATTTCGGCTGGCGCCGCCAGGCATCCGCGAAGGCGCGGTCCTCGGCGCTCCATTCGGGATGGTCCTCGTCCCAACAGCGCATCACCTCGTAGATGCGGCGGCCGTAGAGGCTGCCGGCCAGGCCGCGCACCTGCCCGGTCCAATGGTGAAACAGCACCGGATCGGGCGCGAAGGCGTCGTGATCGACATAGCCGTCCAGCGACAGGTTCATTCCGAAGACGAATTTCGCCATGCTGCATATCCTCCCTGGCCGTTGGTTCAGCCCGCCGTGATCCTGCCGCAAGCGGTCCCTGCTCAGCCATTCGATGCCGTGAACACCGCCCGCTGCGCGTCGAAGGCGCGCTGATAGGCGGGACGCGCCTTGCCGCGCGCGACATAGGCGCAGAGGTTCGGAAATGCGTCCAGCATGCCGCTGCCCTCCAGCCTGCGCAGCACCGTCACCATCAGCAGGTCGCCGGCGCTGAAGGCGCCGTCAAGCCAGTCGGCATCGCCGAGCCGGTTGGACAGTTGTTCCAGCCGGCCATGGATGCGTTTTTCCAGCAGGGGAAGGCGGGCCCGGTGCCAGGGCTTGTCGTGTTCGTGGTAACGCGCCTGTTCGTGCTCGACGATGGGCGGCTCCATGGTGTTGAGCGCGGCGAAGATCCACATGATCGCCCGCGCCCGCGCATTCGCCTCCTCTGGCAGCAGGCCCGCATGGCGGCCGGCGATGTGCAGCACGATCGCGCCCGACTCGAACAGGGCCAGATCGCCCTCCTCATAGGTCGGGATCTGCCCGAAGGGGTGAAGCGCCAGATGCGCGGGCCGCTTCATCTCGTCGAAGGACACCAGCCGGGTGTGGTAGGGCTGGCCGACCTCCTCCAGCGCCCAGCGGACGCGCATGTCCCGCGCCAGCCCCCGGCCGCGATCCGGGGATTGCGCAAAGGCGGTGATGGTGGGCGTCATCGGAAGGCTCCGCGTGATGGGATCGCCGGGCCGGGCGGCCCGCGCCTATTGGTTGATTTCGGGCTCGACCAGCTTCGCCAGCTTGTGCAGCGAATCCTGCCAGCCGAGATAACAGGCCTCGGCGGGGATCACGTCCGGCACGCCCTGCTGCTCGATGGTGATCTCGGTGCCGACGGAGACCTGTTTCAGGTCCACCGTGACCTTCATCTCGCCCGGCAGGTTGGGGTCGTCGAACCCGTCGGTATAGACGAGGCGCTGGCCGGGGATCAGTTCCAGATAGGTGCCGCCGAAGGAATGGCTCTGGCCGGTGGTGAAGTTGCGAAACGACATCCGGTAACGGCCGCCGACCTTTGCCTCCAACTCATGGACGGTGCAGAGAAAGCCCCAGGGCGGCAGCCAGCTTGCCACCGCGTCCGGCTCGAGGAAGGCGCGGTAGAGCTTCTCGGGCTTGGCCGCGATGACGCGGTGCAGTCGGATCGTGTAGGGCATGGGGTTCTCCTGTCTACCTTGGATATTCCAGTTGCATGGCCACCGCGTCGGCGGTGCCTGCACCGTAACGCGCGGCGATCGCGGCAAGGGTCCGGTCGAGGGCCTCGGCGGGCGGGCTCTCGGGAAAGATGGGGACACGCCTCGCTTCCGGTCCGTCCGTGCCCTGCCGGTCGGGGATGAGGCGGATGCCGTTCCGGGTCTCGACCGTGCCGCTCGGGGCATATGCCGTCACCGTCGACCGATAGGTCCGCGACCAGGCATCGGCTGCCAACGCCAGCGAGACCTCGTCCATGCCCGGTGCAAGGGCGATGCCCAACTCCTCATGGTTCCAGAAAGCCAGCCGGTTGGCCAGAACTGTCACCGCGAAAGGCCGGCTCAGCGCGAAGGCGCCGCTGGCATGGCGTGCGTCCCATCGGGCGATGCCGAGATCGCGGGCGACGGCTTCCGCCCTGGCCCGGCCGGCGATGGCCTCGACCAGGGTCAGCATCATCGGCATCGAGGCAGTGATGCCGGTCGTCGTCACCACGCCGCCATCCGCGACCATCCGCCGGTCGGGGGCATGGGCGATGGTCGGGTCGATCTTCCGCAGCCGGTCCAGGTAATACCAATGCGTCACCGCGCGCTTGCCGTTCAGCAATCCGGCGGCAGCGACGACCTTGGCGCCGGCGCAGATGCCGACGATCACCGCGCCCTTCCTCGCCTGATCCCGCAGCCAGCCCGTCACCACGGGGTCGTCGTCGCGGCTCATGGCGGGGACGATCACGTGATCCGCGCCCTGCGGATGCGCGGCGTCGAATGCCGCGATGGTCATGTCGGACTGCACGGTCAGCGCGGGAAACAGCCGCACCGGGCCGGGTCCGGTGGCAAGCGACACCACCTCGGCCACATCGGCGCGCTTCAGGATGCCAGGGGGCAGCAGGTAATCGGTGGTCTCGGTGGCATCGTTGATCCCGACGATGGCGATCAGGGGACGAGGGCGTTTCGGCTTCAGCGCAGCAAGCAGGGCGTCGGTCTCCGCTTGCGGCACCGGCGGGGCCAGGGCCACGGATGCGGGCGGCAGCGAGGCGATCCAGAGGCCGAAGCCCGCCGTCGAGAGAACGGCCAGTCCCAGGATGGCTCCCAGGACGAGGCGACGTTTCATCGGCTTGCTGGGCCGTGCCGGGCGGTCAGGCTGCGGATCGCTCATGCCGGTTGCTCCTTCCTGCGCGGTGGCGGTCAGCTTTCGGCGATGGGGCAAGGATAGCAAGGCGCGCCTCTGGCAGAAATGACAGAAATGCCGTATTTTCGGCCAATGCACCAGGTCGCCTTCATCCTCTATCCGGGTTTCGAACTGCTGGACATCTCGGGGCCGGCATCGGTCTTCAACGGCGCCAATCGCGCCCTGGGCCAACGCGGCAGGCCGGCATTCTACAAGGTCGTGCCCCTGTCGGCCCAGGGCGGGGCCGTCGACAGCAGCAGCGGCATCGCCCTGGAAACCCGCCCCATCGCCGAACTGCCGGGGAAAGCCGGGACCGTGCTGGTGGTGGGCGCCGAACGGGAGCCCCTGCTGCAGGCGATGACCGACCCCGTCCTGCGCTCCATGCTTCCGCGGCTGACGGCAGAGGCCGGGCGCTTCGGCTCGGTCTGCACCGGCGGCTTCGTCCTGGCCGCGTCAGGACTGCTCGACGGGCACCGGGTCGCCACGCATTGGGACGCCTGCGAAGCCTTCGCGCGGGCCTTTCCCGGGGTCGCGGTCGAACCCGAGGCGCTTTACCTGGCCGAAGGCAGGCTCTGGACCTCGGCGGGGGTGACGACGGGCATCGACATGGCGCTGGCGATGGTGGCGCATGACCTCGACGCGGGGATCGCCGGCGAGGTGGCCAAGCGGCTGGTCCTCTATGCCCGGCGGCCCGGCTACCAGTCGCAGTTCAGCCCCCTTCTCAGGGCCCAGGCGCGGGGCGACAACCCGTTCGGGGATCTGATCGGCTGGATGCAGGCGAACCTCGACGCGCCCCTGAACGTGCCGTCGCTGGCCGCCCGCGCCGGGCTGTCCGAGCGCAGCTTCCACCGCAAGTTCACCGCGGCGACGGGCGAGACCCCGGCCCGCTTCGTCGAGACCGCCCGGCTGGATGCCGCGCGCATGCTCCTGTCCCGCGGGCTGCCGCTCAAGACCGTCGCCGCGCAGGTCGGCCTGTCCCCGGCCCCGCGGTTCGTGCAAGCCTTCGAGCGCCGCTTCGGCATCACCCCGCGCCTGTTCCGGGACATGCATATGGACCCGCCGGCCGCAGTGGACGCGATCGGCTGAACCGTCGCCATGCCGCAGATTTGCTGACCCGCGCATCGGTCTCTCGATTGCGGCAGTTTCTAGGGTTTATATGGCAAATGATTGATATTAATTGCGCCTAGCGTTCCATGGACGCCCCAGAATGAGGAAGGGCATTGAGCCCTCCGCGACGGCCGGAGCTATGCCCAGGTATCGCCGACGGTGAAGCCTTCGGTGAAGGGATCGTCATGATCCAGCACCAGCGTGTTGAGCCCGTAGATCCAGCTGGTCCCCGAGATTTCCGGCACGACGGCGCGCCGGCCCGCGATCTCGGTCTCCTCGACCAGCCGCCCGGTATAGACATTGCCCAGGATGCTCTGGTGGCGGAAGCTCTGGTCCAGCGGCAACTCGCCCTTGGCATGCAGCACCGCCATCTTGGCGCAGGTGCCGGTGCCGCAGGGGCAGCGGTCCAGCGCGCCGGTCCAGGTCGCGGGATTGTCCCAGGAGAAATCCCCCGAGGCCATGGTGACGGCGTTCCTCCAATCCGCGTTCGGATCGTCCGTCGGCCCGGAAAGCTGCGAGATGGTGATGCCTACGCCCGGATAATCGGGATGCTCGACCGGAAGCTGCTCGATCGCCGCCTGCCGGATCATCGCCGAGATGCGGGCGATCTCGCGGCCATGCTGGGGGATGAGCTCGAGGCCGGGAAACTGCCGGACATCGGCAATGGCATAGAACATGCCGCCCCAGCCGACATCGACGCGGACCTTGCCCAGGTGCGGCACCTCGATCTCGGCGTCCAGATGGGCGGCGAAGGCCGGCACGTTGCGGAAGGTCACGCTCTTGACCTTGCCGCCCGCGCATTCGGCGCGGACCCGGATCAGCCCCGCAGGCGCCTCCAGCACCAGTTCGGTCATGGGCTCCTTCATCGGCAGCAGGCCCATTTCCAGCAGCACCGTGACGACCGAGATGGTGTTGCCGCCGGACATGACCGGATATTCGATCTGCTCCATGATGATGTATCCGGCATCCGCCTGGGGATGCGAGGGCGGCACGATGATGTTGCAGCAATGCGCCGAATAGCCGCGCGGCTCGCGCAGCATCAGCTTGCGCAGTTGGTCGTCGTTGGCCTCCAGCCATTTCATCTTCTCGTAGACCGAGTTTCCGGGGATATGCGGAACGCCCCCGGTAATCACCCGCATCGGCGTTCCGGCATGCGTATCGACGGCATGGATCATTCGCTTGAACGCCATTCCTGTTTCTCCTGAGGCAATTGTGTCGGGATGGGTTGGGACAGAGAGGGTTCGGTTCGCCCGAGGAATGTCCGGGCGAACCGAGGGTTTTCATTCGCGGCCCCCGATCCGCCGGGCCACGCGGGGCGGCCGGGCGGCGGGGGCGATCAAAGCGCGGCTTCGATCTTTTCCGCGACCTCGGCCGGCACCCATTTCGTCCACATGTCCTTGTTTTCCTCAAGGAAGTGGATCGCGCCATCCTCGCCCATGGCCTGGCTCTCTGCCTGCCAGGCCATCAGCTTGGCCACGGTTTCGTTGCTCCAGCCGCGGGTGTTGAAATAGTCCAGGATCTGGGGGCTGGTGCGGTCGGCGAAATCCTTGGTCAAGACCGTCATCACCGTATCGACCGGCCAGGCCGTGACCTTGGGATCGGGGCAGTCGAGGCTGGTGATGCACCGCTTCCATTCGGCCGGATCGTGTTCCTGCGAGGCTTCCAGCAGCACCAGCTCGTATTTGCCCAGCAGCGCGGTCGGCGCCCAGTAATAGGTGATGAAGCCCTCCTGCCGCTCATAGGCCCTGGCGATGGCGCCATCGAGGCCGGCGGCCGAGCCCGGCCGCATCAGGTTGAACCCCTTGCTTTCGGCCTCGTAGGCCTTGAACAGCTGCGCGGTGACGACCGTGGCGCCCCAGCCTTCGGCGCCGTTGAAGATCACGCCCCTGTCGGGGTTTTCCGGGTCGGGGAAAAGCTCGGGATGGGCCAGGGCATCCTCGACCGTCTTGATGTCGGGATGCGCATCGGCAAGGTATTTGGGAATCCACCAGCCCTGGATGCCGCCGTCGGGCAAGGCCGGCGCACCATAGACGATCTTGCCCTCCTCCAGCCCGCGCGGCACGATTTCGGGCAGCAGGTCCACCCAGGTCTCGGACGAAACGTCGGGCGAGCCCTTCTCGACCATCGAGGTGGTCGAGGGCACGGTGTCGCCGGGGATGGTCTCGACGCTGCAGCCATAGCCGTTCTCAAGGATGAACTTGTCGACATAAGTCAGCAGCTCGGCGCTTTGGACGTTGTGGAGCGCAAGCGTCACGTTGCCGCAATCCTGCGCCGAGGCCGACCAGGCCCCGCCAAGGAAGCCGGCGGCCAAAACGGTGGAAGCGAGTAGTCTTTGCACGTTCTTTCTCCCTGCATGCGGCGATTGATCGGGACAGGGCGCCGCTTGGTTCTGTCCCGTATGGGCGGCTGCATCTCCCCCAACAGGTTCGGGTTCGTTGGGGTCTTATTTTCGTATACGATATTTCAGATACGAAACCTTGCTGTCGCGCGTGATTCTGTCAAGCCGTTTTCCGGCCTGCCCGCCGCAGATCCCTGCGGCCGGCCCTTGACCTTCCGGGGGTGGAAAGCCCTATTCCTGTAGGCTGGAACGCAACGCAGGAGGGTTTTCCCATGAACTTCACGCGTCAAGGCCATCACCCCCACCCGACGCGGCCGCAGGAGGGTCGGATGAACCGGCTGGCACCGATCCTTGCCGCGGGCGCCCTCGCGATCTCGGCCGGGCTTGCCCTTGCGCAGGATGGCGACGCCCATGGCGATCACATGCGCGCCGATGCCGACAGCGCCGCGACCCAGGCCTATGTCGCGGCGATGGAGCGGATGCATGACGAGATGATGATCGAGCATACCGGCGATGCCGATGTCGATTTCATGCGCGGCATGATCCCGCATCACCAGGGCGCCATCGACATGGCCAGGATCGTGCTTGAGCACGGCTCGGACCCCGAGGTGCGCAAGCTGGCCGAAGAGGTCATCAAGGCCCAGGAGGCCGAGATCGCCATGATGCGCAAATGGCTTGAGGAGCGCGGCGAGTAAGGCGCCGGACCGTGCCCGCCCTGCGACGTCACCCGGTCTGGACCGCGAACAGGGGCTGCCCGCCCGATCGCAGGGCGCGCGGGGCGTTCGGGGGGACGAAGAAGCCGCCGCCGGGCCGGACCCGGCCCCAGCCGTCCTTGCGGAACTGGCCGGGCGAGAGGACCGGGTAGGTCTCCTCGGGCGCGTGCCGGTGGTCGGGATGGCGCGTGTGCGGGGCGACCAGACCGAGGCCCGGCCACAGGCCGCAGCGCTCGTCGATGCTGCCGGGGCGCAGCCGCATGGCATTGGCGGGGCTGTCCGCGACGTTCGCGCTGGCGTTGGGGTCGCCGTTGCGCCGGCGCCAGCACAGCAGCGGCGACAGCGCCCGGAGGGCGGCCAGGTCCGCCTTGGCAACGGGTGGTCCCGCGCCGGCGCCAGCCAGCTGCGGGCCGGCAGCGTCGCCGGGCCGGCGCCGGCCTGGCCCTCGGCCCCAAGCGCCCCGGCGATGCGGCAGAGCGATGCGGATGCCTGAATCGCCGGCAGGGCCGGATCGCGAAAGTCCCGCAGGGCTTGGGCTCGTGCCATGCTGATATCCCCCGTCGCTGTCGCCATCTTCCGGCCGCGCCGCGAAGCCGGTCGCGGCCGGATGCCTCGCCTCACAGATCCTTGACCAGCCGCAGCGCGTCGTAGATCGCCGCATGGATGTTGCGCGCCGCCACCGCGTCGCCGATGCGGTAAAGGCGGAAACGGCTCTCGGGGTTCTTGCGCACCTCTTGCAACCCGCCGGTGGTCAGGGCCTCGTAATCGACCTCGCCCAGGTTCGAGGACAGCGGCTTCAGCTCGAAATACAGGTCGTCCAGCGGCCTTGTGCCGTGATTGACGACGACCTGATCGACGATGCGCTCACGGGTGAAATCGCCGTAATCGCTGCCCAGGGTCGCGCGCAACTGGTTGCCCTCGCGCGCCACCGACCTCAGCCGCCAGGTGACGGTGAAGGTGGTGTCGCGCTTTTGCAGGTTGCGCATATAGGGCACCAGGTTCATCGCCATCACCTCGGGCGAGAAGCTGCGGTCCGGGGTCACGATCTCGACCGCGGCGCCGGTGGCCGAGATCAGGTCGGCGGCCTGCAGCGCCGCATGGTCGCCCGCATCGTCGAAGATCAGCACGTTGCGGCCCGGCTTCACGTCGCCCGACAGGATGTCCCAGGCGGAACAGACAAGGTCGTTGCCCTGCTCCAGCACCTCGGTATGCGGCAGGCCGCCGGTGGCGATGACGACCTCGTCCGGCTCGGTGGCCAGCACATCCTCCATCTCGGCGAAGGTGTTGAAGCGGAACTGGACGCCGTGCTTGTCGCACATCGCCTGCCGCCAGGCGATGATCGAGATCATCTCGCGTCGGCGCTCGTCCTGCGCGGTCAGGCGGATCTGGCCGCCGGGCTGGTCGGCGGCCTCGAAGACCGTCACCTCGTGCCCGCGCTCGGCGGCGACGCGGGCGGCCTCCATGCCCCCCGGACCGGCGCCGACGATGGTGATGCGCTTCTTGACCGGCGCGGCGGGGATGCTGTGCGGCATGGTCTCTTCGCGCCCGGTCGCGGCATTGTGCAGGCAAAAGGCCATGCCGCCCTGGTAGATGCGGTCAAGGCAGTAGTTCGCGCCGACGCAGGGGCGGATGTCGTCCTCGCGCCCCTCGATCACCTTGCGGACCAGGTGCGGGTCGGCCATATGCGCCCGCGTCATGCCGACCATGTCCAAGAGCCCGGCGGCGATGGCATGGCGCGCGGTCGGCACGTCGGGGATCTTGGCCGCGTGGAAGGTGGGGAAATTCGTGGCCTTGCGGATGGCGCCCGCGAATTCCAGGTGCGGGGCGTTCCTCATGCCCTGGATCGGGATGGTGTCGGTGATGCCCGCATCGGTGTCGATATGGCCCTTGACCACGTTCAGGAAATCCACGAGCCCGCTGTCCTTGAGCCGGCGCGAGATCGCCAGCCCGTCCTCGGCGGTCAGCCCGCCCGGCAGGTCCTCGTCGCCGGTATAGCGCACGCCCAGGATGAAATCCTCGCCGCAGCGTTCCCGGATGCCGCGCAGCACGTCGAAGGTGAAGCGCAGCCGGTTGTCCAGGCTGCCGCCATAGGGGCCATCCAGGTCATTGGTCAGCGGCGACCAGAACTGGTCCATCAGGTGGCCATAGGCCTGGATCTCGATCCCGTCCAGCCCCGCCGCCTTCATCCGCTCGGCCGCATCGACATAGTCGCCGATGACCCGTTCGATGTCCCAGTCCTCCATCTTCTTGGGAAAGGCGCGGTGGGCCGCCTCGCGCTCATGCCCCGGCGAGATCACCGGCAGCCAGTCGGCCTTGTCCCAGCGCGTACGCCGGCCCAGGTGGGTCAGCTGGATCATCACCGCGCAACCGTGGTCGTGGCATTCGTCGGCCAGCCTCTTCATCCAGCCGACCACCTCGTCCTTCCAGGCCAGGATGTTGTTGAACACCGGCGGGCTGTCGCGCGCGACCGAAGCCGAGCCCGCGGTCATGGTCAGCGCCACGCCGGCCCTGGCGCGCTCGACGTGATAGGCGCGGTAGCGGTCCTTGGGCATGCCGTCCTCGGGATAGGCCGGCTCGTGGCTGGTGATCATGATGCGGTTGCGAAGCGTCAGGTGCTTCAGCCGATAGGGCTGCAGGAGGGGATCGTTCGACATCGGATCTGCCTGTGAAAGGTGGGGAGTCGCATCTCAGGATCAAAGTAATGTTCATCTGTGTCAATTAAAAAATCAATCATGAACATGCCGGGATCATTCCAGGACATTTTTTCTTGCAGCGAATCGCGGGGCGGGCTAGGGCTGGGACATGAGAAATCGTGCAGCAACGGCGGAAACGGGATGGCGCGGGTCGCGCGAGGGCTGGCTTGAAACCGGCTATCAGGCGCTGATCGACGGCGGCATCGACGCGGTCAAGATCCAGCCCCTGGCCAAGCATCTGAACCTGTCCCGCACCAGCTTCTACTGGTTCTTCGAGGATCGCGAGGCGCTGCTGACCGCGCTGATCGACGGCTGGGAGGAAAGGACGACCGCGCCGCTGGTCCGCGCGACGCAGGAATATGCCGAGAGCCCGGCCGAGGCGATGCTGAACGTGCTGGCCTGCTTTCTTTGCGGCATCTTCGACAGCAAGCTGGAATTCGCCGTGCGCAGCTGGGCCTTGCAGGACGACAAGGTCGGCGCCCGCGTCGCCGCCGCGGACGAAACCCGGCTGTCGGCCCTGCGCGAGATGCTGATGCGCTGGGGCCACCAGGAACAGGGCGCCGACGTCCGGGCGCGCACCATCTACCTGACCCAGATCGGCTATATCTCGATGCGCGCGCAGGAAGAGGTGGATACCCGGCTCGCGCGCATCCCCACCTATGTCGAAATCTATACCGGGCAGGCTGCCGAGCCGCGCGAGATCGCGCGCTTCAATGCTCGGGTGAAAAGCTCGGCCAACCCGCCGTCATAAGAGCGGTCCGTCACCGATAAGGGGCGCGCGCGCCCCTTCCAGCCCCGGTTTGCGCGACGGCTGGGGTTTGGGGGCCATGTTCGCGCCAGGGAGAAAGAGAATGGGAAGACGGTTTGTTTCCTGCGGTGCGGCGCTTTTGCT
>JAANMV010003083.1_pt1 | contig 15007 bp, 17 predicted proteins | sample 7279661 | NCBI WGS metagenome assembly JAANMV01 (sample SAMN14094540, study PRJNA606508) | bioreactor metagenome | isolation source: A lab-scale SPAN reactor treating ammonium-rich wastewater day 121 | place: Ireland: Galway | collected 2017-05-16 | reverse complement strand
AGTGGTTTGCGGCCTTTCCAGTAACCACCTAATGCGGTTAGGGTCTTGCCGTGAACAGCCATTTGCTCTTTGTAGGCCTCAACCGAGAGCTTTTGCACCGGCAGCAGCCGCTCGATGAGCGCGGGGGTGTCCTTCAGGGAAAGCGGAACGACAGGCGTGCTCACTCCGCCTCCTTAAAGAGCGGCAAGCGAAAGAGGTCATCCTCCACAGGGCGCCGGCGCCGGCGTCCGGGCGCAGGCTTCTCGCCGTCAGACAGAGCGTGAAACAGAGCTCTACGCCAGCCGCGTTGGGTGTCCTCAGGCAGACCGGCCTCAGCTACCGTCATCGAAAACAGCCACCATCGTTCTTCGGGCCGAAGTGCGGCCCACTTGCTGCCAATCACGCGAAGCTGGTCGTCGCTCGCCGTCTCCGCTGCCCACGCAAGAACGCACAGCTCCTTGCCGAGTAGGCGCTCCACAAGGTTCGTCCCGGAATGCCACCGGCCCGTCAGGACCTTCGCGGCCTTAAGGCGATCGTTGAACTCGCGGCGGGCAATATCGGAAATGCCGGACCAGACGCGGCGAGGCAACACCACGCGTTCCTCGTCGCGCGGAATCCCGGCCTCATGGCCGCGGTAGCCGTAATCCTCGACGATCAGCACAGGCTCGGTCCGGGCCGCTGGAATCTCAACGCGAAAAACATGGGCGCCAAACTTCTCTGGCGCGCCGAAGTCGACCGTGGCGACTGCTTCGCTCATTGCTCGACGTCCGCCTGTTCAAGAGCGATACCGAGCTTGCCTGCAAAATCCTTCAGATCGTGGCCCGAGGCGAAATGCGCTCTTCGGAAGGTCATGGTCACCGGCGTGTCAGGCGCGAACTTCTCCAAGATCTTGGTCAGCAGCGCCGTGATGAAAGCGGCATCGACACGCACTTCGCCGACCATGATGTTCGCAATCTTGTTTCCCTGGCCCACAGTGAGTGCGACGTTCTCGAACTCCACGGTCTTGTCTGCCGCCTGTTTGAGCCCTTCGAAGGTCGTTCCTCGTGAGTCCAGCTTGCGTCCGGTACGCGAGACGAGCCGCGCTGGCTTGACCTCGTCGATCTGGACGCCCTTCTTGCCACGGGCCGGAAAGCGGAAGTCGGCTTTGGCCTCTAGGCCGTCTGCCGAGCCGAACGCTCGGAGCAGCACGTCACCATCGCCAATGTCTACTGGCCCGGCGTAGGGCGTTCCCTCGCGCGGCTCACTTCCGTCCAGCGTGTATCGGATATCGCCGCGAGGCGCGACAAACAGCTCCACAATGCGCTTGCCTGCCTGCTCGCTGAGGCGATTGCGCAGTACGAGCTGGTTGGACCAGGTGACGGGATCGCCGGTCTCGTACTGTCCCGAAACATCGCACACTAGGAAGCTCACCCGCAAAGCCGTTGTCGGGTACGGGTTGTCCTTGAGTACGGGACTCGACTCCGACACAGCGCCATCCTCGGCGTAGTAGATGCGGGGCGCCGGCCCGGCGTTGACCGGATTGACCTTCAACCGAACCCGGCCTTCGTCGCCGAGCTCAGGCTCGGCGACGATCTGTGCCGATGTCCGCTTCTTCTTCGGCTTCTTGGTCACGTACCCATTGCCAAGGTCCTCCCAGAGGCCCCGGTTGCACGCGATTGTCTTCAGCGTGTCGAGACCTCGTGGCGGCAACCAGGGCATGCCCGGCTGCTCCGCGTAGCGGTCGGCTGCGTCCGACCAGCGTGCATCGTCCTGATTCTCTGGCCACAACAGGTCCTGGGCCTTGTCGCGAATGGCATCGAACTCCTTCTCGACATCGAGATACAGCTTGAGCGGGTTCGACGTGAGCGTTCTCTCGATCTGCTCCTCGCCGTTGAATGGTTTGGTGGCATCGCGCGTCATGTCTAGTGCTTTGGGTGCGAGTTGCGAGGGCCGACCGGTTCGTTGGATCGGAAACAGCACTTTGTCGAACAGGCTCAGCACAGTAGCGTTGAAGTCCTGCTCATAGGTCTGCTGTTTGCGTTCAAGATCCTCGCGCTGTGGATGGCCTTTGGGAATGCGACCATCTGCCTTTTGCGATGCGAATAGCTGGCGAGCGGCCTTCTCGACACTGCCCATCGCCGTTTTGTCACCTGTGAGGACGCACAGGTTGTTCTTCTGGCTGAGTCCGTCGAAGAATTTCTGGACCTCCTCCGGCGGAATCTTCGAGTCCGGGCTTACAACCAGCAATACGCGCCCGCGTCGGACGCGGTCCGCGACGTCCTCAAGCTTTGGCAGCGGAAGTACTTCCTCATACACGGTCTTGCGCACGGGTTTGAACATATCCCGGAGACGGTGCCGAATTAGGTCGTCGACCTGGTTCTCCGGTGCGTCGTGGGCCAGGCTTTGCAGGAGCTTCGTCAGATTCTCCTGACGGTCGAAGTAGTAGCGACCCTCAGGCGTGTGGTGCAGGTACCAAGCGGCCTTCTCCAGCTCCTCGAACGCCGCCAAGAAATCGGATGGTTCACGCAGCGGTGATACGAGGCACTCCACCATCTCTTCCCGTGTGAGCCCCTTAACTGCGTTCACTGCCGTCGAAAGGCTTGCGGTAAGCAGCAGGGAGCCAACCTGGGTAGCGGCCTCCTTGCCCGTCTGAAGATCGATGATCTGGGCGTGCGCGGATAGCTGTGCATCCCAAAGATCCTTGGCGATTACGTCGCGCATGCCGGAGATCTCGGTGAGCTTGTCGCGCACCTCCGCGATGCCGAGGTCAAAGTGCTGGGGACCGATCAAGAAGACGTCATTCGCGTTCCGGTCCCAGACAGATTTCAGGAGCCGGGAGACCAACTCGATAAGGCCTCGGGTTTGCTTGAACTGCTCGTTTTCTTTGAACAGCGCGACGACGTTCTTGAGCCTTGGATGAAACGGGTAGGTGGCGACGATCTCGTCGGCGATGGCTTCTGCACCTCGGTTGGCCGTCTTGGACTTGGCGGCTTCCTCAAGCTTGCGGCCAAAGGAGTCGGCGATATCCTCGATCTCGTTCTTGTCGGGCAGTGCCTTGAACAGCCGCTTGCGCAGGATGTCGTAGATCTCGTTCGCCGCAAGATCCACGGGAGTGATGTTGCGTTCCTGACGGCCGAGTTCGGCGCGTGCATCCTGTAGGGCTTTGTTGATGAGCCTTCCACCCGTGTCATACGCGGCCGCAAGATCGGACACCACGATGCACACGTTCTTCTTCTTGCCAGATGCCGTGAGCAAATTTGCGAATGCACGCGTGGCAATGTCGGCGACCGTGCCGTTGCCGACCTTCTGGGTGTCGAGGTAGTGGAAGTACGGTGGCATCTCGTCAAGCAGAACCAAAACCGGGTTCTCGCCTTCGAAGAGGTTCAACCAGTCTTTCTCGTCCGGCGCCTTCGGCCCGCCCGTCCAGAAACTGCGGAACTGGTCCCCCTTCCCGAGCTGATTCGCGATCTCGCCCCAGAAGAAGTGGTCGGGGTTGTTCCGGCCGTTGAACGCTGCAATGGCCGCGGTCTTGAAGGCATCTGCGTGAGAGATACCTGCGCAGTGCTTTGCTCGAAGTGAGGGGTGCTTCGCGAGGAGGCCGAAACCCACGAGCAGGTGGGTTTTCCCACCACCCATCGCCTGCTTCAGATGAAAGACAGCCTGAGAAGAGGCGCCTGCCAGGCGCGCAATGCCTTCCGAGATCAGGTCCTTCATGCCCTGGGTGATGTGGGTCTTCTCGAAGAACGCCGATCCGTCACCCTCGGCCGAAATGATCTCGTCAAGCTGTTCTATCTGATCGCTGAGCTTGATCGAAAGTGCATTTGGCTGCAGCTGGCAGGCGTCGCGGACGGTCTTCATTCGTTATTCCTCAGATTGACCTACTCGTTACTCGACACTGGCCGCCCAACCCGGTGCCAGAGCCGAACTGTCTATCGATGACAGAACCTCGTGGTTTGCGAGTGCGAGCTGGAACGCCGCTGCACTCAGGTTGTGTCCTGGCGAACAGTCGACCCCCCATCGGCGCAGCGCGTAACCCGCCACGGCCGCCCGACACGTGACCAGGAGCGCTCCGGAGCGCATCCCGTAGTCAGCCTCGATAGCGCTCTTGTGCGCGAGCTTAGGGTGTGGAACCAGCTTCAGATCCACGGTGTGGTTCCATTGCTCGTCCGCTTCCGCGCGCTCATGGTCGGCCGGGTCACCCGCATCCAACACCGTGGCCTTGGATATCCGGGTGATCACGAAATCGGCGAAGCGCGCGTTTGCACGGTCGTAGGCGCGAACGTGCCAACGCTGGCCGTTGTCGACCAACGCGTGGGGCACGATCTGCCGCTCCGTTTTTCCGCTGCTTAACGACACGTACGTCACCTCCAGAACCTGCTGGCGATAGATCGCCCGCGTCACCACTGCTAACTCAGCTAGCTTCGGCAGGCTGAGACTTTCGACTGTCTCGGTCGACAGACCCTGCGGATGCGGCAATCCATCGCCCAGTCCTGATCTCAGCCAGTACATCACCCGCTCCGGGGTGTGGCTGAAGATCAGCCTGAACTTCTCTCCCGGCAGGTACGTCTTCGCCTGAAAGTCGTAGACCAAGTTCTCCGGAGCCAGCTCTTTGTAGAGCGCCAAGTCTCGACTCGCCTGGATCGACGCCCCAGAAAACCGCTTCGCGACATCCGCCCGCCGCAACTCCCCCAGAAAGAACAGGCGCGCTTCGATGTACGACAGCCGCTCCACCTGGGAAGGAGGCACGCCCTTGAGCATCGCTCGCACCGAGTTCGACCTAGTCATGAACACACAGCGCCCGCTCTATAGGCACAAGTTCCTCCAACCGTATCTTCATGATAACAATTCTGATAGATTGAGGCTACAGGCCACCCTCGACGACGCACTTCTGCCGCTATCCCATCAGATGAAGCTGCACTGGCAGATCGGCAACAAGGATGTTGTTCGCGTCAAGGCGCTGGTCGCCGGTCAGACGGGCAGTGCGCTGATCCGCGCACGTCAGCAACACAATCTCGCTCAGTCGAAGCCAACCGTCACCAAGGAGCGCTTCTGGCGGGCCATGGTCTCCATGCGGCTAACCACCCGGCAGAAGTCGGGACCCGAGAGCCACGTGGCACGGTTCATCCGCTTGAATCCGTTTCCCCTTACGTACCCGACCGTCCACCAGGCACGCGATGCCGGCGTCCTGATCGCGAAGGTCCTCAGGAAAGCGGGAGGAATCCGGTTCGCCGACAAGATCGCGACCGAGCTCGCCCAGAACCTGGAGATTCTCGAAGATGGCTTGTGGACCGACACGCTCGCCCAGTGCAATCGGCTGACGCAGTTGGTGCCAAGGGATGTCGAGATCGAGGTGGCACGGCACGTTCAGGAGCACTTCCTCGGCTTCGGACCGAAGCAGTCCCGCAACCTGTTGCAGTCCTTGGGACTGACCCGCTACGAGATCCCGATCGACAGTCGCCTGACCGACTGGCTGAACGAGTTCGGGTTCCCAGTGCGCCTGACGGCTACAGCGCTGGGCGACGACAACTACTACCGTTTCATCTCGGATGGCATTCAAGCGCTCTGCGAGCGCAGCGGTGTACTGCCCTGTATCTTCGATGCGGCGGTGTTCGCGTCGCGAGATTCGGTGGCGTGGACCGATGACAACGTGATCTTCTGAACGCCCGTGCGCATCACCAAGAACGGCCAACTCATTCATTCCGTCGAAGATTGGTTTCGATGCGCGCCACCGAAGGGCGGTGCCGACCAATGGCGGGACGGCCGCAGTGCTAAGGAGTTCGCCCGGGCGTGGGTCGAGTCCGGTTCTGTTTCAGTGCCAGATGAACTTGTGGCATTGCTCTCATCACACCCGGATGCGCAGTCCGCAGTGCTGGAGAACGGTGAGCCCGAGGCGCGACTTGCATTCGATAAGCGCGTCGGCGAAGTACGCAATGCGGACTTGGCAGTACGGGCGGTTTCAGGCAGTGCGCCACTGGCCCTGACCATCGAAGCGAAGGCCGACGAGCCATTCGATCAACTGGTCCCTGACACCCTCGCAGATGCGCTCGATCGCATTCTCGAGCGCGGGCGCGGCGGTGGGATTGACAGGGTACGTGATCTCGCGACGTCCCTACTGCCTCCTCCCCGGCGAGGGTTGCCTCCGCTTCGTCTACTGCGATACCAGTTGTTGACGGCCGTTGCCGGCAGTCTTGCCTGGGCGCGACAGCTTGAGGCGCCGCGTGCGGTACTCGTCATTCATGAGTTCCACACGAGCCAAACTTCAGCTCGCAAGCTCCAGGGGAATGCTCTGGACCTCGACCTCTTCGTCACGAGGCTCACGGCTGGCGCCCTGCGCGGGCTTGCCGTCGGGTCGCTCGTGGGTCCCATCCGCGTGCCGGGCGATCCGCTGTTCGACAAACCTGCCGATCTGTACCTTGGCAAGATCGTCAGGCGCGTTTCGCCACCCGGCCCATAGCTGCGTTCCGCACTCGGAACGACGAGGCTTATCCACGGCCGCGCGATCGGCGCCTCAAACGCAAGACTCGCGCGGCGGTGGGAAAGCCGCCTGCACGAATCGAGGGCTGTCCGGCCGTCCGCAGTGCTGACGAGGTTGGCGACTGCCTGGCCGACGTGTGCCTGCCGCAGTCGACCATTGAGGTTGCGGTCCGGAAAGCGTTGGCGCAGCATCGCTCCCGCCTACGCTGGCTGAGTCAGCCCGGCTGATGCCCGACACCGCATCGCCCCTGCCCGCACCCGTGGGCGCATACGCCGGCCTCATCTCCTGAAACCCGGCGGTCGCAAGGCCTGGAGATACGCGTCAGGCTTCGGAGACGAAGCGACTGCCCTGCCCCAGTCGAGCATGCGGGACCGTAGCGGCAACAGCCGAGACGCCGCTGCTGCAATCGCGCCCGCGCACTGCCCCAGCCCGCTGCGCCAACCGCGTCGTCACTACGCGGCGCCAGCCAGTAGTGACGACGCGCACGTTGCCCCAGTGCACGAGCGTTTTGCCGGGGCTGTCGCAAGTGACGACCCCACGTGACGGGCTCCCAGGCGCGTCAACACCTCGGACCGTGCAACGCGGTCTGCACCAGCCCGCTCCCCGCGGGACATGTCAGCCATGGCGCCAACCGGCGCACCCAGGGCCTTGGGGCAATGGCTCACCCGATGGATCGCCTTCCCGCAGCAAGCGCCATCGACGCCAATGCCGCGTGCCGCGGCGGCCGGCAGTAACTCGGCACGAAACGGGAGTGGTGTCCCGTGTCCCTCGTGGTTCCCGCAACGCCCAGGCGTCCGGGACGGACAGAAACACTGACCTGACCGATCACACACCAGCGACAACGAAGGACATAGCCCCAGGGGCAACCGACAGGAACGAGGACGGAACCCGACAGCAGCTACCGAATGCGCAACCTGAACTACGAGCTGAAGCAGCTTTGCCGGCGCAACCGCGACGGCAGCTTCGCGACCCAGCGCGATCGCGAGCGCGTGCTCGACCTGGTGGCGAGTCAGCTTCACGAGATGGGTTACCGACACATGGCCGCAGCAAGCCTCAAGCCCAAGCACGTCGAGGGCCTGGTGGAGCGATGGCAGTCGGAAGGCCTCGCCGTGGGCACGATCAAGAACCGGATGGCAGAGCTGCGATGGTGGGCCGAGAAGATCGGCAAACAGAACGTCATCGCCCGCGACAACGACCACTACGGCATCGGCAATCGACAGTACGTCACCAACGTCAGCAAGGCGCGGCAACTGACCGGCGTCGAGCTCGCCAGGATCACGGATCCGTACACGGTGATGTCGCTGCGGCTGCAGGCGGCCTTCGGGCTGCGGCGCGGGGAGTCGATCAAGATCCGTCCCGAGTGGGCCGACCGTGGGGACCGGCTGGCGCTCAAGGACACCTGGACCAAGGGTGGGCGGCCGCGCGAGATCCCGATCCGCAACGCGGAGCAGCGCCAAGTCCTCGACGAGGCCAAGGCACTGGCCGGCAGGGGCAGCCTCATCCCGGGCGAGCGAAGCTACGTCGAGCAGTTGCGCCGCTTCGAGTACCAGTGCGCGGCGGCCGGCGCGCACCGCATCCACGGCCATCGCCATCAGTACGCGCAGACCCGCTATCGCGAGCTGACCGGCTGGCCGGCACCGGCGGCCGGCGGGCCGCGGTCGAGAGACCTGACGCCCTCGCAGCGCGAAGCCGACCGCGAAGCGCGGCTCACGATCAGCGAAGAGTTGGGGCACGAGCGCGAGCAGATCACGGCGGTGTACTTAGGTCGATAGCCGCCGGCCTGGCTCACCGGACGCCCAAGATCCAGCCCTCGACACCGGCCACCGTGCGCTCCGGCGGTGTCAGGTTCGGCTGCAGGTACCGCCCAAGCTGTCCGGATCGGTCGGCTTCACTGAGCCAAGACGCCACCGTGAAAGCGTCGTGCTGGTCGGGCGTGCGGTCATCGGCGGGAAAGGCGTGCTTCCAGAGCGACGGGTAGGCCTCGACGACGGCGGACTTGCCCGCGGGGATCGACCAACCGTCGAATGGCCAGAAGTGCACACGGCTGCCAAGTTGCTTGCGGAGGTACAGCAGCCAGGGTAGGCCCGCATGGGTCGACTTGGCCACCGAGCCCTGGACGTCGAAGTGGAACACCGACTTGGCCGAGCCAGCGCGTTGCTCGGTCATCCGGCGCCAGCGGGTGCTGCCGGTTCGCGCACCGCCGTTGCCGGCCAGGCCGTCGCGAACGAAGTCGACATAGGTGTGCTCGGCGTCCGTGGGCCAGTGGCGCTGAAAGTCCTCGAGGAACGTGGGCCAGTCGGGCGGCAGCCGATGCACCTCGAAGTAGCGCAGAGGAAAAGAGAACCCGTGATCGATGCCGACGATCGTCGGGACGTCTTCCGCGAGCCGCTCAGCCAACCAGTGCGCGATGCCGCGGCGCGTCCAGTACTTGCGCGGGCTGGGCGGCGGCGCGACCTCGGTCGCCGCGGACTCGCCGACGGCGCAGTAGACGCGCAGGCCCTTGAGGCTGGACTCGGGGGTCTCGGCCCCGGAGTAGTCGATGCCGATGTAGCGGGAAAAGACGGCCATCGAGCACGGCGGCCGACTCAGGACACCTCGGTCAGCAGACTCTCGTACGGAATCTTGAGCCCGTCGTGCAATCGCTTGACCATCCGCAGGCTGAGTGGCCGCTTGCGGTTCAGCACCTCGGACACCCTCCCGCTCGGACCAATGAAAGGCTCCAGATCGCGAGGTGTCAGTCCCTCCTGCTCCATGCGGAACTTGATGGCCTCCACCGGGTCTGCGGGCCCGAAGTCGTAGTGCCTGTTCTCGTACGCCTCGACGAGCGTCACCAGGACGTCGCGCTCGTCGGCCTGCGGCGTGCCCTCCTCGGCCTGAAAGATCTTTTCCAGGCGGCGGAACGCCTTCTTCAGGTCGTCGTCGTTTCGGATCGGCTTAATAGTCATTCACGCTCTCCACGTCGATGCGGTCGTACTGGGCATGCGTCCCGACGAACTTCACCCAGACGATCCCCGCCTGGTACTGCACTTCCACCACCAGCCGGTACTTATTGCCGCCCACGTTGAACACCACGCGGTTGTTGCCGCAGATGCTTGCGCTGGCGTACTGATCCTTGATGTCCTGCGGCCGGCGCCACTTCGCCTTGAGGGCCTCTTCGTACCAGCTGTGCAGCGGGCCTCGCGCATCGGCGCAGCCGGGGCGCTCCCAGAACTTCTTCAGGCTGCTCTTGGCGATGACCCTCATCGCCAGACAGTATCTCCCATTTTGGGAGATGCGTCAACGCGCAAGGCCTCCCCGGCGGCGACTCCTGAGTCGGTCGTTGCTGCGAGCCATCGCAGCCGCAAGATTGCGCCTCGGCGACCTGGTGTCGCGCGACGATCCGACGGAGCTCTTGCCGCTCCCGGTCAATGCCCTTCCGGCTGCAGCGCGATGACGGCCATGCCGATGAGGGCAATGCTCGCGCCGGCAAGATCCCAACGCGTCAGCGTGACGCCATCGACCAGCCAGAGCCACACCAGGGCGGCCGCGATGTACATGCCGCCGTATGCGGCGTAGGTGCGGCCGGCCGCGCTCGGGTGCAACGTGAGCAGCCATGCGAACAGGGCCAGGGAAGCCGCGGCGGGAACGAGAAGCCAGACACTTCTGCCCTGCTTGAGGACCAGCCAAGGCAGATAGCAGCCGACGATCTCGGCCAGCGCGGTCACGGCGAACAGGCCCGCGATCCTCAGCAGTTCCATCACGCCGCCTCCTGCAGCGACGCGATCAATGGACAGTTGACTCGGCCGCGAACGGCCGAACATCGCGCCACCAGTCCCGCCAACACCGACTCGATGCGCTGCAGGTCGCTGAGCTTCTGGCGCACGTCCACGAGCTTCTGTTCGGCCAGTTGTCGAGCTTCGCTGCAGCGTGCGCCGTCTTCGAGCTTCAGCAACTCGCCGACTTCCTCCAGGCTGAAACCGAGCCGCTGCGCGGACTTGATGAACCGCACGCGCGCCAGTTCCGCCGCGCCGTACCGGCGGATGCTGCCGTAGGGTTTCTCGGGCTCAGGCATCAGGCCCTTGCGCTGGTAGAAGCGGATCGTCTCGACGTTGACCCCAGCGGTCTCCGCCAAGGCGCCGATGGTTGCGCCAGTTATGTCGTGCATGGGTCTTGACTCCGTACTTATGTACGGAAGTAAGGTTACACCCTGGACTGGACTGGTCGGAAGGAGTGTTCGATGGCAGAACCTCAACAGGGTCGAGGGGCTCTGTTCGCGGGCGGGCTGGCCGCGATCCTTGCTTCCACCTGTTGCCTCGGGCCGCTGGTACTGATCACGCTCGGATTCTCCGGCGCGTGGATCGCCAACCTGACGGTGCTCGAACCGTTTCGGCCGGTCTTCATCGGCGCGGCGCTGTTGGCCCTGTTCTTCGCGTGGCGCCGTATCTGGCGCCCCGCAGCGACATGTCGACCGGGCGAAGCCTGTGCGTTGCCGCAGGTGAAGACGACCTACAAGGCGCTGTTCTGGTTGGTCGCCGCGCTCGTGGCCATCGCGCTCGGCTTTCCCTACATCGCCCCCTGGTTCTATTGAGAGGACAACACCATGAAGAGAGCATTGCTCGCGTTTGCCACCGTCGTCGCGATGTCCGGTCCCGCCTGGTCCGCACCCAAGACCGTGACGCTGTCGGTGCCGGACATGAACTGCGCGGCCTGTCCCATCACGGTGAAGAAGGCGTTGGGCAAGGTGGCCGGTGTCGCCAAGACCGAGGTCAACCTGGAAAAGCGTGAGGCGACCGTCACTTTCGACGACGCCCGCACGAATGTGGATGCCCTGACCCGCGCGACACGGGATGCCGGCTATCCCTCCACGGTCGTGGGGAGCGCCAAGTGAGCAAGGTGATCCTGGAATCGACCCTCACTTGCCCGCAGTGCGGCCACGCGAAGACGGAGACCATGCCGACGGACGCGTGTCAATGGTTCTACGAGTGCGAGCAGTGCCACACCGTGCTGAAGCCGAAGCCGGGCGACTGCTGCGTCTACTGCTCGTACGGCAGCGTGCCTTGCCCGCCAATCCAACTGCGCGACGCAGGGCACGGGCACTGCTGCGCGGTCGACGCGCACGTCTCTTGAGGCGGCAGGACGCAGTGCGCAGCGCGCGCCGTCAGCACTGCTGACAGGCTCATAGAGAAAACGCCCGGGCAACCGTAAGGGCGCGCCGAGCGAAGGAAAGCAATTTCTATCAGGAGCAAGCGTAGGCCGCCGACGCTATATCACGCGACGCGAAATTCCTTTATTATGCGAATTTGGCGTTTTATGATGTAGTAATGAGAACAGACGGCAACTCCCTACCGGCTTCCCGCGCACGGCTTGCGGCCGTGCTGCGTGCCACCCGGGAGGTGGTGTCGATTGACGCCGCGGCTAGGGTGCTTGACGTCGACCGGCCGGCTGCGGCCAAGATCCTCTCGCGCTGGCTCAAGCAGGGATGGTTGCGGCGAGTCGGGCGTGGTCTCTATGTCCCCGTCCCGCTCGCTCTTGCCGGAAGTGAGCAAGTCGTCGAGGACCCCTGGGTCTTGGTCCCGACGCTCTTTGGTCAATGCTACATCGGCGGCTGGACCGCCGCTCACCACTGGGACCTGACCGAGCAGCTCTTCAACGAGACCCTTGTCTTCACGACGCGGCGCGTCAGCGCGAAGCGCGCGACCGCGCAAGGCGTCGCCTTCCTGCTCCACCACGTCGGGCAGAAGAGACTCTTCGGGCTCAAGTCCATCTGGCGCGGATCGGTGCGCGTGAGCATCGCTGACCCGGCGCGAACGATGATCGACATGCTGGCAATGCCGGAGACCGGTGGCGGCATCGATCACGTCGCCGAATGCCTGAGCGCGTACGCAAAGTCGCCGACCTATGACGGTGACCTGCTGATCCGCTACGGGGAGCAATTCGGGAACGGCGCGGTGTTCAAGAGGCTCGGCTTCCTGGCCGAGACGCAGCTGCATGACGCGGGCCTCGCCAGCGCCTGCCGCGCGCGCCTGACGCAGGGTTACGCGCAGTTCGATCCCGCGCTGCCCGGCCATCATCTGCTCACGGCATGGCGGCTCTGGGTGCCGGAGCGCCGGAGGCAGGCCGCATCGTGATCGACAAGCGCGAGATTCTCGAAGCGGCCTCCACATTCGGTCTGCTGCCAGGTGTCATCGAGAAGGACTACGTTCTCGGCTGGCTGCTGGCGGGGATCAACGCCCATCCCGCGCTTGCCGATTCGTGGGTGTTCAAGGGCGGGACCTGCCTCAAGAAGTGCTACTTCGAGACCTATCGGTTTTCGGAGGACCTGGACTTCACGCTACGCGATGAAGCCCAGCTTGAAGACGGCTTCCTGCGCCGTGTCATGGGCGAGGTCATCGGCTGGGTGGCCGATGAATCAGGCCTCGTGCTCCCCGCCGATCAGTTGAGCTTCGATCTCTACACGAACTCGCGCGGTCGCCTCTCCTGCCAGGGCAAGGTTGGCTATCGCGGACCGGTGTCGCCCGCCACAGCGGCTGGCGGATGGCCGAAGATCAAGCTCGATCTCACGGCGGATGAAAAGCTCGTGCTGCCCGCCGCGCGGCGCGAGATCTTTCATCCGTACACCGACCGTCCGGAGGAGGGGCTGTGGATCAACTGTTATGCCTACGAAGAAGCCTTCGGGGAAAAGCTCCGCGCGCTCGCCGAGCGCACCCGGCCCCGCGATCTCTATGACGTGGTGAATCTCTACCGCCACGGCGACAGCCGCCCGCCCGCATCGGTGTTGCGCGACGTGCTGACGCAGAAGTGCGAATACAAGGGCATTGCGCTGCCGAGCGTTGCAGCGCTCGAACCGCATCACGCCGCTCTGGAAGCGATGTGGGCCAGCATGCTTGCTCACCAGCTTCCAGTCCTGCCGCCGGTGGCGGACTTCTGGGCCGCTCTGCCGGAGATATTCAACTGGCTCATGAGCGGAGCGGAAGCGCCACAGCGCGCGCGCATCGAGCCCGTCGTGTCCGAGACGATCATCCGCAGCCGCGTACTGCCTATGTCGGTGCCGCTGCGCGCCCGCGCGCCTCTGGAGATCATCCGCTTCGCCGCCGCGAACCACCTCTGCGTGGACCTGACGTACGACGGCAGTGTCCGCCGCATCGAGCCTTACTCGCTGCGGCAGACCGCCGAAGGACACTTCGTGCTGCATGCCATCCGCAGCGATTCGGGCGAGCATCGCTCGTACCGGGTAGATCGCATGCAGGATGCGTCCGTGACCGGGCAAGGGTTTACACCGCGCTACCTGGTCGAACTGGCCTCCGACGGGCCGCTAGCCGTGGCTCCGGCAGTGACACGGCCAAGCCCCGCAAGCGCGGCATGGAGTGCGCCGCCCGCCACTCGCGCCCGCCGCGCCGCCCCTGCCCGCAGCGACGGCCCGACCTACGTCTATCGCTGCACCGTGTGCGGCAAGACGTTCAACAGAAAGACGATGGACGGCACACTGAACCCACACAAGAACCCGAAGGGCCATGACTGCTACGGGACCTACGGGACGTATGTGCGGACGAAGTTCTAGCGAAGACAGGAGCCGAACGCATGCCTGAGATTGCCGACGGAGCCATCGCCTGCATTGGCTGGGGCTCGCTGATCTGGGACCCGCGTGACCTTCCGATGCGCGGGACATGGCAAGACGACGGGCCGCTGCTCCCTGTTGAGTTCGCACGCGAGTCCGGCGCGAGGGCAAACCAGCGAGGAGACAAGGTCACCCTGGTGATCTGCCCCGACACGCCGCGCGTGCGCACCTTCTGGACGCTGCTCGACGTGCCCGACCTGACAGCGGCACGCCAGCACCTTGCGAGACGCGAAGGCATCGCGAAGCGATGGGAGACCGACATCGGCTACTGGGACTGCGGCGGTAACGCAGGCGCTGGTCGGGAAGCAGCAACGATCGCTGCATGGGCCGCCGCGAACGGCCTCGCAGCGGTCGTCTGGACGAATCTCCCGTGCAAGTTCGACGGGAAGGACACGGAGCCAACAGGCGAACAGGTCGTCGCGTTCTTGAGGGACCTCGACGATGACAAGCGCCCGCTCGCCGAGGCGTACGTGCGCCAGGCCCCGGCGGCGATCGACACACCATACCGGCGGATGATCGCGGAACAGCTCGGCTGGCATCATCGTTCTTGAGGATGGACTGCGACAGCCAACACGACAGAAGACCGGTGGAAGAAAAAGCGCCCGGGCAACCGTGAGGCTGCGCCGGGCGAAGGGGAGAGTTCACGATCTGGGGCAAGCGTTCCGAAGCGCTGCTGTCGGCAGCGCTTCGGTCGACTTCAGGCAGCGTGTGCCACCTCCTTCCAGTCGCCGGGGGCCAGCTCGATAAGCTTGCCGCCCAGCGCCTCGAACTCGGTGGCACGGTCGTAGTCCTCGACGTCCTGCGAATAGTGCGTGACGGCGTTGACCAGACCGTAGGCACTGAGATCGCCTTCGACGATCAGGTGCCGCAGCACGCCGGCTCGCTCGGTGTCGTTGAGCGTGTAGCGGTTGGCCAGCACCTCGACGGACTTCACCGGGTCGCCGGTCAGACGGATGTCGCGCGTCTTCTGCAGCTTCTGC
>JAANMV010003080.1_pt1 | contig 15011 bp, 13 predicted proteins | sample 7279661 | NCBI WGS metagenome assembly JAANMV01 (sample SAMN14094540, study PRJNA606508) | bioreactor metagenome | isolation source: A lab-scale SPAN reactor treating ammonium-rich wastewater day 121 | place: Ireland: Galway | collected 2017-05-16 | reverse complement strand
TGCCCTGATTATTTCAGGGCGTTTTTTTATTGTTTCCATTCCAAAGTTTCCATTATCCTGCGCATATCTTCTTTTAGATATTGAGCGGCTGGTAAAATGGAATCAAAATTAGGTTTAGCGTAAAAATAAACACTTCCTACAATAAAGTTTTTAGTGCTATCGGTGGCGTAAAATTGAGCATTTGTTGCGGCATTGCCTCCTACTTCATAAAACATTCCATACACCTTTTTCTTTCCATTTATAAAAGGTTGCTCGGTAATATCGTCTGCCTTTACCACGTGGTCGTAGGTAAGTTTTTGAGCATCGCGTAATAATTTATCTATGTCGTTGTTTACTGATTTGTGCGTCAAGTAAATCGTAGCTTTCATCTTTGGATAATTGATTTCAAAAGCACACGATTTATCTTTAATCAAGGCTAAATTGTTTTTCTCAAAAGTAAAAGAACAATTCGATTCTAATTTAGAGTATTTCGCTTTCGGATATTCCAAACTCAATTGTCCTTTAGGTTTTGGTAAGGTTTCATCTCCACAAGAAATCAAACTTAAAAACAATACCAAACAACTTAATTTTGCTATATTTTGTATCATAATTACAATAACGTAACTTTTATTTGTTTTATTCTTCTCTTATCTACATTTTCGATGGTAAAAATAAGATTATGAAACGTTATTTTCTGTCTTTTTTTAGGGAAATTTCCAGAAATCTCAAGTAAAAAACCAGCTAAAGTTTCAGCTTCTCCTTTTTTGCTTTCGAATTCGTTTTCGTCCACATCTAGAATACGATAAAAATCTTTTAAGCTAATTTTACCTTCGAAAAGGAAATTTTTATCATCAATTTGGGAATATATCAAATCTTCATCATCAAATTCATCGCTAATATCGCCAACAATTTCCTCTAAAACATCTTCTAAGGAAATAATTCCCGAAGTTCCACCATATTCATCCACCACAACCGCTAAGTGACTTTTCATACCTTGAAAATCTTTTAGTAAATCGTCTAGCTTTTTATTTTCTGGAACGAAGAATGGTTGACGCAACAATTTGGTCCAATCAAAATCTTCGCTATCGATGTATGGAATTAAGTCTTTAATAAATAATATTCCTTCTATTTGATCGATGTTCTCTTTATAAACTGGAATTCGAGAATAGCCTTTTTCAACAATTTTTGGCATTACTTGCATGAAACTTTCTTCTATATTCAAAGCAAAAACATCAATTCTCGGACTCATTACTTGGCGTACTTCGGTATTTCCGAAAGTTACAATTCCTTCTAAGATTTTCTGTTCGCCATCAGTAGTATCGTTTTGTGATGTTAATTCTAGCGCTTGCGAAAGTTGATCAACCGAAAAATTCCCTTTTTGTACATTAAGTTTCTTCTCGATAAAAAGAATCCCGTTTCGCATTGGAACACTGATTGGAGATAAAATATTATTCATAATCGAAATAGGAATTGCAACTTTTTTAGCAAACTCCATATTGTTTCGGTTGGCGTAAATTTTTGGTAAAACTTCTCCAAAAAGTAAAATGAAAAAAGTAACTACCACCACTTCTAAAATAAAACGCACTATAGTAGACTCAATTCCGTTGAATAAACGTCCACTAAAAGAGGAGAAAATGATAACAATGGCAATATTTACAAAATTATTAGCTACTAAAATCGTTGCTAATAGTTTCTTAGGTTTTTCTAATAATCTTGAAATTAGTGTTCCGCTGTTGTAATCTTTGTTAGAAATATCGTCGATATCCTTTTGAGACAAAGAAAAAAGGGCCACTTCTGAGCCTGAAATAAAGGCAGAACAAGCAAGCAATATCACAATTGCGATTATTCCAAAAAGGAATTCAAAGTCTATAGAATTTAAAAAACTGGCAGGATCAGGATCCAAATTAATTCAATTTAGTTAAACATTAAAATCATCAGGAGCGCTGCCTGTTGGTAAAGAAGACTTACTTAAATCAGTCTCTTTTTTGGTATTTAAGAATGTGAATTCGGTTACCTGAATTTCAGTGGTATATTTTGTAGCACCATCTTCTGCTTGCCATTGACGCGATTTGATTCGGCCTTCAATGTAAATTTTGTCACCTTTAGAAAGGTATTTTTCGCAAATTTCGGCTGCTTTATTTCGAACAACAATGTTGTGCCATTCTGTAGAAGTAATTTTTTCTCCAGTGGTTTTGTTGATGTACACTTCGTTTGTCGCTAGAGGAAAACGTCCGATACAATTACCACCTTCAAAGTAATGCATTTTAACTTCGTCACCTAAATGACCTATCAAAATAACCTTGTTTAATGTTCCGTTCATGGCTTATATATTTTATTAGGGTTAATCAAAAATAGTAATTTAAAGTGAATTACAATAATTTGCAACGATAAAATTGTGAATTGCTATTGGAAAAGGAAGTTTTTCAATTTCTGTAATTGGTTTTGAATCAGGTAATTTTGAATCGAATTGCACTTCAAAAAAGCGAATATTTAAATGCTGATGAGACAACTTATGCAGTTTGACATCATTATGAAGTGAGATAACTTCAATCGGTTGTAAATTGAAGAATTTTATTTTAGAAACTTGTTCGATAATTTCATTTACTGATAATTGCGACTCGGTTTCAAAAACTGGAAATTCGTACAAATTTTCCCAAATTCCTTTTCCTTCACGCTTTTGAACTATAAAATTAGAATGTGAATCCTTTAAAATTAAATAATTTAGGAAACGAGGAGTTACTTTTGTTTTCTTAGATTTAACCGGAAGTTCGTTTACTTTTTTATGTTGTAATCCAGCACAACTCGAATTTAAAACACAAACTTCGCAATTTGGATTTTTCGGAACACACTGCAATGCACCAAACTCCATAATCGCTTGGTTAAACAAAGCAGGATTCTTTTTGTCCAATACATCTTGTGCTAGTTGTTGAAATTCTGTTTTGGTTTTGGGAAATGAAATATCACTTTCTACATTATAATATCGACTCAAAACGCGGAACACATTACCATCTAAAACCGCAACGGGTTCATTAAATGAAAAAGAAGCGATAGCGGCAGCTGTATATTCACCAACTCCTTTTAATTTTAGTAAGCCTTTATAACTAGATGGGAATACACCATTTAATTCAAAAGCAATGTGTTTTGCGGTAGCATGCAAATTTCTAGCTCTAGAATAATACCCTAAACCTTGCCATAATTTTAAGACTTGTTCTTCATCGGCATTAGCCAAGTCAAAAATCGTTGGAAAAGCTTCGGTAAAAGATAAAAAATAAGGTAAACCTTGCGCCACTCGCGTTTGTTGCAGCATGATTTCTGAGAGCCAAATGTAGTACGGATTAGTTGCATTTCGCCATGGTAAGTCGCGCTTATTTTGTAAATACCATTGAATTAAAGAGTTAGAAAATTCCATTTTTTTATATTGGGACAACAAAAATAAATCTTTAGTAATTAAAATTTAATCAATTAAGGTTGAATTATTGTTTTTTTAATTCTTATATTTGCAAACTCAAAAAAATACACATAAATATAAATACGAAAGAAAATGACGAAAGCAGACATCGTAGCGAAAATTTCAGAAAAATTAGGACTTGAAAAAGGTGATGTACAAGCAACTATTGAGTCTTTTATGGAAGAAGTAAAAAACTCGCTTGAAACAGGTGATAATGTTTATTTAAGAGGTTTTGGAAGTTTTATTATTAAAACGAGAGCTGAAAAGACAGGAAGAAACATCTCTAAAAACACAACAATCAAAATACCTGCTCACAATATTCCGGCTTTTAAACCAGCTAAAGTGTTCGTTGAAAGCGTTAAAGAAAAAACAGAAGTTACAGTATAAAAACTATTTATTAATCTAAACACCAACATGTTATGCCAAGTGGTAAAAAAAGAAAAAGACATAAGGTAGCAACTCACAAACGTAAAAAAAGAGCGAGAGCAAACCGTCATAAAAAGAAAAAGTAGTTTAAAACTACTTTTTCTTTTTTAGAAAAAAAGTTCATTGAAATGAATCAATTTTAAGTTGATTCCCAGGTAAACTGCCTGTAAAAAATGTTTAATCCATCTGTTCGCCTTGGCGAATGGATAAAAATGTACTGCATGAACAAAGAGTTAATTATTAGATCTGGTTCAGACGCTGTAGATTTTGCCTTATTAAAAGATGGAAAACTAATAGAATTACACAAAGAAGAAGAAAAGCAAAGCAATTTTGCGGTAGGCGATATTTTTATTGCTAAAATCCGTAAACCTGTGGCTGGTTTAAATGCCGCTTTTGTAAACTTAGGCCATGAAAAAGATGCATTCTTGCATTATCACGATTTGGGCCCAAATTTACCTTCTTTGATGAAATTTATTAAACTTGTAAGCGCAGGTAAATTAAAAGATTATTCACTCAAAAATTTTCCTTTTGAAGCTGAAATTGATAAAGATGGCGTTATAACCGACATTCTAAGCGCCAATCAGTCTGTTTTAGTTCAGGTAGTGAAAGAACCTATTTCGACTAAAGGTCCCAGAATTAGTTCTGAGATTTCGTTAGCCGGAAGATACGTAGTTTTAGTTCCTTTTTCAGATCGCGTTTCTGTTTCGCAAAAAATAGAATCGAGAGAAGAAAAAGATCGACTAAAACGCTTGGTTCAATCTATCAAACCAAAAGGATTCGGTGTTATTGTGCGAACAGTAGCCGAAGGCAAAAAAGTAGCCGAACTAGACAAAGATCTACAAACATTGATGGACCGCTGGTCTGCTATGTGTAGAAGATTACAAACGGCTCATCATCCATCAAAAGTATTAGGAGAACTAAATAAAGCTTCTTCTATCTTACGAGATGTATTTAATGATACCTTCACTGGAATTCATGTTGATGATGAAGATTTGTATCTTGAAACGAAGGAGTATTTGCAAGAGATAGCTCCGGATAAAGTGTCAATCGTAAAACACTATCAGTCTAAGGAACTGCCTCTTTTTGAAAAATATAATATTGAGCGACAAATAAAAACGTCTTTTGGAAAAACAGTTTCCATGAGCAAAGGTGCGTATTTGATTATAGAACATACAGAAGCTTTACACGTTATTGACGTGAACAGTGGAAATCGTTCAGCAAAAGCATCGAGCCAAGAAGATACTGCTCTAGAAGTAAACATGATTGCTGCAGCTGAAATTGCGCGTCAGTTACGACTTAGAGACATGGGCGGAATTATTGTGGTGGATTTCATTGATATGCAAAATCCAGAAAATCGCAAAGTATTGTACGATTTCTTAAGAGAAGAAATGAGTGACGATAAGGCCAAGCATAAAATCTTGCCTCCTAGTAAATTTGGATTAATTCAAATTACTAGACAAAGAGTTAGACCCGAAGTTAACATTAAAACGAGAGAAGAGGACCCAAATAATGAAAATGGGGAAATCGAAGCTCCGATTTTGATAGTTGACAAAATTACGTCTGATCTTGAACGCATTATTAAAGACCATAAAAAGGTTGTTTTAAACGCACACCCTTTTGTGGCAGCATACCTTACTAAAGGTTTTCCATCCTTACGTTCGAAATGGTTTTTCGAGCATAAGAAATGGGTGAAAATTATACCTCGTGACGCTTACACGTATTTGGAATATCATTTCTTTGATAAAGAAGGAAATGAAATTAAATAAATTAAAAAACCGCCTTTCGAAAGATTGGCGGTTTTTTTGTTTTTTTATTGTTCAAAAAAATTCTCCCATAAATCATACATTTTTTTATTTTTCTCTTTGTAAGTTTTTTTGAATTTTAATACCAAAGTATCTTTATCTTGAGTTGGGTTTTCATAGTAACTAATCCATTGATCAAAACTTTTATAATTGTATTTTTTTAATTCTATGCTGACTTTTTTTATTGGAAGAATTTTATTGGCTGCCCATTTAAATGTAGATTTTTCATTTGGAGTATACCAAGAACCTCCATATTCAAAATAAATTAAATTTTTATTTGTATCAACATTTAATTCATTGCAAAAAAAACTGCCTGATTTCAAAAACTTCTCTTCGTTTACATCAAATTTATAAATTGTATTTAATCGATTTCCATTAACATTTGGAGGACCCAAAAAAAGAATTTCTTGATCTACATCCCTATTAAAATTTTCAATACGAAAATCATAAAGCATCCAAAAATCATATTTGTCTGATTTAAGTTTTTTCCACTTAGTATTAAACTTATAAAAATCAATAAAACAAGCATCAGAATTACCATAAATATCAAATGCAAAAACATCTTTTTGATTAATAAATTTTCCAATAACCACAACTCTTGAAGAATCTGATTCCATTACAGAATCTAAAGGAATTATCAATTCATCTTGATTTAGTTTTATAATCTTAGCATAGTTTGAATTTAATAAACTATCAATATTCAGCTTTTCATGAAGTGAATTTTGTTCACCAATAATCTCTTCAATGGATTCTATTATATTGTCACCTTTACTATCTTTTTTTCTAGCTGAGCAATTATAAAAAAGCACAATTCCAAATAGTAGAATTATGCTTTTCATAAATTTATTTTTTATTGATTTCTTAATCCAATTCATACTCTAATCGAACCGTAATTCTTGCTGTTTTGTTTTTGCTGTAGGTGTCAAAATTTCCGCCATAGCTATCTTCTTCTGTAGAACCTTGACCTGTAATTTGGAAAACACCCATACTTGCCGATTTTAATTTTCCTAAACTTCCATCAGCAGTTTTTACGATTTTTTGAGCTCTTTCACTTGCGTCTTTAGAAGCTTTTTCAATTAAACTGTGTTTTAAATTAGGTAAATTGGAATACGTATATTGAATGGAATTCGAAGTCAATTCAATACCTGAATTAATCAATTCCGATGTTTTACTCGATACTTCTTCAATTCTTTTCATCAAATCTGGATTCTTCTTTGCAGAAAAAGTAATGGTTTGTGTGGCTTCATAACCATCAAACACTTGTTCGTATTTGGTTTGATAGACGTTTTCTGGATTTTCTATTCGTACTTCTCTAAATCGTTTGTTGAATTGTACCGCACCAAACGTAAATTCCTCTTTTTTAAACCCTTTACTCAAAAAGAAATCGGAAACAATTTTTTGATCAGAAATCATTTTGTTGTACGCTTCTTTAATATCAAAACTCTTCGTAGCAAAGCTTCCCGACCACAAAATTTCATCAGAGACAAAATCAGTAGTTCCTAATCCAACAACGGAAATAGTATCTAAATTTTCGTTCCGATTTTTAAAAGCAGTGCCTAAAATAAGTGCGGTAATAATTATTGAAACTCCAATAACTAAGGTTGATTTTAATCTGTTTTCCATAGAGAATAGTTTTAGTTGGTTACAAATAATGCAATATCAAAACTCATACCAAGTTACGGAAAATTATTACGTTTTGGAATTTATCGCTTATTTTTAAAAAAAGCTTTCATTAAATCGCTGCATTCTTTTTCTAAAACACCTGAAATTACTTGGGTTTTCGGGTGTAATTGTGTTCCCATTTTTTGAAAACCACGATTTTCATCGGACGCACCAAAAACAATTTTAGAAATTTGAGACCAATACAAAGCACCAGCACACATTTGGCAAGGTTCTAAAGTCACATACAAAGTACAGTCTTTCAAATATTTTCCGCCAATGAAATTTGCAGCACTAGTTATGGCTTGCATTTCGGCATGAGCCGTTACATCATGAAGTAATTCTGTTAAATTATGTGTTCGAGCAATGACACGATTATCTATCACAATAACAGCTCCAACAGGAATTTCACCTTTTTCAAAAGCTTCTTCGGCTTCTTGTAAGGCTTTCTTCATAAAAAACTCGTCGGTAAAAATATTCTCCATAAGTACAAAAATACAACAACCAATTCTTACTTTTGTGCTGTGATGGAAAATTTGCTTTCAAAAATTAACAACCCTACCGATTTAAGGAAACTTCCTGAAAATCAATTACCTCAATTGGCCAAAGAATTGAGAGACTTTATCATTGATATTGTTTCAAAGAAAGAAGGTCATTTGGGTGCGAGTTTAGGTGTTGTGGAATTAACGATTGCGTTACATTATGTTTTCAATACACCTGAAGATTTATTAGTTTGGGATGTGGGTCATCAAGCTTATGGGCACAAAATCTTAACCGAAAGACGCGATATTTTTCATACGAATAGAGAATTAAACGGTATTTCAGGTTTTCCTAAGCGAAGTGAAAGTGTTTATGACACTTTTGGAGTGGGACATTCTTCAACTTCGATTTCGGCAGCTTTAGGAATGGCTTTGGCTTCGCAATTAAAAGGAGAAGTGGATAAACAACACATTGCTGTGATTGGTGATGCTTCTATTGCAAGCGGAATGGCTTTTGAAGGTTTGAATCATGCTGGAGTTACCGATGCGAATTTATTGGTTATTTTAAATGATAACGCTATTGGAATTGATCCAAGTATTGGTGCTTTGAAGGATTATTTGACAGCAGTCAAAGAAGGAAAAAATCCAAAACAAAACAACATCATCAAATCCTTGAATTTTGATTATTCGGGTCCGATTGATGGTCATGATTTACCTAAATTAATTCTGGAATTAGAACGATTGAAATCGGTTAAAGGTCCGAAATTCTTGCATGTGATAACTACCAAAGGCAAAGGATTACAATTGGCCGAAGAAGACCAAGTAAAATATCACGCGCCAGGAAAGTTTGATGCTGAAACTGGCAAGATTCATCCCAAAGACGAATCGCATTTGCCACCTAAATTCCAAGATGTTTTCGGACTTACCTTGGTGGAATTAGCAAAACAAAACGAAAAAATCATTGGAATTACTCCAGCTATGCCTACGGGAAGTTCGATGACCTATATGATGGAAGCTTTTCCAAAACGTGCCATTGATGTTGGGATAGCAGAACAACACGCTGTTACCTTAGCTGCCGGAATGGCAACGCAAGGAATGGTGGTTTTTTGTAATATTTATTCCACTTTTCTACAACGTGCTTATGACCAAGTGATTCATGATGTAGCTTTGCAGAATCTACCAGTTGTTTTTTGTTTAGATAGAGCAGGATTAGTAGGTGAAGATGGCGCAACGCATCATGGAGTATTTGATATTGCCTATTTGAATTGTATTCCAAACATGATTATTGCGGCTCCAAAAGACGAAATGGAGTTACGAAATATTATGTTTACCGCTTCGGAAGGATTGAATCATCCGATTGCGATTCGTTATCCAAGAGGAAGAGGCGAAAATGTGAATTGGGAACAACCTTTTAAAAAAATCGAAATTGGGAAGATAAAAGAACTTCAAAAAGGAAGTAAAGTTGCCATTTTATCTACGGGAACTATTGGAAATAATGTAACCAAAGCCTTGAAAGAAGTAGACAATCCAAAACTGTTTTCGCATTATCATTTTCCATTTGTAAAACCTTTGGATTTTGATGCTGTCAAATCTATTATAAATTCTCATGACCAAATTATTACGATCGAAGATGGTGTAATTACAGGTGGTTTTGGGGAACAAATCAATACGATTATTGCAACAAATGATTTAAATACATCCATCATCAATCTTGGAATTCCCGATTCTTTCATAGAACATGGAACAGTTTTTGAGTTACAACAACTTTGCAAAATCGACGTTAACAATATTATTCAATTATTAAATTCATATTACAATGTTTAAAAAAGCCTTTGTATTTGCATTATTTTTGGTTGTTTTCCATTCCAATGCTCAAATTGTAAAAACACAATTACCCGATTCTATTTCGTATTGGACTAAAGAAAATGTGGTAGGTTTAGATATTTCTCAGATTACTTTTGTCAATTGGAATGCAGGAGGTAATAACTCTATTTCAGGTTTATTAAAGGGTAAGTTTGTTCGAACTTATGTTAAAAATAATGTTCGTTGGAATAATGAATTGATAGCGCGATATGGAATTAACAAACAAGAACAACAAGATGTTAGAAAAACAGATGATCAGCTTCAGATAAATTCTACTTTTGGATATAAGAAAGATTCTATTTCGAATTGGTATTATGCTGGAAAATTTAATTTCAATACGCAATTTGCTAACGGTTATGCTTATCCAAATACTGATTTAGCTATTTCTAAACCTTTTGCTCCTGCATATACTTTTTTAGGTGTTGGTTCTGAATATTCTAGAAAAGATTTGAATTTAACGCTTTATTTGTCTCCATTGACACAGAAAACTACGTTGGTTTTTGATCAAAGATTAGCTAATCAAGGAGCGTTTGGGGTTGAAAAAGCGGTTTATGATGAGTTTGGTAATTTGATTCGTGAGGGTAAAAATATTAGAAATGAAACGGGTATTTTAATTACAAATCAATGGAAAACTGAAGTTTACAAGAATATAAACTTCGAACATCGCGTTTCGCTATATACCGATTATATTAATAATTTTGGAAATATTGATGTAGATTGGCAGTTACAATTAGATATGACGGTTAATCAATATGTGAAAGCAAATATTGGAACTCATCTTGTATATGATGATGATATTAAATCAAAAGAAGAGGAAAATGGCGTTCAAGTTACAAAAGGACCAAAAGTTCAATTAAAACAATTACTAGGAGTAGGAGTAGTTTATCAATTTTAATGAAATTATTTTCATTTTTGTTTGATATATATATACGAATATCTATATTTGCACTCCAATTGTCGCGGGTATGGTGAAATTGGTAGACACGCCAGACTTAGGATCTGGTGCCGCAAGGTGTGAAGGTTCGAGTCCTTTTACCCGCACTTTAAGCTCTAACGAAAGTTAGGGCTTTTTTTTTGTCAAAAATTCTAGAAACAAAAAAACCGATTGGATTTCCAATCGGTTTTTTAAAACTAACTATTAATTTATTCTTTGATAAGTTTCTTTGTTAGGCTTGTACCATTATTGTCGGTCATTTTAACTAAATAAATTCCAGCTTCTAAGTTGTTAATATCTAATTCTTGATTTGAAATTACATTCGTAAAAGTACGTATCATTTGTCCTGTAATGTTATAAATTTCAACTTGAGCTACGTCACTTGAAATAGCAAATGTGTTTCTTGTAGGATTTGGATAAATTGTTATTTCTCTTTCAATACTAGTAAAATCGTTGTTTGAAAGAGTTGTCGCAGGACGGTTTCCAAATACTCTAAATCTTCCTGAATTTACTAAAATTAAATCCGTAGGGTTGTTTATAGTTACTGGAGCATTGTCATTCATCAAATCGTACCATACCATTGGATAGGTGTAAGCATCTGTTGGGAAACTTGGATTAATAGATGCGTTTGCTACACCAAAATTAGCAATTACTACAACATTTCTTAATTGAGAGGTAGGGAATGAGTTATTGTAAATGTAAATTCTCTGTCTCAAGTTGTTTCCTCCATCAGGACTAATTGCGTGGTCAGCCATGAAGACAGCTTCATTTGTCTTCATTTTGATAAGTTTTGTCCAATCATTTAAAATTGAAATTCTTCTTGGGTCTGATAACCAGTTTTCTGTCCATTGTACTTGTGGTTTTGTATCAAGTTTACAATCACCAGGTAAAAAACCGCCTTCATCATTAACTGTACCATTAGAACAAGTAAAGATAGATTGGTTACTTCCAAGCTCGCCAAAATGCCAAATCATTTTTGGTCCAGGTACTAAGATACTTGTTGCTCCAATAGCTCCCATTCTGTTAAGAGCATTTGTTAAGTTATTAAGTGGAGGGAATGCTCCTGCGCCATTTCCATAAGTAATGGCTTCATACATCATTCTGTCCTTATCATGACTTTCTGGATATCCAATTAACCTCTTACCTGTAAAACCTCTACTTGTATGTGAAATTCTAGATATGTTTTGGGTGTTGTATCCCATTGCAAGTTCTTTATATTGCGCATACATTTCACCCCACATCATAATTCCTTTACCTTCATTGATTCTGTAGTTCGCCCATTGTTGTTCTTCGCCATCCGTTCCTAGATGTTCAAAAATCACATAATGGTCATTGTCTAAACTCCAAGAATAATCTGCATATTGTCTTAAAACATCGACACGATCTTGTTGGTAAGCATTTGTACAAGCATCATCTCCACCAGAACAATTTTGAGTAAATCCTTTTGTTAAATCCCATCTAAATCCGTCGATTTTATATTCTTCAATCCAATGTTTTATTACTCTTCTTGTATAATATTGAGTTAATGCTGATTGGTGGTTAAAATCTTCTCCAACACTGTAACTATGTCTAGCACTAGTGTTATAGAATGGGTTTTCTGAAGAAGGAGGTCCCCATCCGTCATTATCAGGGTCATTCATCCACATTCTAACTCCAGGATTTCTTCCAAAGGAATGATTAAGTGCTAGGTCTAATATTACAGCTATTCCATTTTGATGACATAAATCAACAAGTTCTTTGAATTTTTCTGGTGTTCCATAGAATTTGTCTAACGCCATATGAAAAGCGGTGTTGTATCCCCAACTTTCATTTCCTTCAAATTCCATAATCGGCATTAATTGAATCGCATTAATTCCTAAATCTTTGAAATATTGAATACGATTAATAATGTCTTGGTAATTTCTATTAGCATCAAAGTCTCTAACTAATAATTCATAAATTACCAATTTATCTTTATTTGGTTTTACGAAATTTGTTGTAGCTGTACTCCAATTATATGGAGTTTGTCCAGTTTGAAGAACAGTTACTTCTCTTTCTTGTCCAGCAGGATATGCAGGTAAGTTTGGATATGTAGTAGACGGAATCCATGGGTCATCAAAAGGAGATAATACAAGGGTAGAGTACATATCTGCTGTTTTAACAAGTGCAGGTGAATTTGCAATTGGTGTTTGATCTACAACCCAATATTGATAAGTATAAATTTGACCTGGGGTTAATCCTGTTAATTCTAACCAAAATATATTTGTTGCAGGATCTCTTTTCATGGCATAGTTGCTATCTGGTTGGTAATTATTAAAACTACCTGCAACATAAACAAAGTCTTTTCCAGGAGCATTTAATTTTAGTATTGCTCTTGTTGGATCACTTGAATTATAGTTTATACCATCTTCTAAACCAGCTGGTATTGCTTGTGTAATTGTTCCAGGATTTACTATAACAGAAAAATTTCTTTTAATTGTAGAAGCTCCAATTGTAGCTTCTAATTCATAAGTCGTATTTGTAGTAATATTACTGTGTGTAAATGTGTAATTTGATGTAGTAGCAGTATTTATACTTACACCATTTGCTTTTAAATTGTAATTAGCAACACCACCTGTATTATTTGCGGCAACATTTAAACTTCCTCCTGATGCAATAATTGTAGCGCTATTATTAGCTGGTGAAGTTAAGTTTAATTGGAATGTACCTACATTAAAGATAAAATCACCACATGATGGTGGTAGTTTTAACGTTTGACTACCATTGGCATTTCTAAATACCATACCTAATTTTGTAGCATTGGCTTGTTGTGTGCCGTTTAGTCCAAAATAAGTACTAGGAGTAATTGTTATGCTCCAAGTTCCATTTCCATTGTTTGTCATTAAGCCGACACTGTCATCTTGACCCCAATTTCCGACTACGCTAAATGCAAAAGCATTAGTATCATCTCCTATTCCGGCATGCATATATACTTTTGCTGGACTTGTGCCCAATTGATTACATGTTTGCGCAGCTGTTGAAACAGTAATAGTAATTTGGTCAGTTACATTAAAAGTACTGGGGGTTATTGTAACCTGTGCATTTACAAAACAGGTAATAAGTAATAATAAGTGTAGTATTTTTCTTTTCATTTTAAATTTTTATTTAATAATATTAGGGTTGTCTTTTAAAAACAACCCTATTAAGAATTATTGAAGTGTTGCTGACCAAGTGTAGTTTCTTGGGTTGCTTAAATCTAATTCGATTAAGTAATTTCCACTTGAAGGAACGCTTAAATTTCCTCCCCCATAATCAAGAATTCCATCACCACCGTCATCACCAAAATTTATATTCCAATTGTCATTAGCTCTGAATTTAAATTCATTTCCACCTGCGGTAAGTTGAATCGTGATTTGCCATTTTTTAGTTGTTGGATTATAAGTCATGTCTTGATCTTGTATTCCGTTGTCTGGCCATCCTAGTGGAGTAGCAGAACCAGTTATTGCCCAACTTGTTGGCTGAACACTATAAGTAAGTGTGCTTGTATTGGCTTGAATTCTGTAGTATCCAGCTGATGACAATTGAATATTAGATTCACCTGTTTGAGCTAATGTTCCAGCAAAATTTCCGTCATCGCCATAATCACCATCAAAACTTGTGTTTGTTGGTAATAATTTAAACTCAGGACTAGGTACATTCATCATAACATATCCTTCGAAATCTGTTTGTCCAAATGCTGAAGAAGCTAAAGAAGGTAGTGTAGCTGCAGGAGACCAGTCAGCACCATAACCACTATTTGATAAGAAATTACCAATTACATATAATTTAGGTAAATCTGTAGAATAAGCAGTTACTAAGTAAACAATTGTATTTGAGAACGATTCATTAGTACCTGTGCCAATTGTAGCTTTGATTCTAATATCTATACCTTCTTGTGTAAATGGAGTTAAACCAACACCTAAAACTGCCGAGTTTAATTCTTCAGAAGTAATCGTTGCAAAAGTATTCGTAGTTGAAGTAACTACAAAAGGTGTGTCAAACTCATCACCAGTTTTATCAATTTCGATAGCATAGGTTATCTCTGTTGGTGTGCCAAAATCTGCTTCAGCCCATGTTAATGATAGACCAGGGTTTGTAGGAGTTTCAGGGCGTAATTCCACCGCATCTCCTGAGTTTGGTGATAAAATTTCGAAATCAGCTTCGGGTGTTAAGAAGAACAAATCTTGCTCGTCTTCACAAGAAATAAAAGCTAAAGATAAAGCTGATACAGCAAATATTTTTTTAAGTATATTTTTCATAATATTTAATTTTTATTAGTATCCAGGATTTTGTGTTAGATTAGGATTTGAAGATAAAGTAGCTGGATGGATTGGGAAAATTTTCATATGTTGAGGTAATGCAATTCCGTTTACACCATTTCCTTTCCATGCCCAGTTGTAAGTTCCTCCAGTAAATTTGTTAAA
>JAANMV010003067.1_pt1 | contig 15063 bp, 17 predicted proteins | sample 7279661 | NCBI WGS metagenome assembly JAANMV01 (sample SAMN14094540, study PRJNA606508) | bioreactor metagenome | isolation source: A lab-scale SPAN reactor treating ammonium-rich wastewater day 121 | place: Ireland: Galway | collected 2017-05-16 | reverse complement strand
CTGCAGAACCAACCGCGTTTGCTGCCCCCGTTCCGTGACAAATATATCGCGAGCCGGTGAATCCGAAATAAAGTAGAGGTACACACCTGCAAGTGCAACCGCTATTATTGCAGCCCCGAATGCAAGTCGCGGCAACAATCGTGATTGCGCACGGCTTGGCGCCGCTTGCTGCTCAAGCGCCCGTTGCAGACGAAGCCACTGAGCTTTGGTTTCCGGTTCCGTCATTCGAATACGGCCGAATTCCGCCTCAATCGTTGTGTCGGTTGAGGGGATTTCCGGACGGCGCCTGCCAAAGAGGATCTCTATCAATTTCATCATCATTCTTTCTTGAAATTATTCACGTATTGCAGAGAATGTCCCCTCCGCCATAACACCCGGAACCCCAACCTGCGCCCATCTGCCGCGATACGCTGTCCCCGCGATCGTGCCATTGAGGAACAAGTTGTTGTCAACAAAACGGGGATTCAGGTTGAGCGAGAGAGTGTCATGACTCAGCCATCCCTCCAACTCTCCCGACCTGCCGTCGTCGAAGCGCCATTTGCCGGTAACTGCTGCACTGTCAAAATCAAGCCAAAGTGTGCCGCGGGTTACTGTGTTGCCCCGGGCATCAAAGGCCGTGTACGAGTATGCCGTGGCGGCACTATTGTCATCGGAAATCCCGACATCTTCGCAAGAAGATGCCAACGCAAAGATAATCAGGGCAAAAGCGGGGATGTGGATTTTCATATGTTTCATCCTTTGGTGATGACATCTGCTCTGTAAACGACCATGTCCCGGATTCCCCCCATGCCGAGCTAAAGATTTATGTTTCGTGGAGGCATTGCACCTGTCAACCGCTGTTTCTACTTTTGAGTGATCCTCAACCGCACACCAAAATCATGCACGAAGATGACAGGCAGTTGCTTGAGCGTGTAAAGTCCTCCGACACGGAGGCATTCCGGCTTTTGTTTGAAAAGTACCAGCCTGTTTTGTTCCGTTACGTGCTGGCCAGTGTGCGTGACGCGGACGCTGCTCATGATATCGTTCAAGAGACTTTCCTGCGCGTGTGGAATCATCGGGCTTCGCTTCAGCCGGACCTGTCATTTACCGCATACGTGCTTCGCGTCGGCGGAAATCTTTTGCGCGATCATGCAAAGCATCGGGAGGTAAGAACACGGCTGGAGGCGAGCATTCCGTTGCCCGTCCCTCCTTCTCATGACGACCCCGAAGCCGCTTCCCATTCCAACCTGCTTCAAGAAAGAATTACTGAGGTGATTCGGACAAAGCTGCCGCAGAGATGCCGGGAGGTTTTTATTTTGAGTAGAATGGAAGGAATGTCCAACGCGGAAATCGGCGCTGCGTTAAACATCAGCGTGAAGACTGTCGAAAATCAGATTACGCGGGCACAGAAGATCCTGCGAAAACACCTGCAGCAATATGTCTGACCATTGGTTGTGACTTTGCCCGCGCCTCCGTATCTTGCTTCACGAACTCTTTACCCCCGCTTCGACAAATCCTGAAAGGAATCCAATGTACGTCAACATCACCAAGCAAGACGGCTATGCCATCGCGCAACTCAACAGGCCCGAAGTATTGAACGCCCTCAACATCCAACTCATGACGGAACTTGTCGATACGCTGGAATCTCTGGACAAGGATTCCGATGTCCGATGTATCATTCTTACCGGCAACGAAAAAGCGTTCGCCGCGGGGGCCGACATCAAAGAGATGGCGGATGCGTCTGCAATCGAAATGTTGACGCGTGATCAATTTGCCCGTTGGGATAGAATCAGACGAATCAAAAAGCCTCTCATCGCGGCGGTCAGCGGCTTTGCGCTCGGCGGCGGCTGTGAGTTGATGATGAGTTGCGACATGGTGATTGCCAGCGAGACGGCAAAGTTCGGCCAGCCTGAAATCAACATCGGCGTGATGCCCGGCGCAGGAGGGACACAGCGGCTCACACGCGCCGTCGGCAAAGTGAAATCAATGGAGATGGTGCTGACGGGAAGAATGATCTCCGCTGATGAAGCGCTGCGGTGGGGACTCATCAACAAAGTCGTGCCGGTGGAATACTATCTCGAAGAAGCAAAGTCGTGGGCGAAGGAGATTGCCTCGAAACCGCCGGTTGCCGTGAAGCTTGCAAAGGAAGCTGTGCTCAAGTCGTTCGATACGACCATTGAAGGCGGACTCGAATTCGAGAGGAAGAATTTCTATCTCCTTTTTGCTTCAGAAGATCAGAAGGAAGGGATGAAGGCGTTCGCCGAGAAGAGGAAGCCGGAGTGGAAGGGAAAGTAATGCGCTTCCCACCCGGAAACGGTTTTCGATATCCCCGAGAGGAAAGTGAAAGAATATCTCCTTTCTGATTCACATGTTGTCGGAATGTGGAAAGCACAATTCCTCGACTCAATGGGCTTCGGTTACGAAAACATCCCGGCATTGCAGAGTGCATTAGGGGAACTCGCACGAAAGAATGAAATCGTAGCCACAATTGAAAATCCGTACGGAACTAAGTATGTTGTTGAGGGAACCATGGTGTCGCCAACAAATCGCGAATTCAACGTACGCACGGTTTGGATTAATGAAAGGAACATGAGGTCGGTTCGTCTTGTTACAGTTTTCCCGGGAAAAAGGAGGTAAAGGTGATAAAAGAACTCTCGACGGTAGTCTTGACTCATGACCTTGAGGAGTACGGACTCAAGCAAGGCGACATCGGCGCCATCGTACACACCTATTCCGCTGGAAATGCTTACGAAGTTGAATTTGTGACCGGCAGCGGAGAAACCATCGCGGTGGCAACGCTTCATGACCAAGACGTCCGTTTAATTGGCGGTGAAGAAATTCTTCACGTTAGAACGGTAAGAAAGCAAGTAGCGTAACTGGGATCTTTCGTTTTGTATCCACCATCTTTCTTGAACCCTTATGCCCGATTTCCAAACTCTCCTCTACACCAACGCAGCCGGCGTTCTCACCATCACGATGAACCGCCCGGAAAGTTATAACGCCTTCAATGAACAAATGAAGAAGGAGTTGAATGACGCGTTCAAAGAATCTGAGAAGGACGCGTCCGTTCGTTGCATCGTGTTGCGGGGAGCCGGGGAGAAAGCGTTTTGTTCAGGGCAAGACCTGAAAGAGCATCAGGGTTCAAAACGATCCCTGAAAGACTCGTTGGAGAAATCCTACAACCCTCTCATCAAAAAGATCAGAGGAATTGAAAAACCGGTGATTGCGATGATCAACGGCGTGGCGGCAGGCGCAGGATGCAGCGTTGCCCTTGCGTGCGACATGCGCATCATGTCCAGCGAAGCCTACATGTTGCAGGCGTTTGTCAACATCGGGCTTGTGCCGGACAATGGCGCGCATTGGTTTCTGCCGCGGCTCGCCGGAATGACGCGGGCATTTGAGTATGCGGCAACCGGAAGAAAAATTCCCGCCGAGGAATGCCTGCAGGCCGGACTCGTGAACCGCGTTGTGAAGCCGGCGGAACTCGAAACAGTTACGATGGAACTCGCCTCCTCGTTTGCCACGGCCCCCACCCGCGCTATCGGCCTGATGAAGCGGACGTTCAACAAGGCGCTTCGTTGCGATCTTGATGAATTGCTCGATTATGAAGCATATATCCAACAAATCGCTTCAGAAACAGAAGATGCCAGAGAAGGCGTCAGGGCTTTTGTTGAGAAAAGAAAACCCGACTTCAAAGGAAAGTGATTCGCGACGGAGCCGGGAAGACGCCGTCACCTCCCCACGTTCACAAAAAATCGACTACATCCCATTTCTTGAATCTCCATTGAAAACTGCCTATACTTGATTCAGATTTTTCGTCTCATCCCAATCCAACATCCACAAGAATGATTTCGACTATCGGTATCATCGGCTCGGGAATCATGGGAAGCGGCATCGCTGAAGTGGCCGCGCTTGCCGGGTTCAATGTTGTCATGAACGATCTCTCCCGCAAGGCACTCGACTCGGGCCTCAATCGCATCAAGCAGAATCTGAATCGTTCGGTGGAGAAAGACCGGATTACCGCCGTCGTTGCAACGGAGTCACTTGCGCGCATCAGAACAAGCGAAGAATTTTCCCCTCTGGAAACAGCAGATTTCGTAATAGAAGCTGCGATCGAAGATCTGAACATCAAGCGCGACATCTTTCAGAAGTTGGATGCAATGCTCAATCCGGAAGCAATTTTCGCTACGAACACTTCATCCCTTTCCATCACATCTATCGCAGCAACCGTGAAGCGAACCGGCAACGTTGTCGGGATGCATTTCTTCAATCCACCACCGCTGATGAAGCTCGTTGAAGTTGTCAAAGGAAAACAAACCTCTGATGAAACTGCCGCTGTAACAGTCGAGCTGGCGCGCCGAATGGGAAAGGCTCCGGTTATCTGCAAGGACACTCCGGGATTTATTGTGAACAGAGTTGCACGGCCGTTCTACGGTGAAGCGTTGCGACTACTGGGAGAGGGTGTTGCCACCGTTGAAGAGATCGATAGGATCGTGAAACTCGAAGGCGGCTTCAAAATGGGGCCGTTTGAGTTGATGGATTTGATTGGGATCGACGTGAATTATGCCGTCACAAAATCCGTGTACGAACAATTCTTTCACGAGCCGAGATTCCGCCCCCACCCGATTCAGCGGCAAATGGTCGAAGCCGGAACGCTCGGACGCAAAACGAAAAGAGGTTTTTATCAGTACTGATTTCCGTTTTCCGCTATGGCTTTGAAGACAATCTGCATTGTTGGTGATGAAGCTCTTGTGAAGGAATACATAGCCCTTGCATCAAGCAAGCGATACAAATGTACTTCGACACCTTCGAAAACAACGACACTGGCGCTCGAACTGACCAACATCTCAATCGAAGTTAAGCAGAAGAATCTCCGCCGACTTGATAAGAGTCTAAAAAAAAGCATTCCGATTCTTTCCTCCTCCGTTACTGTTACGGTTGCAGAGCAGAATACCTGGATAAAGCATCCCGAACGGCTAATCGGTTTGGGGGCATTGCCGACTTTGCTTCAGGGATCGTTGCTGGAGTTCGCTCCATCGTCCCTCACGACGGACGCTGTCAAGGCTGCCGCTCAAGTGTTCGCGCGATCACTCGGCAAAGAGACTTCGTTAGTTCAGGATTCTGCAGGGCTTGTTCTTCCCCGCATTCTTTGTTCTCTCATAAACGAAGCCTGCTTCGCGTTGGGCGAGGGAATTGCCGACGGCACCGACATCGACACGGCAATGAAGCTGGGAACCAACTATCCCGACGGACCTGTTCATTGGGGTATGCAGATCGGCCTTGAACAGGTTCATGCAGTAGTCGCTGCACTGCATCGTCATTTTGGTGATGACCGCTACCGTGCAGCTCCGTTGTTGAGGAGCGCTTCTTTTCAAGGTATGATTTGAAGAATTTGATTATGAATTTCCCTATTTTACTTCACGTAAAAGAATCTTCAGGAGAGAGGATATGAAACGACTGCTCATTGTACTTGCGTGCTTGTCAATTGCGACATTATCTCTGTACGCTCAACCGAAAATGGAAATCGTCGGCGGAACAAAGTTCGATTTCGGCGATGTGTACCGCGGCAAGAAGGTCGATCACAAAGTCGTGGTAAAAAATACCGGCAACCAGACGCTCGAACTCGGCAGGGTTGACGTGTCGTGCGGATGCACGGGAACAGTTGTATCAAACAACTCCATCGCCCCGGGCAAAACGGGCGAAGTCCTCATCACGTTCAACTCGACGAACTTTTCCGGCAAGGTGACAAAGAACGTTACCATTAATTCCAATGCGACCAACTCTCCCGTTGTTGTCGAGTTTCAGTCGAATGTCATTCAGGAGATTGTCATCTCTCCCCAGCAATTCTGGTTTCGGGATGCCGAAGTGGGACGCCCGAGTGTTGCAAAAATCTCGCTCACAAACAACAGCAACATCCCTGTAACCCTCACGAACTATACCTGCAACCTTGCGGGATTCAAGTTGACACTCCCGACCAGTCCCGTCAAGCCGGGACAATCCGTTGAACTCACGGCAGAATTGAAATCCGACAAAGCTATCTCCGTGCTGAACGACGGGGTTTCCATCAAGACATCGAGCCAGAACGAGCCTGATGTGTTCGTGAGGATTTTCGGAACTGTCAGGGAGTTCAAGTTTCAATAAAACAGCCCGACGATTTGATTTTCTTGTGAAAGGCGACCAACCGGTCGCCTTTTGTTTTGAGAGAGGTTTCAACTCTCTGCTCAATCGTTTATATTACCCGCACTTCATTTTCATTCACACACAAAACATCTATGCAACGCTCAACTCATGCTGTTATTGTCTCAGCTCTCAGAACCCCGATTGGGAAATACGGAGGCGTACTGCGCGACGTCCGCCCGGACGATTTAGGAGCCCTCGTCATCAAGTCTTTAGTCGACAAATCCGGTATAGACCCGGCCACCATAGATGATGTAATGTGGGGATGCGCAAATCAAGCAGGAGAGGATAATCGCAACGTCGGACGAATGAGCGCCCTGCTTGCCGGATTGCCGTACAACATTCCTGCAACTACCGTCAATCGCTTGTGCGGATCGAGTCTTGATGCGATCATCCAGGCGGCGCGGGCAATTTGGAGCGGCGATGCAAGCGTGATCATTGCCGGCGGTGTCGAAAGCATGAGTCGCGCCCCCTACTCCGTTGCAAAAAACCAATCCGGCTCGTTCGGCAACATCACGGCATTCGATACGGCGTTGGGCTGGCGGTATCCGAATCCGAAGATGGAGAAGATGTTCCCACTTGAGTCGATGGGTGAGACGGCGGAGAATGTTGCGGAGAAGTACAAAATTTCGAGAGAAGAACAGGACGCTTTTGCGATGAGAAGTCATCAGAAGGCGATTGAGGCACAGAATGCCGGACGTTTCAACGAAGAGTTGGTTCCGGTTGAGCTGCCGTCCAAAAAAGGCGAGCCGGTTTTTGTCTCAAAAGACGAAGGCCCACGCGCGGACACATCTCTCGACAAGCTTGCAAAACTTCCGGCAGTCTTTCGCAAAGGGGGAAGTGTTACGCCCGGCAACTCCTCTTCACTCAACGACGGTGCCGCGGGAGTGATTGTGATGAGTGAAGAGAAGGCAAAACAACTCGGCTTGAAACCGATGGCGCGTATTGTCTCAACCGGCATCGCCGGAGTCGATCCCCGCTTCATGGGAATAGGGCCGGTACCGGCAACACAAATGGCGCTCAAGAAAGCTGGGTTAACGATTAGCGACATTGATGTGATTGAACTGAACGAAGCATTCGCCGCGCAATCGATAGCAGTTATTCGGGACTTGCAAATTCCCATGGAGAAGCTGAATCCCAACGGCGGAGCAATCGCCCTCGGGCACCCGCTCGGCTGCAGCGGGGCACGCATCATGACGACACTCCTCCACGAAATGCAGCGCCGCAACGCCCGCTACGGACTGGCAACAATGTGTATCGGGGTTGGACAAGGGGTGGCGTGCGTTGCGGAAAGAACCTGAGTTGAGTTGATCTGAAATCCTCAGGCATACTTCTGAAATGCAATATTCGAGTTGATATCACCATGAACTCTCAAACCATCACCTGCCCGAAATGCGGGCATGTTTTCGAACCGACAGAAGCCTTCTCCCATCAAGTCGAAGAGAAGCTCCGCGCCGAGTACGAGAAACGCATCTTCGCCGAACGGAATGCCGTCGCAAACAAAGTCCGGCAGGAAGTGGAGCAGCGCATCGCCACCGACTTGAAGGATCTTCAATCTCAAAATGACGAAAAGGAAAAGCAACTACGCGAAGCCCGTGAGAACGAGCTGATGCTGCGCAAGCGTCAGCGGGAGGTGGAGGAACGCGAGAGGAATCTGCAACTTGAACTTGAACGCAAGCTCGATGACGAACGGAAGAAAGCCTGGAACGACGCGGCCGCCCGACTCGCCGAAGAACATCGTCTGAAAGATGCGGACAAGGACAAGAAGATGCACGACCTGATGACTCAACTCGAAGAGATGAAGCGTAAAGCCGAACAAGGTTCGCAACAAGCACAGGGTGAAGTCCTGGAGATTGAATTAGAGAACTTGTTGCGCAACACGTTCCGGACGGATGAAATACTGCCTGTTCCCAAAGGAGTACGCGGAGCCGATGTCATCCAGAAAGTCAGAACACAACTCGGCAATTTCTGCGGCATCATTCTGTGGGAATCGAAACGAACGAAAAACTGGAGCGACGGTTGGATTCAGAAACTGAAGGACGATCAGCGGGATCTGAAGGCAACTGTTGCCGTTATTGTCTCAACCGTTCTCCCGAAAGAAATCAAGCACGTCGGCAATATCGAGGGCGTGTGGGTGTCGGACTTTGCCGCCGTTGAAGGGCTTGCCCTCGCGTTGCGAGCCGGGCTGGTTGAGGTTGCGCGAACGCGGGCTTCCATCGCAGGCAAAGGTGAAAAGATGGAACTCGTGTACAACTATCTTTCAGGACAGGAATTTCGCCAGCGCATTGAGGCAATTGTGGAATCGTACGCTTCCCTGAAGGAGGATCTTGAATCCGAAAAGCGGGCAATGGAAAAACTCTGGGCGAAGCGCGAACAGCAGCTTCAGCGGGGAGTGAAAAGCATGGCCGGTTTGTACGGCGACTTGCAGGGCATCATCGGCTCGGCGCTTCAGCCGATCGCAAAACTTGAACTCCCCTCGCCGAATCTCGAACTGTTCGACGACGAATCGTAGAACATCAATTCCATTGAATCGCCGGGCGATCTCATTTGTTTGAGGAAATCCCCCCTTTTTGCTATCTTGACTCACAAGAATTCCCTTTCCATCCACCCATTTTCCAACAAAAGGAGCCTCAGCGTTGCGAGAGTACCGGCTGTACATCGACAACGAGTTTGTTGACGCGTCGGACAAGCGGACGTTTACGGGCATAAATCCGTTCAACCAGGAAACAATCGCCACATTTGCCCGGGGCGGAGCCGCCGATATTGAGAAGGCCGTTGTCGCCGCCCGCAATGCATTCGACAACGGGCCGTGGCCCCGCATGTCACGCGAAGAACGGTCGGGCTACCTCAAGGCCATCTCCGACAAGATCAATGAGAACAAGAAACTTCTCACAGAACTTGAAGTCCTCGATTCGGGCTCGACAATCCGCAAGGCGGGCGAAGATATTTATCTGAGCGCCCGAAATCTTGCAACCTTCGCCAAGTTGGGCTTGACGGATTTGGATGGAGAGATTGAGGGAGTTTCAAAGCCGGGCTTCAGCAAAAATCTGCTTTTGCGCGAACCGATTGGCGTGGTTGCCGCAATCATTCCGTGGAATTTTCCTCTCAAGATGGCGATCTGGAAATTCGGGCCGGCACTTGCCGCAGGAAACACGGTGGTTCTGAAGCCTTCGGAAGAGACGTCGGTGTCGATTATGGAACTGATGAAGCTGATTCAGGATGTCGGAATTCCAAGAGGCGTGATCAACGTGGTAACCGGCTTCGGAGCGGAAGCGGGCGCTGCACTGGTAAGCCATCCGATGGTTGATAAGATTGCATTCACCGGCTCGACAAAAACGGGACAAGCCGTGATGCGGGCTGCCGCAACTAATCTCAAGAAAGTCACTCTCGAATGCGGCGGTAAGTCGGCGAACATCATTCTCGACGACGCCGATATGGAAATGGCGATCGATGGCGCCATTTATGCCATCTTCTACCATGCCGGGCAATGCTGCGAGGCAGGTACGCGACTTCTTCTCCCCAATTCAATCGCCGATGAATTTGTTGGGAAGCTCGTTGAGAAAACGAAGCGCATTCAACTCGGCGATCCCATGCTGCCAACGACTCTCATGGGGCCGCTCGTATCGAGGAAGCAATTCGATACAGTGATGGGATATATTGAGAGAGGAAAAGCGGAAGGCGCAACGCTTCTCACCGGTGGCGGTAAGCCATCGGCACCGGAACTCGAGAAGGGATTCTTCGTCGAGCCGACGATCTTCGATCACGTCAACAACAAGTCTACGATTTCGCAGGAAGAGATATTCGGGCCTGTCCTTTCCATCATTCGATACAATACAATTGATGAAGCGGTTCAACTAGCGAACGATTCCGTGTACGGACTTGCCGGTGGAGTCTGGTCAAAAGACGCGGAGAAGGCCATGAGCGTAGCGAGGCGTCTCCGCGCAGGAACTGTCTGGATTAACGAGTGGCATTTGCTCAACGAGCGTGCGCCCTTCGGCGGCTACAAGCAAAGCGGCATAGGCCGTGAGTTCGGCATTGACGGGATGAAGGAATACATGGAATCAAAGCACATCTATATTGACGAAGTTGGCGTGCGCGAAAAGAAAACGTGGTACGATACTGCTGTCCCTAAAACGTAAAGCCGAGGCTGGAACCCTCTGTGCACATCCTGACAATGAATCAAACACTCATTCAATAACACAGGAAAAACAATGAAAACAACAACATTGCTTCTGATAGGCCTCACAGCGCTTCTGCTTCTCGGTTGCAGCGAAAAGAAGATGGAGCCGGTGATCGTGGGCGAGATGCAGGAATACAAAGACCCCGGCATGGGCTGGTCAATCAGTTACCCGAAAGACTGGCCTTCCCTTAGCGCAGAAGTAGGGCGGGCGCGTTTCTACAATGTTGCGGGGGCCGATTTGAAATTCCGCGTTCCCAACGAGCCGGGCACACTCGGCGTTGAGATCGCCGTTGACGCAACCAAAACCGGGGATGCGAAAGGTGATATGGCAAAGAGTATCGCTGAAATGAAAACGGCGGGCTTCCAGCTTCAACCCGAAGAACAGGTGATGGTGGGCGATATTTCTGCAACGAGAGTGAAGTTTGGTGCCAACTACGGCAAGAACAGCATCATTTACGGTCATCATATTTACCTGGAAAAAGACTCGATACTGTACAACATGCGGTTTGCGGGTTTCGGACAGTTGTACGAAGCCTACGCACAAGTGTTCGAAGCATCGCTCAGTTCATTCAAGCCCGCGAAGAAGGCGGAACCGGGACGCGATGAGACGCTGCCATCAGAGTCGTTTGAGACATTCAATGGAAAACTCTTCTCATTTGACTATCCGGATAATTTCAGTACAACGAATCCTTCCAAAGGAACATTCGAAGAGGTGGCTGAGATGCGCGGCAGACGTCTCGACTGTACAATCCGGTTCGATGTGTTCGATGCGAAAGGTCTGACTCTTGATAAGGTCTTCGAACAGAACAAAGGGAGATTCCGCAACGCTACCGCGGGAAGCGCAACCGTCGGCGGGCAGCCGGCAAGAACTCTGACCCTCGCTGCACGGGCGGATGTCATGCGCAAAGTCTATTTCGTCGTCCACAACAACAAGGTCATCCGCATCACAATGGATTGGTTCAGGCCTCAAAGCGCGGACTACACGGCTGCATACGACAAAGTGATTGCGTCGGTGAAATTCAAATAACATTGCACCGCAACGGACTGAGTCATTGAATGGCAGCAAATATACCGGTTCAATGACTCGGCCGTTCATGGATGTGATTGTTCATTCATACACTCATCATTTCAGGAGATTGTGTGCCGCGAGTTGTACAAGCAACCACCCGTGCCGAAGAGTATGAACTGCGAGCGAAATTTCTCAAGGATGACTACCAGCTTTCGGGCGACGGGCCCGCCTCGACGACCTTTCGTATCAACAAAGTTCTACGATGGGTTCCGTTTTCTCCGGGCGACAAAGTGCTCGATATCAGTTCGGGTAAGGGACTCCTCTTCGAGTTGATTCACGATACGGTGTTAGAGTGCCGCGGCCATGATGTCGCCCCTGCAATCATTGAGCGAGTCCGTCGGAAATTCAAGGATGTGAAGAACGTCTCCTTTACGTGCGGGCCATCCAGCGATCTTCCGTACGAAACGGGGTACTTCGACAAAGTGCTGATGACGGGAGCATTCTGCCTTCAGGAAACGAAGCAAGAATGCATGAAGACGCTTTCGGAAATCCGCCGTGTCGCAAAGGATAATGCCGTGATTTTCATCAGCGACATTGCGGTAGTGGATGAATCGAAACTCGTTCCTGAACATGTGCCGGCACATCAGAGACTCATGCGGCGCATCAAGCAGGATGGGCCTGTCGAGTTTCTCGCCAGTCTCAAGCGTTACCTTTTCCGGAGAATCCGCATTGCACGGGGAATAGAGCCTGTTCTTATCCCTTCAGATCGAGGCATCTGGTTCGACGATGCAGTGTTTGTCCGGATGTGCAGGGAAAACAAACTTCAAGCCCGAGGATTTCCCACTGAAGAAATCACGGGCACGTCACGTTCACGGTATGACTATCTCATCAAACCACTTTCATAACTTTGGAGATGTTTCAATGAAATCACTCCCCTTGTTGTTTGTTGGACTCTTCCTTCTTCTTCCCGCTTCCTCGGAAGCGCAGAACAGGGAACAGCCTCTCAGCCCTCGCGACTCCGTATTTTGCCTCATCGACACGAACATGATCTCCGTGAATTACGGTCGCCCTTCCATGCGAGGCCGGAAAATCATGGGCGAACTCGTTCCGTGGAATCAAGTCTGGCGAACGGGCGCTAACGAAGCGACACATTTCAGAACGAACTATGACATGATACTCGGCGGCATTCCCGTCATGAGAGGGACGTACACGCTGTTTACGCTTCCTTCGCCTACAGGCTGGAAAATCATCCTCAATAAACAACGCGGTCAATGGGGAACCCGATACGACGCAACGCAGGACTATGCACGGTTCGACGCTATTGTTGAAGAGCTTCCGGCGCCCGTTGAAACACTCACCGTAGCGTTCGACGCAACAGGACGAACCAACGGACGCATGAAGATTATGTGGGAGAAGACGATGGTGTGGACGCGGTTCGAGAAAGCCGATAATATCCGCCCCGTCAGTCCGTTGGATTCCACCGAGGTATTCCTCGAAAACCGGAAAGTGAAGGTAAAATACAGCAAGCCCTACATGCGTGGCAGGGAGATTTGGGGCGTTGTGGTTCCGTATGATTCAATCTGGAGAACAGGCGCCAACATGGCAACCGTTCTGCAGACGGAAGGCGACATCACAATCGGCGGCGCAAACATACCGGCGGGGACGTACACGTTGTATTCGAAACCGGCAGCCGGAGGATTTAAGTTGATTGTCAACAAGAAAGCTCCGGGACAAGCCTTATACGATCCTTCTCAGGACCATGCCCATATTGAGTTGACGATGAAGAATGCGGATGAGCCTGTTGATCCTTTCACGATTACGCTGGAACCCACCGGCCGCAGCAACACGGCAATTCTTAGACTCGGCTGGGGCGATCGTGAATACGCGGCAGATGTTGTTGCGAAGTAATCTCTTGAAGAAGGGTTCCGCTTCTTAGCGGGGCGGAGCCCTCCTCACTTCAAATTCGAACCGATATTCTTCGGGATCGATATCCGGAATTCCTTCTTTGAGGATCTCTCGTACCTCTAAAACGTACTTGCCTTCGGCAGAGAATTGTTCGCGCTTCACAGCGAGAAGAAGCCTTTGTCCGTCTGTTCCGGCCGCCGGCTGAACTGCATCTGCCAACTTTGTTCTTGAACCCTTCGGAGTCGTAACATCAACCCGATACCCGGCAGCAATCGCCGAATGCTCAACCGGAATTGTAACATCAACCAGCACAACACTATCGTCAAGAACGAGAACCGGCATGCTGCTCCGCGTTGCGGACGGGTAGCGCAGCGTGCCGGTGTACGGCAGAACGAATGCCGTGCGCTTCACATGTTCGGCCTTCGGAGCAACAACCGATGCGGTTTCCTTTGCCTGTGGCAGAACATCCGCCTGCTGCGGCGGAGACTCATGTGATTTCAGGTAAATGCCCGCTGCGACGGCAACAACAAGAAGAGAAAACGCCAACGCGGGACGGAAGAATTTCTTTCCCGCAAGAAATGAAAAGAGGCCTGCCGGAGTTGCAGGTTTTCTGACGGTGCGGTTTTCTTGTGTTGATTCCTGAACTAGCGAAAGCTCATCACGACACGATTCGCATGATCGCAGGTGGTTCTCGACCAGCAACCATTCCTCACCCGCGGGCAATGTCCCATCGGCAAAACGGACAATTTGTTCCGCGGACGGGTGTTGTTGTTCATACGCCGCGTCCGCCAATGTTGCCTGCTTCATCCCTTGCCAGAACCGAAGTTCTTCGTTCAACTCCGGGTGAACTTCCAAAGCCTGCTGCACATCCCTTTTCTGCTCTGCAGAAAGCGAGCCTGAAACATACAGGGGTAACAATTCTTTTACTTCATTGAGCGTCATGATCCTCTCAAGTATATAGCCGCTTCAGATAGCCGTATGTTACAAATGTCAGGTGTTCTTCCGAATCCATTCCAATGCCTTTTCCTTGCAGCGCGATAGCCTCACACGAAGAGTTCCTTCCGCAATATGAAGTTTCTCTGCAATTTCCCGGTATGTCCGCTCCTCAGCAAAAAGCATATCCCACAGATCGCGAATGATATTTACTCCGCATTCTTCCTCATGAGCACGCCGACAGCCTACGATACATCGGTCGTAATCGATGTCGCATTGAATATGAAGGCCAGAAACGCCGAAACTGCTTTAGAGCGCAATAGTTGGCTATTGATTGAACGAGATTCGACAGTGACTCGCCTCGCGGGAGAATATCGCAACACGCGACACCTATTGTCGAAACAGTTTGTCGGCAATTTCCCTTCTGTGAAGAAATCCCTTATCGACTCACTCACAGCAAGATGTGATTTGCTAGAGAGTGAACTTTCCCGTCACCGTAAATATTATGGGGATCGTGATCCGTCCCGAACTATCACTGTTGATCATATCGCCGCCGCCATTCCTCCAGGTTGCACACTAGTTGAATACGTCAAATGGGCTTCCATCGAACCTAACGAGACAACAGTCAAGCACCGTTACATGGCCTTGGTTATCGACAACACAAGTCGTAAGACCGTACTTGATCTTGGCGAGGCAGCAAACATAGAAGGCGCCGTAGCACAATATCGAGCAGACTTCCTTAGCCTATCAAACCTCAAGAGACCCATGTCCCAAAGAAAGCAGAGTGTAATGCTTCAACGGAAAATGGACTTTTGGGGTAGCGTGATTTGTGAACGATGTTCATGACGTTGTAGTTCCAGACTGCCGCCGTCGCCTGCAA
>JAANMV010003065.1_pt1 | contig 15088 bp, 17 predicted proteins | sample 7279661 | NCBI WGS metagenome assembly JAANMV01 (sample SAMN14094540, study PRJNA606508) | bioreactor metagenome | isolation source: A lab-scale SPAN reactor treating ammonium-rich wastewater day 121 | place: Ireland: Galway | collected 2017-05-16 | reverse complement strand
CCTAAAGGAGAGGGGAAGGTACTGGTTAAAAATAAAAAGCCCCTGCTTGTGCAGAGGCTGGTGGTGACGACGAAATAATCACCCACTATGTTCTTCAACGTATGTGCGGAGCGCTTCGGCAAGGGCTTCTTGAGAATTTTCTCCTTGCGCCTTGAACCATTGTGCGACTTCGGGTTCCACCTCGACGACAACCCTGATCTTGCCTTTCGGCATTCGCCATTTTGCAGACGCGAAGAAATCTTCGGTCAACGGCGGGATGTCCGACGTATCGATCATGTCGTCGGTGAGCGCATCAAAGCGAGCCAAATTGGTTTTTGTATTCCTGTTCATAATTATTTCGTTCTTCGGTTGTTGCTTTTCTAAAAGAGATTATACGGATGGTATCTTCATCTGGTTCGGTAAACACGATTACGACAACACGGTTTTCCATCAACCCGACACCTATCCAGCGATCTTCACCATAGTCTTCTATCGTCCACGCCAACCAACATTGGAGATTCAAAGACCTTGTAGGCGTCGGCGAAATCGAGCTCGTGCTTTTTGATGTTGGCTTCGTTTTTACGCCTATCCCAGATGAACTTCATAATGAAAGTATAGCACGATTCAATTCAGCATGAGAAAATAAGGAACAAAGGAATTATTCATGGCACAAACTCACTACGACTGCTACGCGATCATCATCGGCGCGGGACACAACGGCCTGGTCGCTGCCGCGTATCTCGCGAAGCAAGGCAAAAAGGTTCTGGTTCTCGAACGCCGCGCCATCGTGGGTGGAACTGTCGTAACCGAATCGTTTGCTGAGGGGTTTACAGTGGATTCCGTGCAAACAGGCGGGACGCTTCGTCCCGACATTATCAAAGATTTGAAACTTTCACAGCATGGTCTCCCCCTTCGGGGGCTTCGCGATACGAGCGGGGAAAGCGCCCGCTCTACTCGACCAGCGTTCATGTCCCTCTTACCCGATTCCAATTCTCTAATTCTCCATCCCGACCCTTCCAAAGCCGCTGAATCCATAAAACAATTCTCTGAAAAAGATGCGGCGCGTTGGGGCGAATTCGTCCGCTTCATGGATAAAGCGGCGTACATTCTGGACGTTGCCTACGATACCATCATGCCGCGCCTGCCGAGGAATATGAGTCTTCGCGAAGGATTTGGCTTGCTTGAACTGGGACTCGAACTTCGTCTCGCGGGTCGAAAAGAGATGCTCGATTTCATCCGCGTCCTGCCGATGACCGCGCTCGAGTTGACGGAGGAATATTTCGAGTCGGAGCAGGTCCGAGCGGCGGTTGCCGCGGTCGCCATTCACGGACATACTCTCGGACCGATGGAAGCAGGGACGGGCTACACCTTAATCCACAACTGGATGAATCGCGGCGGGCTATCTCACGTCAATGTGGGGAAGGCAGGCAAGATCACCTCCGCGCTGGCAGAGGCGGTCAAGGCACGGGGCGGAGAGATTAGAACCGGGGCGGAGGTGAAGCGGATCCTCGTTGACACGTACACATGCAAAGGCGTGGTGTTGAAAAATGGGGAGGAAATTTTTGCAGATAAAGTCATCTCTGCCGTTGACCCCAAACGGACGTTCCTCGATCTCGTCGGCGCGCCGAACCTCCCGCCGGAGTTCGTCTGGCACGTGCAATCCATCAAGATGCGCGGATCGGCGGCGAAGATCCATTTACTAACCGATGGCAAACACGGCATCCCGGAAGGAACTCTGGTCGTTGCCCCATCCATCAAGTATTTGGAAAAGGCTTACGACGCGGCGAAATATGGGGAGATTTCCGAAAAGCCGTATTTGGAAGTGACGACTTCAGGCAACGTGGTCTCAATTCATTTTCAATATGCGCCGTATAAATTGAAAAGTGGTGAGTGGAACCCTTCGACTTCGCTCAGGGCAAGCGTGGACAGTGAAAAAATCAAAACACTGGCTGTTGGCATTCTCACCGAATATTTCTCCAATCTCAATTCTCTAATCTCCAATTCTCATGTTATCACCCCCCTCGATCTGGAAACCACCTACTCCCTCACTGAAGGCGATCTCAACCACGGTCAACTCATGCTAGACCAGTTTCTCTTCATGCGCCCGATGCCGGGCTGGTCGAATCACAAAACGCCGATAGATAACCTGTATCTGTGCGGAAGCGGAGTCCACGGTGGAGGCGGCGTCAGCGGCGCGGCGGGGCGGAATGTGGTAAAGGTGTTGAAGTGGAACAACGGGTCACAGTTCCTGGATCATGACCCGTAATCATCTGGTATATAATTATCGCCATGAGGAAATACCGACCAAGGGTACGCGCCCTAAAACTTGCCGCTGAATTTCGCAAACGCCTGGCAAAAGAACTGGGACAACCAGTCAAAGTGATCATGTTTGGTTCGCAGGCGCGCGGCGACGCGAGGAAAGATTCTGATATCGATCTGCTCGTGATCCTGCCATCCGTTACCTCGGAAGTACGCGGACTGGTCTCGGATGTCGCCTGGGAGATCGGCTTCGAAACAGGTAAATTCATCGCGCCTGTTCCCACCACAAAAGACAGGATGAAACGTTACGCCTTCCTGCCTTTTTATCAAAATGTAAAACAGGAAGGGGTGAAAGCGTGAGCCGTGATCTTTCCAACAGGAAGGAACTCGCAAAATATCGGATGGAACGAGCGCGGGCGACTCTCCAGGATGCCCGGAATTTGATCTCGCAAAACAGTTCGCCTGCGAGTACGGTCAATCGCGCTTATTACTCCATGTTTTATGCGACCCTGGCGATGCTCGCAACCATTGGGCAGAAAACATCGAAACATCAGGGTGTTTTGGCTTTATTCGACCAACATTTCATCAAACCAGGGATCCTGCCAAAGGAAATGGGCAGGTTCCTGCACAAGGTCTTTGATTTGCGCCAGACTGGGGATTATGAAGAGGAAGCCGAACTGACCGAAAGGGACGCACAAGACGCCCTTGCACTTGCAGAGAAATTCCTCCAATCAATCGAGGAAAAATTTTATCAGGATGATTGGCTCTAAACTCCACGGCGAGGGACGTCAGCGGCGCGGCAGGGCGGAATGCAATGAAGGTTTTGAAGTAAACAAAACATCCGAAGTCCATGTGACTTCGGATGTTTTTAGATATCGTCCCGAATTCTCATAAGACATTCTTGCATGCACCAAGCCTTCGGGACGGTATTATTTCGCCACGCGCAGGATGACGCCGTTCTGTGACGGATCCTGCAAAAGCAAACCCGCCTCGGTCTGATTCGACGGGATGCCTGCCGCATCCACCCGAGCCACGACCTCCTCGTAGGCTTTTTGATCGGGCAGGTCAATGGTGAAATAACGGAGACCCAGCGCGTCGGGAGGGGGAGGCGGCGCGCCGCGTCCCTGCCAGGTGTTGAGTCCCAGGTGGTGATGATATCCGCCTGCGGAGACGAATCCCATCTGGAATTGTTTCGCCACGCCCATCACGTCGAAACCGATGATGCCATGATAAAAGTTGATCGCCTCATCCACATCGCGGACGTGGAGATGCACGTGCCCGATTTTCAACTCAGGCGGGACGGGAGTATCCAAACGGTCATCGTCCGTGAGGTGCTTGAACAGCGCCTCCACGTCCAGCGGTTCGCGCCCGTCGCTCCACGAGCCGTCGGCGCGGATGGATTCGTACTTTCCGTTCACGAATCTCCACGTGCCGTCTTCGGGGGATTCCGCATAGAGTTCGATGCCGTTGCCTTCGAGGTCGTCGAGGTAGGTGGTCTTGGTCATGATGTGGTCTGTCGGCGCGTTGGGATATTTCAGCGCAAAGAGTCGCGCGATGGCGATCGCCAGTTCGCGCCGGTTCGGGAAGAGGTACGCCACGTGATACAAGCCCGTCACGCCGCGATACTTCTTGAGGTCCGGTTCCTCGTTCAGCAGGAGTAGATCGCTGCCGCCCGTCGCCAGATCCCCGGAGGGGGCGCCGAGTCCAGCCTCCTTCCCCTCGCGCCAATGGAGTTTGAATCCCAGCGCCTTCTGGTAGAACTCGAGCTGGTTGTCGAGGTTCGCCACCTTGAGGGAGATGGCTCCCATCTGTGTTTTGGGATGAATCGAGAATTCGGTCTTTGTCTCTGAATTGGGTAAAACGCTCATGGTCTCTCTCCTGTTGTTTTCAAGACGAAGAGTCGTCCTGGAATCTTTCCAGTACATGTTTCCGCTAAAAGCCCAGTTCTTCCTTCACCAAAACGACCGTGATCCGCCCCGGCGCGTCACGATTCACGATCAATATCTTGTTGACTGAACTGTGCGCGTTGTACGCCTCGTACACGCGGGCGTCCTCCAGCGGATAACTGTATTCCTCGATGCGCCGAAATCCCTCCTCCAGGTCGCGGACGATCTTCTGCGCGCCGACCACCCAGATCACCTTCGCCGCGCCGTACGCGTACGGAGCCAGTTGACTCCCGCCGCCGGAGGCGGTCAACACCTGCCCGGACTCGGTGATGGCATGGACGCTTCCGACGATATAGTCCGGGCTGGAGCGCAGTTTACGGATCTCGTTCGCCTGCGTCTTTCTATCCAGCGATAACACCTTCGGGCGCACGGCGTTGTACCTGCCCGATTTGTCGAACTCGGCGGTCAGACCGATCTTTTCCAAAGTCTTGGACTGGTTGGCATACACTTCCGCGCCTTGCGGCACGAGGTCGAGTACCAGCCGCTTCGCCTCTTCGCCGTCCTCAGCGATCAACGTTTTCATGCCGTTGGCTTCGAGCGCCCTGGCGACGCGTTCGATCTGCGCCTCGCTGGCGAGTTTTGCGAATTCATTGTTCGGGATTAATTTGATGGTCGTATCTGCTAACATAACTGCCTTCTATAACTATGTCACCCTGAGCGACCCGCACCTGCGGTGGGGCAGGTGAAGCGAAGGGTCTCTACGATAATCACAGAGATGCTTCGCTTCGCTCAGCATGACACCTAAACATTAACTCAAGATCTTCAACGCACTGCCCCAGTTCGTGCCGAGCGTGTTTTGCAGCGTGATGTGCAGGAACTGCATCCCCTCGATCTGGCGGGCGCGGCTCAACGGACCGGCGTCAATGGGGCGCATACCGCCATCGGTCACGATCTGCGCGACCTTGGCTTTGGCGTCCGCGTCGTCGCCGGCGATAAAGACATCGAGCGGCTGACCAGCCACCTGTCCCGCGAGAAGCGTGCCTGCGTACGTCGTGTTGAACGCCTTGACCACTTTCGCGCCGTCCGCGATCGCCTTCGCCAGATCCTCCGCAGAGGATGAATCGGGCGCGGTGGCGAGACCGTCGAAGGTCTGGTTCAGCGGGTTGGCGATGTCCACAACCACCTTGCCCGCCAGTTTCCTGCCGAGTTGTTTGGCGAGTTCGATGTTTGTGCCGTACCACACGGCGAACACCACCACGTCGCCGAGTTCGGCATCGCCGAGGTTCGAGATCGAAACCTTCGCGCCGTTCTTCGCCGAAGCGCGCACGTCCGCGGCGGTCTTTTCGGCAACCTCGGGATTCGCATCCACAAACGTGACCGAGTGACCTCCAGCCACGGCGCGGGTTCCGATCCCGCGTCCCATGTTGCCTGCTCCAATGATCGTTATGTTCATCTTGACTCTCCTTGAATTGAGTGATATTATACAGTTGTGTTCTAAACAACAGATGTCGTATAATTTACCCGCCTTACCATTTCAAGTCAACCATCAAACGTTGGAATTTGTTGGATAAACAACACTGGAGCGAAAATGTTGCCGAACCCAAAAGAACAGGAAAAACTCGACCCCCGCGTCAAACGGACCCGGGGCTTGATCCTGGCATCCTTTGAATCCCTCCTCGCCGAGAAGGGATTCGAATCCATCTCCGTGCAGGACGTGACCGACAAAGCCGAGATCAACCGCGCCACGTTCTACGCGCACTTCCCCGATAAATACGCCCTGCTCGATCACTCCATCGGTCAGATGTTCATGGGCGAGATCGAAAAACGGACTTTGAACGTATGCAGTTACTCCCCCGATAACCTTCGCAATTTGATCCTGGCGGTCTGCGAATTCATCTCCCGCCTGCACAGCGACTGCGCCCAGCCGCACCAGCAGTTCGAGTCGCTGGTGGAGGGCACGGTCAAGAAACAGATCTTCGACCTGCTTTCGTACTGGTTGAGAAATTCCAAACTCCCCACCGACATCCCCGCCACCGTTGCGACGTGGGCGATCTACGGACTCGCCTCTCATTACAGCCATTTGAAAAAACGTCCCGCCCTCGAAAAATATGTGAACGAGGCGCTCCCGCTCGTGGCGGTCAATCTGGAGCAGTTTGCGTAAAAGGCTGTCATTGCGACCCGCGCAGTGGGGAAGCAATCTCACCCCACCTCCGTCATTGACATAAGTGGTGGTCGAGTAGGGACTGTGTTCGTCCGTCCCATATCGAGACCACCATTTTTATATTCCTCGTTTGACAGCCCTTCGTTCTCGGTTATAATTCAGCCACTGAATTTTGGATTGTGAAATTGTATGGAAACCGCAAACGAAGAACTCCGCGAGCTGACCCTGCTCGAACAAATAGAAAACGACCCCGACGTGAACCAGTCCACGCTTGCCACGCAACTCGGCGTGGCGGTCGGTACGGTGAACTGGCACATCAAACGGCTCATCGCCAAAGGCGCGCTCAAGGTCTCGCGCGCCGAGCGCAAGAAACTGCGTTACATCATCACGCCCGAGGGCATTGCCCTGCGCGCCCGTCTTGCCGTGGATTACGTCGAACGCTCCTTCTCCATTTATCGCAAGACCCGTCAGCGCGTAAAGGAACATCTCGCCAAAGTGCAGGACGCCGGCTACAACCGCGTCCGCATCCTCGGCAAGGGCGATGTGGTGGACATCTGCCGCCTGACCTGCATCGAACAGGGCATCGAAGTTGTCAACGATAAGGACGCGCCTGTTTTACAGGTGGATGGTTTCAAGGTGAAACTACAGATGGAGGACTCACAATGACGGACCGCCACATCCTGATCACGGGAGGCGCCGGGTACATCGGCTCCCTCCTGACCTCGGAACTGCTCCGCCTTAATTACCGCGTCACCGTCCTCGACTCTCTCCTCTTCGGCGGGGAATCGCTCGTCCCGTTTCTGCATCATCCGAATTTTCACTTCGTCAAATCCGATGTAACGGAACCGCGCGCCATAAAAGACTCCTGCCGCGCCGAATGGCAGAAGCCCGATGCGATCATCCACCTCGCCGCTATTGTAGGATTCCCCGCGTGCCAGGCGGTCGGCAAACAGGTGGCGTGGAAGTACAACGTCGAGGCGACGGAAATGGTCTTCGAGCAGGCGGCAGATATCGGCGTGAAACGATTCGTGTTCGCGTCCACGTATAGCAATTATGGCTTGTCCGACAACGGCAAGCCCGTCACCGAAGAGTCCCCGTTGAATCCCCAATCGCTCTATGCCGAGACAAAGATCGCCGCGGAGGAATATCTGCTCTCGCAAAAGGACGCGCCGACCGCGCCGCTGCTGTTCCGTTTCGCGACGCTGTACGGCATCTCGCCGCGCACACGCTTCGATTTGATCGTCAACCAGTTCGTGCTGGAGGCGTTTACGAAACGCGAACTCATCATTTATCAGCGCGGGTATTCGCGTTCGTTCGTCCACATCCGCGACGTGGCGCGCGGTGTCATTATGGGATTGAAAGCAGAGCAATCAAAGATTCGCGGACAGGTCTTCAACCTCGGCACCGACAACGGTAATTATTCCAAAGACGATATTGTGCGGCTTGTATTGAAGCGCATGCCCGAAACCATCGTCGAATACAAGGACCTGACCTTCGGCGGCGACATGCGCGACATCACCGTGTCGTTCGCCAGGATCAAGAACGTGCTCGGTTTCGACACCACGCTCGACGTGGACGACGGCATCCGCGAATTGTTGTTCGCGTTGAAAAGCGGATTGATACAAAACCCGATGGACACACGCTATCGCAACGCGCAGTTTATTGTGCAATAAAAGTTCCCCGTCATTGCGACCCGCGAAGCGGGGAAGCAATCTCCTCCAGCCAGTAATCGCCTGATGACAGGAGATTGCTTCGGACGAAAGAGCATCGCCCTCGCAATGACGGAGGTATCCAGGAGAAACCATGTCTGAAAATTTTTGGCAGGATAAAAAAGTGATCGTCACCGGCGGCGCGGGCTTTCTCGGCTCGTTCGTCACTGAAAAACTCAAACAGCGCGGCGCGACCGATATCTTCATCCCGCGCATCGAGAACTACAACCTCGTTGACCCGAACGACATCCGCAGGTTGTATGTGGACACTTTGAAAGATGTTGACCCGAAGAATGTGGTTATCATCCATCTCGCCGCAAATGTGGGCGGCATTGGCGCCAATCGCGAACATCCCGCCGACTTCTTCTACGACAACCTGATGATGGGTGTGGAGTTGATGCACCAGGCGTACAAGAACGGCGTTGGCAAATTCGTCGCCATCGGAACGGTCTGCGCCTATCCAAAATTCACACCCGTTCCCTTCAAGGAAGACGACCTGTGGATCGGCTACCCTGAGGAGACCAACGCCCCGTATGGGCTTGCCAAGAAGATGATGCTCGTGCAGGCGCAGGCATATCGCCAGCAATACGGCTTCAACGCCATCTTCCTTTTGCCGGTGAATCTCTACGGTCCGCGCGATAACTTCAATTTGCAGTCGTCGCACGTCATCCCGGCACTGATCCGCAAAGCAGTGGAAGCAAAAGATCGCGGCGAGAAGGAACTGCCCGTGTGGGGCGACGGTTCCCCGACGCGCGAGTTCCTGTACGTGGAGGACGCCGCGGACGGCATCGTCACCGCCGCCGAGAAATATAACGGCGACCAGCCTGTCAATCTTGGCTCTGGCTATGAAATTTCCATCAAGGATTTGAGCGAAATGATCGTCAAGATGACCGGCTTCGAGGGCAAACTCGTCTGGCAGACGGACAAGCCCAACGGTCAGCCCCGCCGCGGACTCGACGTCAGCCGCGCAAAAGAATTGTTCGATTGGAGCGCGCAGGTTCCGTTCGAGGAAGGGATGCGCCGCACGATCGAATGGTTCAAAGCCAATAGGTCGAAGATAAAGTAAGTCGAAGGTCGAAAGTCAAAAGTCGAAAGACCTTTGACCTTCGACTTTTGACAGAGGAAAAATGACCCAAGCCGCTAAAGTTTCTTCCCACGAACCCGCCACCATCTACATCAAGCCCTCCACAGGTCTCGCCGCGCTGAACCTGAAAGACCTGTGGGCGTACCGCGAACTGGTCTATTTCATGATCTGGCGCGACGTGAAGGTGCGCTACAAACAGACCATGCTCGGCGCGGCGTGGGCGATCATCCAGCCGGTGCTGACGATGATCGTTTTCACGTTTCTCTTCGGGCGCATCGCCAAACTTCCGACCGATGGCGACATCCCGTACCCGATCTTCTCCTACACGGCGCTTCTTCCCTGGGGATTGTTTACCGCCGCGTTGAACCAGGCTTCGCGCTCGCTGACCACGAATCAGAGCATGGTGACGAAGATCTACTTTCCGCGCCTCGTTTTGCCGCTGGCATCCATCCTTTCCGGGCTTGTGGATTTCGTCATCGCCTTCGTCATCCTGATCGGCTTGATGATCTATTACGGCGTGACGCCTTCGATCAACGCGATCTGGGCGCTGCCCTTGTTCTTATTGCTTGCCATTGTTACAGCGTTGGGTGTGGCGTTGTGGCTTGCCGCGATCAACGTTCAGTATCGTGACGTGAACTATGCGCTTCCCTTCCTGACCCAATTCTGGCTCTTCATCACGCCCGTCGCCTACTCCTCGAACTTGATCTCCGAAAAATGGCAACTCGTTTATTCGCTCAATCCGATGGCGGGTGTGGTGAACGGATTCCGCTGGGCGCTGCTCGGCGCGAACACCGGACCCGGTCCCGAAATGGCGGTCTCCGTCGCCATCTCCATCCTGATCCTGATCGGCGGCTTGTTCTACTTCCGCAACATGGAAAAGACCTTCGCGGATACGATCTAACGTATAGTGTGCGTTCTCCGGCGCTACACCTGCCCTCCCACTCGCTTCGCTTCGGGGACCATAGTGGCGGGCGGCGCCGGGGGAGAATGCCGCCTGCACAGGAAACATAAATGACCATAGCCATTAGCGTCAACAACATCGGCAAACAATACAAGATCGGCGCGTCACAACAGAAATTCCAGTACAACATGTTCCGTGACGTGCTGGTGGATACTTTAATGACCCCGGTGCGCGTCTACCGCGCCCTGCGCGGACAGGGGATGCGCGGCGCGACCGCCACCTCCACGATCTGGGCGTTGAAGGACGTCTCGTTCGATCTCGAAGAGGGGAAGGTGCTTGGCATCGTCGGGCGCAATGGGGCGGGGAAAAGCACATTGCTCAAGATCCTCTCGCGCGTCACCGAACCCACCGAAGGGACCGTGACCGTGCGCGGACGTGTCGGCTCCCTCCTTGAAGTGGGAACGGGGTTCCACCCGGAATTGACAGGACGCGAAAACATCTACATGAACGGCGCGATCCTGGGAATGAAGCGCGCGGAGATAGACGGCAAATTCGATGAGATCGTCGAATTCTCCGAAGTGAGCCAGTTCATTGATACGCCGGTCAAACGATATTCCTCGGGTATGTACCTGCGCCTCGCCTTCGCGGTCGCCGCGCATCTCGAGCCTGAGATCCTCGTCGTGGACGAAGTGCTCGCCGTCGGCGACGCCGAATTCCAGCGCAAGTGCCTCGGCAAGATGAGCGACGTCGCGCAGCAGGGGCGCACGGTCCTATTTGTGAGTCATAACATGTCCGCGATCCTTCGTCTTACAGAAGAAGCCATCGTCCTCAAAAAGGGACATCTGATCAAGCGCGCGCCCACACCCGAAGCGGTTGACTTCTATCTCTCCTCGGGGCAGGCGGAATCGGGTCAGCGCGTCTGGGAGGCGGATGAGGTCCCGGCGGCGAGTCAGCCTTTTAGACCGGTGGCAATCCGAATTAAAGACCGAAGCGGGAACGTCGTGGATACAATTCGCTCCACCGAGCCCCTTACCGTCGAATGGGAATATCAGATCAATGCGCCCATCACGGGTCTGCGTGTGGGCATGTATCTTAGCACGATGCGCGGCGAATACGTCTTCACCTCGTTCGACACCGACGACGCGGGACAATACGAACAGTTCGGTGCGCGCCAACCGGGACGTTACGTCAGCCGCTGCGAGATCCCTGCCGACTTTTTCAACGAGGGGCGTTACTCGCTGGGTGTCAACGCCAGTTCGTTCGGCGTGAAGCGTTATTTCATGGACGAGAACGCGCTTTCGTTCAACGTTGATATCTCCGGCGCGCCGGGCATGCAGTGGGCTGAAGTCCGCCAGGGACCCGTGCGCCCGCGCTTGAATTGGAAGATAGAAAAATTGGATTAGATACCCGGTGGTTGAGTAGATACGAGCGATAGCGAGTGTCATATCGAAACCACCGCTAACTAAAGCAACTATTGTTACAAAATTATTTTTGAAAACAGTTGGTTTCGATACGGGCTACGCCCTACTCAACCAACGAGATAACATGCTCAACAAAAATTCCCTCCGCAATTTTCTTGGCGAACTGCCTCTTGCCGCCGAACTCGATTACACCCTTCGGCAAAAAAGCCGCGTTCGCAAGGATCATTACAACCTCTCGCGTTTGCAAAAGTCATTGCCGCGCGCAGTCGAACAGGTGAAACCTTTCATTGAAAGATCAAAACCCGGCAAAAAGATTCTCTTCTTCGCCACGCTTCATTACTGGATCGAACAAGCCGCCTACATTTCCCTCACGCTTGCGGGACTCGGTCACAAGGTCACGCTGCTGACTCTTCCCTACTCCGAATGGCACAAGGAAAAGGATAAACTGACTCAGAAGCAGCGCGGACTTCACACGCGGGATGCGCTTTCTCCACTTTCCACTTTCATTCATCACGCTTCCCTCCTCGACTTGAAGCCTGCTTCATCCTTACCTGCCTCTCTCCACGCTGACATCGAAGAGGTCTCCCTATGGGACGCGCAATACACGCTCATGCGCGAAGAAGTGGACATGTCGAACGCGGGCGACAAAGCCCTCTACGACCTGCGCATCAGGCGCAACACCTTCGCCGCCCTTGCCGCCCTCGAATGGATGCAAGTCAACAAACCCGATGTCGTCCTCATCCCCAATGGTCTGATTTTAGAAATGGGGATCGTCTTCCGCGTGGCGCGTTATCTCAACATCCCCGCCGTGACCTTCGAATTCAACGACCAGCGCGAACAGATCTGGCTGGCGCAGAACACATCCATCATGCAACAGGACACAGACTATCTCGTCCGTGACCGCTGCTCCCTGCCGATGACCGATGAAATGTACGAGCGTCTCGCAGATTTGGAAAACGCCCGTCGCGGCGCGCGCGTGTGGGGCAAGTCCAAGCGACTGTGGCAATACGTCTCTGCGCAAGGTGCGGACGCAACACGCAACACGCTCAAACTTGATAATCGCCCAGTTGTTTTACTTGCGGCAAATGTTCTTGGTGATAGTCTCACCCTCGGACGAAACATCTTCGCTGAATCCATGTCTGAATGGATCACGAAGACTGTCCAATACTTCGCCAAGCGAACTGACGTGCAATTGGTCGTCCGCATTCATCCCGGAGAAAAAATCGTCCCGCAGGCAAAGTCCATGGGGACGGTCGTGCGTGAGGCGCTGCCTGAACTTCCAAGCCATATCCATGTCATCGGCGCGCTGGATAATGTCAACACCTATGACCTGATCGAAATCGCCGATCTCGGTTTGGCATACACAACCACGGTCGGCGTCGAGACCGCCATGAACGGCATCCCGGTCATCTCCTGCGGACAAACTCATTACCGGGATCGCGGCTTCACCATTGACCCGAACACGTGGGATGAATATTTCAACACGCTCGAAAAGGTTTTATCCGATCTCCCCGGACATCGTTTGACGGAAGAACAGACCGCCAAAGCATGGAACTACGCCTATCGTTTCTTCTTTGAATATCCGCGTCCCTTCCCGTGGCGCTTGATGAATTTCTGGGACGATCTTGAGGTCTGGCCGCTGGACAAGGTGTTGAGCGAGGAAGGCATGTCACAATTTGGCGACACATTCAAGTTCCTGGTCGGCGAACCTTTCACGTGGAAATAGGCATGTAGGGGCGACCCTTGCGGTCGCCCTGTTTGATTGCAACATCTGAACAGATGCAACACACGGACAGATGCAACACACGGACAGATGCAACACACGGATAGGTGCAACACACGGACAGGTGCAACACACGGACAGGTGCAACACACGGACAGGTGCAACACACGGATAGGTGCAACACACGGACAGGTGCAAGACCTGTCCCTACGAAACAACAATGGCAGAAAACACCAAACAACAGGTACGCGAATTCTATGACCAGATCGGCTGGTCGCAAGTCGGCGAGGGGTTGTACCAGAACGCCCGTTACGAAGACCTGCGTCCCGTTTCGCGCGAGTACATTCATAAGTGCCATCTGCGCGTCAAGCGGCATCTCGCCCCGAACGGAGACATCCTGCTCGACGCGGGTTCGGGTCCCGTGCAGTGGCCCGAGTACCTGACCTATTCTGAAGATTACAAGTACCGCTTGTGTGCGGATATTTCCATCACTGCGCTGAAGGAAGCCCGCACCCGGCTCGGCGATAAAGGTCTGTTCGTCGTTGCCGACATCGCCAACCTGCCGTTCAAGCCCGACGCCTTCGACGGCGCGGTATCCATGCACACCATCCATCACCTCCCATTGACCGAACACAAGCGCGCCTACATGGAATTGACACGCGTGTTGAAATCAGGCAAAAGCGGAGTGGTGGTCAATGGCTGGCATAATCCGTTGTTGATGAGACTGGCAGAACCTTTTATTGGCTTGGGGCGTTTACTCTCAGGTCGTTCCGCCAAAAAGAAAAAGGATTGGTCGTCAGAAGAAGATCAATCCGGCACCTTCGTCGAGAAGATGACGCCGCGCTGGTTGAAGAACGAATTGAAGGATGTGGTGAAATTCGAGATCCATCCGTGGCGCAGTTTGAGTCCGCGTTTCATGCGCTGGTTCGTGCGTCCGCAGTTTGGCGGCAGGGCATTTCTGCGCTTTGTCTTCTGGCTCGAAGAGACTTTTCCGCGCTTTTTCGGCGAGAACGGGCAGTATCCGTTGATCGTGATCAGGAAATAGAGAATTAGAGATCGGAGAATTGGAGACTGTGTCCAAATTCACTGACCAGCAATATCTCAAGACCGATCAATACAGGGACTCGTCCAACCTGAACGCGCGTGTTGAAATCCACAAGCGCTTCAGCGCGAATCCCTACGGTTGGATGCGCTGGATCTTTGACCATCTCCTTGCTTTGCCAGCCAATGCGAAGATTCTGGAACTGGGATGCGGACCCGGCTATTTGTGGAGGGAGAACGTTGACCGAATCCCCTCTGCCTGGGACATCACCCTCTCCGATCTTTCTCCGGGGATGCTTGATTCCGCGTGGAGAAACCTGGTCGTCACCGGACGCAACTACAAGTTCAAAGAGATAGATGCGCAGGAAATCCCGTTCGAAGATAAGACGTTCGATGCGGTCATCGCCAATCACATGCTGTACCATGTCCCTGACAGACCGAAGGCGATTGCGGAAATCAAACGGGTTCTGAAAACGGGTGGACGCTTTTTCGCGACGACCGTCGGAGACAATCATCTGAAGGAAATCACGGACTGGTTTCGACAGATCCACAAGAGTGAGGTTTGGGATTCGTTCTCCAATCTCTTCACGCTCGAAAATGGACTGGATCAACTGAAACCGTTCTTTCCGAACGTGACGGTATCCCGTTACGAAGACAACCTGCGCGTGACCGAATTGGAGCCGTTGATCGCTTACTTTCATTCAGGGATTCGGGCTGGCGAACTTTCGCAAGATGAATTGGCAAAACTCCGAAGTGATTTGGAAAAAGAACTGAGAGAAAAAGGCAGGATCTTCATCACGAAAGATTCCGGGTTGTTCGAGGCGATAAAGTAATCATTGCGATCATCGGGACGCCGCCGGCGCGCAGATCGTCGAGGCTGTCGGAGCTGCGCACCACGATGACCTGGGTGTCGCACACCTGGCT
>JAANMV010003060.1_pt1 | contig 15111 bp, 9 predicted proteins | sample 7279661 | NCBI WGS metagenome assembly JAANMV01 (sample SAMN14094540, study PRJNA606508) | bioreactor metagenome | isolation source: A lab-scale SPAN reactor treating ammonium-rich wastewater day 121 | place: Ireland: Galway | collected 2017-05-16 | reverse complement strand
CAGATCCGCATCCGCGGCGCACGCACGCACAACCTCAAGAACGTCCATCTCGACCTGCCGCGCCACCGGCTGATCGTGATCACCGGGCTCTCGGGCTCGGGCAAGAGCTCGCTCGCGTTCGACACGCTCTACGCGGAAGGCCAGCGGCGCTACGTCGAGTCGCTCTCCGCGTACGCGCGCCAGTTCCTGCAGTTGATGGAGAAGCCCGACGTCGACCTGATCGAAGGGCTCTCGCCGGCGATCTCGATCGAGCAGAAGGCGACCTCGCACAATCCGCGCTCGACGGTGGGCACCGTCACCGAGATCCACGACTACCTGCGGCTCCTCTACGCGCGCGTCGGCGATCCCCACTGCCCGGATCACCCCGACCGGAAACTCGCGTCGATGACGATCTCGCAGATGGTCGACGCGACGCTCGCGCTGCCGGCGGACACCAAGCTCGCGATCCTCGCGCCCGTGGTCACGAACCGGAAGGGCGAGCATCTCGAACTCTTCGTCGAACTGCGCGCACAGGGCTTCGTGCGCGTGCGCGTCGACGGCAGTGTGCACGAGATCGACGCGGTGCCGAAGCTCGCGCGCACGACCAAGCACACGATCGAGGTCGTCGTCGACCGGCTGAAGGTCGCGCCGGACCTGAAGCAGCGGCTCGCGGAGTCCTACGAGACCGCGCTGCGCCACGGCGACGGCCGCGCGATCGCGGTCGAGATGGACACCGGGCGCGAGCACCTGTTCAGCTCGAAGTTCGCCTGCCCGGCGTGCAACTACTCGCTCGCCGAACTCGAGCCGCGCCTGTTCTCGTTCAACAATCCGGCCGGCGCCTGCCCGCGCTGCGACGGACTGGGCGCGATCAGCTTCTTCGATCCCAAGCGCGTCGTCGCGTTCCCGCAGCTCTCGCTCGCCTCGGGCGCGATCAAGGGCTGGGACCGGCGCAACCAGTTCTATTTCCAGTTGCTGCAGTCGCTCGCGAAGCACGCCGGCTTCGACCTCGAGCGGCCGTTCTCGAAGCTGCCGGAGCGCGTGCAGGCACTGGTGCTGAACGGTTCGGGCGACGAGAAGATCCCGTTCACCTACCTGTCCGAGCGCGGCCGGCCGATGACGCGCGAGCACGCGTTCGAGGGCATCCTGCCCAACCTCGAGCGCCGCTACCGCGAGACCGACAGCGTGATGGTGCGCGAGGAACTCGCGAAGTACCTGAACAGCAAGCCGTGCCCGGAATGCCACGGCACGCGCCTGAAGCGCGAGGCGAGGCACGTGAAGGTCGGCGCCGGTGCGTCGGCGCGCGCGATCTACGAGGTGTCCGCGTGGCCGCTCAAGGAGACTTCGCGTTTCTTCTCCGACCTCGCGCTCGAGGGACACAAGGCGTCGATCGCCGAGAAGATCGTGAAGGAGATCGTCTCGCGCCTCGCGTTCCTGAACAACGTCGGCCTCGACTACCTGTCGCTCGACCGCTCGGCGGAGACGCTGTCCGGCGGCGAGGCGCAGCGCATCCGGCTCGCGTCGCAGATCGGCTCGGGGCTCACCGGCGTCATGTACGTGCTGGACGAGCCCTCGATCGGGCTGCACCAGCGCGACAACGACCGCCTGCTCGCGACGCTGAAGCACCTGCGCGACTTGGGCAACAGCGTCATTGTCGTCGAGCACGACCACGATGCGATCCTCGCGGCCGACCACGTGGTCGACATGGGGCCGGGCGCGGGCGAGCATGGCGGACAGGTCGTCGCGCAGGGGACGCCGGACGACATCCGCCGCGCGGCGCATTCGCTCACCGGGCAGTACCTCGCCGGCCGGCGGCAGATCCCGATGCCCGAGCGGCGCCGCAGGCCCGATCCGGGACGCACGATGTCGATCACCGGCGCGCGGGGCAACAACCTGCGCGACGTGACGCTGGTGTTGCCGGTCGGATTGTTCGTGTGCGTGACCGGCGTGTCGGGCTCCGGCAAGTCGACGCTCATCAACGACACGCTCTACCTCGCGGTGGCGCGCCACCTCTACGACAGCGCGGAGGAGCCGGCGCCGTACGACGCGATCGAGGGCGTCGACGAGTTCGACAAGGTGATCAGCGTCGACCAGAGCCCGATCGGCCGCACGCCGCGCAGCAACCCGGCGACCTACACCGGGCTCTTCACGCCGATCCGCGAACTCTTCGCGCAGGTGAAGGAGGCGCGGGAGCGCGGCTATGGCCCGGGCCGGTTCTCCTTCAACGTGAAGGGCGGGCGCTGCGAGGCCTGCCAGGGCGACGGGCTCATCAAGGTCGAGATGCACTTCCTGCCCGACGTCTACGTCCCCTGCGACGTGTGCCACGGCCAGCGCTACAACCGCGAGACGCTCGACATCCGCTACAAGGGCCGGAACATCCACGAGGTGCTGTCGATGACCGTCGAGCAGGCGCACCCGTTCTTCGAGCCGGTGCCCGCGGTCGCGCGCAAGCTCGCGACGTTGCTCGACGTCGGCCTGGGCTACATCACGCTCGGCCAGTCGGCGACGACGCTCTCGGGCGGGGAGGCGCAGCGGGTCAAGCTCGCGCTCGAACTCTCGAAGCGCGACACCGGCCGCACGCTCTACATCCTCGACGAGCCGACGACCGGACTGCATTTCCACGACATCGAACTCCTGCTCACCGTGCTGCATCGGTTGCGCGACCACGGCAACACCGTCGTCGTGATCGAGCACAACCTCGACGTCATCAAGACCGCCGACTGGGTCGTCGACCTCGGGCCGGAGGGAGGGGCGGGCGGCGGGCGCATCGTCGCGGAGGGCACGCCCGAGGACATCGCGCGAAACCCGGCGAGCCACACCGGCCGCCACCTCGCTCCGGCGCTCGAGGCGCACGCCCGGCGTTCGTCCAAGGCGCCGGCGTCGCCTGCGAAACGCGCGAGCGGACGCAAGGCGTCGGGCGATCTCCTCGGGTGATCACGGGATCGCACCCGGGCGCGCAGCGAGCGTCGTGCTGCGCCGGCCGCGCGGCGAGAGCGACGTGCGCGTCCTGCGGAAGCCGCGCTGAACCGGTGGAGTCTCGTTCGACGGCGAGAACATGCGCCTGAGATCTCGCGCCGGATTGCGCGAATCCGGACACTCGTGCGAGCATCTGCGGACCATGACGTCGGCGCTCCGCCCTGCCCGGCAGGCCTTTCGCCGAACCGCCAGTCTCGTCGCATCGGCGGCGGCCGCCTGGCTCGGCACGGCCCTGGCGCAACCAGCGGACGTCCCGAAGACCTCGGCCGCCGTGCCGCCGCAGGCCACCATGCAACCTGCGCCGACGGCGCGTTTGCGCAAGCCGGAAGGCCGCCCGATGGTCTGCCTCGTGCTCTCGGGGGGAGGCGCTCGCGGCGCCGCGCACGTCGGCGTGCTGAAGGTCCTCGAGGAGTTGCGCGTGCCGGTCGACTGCATCACCGGCACGAGCATGGGATCGCTCGTCGGCGGCGCGTACGCGAGCGGCATGTCGATCGGGGAAATGGAGAAGCTGATCGGGACGATCCGCTCGGATCTCCTGTTCCACGACAACCCGCCGCGGCAGGAGAAGCCGATTCGCCGCAAGGAGGACGACCTGACGGTCCTCTTCGGCCTCGAACTCGGCGTGCGCGACGGCGAGATCCTGCTGCAGAAGGGACTGGTCAGCGGCATCCAGCTCGAGGCGGTGCTGCGGCATCTCTCGAAGGTGCGCGAACCGGTCCGCTTCGACGACCTCCCGATCCCGTTCCGCGCGGTCGCGACCGACCTCGTGACCGGCAAGCCGGTCGTGTTCGACCATGGCGACCTCGCGCGCGTGATGCGCGCCAGCATGTCGGTGCCCGGGGTGATGTCGCCGGCGCAGATCGACGGCAAGCTGCTCGTCGACGGCGGGCTGACCGACAACCTGCCGGTGGCCGCCGCGCGCGCGATGGGCGCCGACATCGTCATCGCGGTGAACCTCGGCACCCCGCTGATGACCCGCGACCAGGTTCAGTCGGTCCTCGGCGTAACCGCGCAGATGATCAACATCCTGACCGAACAGAACGTCCGCGCGTCGCTCGCGTCGCTGAAGCCGACCGACATCCTGATCGAGCCGGCGCTCGGCAACTTCTCGGCGGGGGACTTCGACCACCTGCCGAAGACCGTGCCGATCGGCGAGGCGGCCGCGAGAGCGGCGGCGCCGCGGCTGTCGGCGCTGGCGATTTCGCCCGAGCGCTACGCCGTCTTGCGCGCGCGGCATGCAGCGCCCCCCGAGGGACCGCCCGAGGTGGTCGCGAAGATCGACTTCCCCGGACTCCACCGGGTCAATCCTGCGGCGCTCTCGAATTTCATCGATACCCGGCCGGGAGAGGTCCTCGACCGCGATCGCCTCGACCGCGACCTCCGCCGGCTGTACGGCTCCGGCGATTTCGAGCACGTCGACTACCAGTTGATCCAGGACGCCGGCAGGCAGATCGTCTCGATCGACGCGATCGAGAAGTCGTGGGGCCCGGACTACCTGCGCTTCGGCCTCGGCTTGCAGTCGAACTTCAAGGGCGACAACACGTTCAATCTCGCGGTCAGCTACCGGAAGACGTGGATCAATCCGCTCGGAGCGGAATGGCGCACCGACGCGCAGGTGGGGCAGGTGTCGTACGTGGCCACCGAGTTCTACCAGCCGCTCGGCGCGCGCAACGGGCTCTTCATCGCGCCGCGGGCCTCGGTGTCGCGGCGCGACATCGATCTCTACTACCAGGCCCAGCGCATCGCGACCTACGACCTCGAGACGGCCTACGCCGGCATCGACCTCGGCGCCGCATTCACGCGCTACGGCGAGGTGCGCGTCGGTGTCCTCGCCGGGCACTCCCGGGCGTCGCTCGACACCGGCGCCCCGGAGTACGAACCCGATCCCAGCTCGGTCTCCCGCGGCGGATTCCGGTTTCGTGCGATCCTCGACCAGCTCGACAGCGTGAACTTCCCCCGCGCCGGTTTCGCGGCGACCCTCGACGTGTTCGCGTCGTCGAAGGCGATCGGCGCGCGCGACACCTATGTGCGCGGGGAACTGACCGGCGTCGCCGCCTACAGCTTCGGTCCGCACACGCTGATGCCGTCGATCCGGCTCGCGGGCAACGTGGGCAACGACGACCTGCCGGTCTACGACCTCGTGCAATGGGGCGGTTTCCTGCAGCAATCCGGGTTGCCCGCGGGCGCGCTGCTCGGCCAGCGCCTCACGTTCGGGCGGCTCGTCTACCTGTACAAGATGGCGGCATTCAAGCTGATTCCGGGGATGTACGTCGGCGCCTCGGCGGAAGTCGGCCAGATGAAGGCGCCTTTCGTGCCGGGCAACCTCACGGGAACGCTCGTGTCCGGTGCGGTATTCTTCGGCGTCGATACGCCGGTGGGTCCGGTGTACCTCGGCTATGGCGCGATGGACGGCGGCTATCGCAGCGCGTACTTCTTCCTGGGCCGTCCGTGAACGCTGCAACGCACCCCTTTCACTGCTGCGGCATCGGGCCGCGAGGAGTTCGAACGATGAAGTCGATGCTTTCCATGGTTGCCGCGCTCGTCGCGGCCGCGTTCCTGCCGTCGGTCGCGGTGGCGCAATCCGGGGCGGTGATCGCCGGCAAGGGTCCCGGCGTCGGCGGTGTCGCGCAGACCGTCAACGTGACCGCGACGATCACCGCGATCGACGCGAAGACCCGCGCGGTGACGCTCAAGGGGCCGCAGGGTCGCGAGATCACGCTGACGGCAGGGCCCGAGGTGCGCAACTTCGCGCAGATGAAGGTCGGCGACGCGGTCGACGTCCAGTACGTCGAGGCGCTGACGCTCGAACTGAAGAAGGGCGGCGGCAAGACGGTCCAGAAGTCGGAAGCGGCGGGAGCCATGCGCGCGAAGGAAGGTGCTGCGCCCGGCGGGGCGATCGGCCGGCAGGTGACCGTGATCGCCGACGTCGTCGCGCTCGATCCGGCCACGCAGACGGTGACGCTCAAGGGACCGCAGCGCACGGTGGAGCTCAAGGTGCGCGACCCGAAGCAGTTCGCATTGGTCGCGAAGGGCGACCAGGTCGAAGCGACCTACACCGAGGCCGTGGCGATCGCCGTCACACCCGCGAAGAAATGAGCGCGCGGGGGGCGCCGTTCGACCGCCGGCGCTTCGTCCTCGCGGTCCCGGCGCTCGGCGCGGCGTCCGCCGTCCTGTCGTCGACGGCCGCAGCGCAGACGTCCCTCGTTGCGTCCGAGTGCGCGGTGTTCACGCGCGAGCGCCAGCGCGACACCTCGCCCGACGCGGCGCTGCGCATGCTGGTCGAAGGCAACGAGCGTTTCGTCTCCGGCCGGACGATCAACTGCGACCTGCGCACGCAGGTGCGCGAGACCGCCTCCGGGCAGGCTCCGTTCGCGGCCATCGTCGGCTGCATCGATTCGCGCGTGCCGCCCGAACTCGTGTTCGACCAGCGGATCGGCGACGTCTTCTGCGCGCGCATCGCCGGCAATTTCGTCAACGACGACATCCTCGCGAGCCTCGAGTTCTCGACCGAGCTCTCGGGGGCGAAGCTCATCGTCGTGCTCGGCCACAGCGAGTGCGGCGCGATCAAGGGCGCGATCGACGGCGCGAAGCTCGGCCACCTGACGGCGATGCTGCGCGCCTTCGCTCCCGCGATCAAGGCGGCGAAGGCGACCGGCGAGGCGAACACGAAGAACAAGGCCTGGGTGCAGGCGGTCGCAGACGCGAACGCGAAGCTCACGGCCGCGCAGGTCACCTCGCGCAGCCTCGTGCTCCGGAAGCTGGTCGACGAGAAGAAGCTCCGCGTCGTGTCGGCGATGCACGATGTCGCCACCGGGCGCGTGACGTTCTCCGCCTGAGGCCCCGGCGCGAGCGCTCGCTGGCGCGCCGGGGGACGTCGCGTCAGGACCCTCCGGCGGACCGGTCGCCGCGTTCGCCCGCCTGCGGCGCACCTCCCGCGGCGCGGGCGCAAATCGCGGCGAGGATGCCCTGGAGGAGCGCCGTGGGCGTCGGCGGGCAACCGGGCACTTCGACGTCGACCGGGATCACGTTGGAGACCGCACCGAGGCTCGCGTAGCTCTCGCCGAAAATGCCGCCGTGGCATCCGCAGTCGCCTACGGCGACGACGAGCTTCGGCTCGGGCGTGGCATCGTAGGTCCGCCTGAGCGCGATGGCCATGTGTTTCGACACCGGGCCGGTCACGAGCAGCATGTCGGCGTGGCGGGGGCTCGCCACGAAGCGGATGCCCAGCCCTTCGATGTTGTAGCGGGGGTTGCCGAGCGCCTGGATCTCGAGCTCGCAGCCGTTGCACGAGCCGGCGTCGACCTGGCGGATCGCGAGCGCGCGGCCGAGCGTCGCGAGGACCTCGGCCTGGATGCGTGCGGCCTTCGCGAGCTCGCCGGCCGGCGCGGGAGGCGCTTCGGTGCACACCCCGACCTTCGCGATCTGTTTCAGCATTCTCAGCATCGTCAGAGGTCCTGTCCGCTGTAGGCGAGATTGAACGACTTGTTGATGAGGGGGAAGTCGGGGACGATGTTCCCGATCACCGCGTGCTCGACCACCGGCCAGTTCGACCACGACGGATCGTGCGGATGGCAGCGGCGGATCGTGCCGCCGGGGCCGGTTTCGAGCGCGACCAGCACCGGGCCGCGCCATCCCTCGACCGCGCCCAGGCCGAGCTTCGCGGGGACGGGCTCCGGGAGCGCGGCCCGGATGACGCCTTCGGGGATGGCGTCGACGATCGCACGTACGAGCCGCAGCGATTCGGCGAGCTCGTCGAACCGGACCGCGACGCGCGCGGCGACGTCGCCGCCGTCGTCGACGCACTTCCGCACCGCCAGCACGTCGTAGGGCGCCGACGGAAAGTCGACGCGCAGGTCGCGCGCCTGGCCGCTCGCGCGGCCGGCGAGGCCGGTGAGCCCGAGATCGGCCGCGAGTTCGGGCGCCACGCGGCCGCAGGTCCGGAAGCGGTCCTGCAGTCCGTCGTGCTCGTCGTAGATGCCGCGCAACGTCGCGACCTCCGCGGCGAGCCGCTTCGCCTCGGCAGCCATCGACGCGAGCCTGCCGCGCTCGACGTCGTGCGCGACACCGCCGGGCACGACGGCGTCCATCATGAAACGGTGGCCGAACGCGTCGCGGCTCGTGCGCACGAACTCTTCGCGCAGGCGCGAGAACTGCGCGAGTCCGAACGCGAGGCCGCCGTCGTTGCCGAGGGCGCCGAGGTCCCCCAGGTGGTTCGCGATACGCTCCCGCTCGAGCGCGAGCGCCCGCAGCCAGAGCGCGCGCGGCGGCACCGCGAGGCCCGCGATCGCCTCGAGCGCCTGCGCGTAGGCCCACGCATAGGCGACCGTGCTGTCGCCGGACACGCGGCCCGCGAGCCGGAAGGCGTCCGCGGCGCGCATCGTCTCGAAGCGCTTCTCGATCCCCTTGTGCGCGTAGCCGAGCCGCTCCTCGAGCCGCAGCACCTTCTCGCCCACCACCTGGAAGCGAAAGTGACCGGGCTCGATGGTGCCCGCGTGGACCGGGCCGACCGGAATCTCGTGCACGCCGTCGCCGTCGACCCGGACGAACTCGTACTCCTCCTGGCCCGGCTCCCACTTGGGCGAGGCCTCGAAGTCGCGCCGCAGCGGATAGCGGTCGATCGGCCAGCTCGCCATCCAGGTCCACGGACGCTGGTCGCCGGCCTCGGAGGCCACGCCGACGAGGTCGAAGGCGGCGCGCTGCATTCGCGCCGCGGCCGGAAAGACCGCCGAGACGTCGCCGTAGCGCGCGTCGGGCAGGTCGGGCACCGTCGTCTCCAGCACGGTGAGGCCGGCCGCGTCGCCCAGCGCGACGCGCACCGCGAACCCCGCGTCGCGGTCGCGCTCGTCGCTCGCCCACAGAGCGACGAGATGCGCTCCCTGCTCGCGTGCGACGCGGCACGCGGGAACGAGTTGCCCCGACCCCGCCGCGACGCGCGCGGCGGGAATCGCCGAAGGCAACGGCACGCCGGAGAGACCGAGGCGGGAGAGGTCCATCGTGCGTCAGCCGATCAGGAGCGCGGCCTGTCGGTACCACGCGGCCAGGAACGGCGGGATCCACAGGCCCAGCATCAGCACCAGCGCGAGATGCACGAATACCGGCAGCATCGCCGGGCGGTGGGGGAGGCGGGCGGCGAGCGGCTCGCCGAACGCCATCGGCTGCACCTTCGAGAACACGGCGGCGAACGCGATGCCCAGTGCGACGAGCAGGAACGGCGTGGCCCAGGGCTCTTCGCGCATCGCGGTCGTGAGGATCAGGAACTCGCTCGCGAACACGCCGAACGGCGGCATCCCGAGGATGGCGAGGGTGCCGATCATGAGCCCCCAGCCGATGACCGGGCTGGTCGTGATGAGGCCGCGAATGCCGTCGATGAGCTGCGTCCCGCTCTTCTGCGTCGCGTGGCCGACCGCGAAGAAGATCGCCGACTTGGTGAGCGAGTGCACCGTCATGTGCAGCAGTCCCGCGAAATTCGCGATCGCGCCGCCCATGCCGAAGGCGAACGTGATGATGCCCATGTGCTCGATCGACGAATACGCGAACAGGCGCTTGATGTCCTTCTGCCGCGAGAGCAGGAACGCGGCGACCACGACCGACAGCAGGCCGAATCCCATCATCAGGTTCTTCGCGAACGAGGTCGGAAGCGCGCCCTCGACCAGCACCTTGCAGCGGACGACCGCGTAGAGCGCGACGTTGAGGAGGAGCCCGGACAGCACGGCGGAGACCGGCGTCGGGCCCTCGGCGTGCGCATCCGGCAGCCAGTTGTGCAGCGGGACGAGCCCGACCTTGGTGCCGTAGCCCACGAGCAGGAACACGAACGCGAGCGAGAGCACCGTGGGCTCGAGCTGCGCCTTCACCGCGTCGAGTTCGGTCCACAGGAGCGCGCCCCCGCCCGCGCCGAGCAGCTTCTCCGCGGCGAAGAACAGCAGGATCGTGCCGAACAGCGCCTGGGCGATGCCGACGCCGCACAGGATGAAGTACTTCCAGGCCGCCTCGAGGCTCGCGGGCGTACGGTAGAGCGAGACGAGCAGCACCGTCGTCAGCGTGGCCGCCTCCAGCGCGACCCACAGGATGCCCATGTTGTTGGTGAGGAGCGCCAGCAGCATCGTGAACACGAAGAGCTGGTACATGCCGTGGTACAGGCGCAGCCGCGCCGCGTTCACGTGTCCGCGCTGGCGCTCGATCCGCATGTAGGGCCGGGAGAACACCGACGTCGTGCAGCCGACGAACGCGGTGAGCGCGACGAGGAACACGTTGAAGGAGTCGACGAAGAAGAGCTTGTCGAGCGCGAGCAGCGGGCCGTCTGTGACGACGCGAATGGTCAGCGCGACGGCGGCGGCGAAGGTCGCGAGACTCGCGCCGATGTTGACGGTCGCCGCGCTGTCGCGCTCGCCCATGAGCGCCAGCATCAGCGCTCCGGCGAGCGGAAAGCCCAGCACCGCGAGGATCTCGATCATGCGAGGGGCCCGCGACAGCCCGGCCGCGCCAGGACGCTCACTCCTTCTCCTCCTTCAGCGATTCGAGATGCCGCAGGTCGAGACTGTCGAACTGCTCGCGGATCTGGAAGAAGAACACGCCGAGGATGAGCACCCCCACGAGCACGTCGAGCGCGATGCCGAGCTCGACGACCATCGGCATGCCGTAGGTGGCGCTGGTCGCCGCGAAGAAGAGTCCGTTCTCCATCGACAGGAATCCGATGACCTGCGGGATCGCCTTGCGCCGGGTGATCATCATCAGGAACGAGAGCATCACGCAGGCCATCGCGATGCCGAGCGTCGATCGGGTGACGGTGCTGGCGAGCTGCGAAATCGGAACCGCGAGATTGAAGGCGAACACGACGAGCACGATGCCGATCAGCATGGTCGTCGGCACGTTGATCAGCCGCTCGACGTCCCATTTGACGTCGAGCTTCCGGATCAGGCGATAGAGGATCCACGGCAGCAGGAGCACCTTGAGGACCAGCGTGAGCGCCGCGGACTCGTAGAGGTGGTACTGCCCCGTGCCGTAGGCGACGATCGCGGTCGACGCGGCGAGCACGAGGCCCTGGGCGGCGTAGAGGTCGATCAGCGAGAGGACGCGCCGCTGCGCGAGCATCGCGAACGACAGCAAGAGCAGGATCGCCGCGAACAGGTTGATGAGCTGCGCGTAGAGCGGCAGGAGGTGCATGTTCAGCTGCCGAGGAGCAGGTGGACGAGCATCGCGAGGACCGCGAGGAGGAACGCGGTCCCGAGGAATTCCGGCGCGCGGAAGATCCGCAACTTGGCGGACGCCGTCTCGATCAGCGCGAGCAGGAAGCCGCCGGCCGCGAGCTTGGCGACGAGCGCGGGCACGGCGAGTGCGATGGCGAACCAGTCGTCGCTGCCTTGCGCGATGCCGAAGGGAAAGAACAGCGCGAGTCCGATGCACGAGTAGTTGAAGAGCTTCAGCGCGGTCGCCCATTCGATCAGGGCGAGGTGGCGCGCCGAGTACTCGAGCAGCATCGCCTCGTGGATCATCGTGAGTTCGAGGTGCGTGGCGGGGTTGTCGATCGGGATGCGCGCGTTCTCCGCGAGGGAAACCATCGTGAACGCGACGCCCGCGAACGCGAGCGACGGATAGATCGCGAGTTCGCGGTGCGCGAGCGTGTCGACGATCGACGGCAGCGACGTGGAGTTCGAGATCAGCGAGGCGGTGAACAGGACCATCAGGAGCGCCGGCTCGGCGAGGAAGCCGACGAACATCTCGCGTCGGGCGCCCAGCGAGCCGAAGGCCGTCCCGATGTCCATCGCGGCCAGCGCGATGAACACGCGCGCGAGCGCGAACAGCCCCACCAGCGCGATCGCGTCGGCCGCGGCCGCGAACGGCAGGTCGGTCGCGAGCGAGGGCACGATGGCGGCCGCGCAGCACATCGCGCCGAACACGACGTACGGCGTGAGCCGAAACACCGGCGAGGCGTTGCTCGCGACGACCGCGTCCTTCGTGAACAGCTTGCGGATCGTGCGGTAGGGCAGCGTGATCGGCGGCGCGCTTCGGTTCGAGAGCCAGGCGCGGCACTGGTTGACCCAGCCCACGAGCAGCGGCGCCAGCGCGAGCGCGAGGCCGACCTGCACGAACTGGGAGAGCAGGGCGGTCGCGCTCATCGGACCAGGAACAGCAGCGCCAGCAAGGTCACGAAGCTGTAGGTGAGGTAGACCGAGATGCGGCCCTGCTGGATCAGGCCGACGAAGCGCGCGGCGAAGTCCGCCGCGCGCGCGATCGGAAGATAGATCCAGTGCCACCAGGGGTCGGCCGCCGCGACCCGGTAGCGCGGCGCCGCGTCGAACGGCGACGGCAGTTCGCGCTCGATCCGGAAGAACGGTTCGAACACCTGGCGCACGGGCTGGCCGAAGCCCTCGGCGGTGTCCTGCATGCGGGGTGTCTGCAGCGGGAAACCGCAATCCCACGGGTCGGCGCGACGGACGCGCCCGTGGTAATGGCGGTGGACGACCTGCATCGTCACCAGCACGACCGCCGCGACCACGAGGAGCACGATCATCGGACTGTAGCTCGACCGTTCCTCGCCGAAGGGCGCGAGCATCAGCCAATGGCCGGCGGCTTCTCCCAGCGGCACGCCGACGAGCATCGCGTTCACCGGGTCGAGCGCGCGGATCACGGCGCCGGGCAGGACGCCGAGGAGCACGCAACCGCCGGCGAGGAGCAGGAGCGCGATCCGCTCGTGCCGCCCCGCGTCCTTCGCGTAGGCGAGGTGGGCCTCGCGCGGGCGGCCGAGGAAGATCACGCCGTAGAACTTGACCATCACGTACGCGGCGAGCGCGGCGGCGAGCACGAGCGCCGCCGCGGCGATCGGCACCAGCATGTTGACGAACGATTGCGGCAGCGTCGGCGTGAACAGGAACGCCTGCAGCAGCAGCCACTCGGAGACGAAGCCGTTCAACGGCGGGAGCCCCGCGATCGCGAGCGTGCCCACGAGCGCGAGCGCGGCGACCCACGGCATCCGGTGGATGAGGCCGCCCAGCTTCCCCAGGCTGCGTTCGTGCGTGGCGTGCAGCACCGCGCCGGTCGCGAGGAACAGGAGACTCTTGAAGAGCGCGTGGTTGATCGAGTGGTAGAGCACCGCGGTGAGCGCGATCGCCGCGAGCAGCGGCTTGTCGTAGGACCGGTACAGGATCGCGAGACCGATGCCGGCGACGAGGATGCCGATGTTCTCGATCGACGAGTAGGCGAGCAGCCGCTTCATGTCGGTCTGCGCCGCGGCGAAGATCACGCCGAAGAGCGCGGTCACGAGGCCGAGCGCGAGCGCGATCACTCCCCACCACCAGATCTGCAGATGCAGCAGGTCGAACACGACGCGCAGCAGGCCGTAGATGGCGGTCTTGAGCATGACGCCGCTCATGAGCGCCGAGACCGGGGAGGGAGCGGCCGGATGGGCCTCCGGGAGCCAGACGTGGAGCGGCAGCAGGCCCGCCTTCGCGCCGAAGCCGAACAGCGCGAGGAAGAACCCGACCGAGGCCCACGAGGGTGACAGCGCGGCGGCGCGCATCGCCGCGAACGTGTAGTCGCCGCTGCCACCCTGGAGCACCCCGAAGCAGAGCAGGATCCCGATGGCGCCGACGTGCGCGATCAGCAGGTACAGGAACCCCGCGCGTCGGATCTCCGGAATGCGATGTTCGGTCGTGACCAGGAAATACGAGGACAGCGCCATGGCCTCCCACGCGACCATGAACAGGTAGGCGTCGTCGGCCATCAGCACCAGCGCCATCGCCGCCAGGAACACGTGGTACTGGAAGCAGACGAGGCCGGGCGCCGTCCCGTCGCTCGATCGAAAGTATCCCGCCGAGAACAGGGAAATCGCGGCGCTGGCGGAGCCGAGCAGCGCGAGGAAGAACGCCGAGAGTGCGTCGACACGCAGGTGGAACGGGAGATCGGGAAGGCCCAGGGGCAGGACCGTCACGCTCGCCGGTGCGCCGATCGCGAGGCACGCGACGACCGCGAGGGCCGCGCCCGCGCCGGCACCGAGCGGAAACAGCACCCGGCTCACGATGCGCAACCGACGCCACGCGGCGAGGCCGATCGCGCCGATCACGAGCCACGCGGCGACCGCGGCGAGCAAGAGCGGGAGTGCGTCGTGTTGCATCGTTACCGGACCCGGAGCGGATGTCCGGTGTGGCGGGCAGGCGGTGTTCCGGTCACTTGACCTTCATGCCCGGCGCGGCGCCCGTGTCGGGAGCGAGCAGGAACACGCCCGGTCCGTCGCCGGACGCGGCCAGCACCATGCCCTCGGACAGGCCGAACTTCATCTTGCGCGGCGCGAGGTTCGCGACCATCGGTGTGAGCCTGCCGACCAGCGCCGCGGGATCGTAGGCGGCCTTGATGCCGGCGAAGACGGTGCGATGGCGGCCTTCGCCGACGTCGAGCGTGAGCCGCACGAGCTTGTCGGCGCCTTCGACCTGTTCCGCCGCGACGATGCGCGCGATGCGCAGGTCGACCTTCGCGAAGTCGTCGATCGTGATCGTCGCTTCGCTCGCCGGCGCGGCGGTCGCCGCGGCTTTCGGGGCGGCCTTCGCGGGGGCGGCTGCGGGTGCCGCAACGGCCCGGGCTTCGGGAGGCGCGATCAACGCATCGACCAGTTTCGGGTCGATCCTGTTGAGCAGGTGCGCGTACGGTCCGATGCGTTCCGGCAGAACGAGGGCATCGTCCCAGCCGAAGTCGCGGTCGAGGCCGAACAGTTCGCGCGCGACACGGCTTGCGGTCGCCGGCAGGATCGGCGACAGCATGACGGTCAGGAGCTTGAATCCGGCCAGTGCGCGCGAACAGATGTCCTGCAGCTCGGTCTCGCGTCCCGGCTCCCTAGCGAGCAGCCAGGGCTTCGCGGCATCGAACTCCTCGTTGATCCGGTCCGCGATCGCCATCGCGTCGCGCACGACCTGGCCGAAGCGCCGCGCCGCGTACTGCTCGGCGGCGAGGTGCGCGCTACCAGCGGCGCACTGGCGATGAGCCTCGTCGAATCCCCGGCCGTAGGTGAGCCGGCCGCCGAATCGCTCGTTGATGAACTTCGCCGCGCGGCTCGCGATGTTGACGTACTTGCCGACGAGGTCGCTGTTGACGCGGGCGACGAAGTCGTCGGGGTTGAAGTCGAGGTCCTCGACCCTGTCGTTCAATTTCGCCGCGAGGTAGTAGCGCAGCCAC
>JAANMV010003059.1_pt1 | contig 15113 bp, 12 predicted proteins | sample 7279661 | NCBI WGS metagenome assembly JAANMV01 (sample SAMN14094540, study PRJNA606508) | bioreactor metagenome | isolation source: A lab-scale SPAN reactor treating ammonium-rich wastewater day 121 | place: Ireland: Galway | collected 2017-05-16 | reverse complement strand
AAGCCCGATAGCGATGGAAGAAGGAATGCGGTTTGCGATTCGCGAAGGCGGACGCACGATCGGCGCGGGACGCGTCACGAAGATTCTCAAGTAAGGCGGCTGCGGTATGGCGAAGAAAGGCGACAAGCGTTCGATGGCGGTGCTGGCTTGCACGGACTGCGGTTCGCGCAACTATTACACCGAAAGAAATCGTGTCAACACCCCGGCCAAACTGGAATTGAAGAAGTATTGCCGGTTCTGCAGAAAGCACGTTCTGCACAAGGAATCGAAGTAGTTTCGAGGTATCGAAGGCCCATAGTTCAAGGGTAGAATAGCGGTCTCCAAAACCGTTGATGCGGGTTCGAATCCTGCTGGGCCTGTTTGAAAAGCAAATTTTGGAGCGTTGTACCGATGGCGGCACACGAAATCGAAGCAAAAGCCGGTTTGAAGGAAAAAGTCAAGGACTATTTCCATGAACTCGGCATCGAGTGGAAGAAGATTACCTTTCCGGAGCACAAGCCGGCGCCTTTCAGGCGCGGCTGGGCGAAGGCGGAGCTTTGGCGGGCCACGATTACGGTTTTCGTTTTCACGACCATCTTCGCAATCATACTCAGCGTGCTCGACTGGGCTATGACGCATATTTTCAGAGCGGTTTTCTATTAAGCCGGAGTTGATGAGCATTGCGCTGGTACGTTCTACATGTTTTAAGCGGTTACGAGGACAAAGTCCAGAACGCGATCAGCCATATGCTTGACCACGGCCAGCTGGGCGAAGACGTTTCGGAGGTCATCGTACCTTCAGAAAAGAAACTTGAAAACGTACGCGGCAAGAAAAAGACTACGATACGGAAGATTTTTCCGGGGTATATCCTTGTCCACATGAACCTGACGAACAACAGCCGCTATATGCTGCGACAGGTTCAAGGAGTCATCGACTTCGTTAAGAGCACGAACACTCCCCAGCCGCTGACCGAAGAGGAAGTCAACCAAATCTTCGCGAGAATGGGCAAGGAAGTCGCGGAACTCGAAACGAGTTACAGAGTCGGAGACACCGTGAAGGTTTTGTCCGGACCTTTCGCCGAGGCGATCGGCAAGGTGCGAGAGATAGAACCCGACCGGCACAAAGTAAAAATAATGGTAAGTATTTTCGGAAGGGATACGCAAGTCGAGCTCGATTTCGAACAGGTTGAGCTGTTCGACGTCGATGTCGAGGGCGAAAAGTCCGAATCCGAATCGGAGTGAGGACTGGAGGCGGGTAATGGCCAAGAAAGTGACAGCTTTTGTTAAGGTGCAACTGAAAGGCGGCGAGGCGCGCCCCGCGCCTCCGCTCGGCCCGGCTCTCGGTCAGCACGGCGTCCAGATAATGGAATTCTGCAAGCAATTCAACGGCGCGACGAGCGACCGCGCCGGCGACATTATCCCCGTCGTCATCACGATATACGAAGACAAAAGTTTCACGTTCGTTCTTAAAACTCCGCCCACCGCGGAGCTTATTAAGAAGGAACTGGGAATTCCGAAGGGAAGCGGCTCGCCCAAGGAAATAAAGGCCGGTAAGATTACGAAGGAGCAACTCAGGAAAATCGCGGAGATTAAGCTACCTGACCTCAACACCAACAACCTTGACAAGGCTATGCTCATTGTCGCCGGTTCCGCACGGCAGATGGGCGTCGAGTTGGCGGACTGAGGGAGGCATTAGGAGGTATAAATGCCGAAGAGAAGCAAAGTTTACCGCCGCAAGGCGGAGGGTATCGGCGTCCGCAAAGATCCGCACGAGCTGGTCGAGGCGCTGAAAAAGGTGAAGGAGCAGGCGACCGATCGCGAATCCTGCGATCTTCACATTAGGCTTGGGATTAACCCTCGCAAGCCGGAGCAGAACTTGAGGGGAAACTTGATTTTGCCGAAGGGCACGGGCAAAGTGCCGCGCATTCTCGTCTTCGCCAAGGGCGACAAAATAGAGGAAGCGCTACAGGCAGGCGCGGACTATGCGGGACTCCAGGACCTTATCGAAAAGATTCAAGGCGGCTGGCTGGACTTCGACGTCGCGCTCGCTGTGCCCGACTGCATGAAGGACGTGTCCAAAGTCGCCCGCGTACTCGGCCCGCGCGGCCTTATGCCGACTCCGAAAAGCGGCACTCTGGCGGACGCAATCGGCCCGCTCGTCAAAGAGTTCAAGGCCGGCAAGCTCGAATATCGCAACGACAAGACCGGCATCGTCCACACCACGGTGGGCAGGATGAGTTTCGCGGTCGAAGATTTGGCAGAAAACGTGCGCCACGTCTTGGAAGTGATTATCAAGGCTAAGCCGGCGGCGCACAAAGGCACTTATCTCAAATCCGCGTACGTCGGTTCGACGCAGGTTCCTGCGATAAAGCTCGATCTGTCGCAGTTTGCGCGCTAGGAGGCTGGAAATGTTAAGGAAATTCAAAGAGCCGAGAATCGATAAGTTGCAGGAAGTGCTTTCCGAGAGCAATTTCGCGTTTCTGGTCGATTTCAGCGGAACCACCATCGGCGCGGTCGAGGAGTTCAAAAGCTCGGTCAGGGAAAACAACGGCGATTATTTGGTCGCCAAAAACACGCTTGCAAAAGTCGCGCTGAACAGACTGGACAACGAAGACTGGTGCGAAGAAATCGCGGCGTATTTTTCCAAAAGCACCGCGTTGGTTTTCGGAAGCGAAGACATCGGCGCCTGCGCGAAAGCGATCAAAAAATTCCACAAGGCCAACAAGGACAAATTCAAAATCAAAGCGATTTTGTTCGACCGAAAGGTGTACGGGCCGGAGGAATTCGAAAGTTTCACCAATTTGCTTACGATGGACGAACTCAAGTCCAAGCTGCTCGGCCTGCTTATGGCGCCGCAATCGAGTCTGGCACGCGTTCTCAAGGCGCGCCAGCGTGATTTCGCCGCAGTATTGAAGGCCTACGCGGAGAAATCGTAGGGAGGATGCGGATTTTTCCGCGAGGTTATTTTTCCAAAGGAATTTGTTGGAGGTTTTAAATGTCCAAGGAAAGCGTTATCGAGTCGTTGGAGAGCATGACAATCGTCGAGCTCAACGAGCTGGTCAAAGAGCTGGAAGAGCGCTGGGGCGTCAGCGCGGCAAGCTTCGCTCCGGTCGCTGTTGCGGCGGCGGGCGGCGGCGGGGAAGCCGCGGCCGAGGTTGAGAAAACTTCGTTCGACGTTATTCTCAAGGAGGTCGGGGACGCCAAACTTAATGTCATCAAGGTCGTGAAAGACATCCTCGGCATAGGCATCAAGGAGGCCAAGACCGTTGTTGACGAGGCTCCCAAGGCTCTTAAAACCGGCGTTACGAAAGACGAAGCTGACGAAATCAAAGACAAGCTGGTCGAAGCCGGCGCGGTGGTGGAAATCAAATAGTTCCTGCTTCGGGGTACTCAATTTTGAAGGATTTGGCGGCAACCATTGCCGCCGATCCGCGCGCGTACACTCCATTTTCGGAGGTTAAAAAATGGCGCTTCTAACCGAGCGTAGAATTAGACTCGCGGATGCGGATGCTCTTCCGCTTCGCAATCTGCTGGATATCCAAATACGGGCGTTCGAGGAGTTCGTCTTCGAAGGCATTCCGGAAGTATTCGCCGAGGTGTTCCCAATCGTCAGTAACGACGAGGAATACGAACTCAGCTTCGACGATTACGCGGTAATCACGCCCGAAATCGACTTGCATCACTGCTTCGAACAGGACAAAACCTACAACGCGACTCTTAAGGGCATTTTCAGCTTTTTAAACAAAAAGACCGGCGAAATCAAAGAGCAGGACGTTTATATCGCCGAGCTTCCTTTTATGACGCCGGCCGGCACTTTCGTAATCAACGGCGTCGAGCGCGTAATCGTTTCTCAACTTGTACGCAGTCCCGGCGTGTACTTCACGCCAGGCGACAAGCGCACGTCGAGCGAAGACGCGTTCATGGCTAAAGTGATTCCCTATCGCGGCGCCTGGCTGAAATACGAATACGACAAAAAGAACAAGGTATATCAGGTTCGAATCGACAGCCCGCGCAGGGTTTTGAAGGTTCCGATTACCACCTTTTTCAAGGCGCTCGGATTCGAAATCGACATCGTCAACAAAGTCATCTATATGCCGGGCAACAAATTTCCGAAATCGCAATGGCCGAATCCGGAAATGGAAATCAAGGACACTTTGCACGGCACGCTTGAAAAGGACGATTCGCGAAACACTCTCGACGCTCAAAAGGACATTTGGAAGAAACTGCACCCGACGGAGCCTTTCAGCGAGGAAGTTCTCGCGGCGATGCTGCCGTCGAGGTTCTTCGACGAGAAACGCTACGACCTTGCGAAAGTGGGCCGCTACGTTTTGAACAAGAAACTCGGACTCAAGCTTCCCGCGGACATACGGGTGCTGACGCATGCGGACTTGCTCGAAACTTTCAGAAAGCTCCACGACCTTCAGGAAAACAACGAAGGCGTCATCGACGACGTCGAGCATTTGAATTTGGAAAACCGCCGAGTGGAACATATCGGCGAGCTTTTGCAGGCACAGTTCAGGCGCGGCCTTCTTCGCGTCGAGCGCATCGTCAAAGAAAAAATGATGATGCCGGACGTGGCGAAGGAGACCCCGAAAACCCTTCTCAATACGAGACCGCTTATCGGCGTACTTAAGGAGTTTTTCGGAAGCTCCCAAATGTCCCAATTCATGGACAACACGAATCCGCTTACGAGCCTCACTCACAAGCGCCGATTGAGCGCGCTCGGCCCGAAAGGACTGACGCGGGAAAGCGCCAGGTTCGATTTCCGCGACGTTCACCACAGCCATTACGGCAGGATTTGTCCTATCGAATCCCCGGAAGGCCCGAACATCGGCCTCATCAGCTCGCTAGCGACTTACGCTCAAGTTGACCAGTACGGATTCGTAATCACGCCGTTCCTCAAAGTAACCGGCGGGAAAGTCAATGCGAGCGACATCGTCTATCTTTCCGCGGACGTTGAAGCCGAGCACCGGATCGCTCCTAGCACGACGCTTTTGGACAAAGATGGAAACATTGCCGAAGAAAGGTTGTTCGTGCGGCACAAGGGGAATTTCGAAGTCGTCCCGAGCGGAGAAGTTGACCTTATCGAAGTATCGCCGATGCAGTTCATCTCGGTTACAACTTCGCTCATCCCGTTCCTGGAGCACGACGACGCAAACCGCGCCTTGATGGGCTCTAACATGCAGCGCCAAGCGGTGCCTCTCATGTTTCCGGATTGCCCCGCGGTAGGCACCGGAAGCGAAGCGGCTATCGCGCAGGATGCGGGCTCAAGCATTCGCAGCCCGTTCTGCGGGCGCGTGGTCAAGGTGGATTCGCGCGGCGTCGAGCTTGAAAAAGGCGTCGTCTTCGACCTTGAATCCGGCGAAATCCTCGACCTTCCGAATCTCGAAACGCAAGGCAAGGCCGAGGTGCTGAACAAAAACAAATTCTCCTATATATTCAGCGCGCCCAAGGCGAAGCATGTCACATTCCACGACCTGCCGTTCGAAGACCGCGGATTTTCCTCCGTCAACCGTCCGAAGGAAAACTTGCAAGTGAATGTCAAACTGCGCAAGTTCCAGCGCAGCAATCAGGGCACGCTCATAGACGAGCGCATACGCGTCAACAAAGGCGACATCGTTATTAAGGGCGACCTATTGGCGGACAGCTCTTCCACGAAGCACGGCGAACTTGCGCTCGGCAAAAACGTGCTCGTTTCGTTCCTGCCTTGGCGCGGATACAACTTCGAGGACGCAATCGTCGTTAGCGAGAGGGTCGTCAAAGAAGACTATTTCACCAGCATCCACATCGAAAAGCACGAATGCGAGGCGAGGCAGACGAAGCTCGGACCCGAAAAGCTGACAAAGGAAGTTTTGGGGCTGGCAGAGGAATACATCGAGAAGAATCTTGACGAGCGCGGCGTCATTCGCGTCGGCGCCGAAGTGAAAAGCGGCGACGTACTCGTCGGCAAAATCACTCCGAAAGGCGAAAGCGACCTTTCGGGAGAAGAAAAGCTGATCCGCGCTGTTTTCGGCGACAAGGGCAAAGGTTTCAAGAACAGCCCGCTGAAACTGCCGCATGGCCAAGAAGGCGTCGTCATTCGCACGCAATATTACAGCCGCAAAGACGGGACTGAACTTGCTCACAACATCGTGGAGCTTGCACGCGTCTATGTGGCGAAAAAGAAAGTGCTGAAAGTCGGCGACAAGGTTGCGGGCCGGCACGGGAACAAGGGCGTCGTTTCGATTATCGTTCCCGAAGAGGATATGCCGTTCCTGCCGGACGGAAGAACGGTTGACTTCGTGCTTAATCCTCTCGGCGTACCCAACCGAATGAACATCGGTCAGGTGCTCGAAATGCACCTCGGCCTGGCCTGCAGTTTTATCGACCATGCGGATGCCGAGCGGTTTTCGGGCGTCATGCAGAGCGGCAACGGAAACGGCGCCAAGCTCGACCAAAGCAAAAACCGTTTCGATCTCGAAATCGAGGAAATCCACGGCGATACCGTGACGAATCCGATTAGGGTCAGTTCCCCGGTGTTCAGAGGGGTAAAGGAAGAGCAGATTCAAAGGCTGTTCGGCCATCTGAATCTGCCGCTCGACGGCAAAACGATTCTGTTCGACGGCATCACGGGCGAGCCGTTCAAAGAACGCGTCGTTGTAGGCATGATGTACGTGATGAAACTGAATCACTTGGTGGACGACAAAATGCATGCGAGAAGCACCGGTTCGTATGCGCTTATCACCCAGCAGCCTCTCGGCGGCAAGGCGCAGTTCGGCGGACAGCGTCTCGGCGAAATGGAGGTTTGGGCGCTCGAGGGTTACGGTGCGGCATACCTGCTCAAGGAAATGCTCACTTCGAAGAGCGACGACGTTTCCGGCCGCAACGCCACTTACAAGGCGATTGTGGACGGAAAAATGATTCCCGAGCCCGGTATCCCCGAAAGCTTCAACGTTATCGTGAACGAACTCAAGAGCCTTGCGCTCGACGTTCAAGTCGATACCGACGAAAGCGAACTGAAGGCGATTTTCGAAGAGCGATCGCGCTCCCGCAGGCGGCCGCGCTCGTTCGATGATTTGGAAGAAGGCGGTGACTTCGATGGCTAAATCACTCATAAAGAAGATTAGGATTGGCCTTGCCTCTCCGGAAAGCATAGAAACATGGTCTTCGGGCGAAGTTAAAAAGCCGGAGACTTTCAATTACCGCACTTACAAACCGGAAAAAGAGGGGCTTTTCTGCGAAGTCATATTCGGCCCGACCAAAGACTACGAATGTGCCTGCGGAAAATACAAGAAAGTTCGCTACAAGAACACGCGCTGCGACAGGTGCGGAGTTCTCATTACGAAATCCAGCGTGCGCCGCGAAAAGAGCGGACATATCAAACTGGCATGTCCGGTCGCGCACATATGGTTTACCAAAAGCATCCCCAATCGTTTTTCGGCTCTTCTCGGCATCAGCGCCAAGGAAATCGAAAAGATTATTTACTACGTCAATTTCGTGGTGTACCACGTCGACGCGGACTGGCTTAAGGAAAATCTGCCGGATATCGAATACAGCGTCGTAGAGCAGATTAACCAACTGAAAAAACAGAAAATCGAGCTTCGCGACATTCGCGAACTCGGAATGTTCGAGCTTTTGCTCGAAAGCGACGAACTTACGCAGGACGAACGCGCGGCGGTTCAGAAGCTGTCGAAAACTTTCATCAAGCCCGGCGGCGAAGCGGCGGACGCCGAGGATATTTCGTCCTCGATTTCGCTTTTGAAAGACCTGGTGGTGCGCGCAAACGTGCTCGACGAGTTTATGCTCGCCCATAACGTCGTGGACCCAGTAACGAAAGAAGTGGTTGCGGAAGCGCGGTCCAGATTCACGTTCGCCAATGTATCGAAGTTGGTGGATTTGGGCGTGTTTCGAGTGCCCGTCGAAAACGTTCGAACCCGCGAAGAAAACAAGAATTTGATTTCGGAAATCGAGCGTCAAATTCAAAGTCTTTCGAACGGAATGGAAGTTCTGCGCGGCGTCAAGTATATGGACCGGCTATCGGATCAGTACTTCGACGATTTCGAATATCTGAAATACGTCGTTCTTCGCGAACTCGGTCTCGACCTAGGTGACTACGTTCAAATGGGCATGGGCGCCGGCGCGCTGAAAGAAGTCTTGCGCAAACTGGACTTAAAGCAGCTTGAAAGAGACCTTTACGAAGAACTTGAAAAAATCAAGTTTCGCAAAACCTCTCAGAAGCGTAAGAAGTTAATTAAAAGACTGAAAACGGTACGCGCCTTTATCAAAAGCGGCAACCGTCCCGAGTGGATGGTTATGACCGTGCTTCCCGTTTTGCCGCCTGAGCTTCGCCCGATGGTCGAACTCGAAGGCGGCAGGTTCGCGTCGAGCGACCTGAACGACCTTTACAGGCGCGTTATAAACCGCAACAACCGGCTCAAGAAACTGATGGACATCAAGGCGCCGGAAAGCATTTTGCGCAACGAAAAGCGGATGCTGCAGGAAGCGGTTGACAGCCTTATCGACAACGGCCGCAAGGGCAGGGCCGCGGTCAATACCAACAACCGTCCTTTGAAATCGCTTTCCGACATGCTTAAGGGAAAGCAGGGGCGCTTCCGCCAGAACTTGCTCGGAAAGCGCGTGGACTATTCCGGCCGAAGCGTAATCGTGGTCGGCCCGAGGCTCAAAATCCACCAGTGCGGCATACCCAAGTACATGGCGCTCGAGCTGTTCAAGCCGTTCGTGCTGAACCGTCTAATCAATCCGGACGATCCGCATCAAAACATTTCCGCGGCGCGGCGAATGCTCGAAAAGGCGGAAGACCCGCTCGTATGGGACAAATTAGAGGAAATAATCCAAAACCATCCGGTGCTTTTGAACCGTGCGCCTACGCTGCACAGGCTTAGTATTCAGGCGTTCGAGCCGGTGCTTATCGAAGGCAAGGCGATTCAGCTTCACCCGCTTTCGTGCGAAGCTTATAACGCTGATTTCGACGGCGACCAGATGGCGGTACACGTGCCGCTTTCCACGACGGCGCAGGCCGAAGCGCGCATCCTCATGCTCAGCGCGAACAACATTCTTTTGCCCGCCGACGGCAAACCGGTCATCAGCCCGACGAAAGACCTCGTTCTCGGAATGTACTACCTTACACAGACTCAGGGACCGGTGGAAGAAGCTCGATACATTCCGATATACAGCGGACCGGAAGAAGCGCTCGTCGCTTACGAAACCGGCCATTTGAAGCTGCGCGACTTCGTGCGGATTCCGATGCGGCGCGTCGTACTGGAATACGTAATCGATCCCGCCCTCAACCCGCAGGAAACAAGGCGTGAAACAAGAAGGATTCAATATTACGACGAGCGCAAAGAAATGCCGCCGCTCGTCGGCGAATTCGTGGAAGTCGCCCATTCGAACAGCTGCTGGATAGTTACGACGGTCGGAAGAATTATGTTCAACCAGGAAATCCGGCGCATCGAGGAAGTTCACGGATTCGGCGAAAACGAAGGACTTCCCTTTATCAATATCATTATGGACAAAAATACGCTGTCCGATTTGATAAAGGACTCGTACAGAATTTGCGGCTCAGAGTTCACAGTCGTTCTCGCGGATACGGTCAAGGAAATGGGCTTCGAGATGGCGACTCGCGCCGGAATCACAATCGGCGTCACCGACATCTGTATCCCGTCCGAGAAAGAAGCGATAATCAAGAAAGCCAACAAATCCGCGGACGACATTTGGAGCAAATACAACAAGCGGCTGATTACCCAGCAGGAAAAGGACGAAGTTGTCATCGGCATTTGGGACCAAGCGACGAAAGACTTGACCAAAGCGATGAAGACGAACTTTGACAAGTTTAACAGCATCTACATGATGGCGGAATCCGGCGCTCGCGGCAAAATCGACCAGGTAAGGCAACTCGCCGCAATGCGCGGGCTAATCGTAGGTCCGACCGGCAACATCTTGCCGCTGCCAATTCAGAGCAACTTCCGCGAAGGCCTGAGCGTATTCGAGTATTTCATTTCCACGCACGGCGGCCGGAAAGGACTCGTGGACACGGCGCTCAAGACGGCGGACAGCGGATACCTGACACGGCGTCTCGTTGACGTCGCGCTGGACGTGACGATTCGCGAGCACGACTGCGGCTCCGAGGACGGCATCTATCTCGAACTCGAAGATATGCGCCCGGCGGAGCTGGCGAAGAAGATAATGGGACGCGTGCTCGCGGAAGATTATCTCGACGAGGAAACGGGCGAAGTTCTTTTCGAGAAAAACTCTGAAATCGACTACAAGGTTTCACAGATAATTTCCCAAACTTTGCCGCCCAAACTAAAGGTTCGCAGCGTCCTTACTTGCGATACGCCGGAAGGCACTTGCGCCAAGTGCTACGGCTGGGATTTGTCGTCGAACAGGCTTGCGGAACTCGGCGACCCTGTTGGCGTCATAGCCGCGCAGTCCATCGGAGAACCCGGCACGCAGCTTACGATGCGCACGTTCCACATCGGCGGCGTAACCGAAGAAAACTACGACGTCGTACACGTCAGATATCCGGACGGGAAGGAAGAGGACATCAACGTCCGCACGTCGAAAGACAACAGTCTTACCGTTAAAATCGGCTCGCTTCTAACGGACGAAACCCACTACCTGGATTCCAAATTCGAGGTGGCGGTGGATGAAGACGGCGCCGTCAAAGAGGTTGACCGCGAGAACTATGAAGTTACCATCAAGACCGGCCCTCGCAAGGAAAAGACATATCCGATTCCTCGCGGCAGCGAAATCATGGTCAAAGAAGGCGACCGCGTAAGCTCTCACGACAACTATTTCGACAAACTAAAGAAACATCGCGTTAGCCGCGCCTGCGAAGTCATCAGCATAAGGGAAATGCATGGAATGGCGAAAAAAGCCGGCGCGAAGAAAATGGGCGACATCACCCAGGGTTTACCGTTCGTCGAAACTTTGTTCGAGGTTCGCAACGTCAAGAATCCGGAGATTCTTTGCGAGTCTGCAGGCGTCGTAACCGAAATCGAAAAGGTCGTGCCTTACAAGGTCGCGCTGCGCGGCGCGGACGGAATTCAGGAAAAGAACTACGACGTTTACATATCGGAGAAAAATCCGCTCGTCGTCAAATACAGAAGCCAGCTATCAAAGGGCGATCCGTTCGACCAAAACGGCGCATACACGGCGGATTTCGCCGGCTCGATCGTCCAACTTTTCCCCGAAGAGCGCAAGGCGTTCCACAGGGTGACCGTTCTTCAAGACGACGGCGAAACTACGGTGTACGAAACGCCGCACGAAAACCGCTTGCTACAGGTTGACAAGGGCCAAAGGCTCGAAGTTGCGGATCCAATCTGCGACGGCGAATTCGACATGCGCAAGTATCACCAGCTTAAGGGCGATCTCGCGACGCAGGTCTATCTCGTGCGCGCAATCCAGGACATTTACGAAAGTCAAAACGTCAGCCCGAACAGCAAGCACATCGAAGTGATCGCGAGCCAGATGATCAAATACGTACAAATACAAGACCCGAACGACGTGGACGATTTGTACGAAGGCGACCTGATGGAGAAAAAACGCTTCAGAGCGCTTTGCAAAGAAGTCGAAACCGCAGGCGGAAAGGCGCCTGAAGGCAAGTCGCTTCTGCAGGGCATATCGAAGGCGAGCCTTTCGACCGACAGCTTCCTTGCCGCGGCAAGTTTCCAGGAAACAACTCGCGTGCTAACCGAGGCGTCGATCGAAGGAAAAATCGACCCGTTAAGGGGCCTCAAAGAAAACGTCATTATCGGCGGCCTGATTCCCGCCGGTACGGGCGTCGCGGCCGAAAACGCGGCGCCGGGCGCGTCCGAGTTCGAGGATTCGTTCGGCGAAGGCGAGGAATTCGATGCGGATACCGAACTCGAAAGCATATTCGAAGAAGGCGAATCGGGCGAAACGGATTCTTTGGAAAAATAATTCGCGAAAGTATTGCACAGGCGTTCCAAACCTGTTATAATGCTCCTTCGCTTTTTTAGGGAGATTGGCTGATGCCGACTATCAATCAATTGGTGCGGAAGGGCCGCAAGGTCGTTTCCAAGAAAAGCAAGACGCCGGCGTTGAAGGCGTGCCCGCAAAGACGGGGCACGTGCACGCGCGTCTGGACGATAACGCCTAAGAAGCCGAACTCTGCGCTTCGCAAGGTGGCGCGCGTCAAGCTTACCAGCGGATTCGAAGTTACGGCATATATTCCCGGTATCGGCCACAATCTCGCCGAGCACTCCGTGGTTCTTATCCGCGGAGGAAGAGTTAAGGATTTACCCGGTGTGCGTTATCACATTATCCGGGGAACGATGGACTGTGCAGGAACGGACAAGCGCAAGCAGGGGCGCAGCAAGTACGGTACAAAGCGCCCTAGCTAGCTGGAGGATTTCAGGTGCCAAGAAGAAAGTACAAGAAACGCGGTGACATTACTCCCGACCCGGTTTACAACTCACGTCTGGTTGCAAGGTTCATCAACAGCATAATGCTCAGCGGCAAGAAGAGTGTTGCTGAACGTATTTTTTACGATGCGCTCGAGATTATCGAAAAGCGCACGAAGGAAGAACCGATCGCCGTCTTCGAGAAGGCAATACAAAACGTAATGCCTACACTCGAAGTCAAAAGCCGCAGAATCGGCGGCGCCACGTACCAGGTGCCGATCGAAGTGCGGCCGGAGCGCAAGTATGCTCTGGCGATGCGGTGGATTATCGGATTTGCGCGCTCCCGCAAGGGCAAGCCGTTCGCGGACAGACTTGCAGTGGAGCTTTTGGACGCCGCCCAGGGACAGGGTTCGGCGGTGAAGCGCAGAGAAGACACCCATCGCATGGCCGAGAGCAACAGGGCGTTCAGCCAGTTCCGCTGGTAAGACGATTAGGCTTCCAATAACTCATTTTGGGTGGTTGATTACCATCAACTGGTTGGTTTCGGATTATGGCGTCGTTTTTGGGCAGAATTCGCAATATTGGCATTGCAGCCCATATCGACGCGGGTAAAACCACCCTCACCGAGAGAATCCTCTTTTATACCGCTCGCACCCATCGAATGGGGGAAGTCCACGACGGCAGCGCCACGATGGACTGGATGGTGCAGGAACGCGAGCGCGGCATAACGATTACGAGCGCCGCAACCTATTGCGAGTGGAAAGACCACAACATCAACATCATCGACACCCCAGGCCACGTGGATTTCACGGTCGAGGTCGAGCGCAGTATGCGCGTTCTCGACGGTCTTGTCATCGTTTTTTGCGCGGTTGGCGGCGTCCAGCCGCAAAGCGAAACTGTCTGGCGGCAGGCGAACAGATACAGCGTGCCGAGACTAGCCTTCGTCAACAAAATGGACCGCGTGGGGAGCGATTTTTTCGCCGTATTCGACCAAATCAAAGACCGCCTAAACGCTCCCGCCATTCCAGTCCAATTGCCGATTGGCCGCGAGGACGATTTCAGGGGAATCATCGACCTCGTCACGAATAAAGCCTACTATTACGACAAAGGCGAAGACGATTACGGGCGTGTTTATCGCGAAGGCCCGGTTCCCGAAGACATGATCGACACGGTCATCAAATTTCGCGAAATGCTTTTCGAAAAAATCGGGGAATTCGACGACGAAATACTCGAATCTTATTTGGGCGAGGAAGACGTCGAACCCGAAGCGATTAAAAAAGTCATAAGGCAGGCGACAACCGGAAACCAGCTTGTCCCCGTTTTCGTGGGCAGCGCGTTCAGAAATAAAGGCGTTCAGCTTTTGCTGGACGGCGTTGTCGATTATCTGCCGAGCCCGGTGGACGTTCCGGCGGTGAAGGGCATAGACCCCAAGACCGGCGAACAGGACACCCGTGCGAGCGACCCGATGCTTCCGTTTGCCGGACTCGCGTTCAAAATAGCAACCGACCCGCATGTAGGCAAACTTACTTTCATTCGCGTTTATTCCGGCGAATTGCAGAAAGGCACGGCGGTGCTGAACGTCGGCAAAGACAAAAAAGAACGCGTAATGCGCCTGCTTAGAATGCACGCGAATCAACGCGAAGACGTCGATTCCGTGCGCGCCGGCGATATCGCGGCGGCAATCGGACTCAAGCTCACCACAACCGGCGATACGCTGACCGACCAGAAGCATCCGGTTTTGCTCGAAAGCATTCAATTTCCGGAGCCGGTCATATCCGTGGCGCTCGAACCGAAGAGCAAGGCCGACCAGGAAAAAATGGCGCTCTCGCTCGAAAAGCTGTCCGAAGAAGACCCGACTTTCAAGTATCAGACGGACGAAGAATCGGGTCAGATGATTATTTCCGGAATGGGCGAGCTTCATCTCGAAATCATCGTGGACAGGCTGCTGCGGGAGTTCAAAGTGGAAGCGAAAGTCGGCAGGCCGCAAGTTGCGTACCGCGAAGCGATTCGCACCGAAGCGTCGGCCGAGGGCAGGTTTGTCAAGCAGACCGGCGGCCGCGGCCAGTTCGGAGTCGTCAGGCTGCGCGTAGCGCCTATCCAAGATTCCGCCGATTCGTTCAAATTCGTAAACGAAATCGTGGGCGGCACGATACCGAAGGAATACATTCCCGCAGTGGAAAAGGGCTGCCGCGAAGCGCTTCAAACGGGCATAATAGCGGGTTATCCGCTTGTCGGCGTCGAAGCCACTTTGTACGACGGCGAATTCCACAGCGTCGATTCAAGCGAAATGGCGTTCAAAATAGCCGGTTCGATGGCTATACAAGACGCCTGCCGCAAGGCGAGCCCCGCATTGATGGAGCCGGTGATGGCGGTGGAAATCGTTACGCCGGAGCACACGATGGGCGACGTTATCGGCGATTTGAATTCACGGCGCGGCAAGATTATCGACATAGACCATTCGCAGGACGGCACGGTGCGCATCAAGGGCGAAGTGCCGCTTTCCGAAATGTTCGGCTACACGACCGATTTGCGCAGCAGGACGCAGGGCCGCGGCAGCCACTCGATGGAATTTCACCACTACGAATGTCTCCCTGCGGAGATGGAGAAAGCCATCCTGCAGAAGAGCGGAATGCGAGTTTAGGTGTGAATTCAGTAATGAAGGAGCATTAAGATGGGAAAGGCAAAGTTTGAAAGGACGAAACCGCATGTAAACGTGGGCACGATCGGGCACGTGGATCATGGAAAGACGACCTTGACGGCGGCGATGACG
>JAANMV010003057.1_pt1 | contig 15119 bp, 15 predicted proteins | sample 7279661 | NCBI WGS metagenome assembly JAANMV01 (sample SAMN14094540, study PRJNA606508) | bioreactor metagenome | isolation source: A lab-scale SPAN reactor treating ammonium-rich wastewater day 121 | place: Ireland: Galway | collected 2017-05-16 | reverse complement strand
AACTCCTGCCATCATTCAATCACCACGCCAACATTCGCAGGCTCAAATCGCTGCCAGACTCCATGCTGACGCACCGGTGGAAGGTTTATCTGCAAACACGATCTAGGAAAAATCGAGCAAGTCATTGATCATTTCGAGCAGGGCCGCGCCGGATTTTCGGATGGCGACCAGATAATTCTTCTGTTCGCGAGTCAACGGGGTTTCCAGGGCCAGGTCGGCCCGGCCAATGACGCCGTTCAACGGGGTGCGGATCTCGTGACTGATGTTGACCAGGAATTCACTTTGGGCCCGACTGGCCGCCTCGGCGACGTTCCTGGCCTGACGCAACGATTCATAGAGCCGCACTTTGGCAATTGCCGTGGCGGCCCGTTGCGCCAGGGCCCGCAGAAAGTCCAGGTCTTCTGGCGAATAATTGCGCGGCGATTGGTCCAGGGCATACAGCACGCCCAGCACTTCCTTCTCGGCCAGCAACGGCACCCCCGCATAGGCACACAAGCCATATTCCGCAAGTATGGCATTGGCCTCGAATGGATCCTGACGCGTGTCGGGCACGACCACAGCCTCTGCGTGATCCACGACCCAACGGCAGGCCCCGACCTGACGGCGCACGCGTCGGGCGCGCATTTCCTTTTCCTGATTGGACACGGTCGAAGCACTCGTGGTGAACGTCTGAGTAACCTCGTCCCAAAGGATGACGCTGGCCCCACCTGTGGTGGGCCCCCAACTCGGTGGCCGCCTGGCGGGTGCAACTCGTTGAAAGGGCAGCGACCAGCAGACTACTCGGGAGCAACTGGCTGCTCGGCATTCTCGGTGCCGGGGGATTCGCGGTAACGCACGAGCAGGTTGGGATCAAGCGGCGGCGCCAGATACTGCCGCCCAGACCGGACCGCTTCGATGGCCGGGAGCAAATACTCGCGGCAGGAGTCCTTGCCCACATACCCTTGCGCCCCGTTGCGCAAGGCGGCCAATACATACGGATCCTCCGTTGTCACGGAGACAATCACCACTCGCGCTGCCGAGTGCTCCGCCTGGAGACGGAGCGTTAATTCCAGTCCGTGGAAACGGGGCATGGACAGGTCCGTAATGAGCAAATCCGGCTGCAACTCCAGGGTCATTCGCAATGCCTCCTCGCCGTCGGTGGCTTCCCCCACCACGACGACATCTCCCCGGCTGGCCAGCAACTGCTTCAGCTTCTGGCGCATCACGAAATGATCTTCAGCCAAAACTATCCGCGTCATGATCGTTGAGTCCATCGGGCGCGCTCAAAACCGGGTGAACGCTGGTGCGGAACTGACTCGTCCCAGCGACAGTCGGGCTGATTACTCAAACCCGCCGCTTCCCAGCCAGTGGAATGACCGGTTTCCCCCCACCGCCCACCGCAAGGGGTGCGTTCACCTGCAACCTAAGCACTCCGAACTCCGGCAACTACTTTTTGCCTCCCAAAAGATTGCCGACCGCCGAGGCACCGTCCGTCGCGGCCTGACCAGCGAGCGCTTTTTGAATCTGGGTCTTGAGCGACTCGACCAATTTCTTCTGGTCGTCGGTCATTTTTAGATCGGACAACTGGCCCAGCACCGTCAGGGCATCCTGGTACTTTTTCTCAGTCACCAGACCGCGGGCTTTGTCAATCAGGGTTTGCGCCGTCCCGCTCGCCGCTGCCGCCGCCGTCTCGGCCTGTTTGGCTACTTCGCCCGCGGCTTTTTCAGCCGACGCCTTCGCGGCTTCCGCTGTGTCCTTCAACTGACCGGCAAGGCTTTCTGCCGTTTTCTCGGTTTCTACCGGGTTGGCGGTCGGGGAGGTCTCCTGTTTGCTGCAACCAGCGCCCAAGGCCAGAGCCGCGGTCACCGCAAGAACTGCTGCTGTGTATGATTTCATAAGAGTGACTGGCAAAAAGGCTGGCAGGCGGGTGGCCTGCCAGCCTTGGTTGTGGCGGTTCGTCTTAGTAAACCGTGGTGCTTTCTTCCTTGATGACTGGCGATTGCAACTCGTCGCAGGTCAAGGTGATGGTGTTACGGGAGTCACCGGGCTTCACGCCACGAACGATGACCGTATAAGTAACGTTTGCCTTCGGCGCGATCCGCGGGACCGTCGGGAAGGTGACGCGCTTGCCGGCAACCGTGCCCTGCGGCGAACTGACCGGGGCTGCCTCTTCGTCACAATCAAACACAACTTTGACGTTGGTGATGTCCGCGAAACCCTGGTTGGTAACCCGGATGGTGTAGGTGGTGGTTTCACCAACCTGGATCGGATCCGGATCGTCCGCGCCTTCGAGCAACACGCCCGCGATACCACGCCAGACGGTGCAGGCTTCGGCATTGTCGCTCAAGCCGCCAGCAGCGACTCTCACGGTGTTGCAGTGGTTGCCCGCTGTCTTGGCGCCCAGCTTGATGCTGAGGGTCCGCTTCTCACCCGCCTTGAGTTCAGGCAACGTCCACGTCGCGGTGTTGCCGCTGACGTTCGCGCCCGGAGCGGCCACGATGCTGGTCGCCGACGGGGCGGTGTCAGTCACCACCACGTTGTTGAGCACGGTGTCCCCGGTGTTCGAAACCACGATTTCGTAGTCCGCATGGCGGCCCAGGATCTGCGCCTTGGTGCCGGTCTTCTCGATCTTCAGCCCGGGCTGGAGCACCGTGGTGCAGGCTTCGGCGCTGACTTTGCCGGCGTTGGCGGAATTTGCCGTGGCCACGTTGCAGAACTTGCCGCGTTGGTTGGCCTTGAAGGTGACACTGGCCGGTTTGGACTGGCCGGGACCAATGTCGCCGAGGTTCAGAGTCACCGGTTGTCCGGTGAAGCCATTGGGCACGGGATCCGTCAACACAACGTTGCGGGCCACGGCGGTGCCGGTGTTCCGGACGACGATGTTGTAGGTCACGTCACTGCCCAAGATGGCGGTGGCCGGCCCGGTTTTCTCGATGGCCAATGCGGGTTTACCCACAAAGGTGGCCGCGCAAACGCGCGGATCGGCTGAAACCACCGCGCAATTGACCAGCGTGCCTTCCTTATCGGCCCGGAAATATACTTTGATGGTACGGGCTTCTCCTCCGTCCAGATCGCCAATCTTCCAGACCAGCTGATTGCCCTCCACCGTGGCGGCGGGCTCGCTACGCACATAGCTGGCGCCAGCGGGCACGGTGTCGCGCACGACCACGTTCCCGGCGCAGGCAGCGGCGGTCAGTTTCAACTCCGCCATGAATTCACCGCCCAAGGCCGCTTCAGCCGGCATACTCTTGGTCATGCGAATCAAACCCCACGTCGGATCGCTGCATCCCACTTTGGGCGCTGGCGCTGGCGCTGGTGCCGGAGCGGGGGCTGGGGCGGGTGCGGGCTGGGGGGCCACCACCGGTTTGGGGGCCGGCGCGGGCCGTTCGCCTTGCCGCATGAAAGGCGAGCGCCCGGTGTAAGTGCCCAGGGGAATCTCGTATTCGCTGCGATATCTTTCATTCCACTGTTCTTGCGGATTATCCTGGGCTTGAGTCGTTGGGAGGTACGCAAACGCGGCGGCTGCCAACGCCACAGCTCCCGCGCGCATCAAGGTTTTGAGGTTTGGTTTCATAATGTCTTTGGGTTTTTGCTGGTGCTAACGACCGGACGCCACAAGGTCCCGTCGGCAACGATCTCCCAATTCGAGACAAACCGCTCTCGCAAGATGCCCTTGCTGCGCCTTGCCACTCCCTTCGGGCATGATCTGGTTGGTTCCAGTTCTACCCAAAGCCGGTGACGGGGCCACAGCAACACCGGAAGATTCGTTTAACTGTCGGTCATCGTAGTCCAGCGCAGCGAGCGGGGTAATCCGTACTGGCTGGTATTTTCCCCCTCCCGGTTCACGTAAGGTTTCGCGACAATTCTTACGGTGGAATTATGGCCTTGCGAATCGCGAAGCGCACCAATTCGGTCTGCGACTTGATGGAGAGCTTGCGCATAAGATTGGCCCGGTGGGTTTCGGCGGTGCGCGGACTGATGAACAGTTGGCTGGCGATTTCCTGACTGGTATGCCCCTCGGCGGCCAGTTGGAGCACCAGACGTTCGCGGTTGGTCAGGGTATCATAGGCATCGGTGACGACCTCTCCCGGTTTGCGGACGTATCCGACGATGGCCAGGTCTGCCAGCGCGGGGCTTAAGTAGCGGTGGCCAGCCATGACCTGGCGCACGGCTCTGACCAGGTCGGCAACGGTGGAATCCTTGAGCACGTAGCCGGCGGCGCCATTGCGCAAAGCCTCCATCACATAAGGTTCGTCGGCATGCATGGACAGGATCACCACACGCGTGGCGGAGTGGCTCTGCCGGACTTGTCGCGTCACTTCCAGGCCATGTAGCCGCGGAATCATCAAATCGAGCAGCAGCACGTCGGGACGCTGTGTTTCCACCAGACGCATCGCTTCCAAACCGTCGCCGGCTTCCCCCACGAGACGAAAGTCCTTTTCCGCAGCCAGCAAGGCTTTGAAGCCCTGCCGCACAATGTGATGGTCTTCGGCCAGCACGAGAGCAATGGGATTCATGGCGAAGGGTTGGCAGGTGAGGGATTGGCCGTCGGGTCCAACGGCAGTTTGACCGTGATGACTGTACCCTGACCCGGCGAGGATTCCAGATTGAACTCGCCGCCCAGGAGATTGGCGCGTTCGCACATTCCGTCCAAACCGCTGGAGACGCCGCGAGTTCTCCGGGCCGCGTCGAACCCGACACCCTTATCCTTGATCCGCAACGTCAGGTCCGCCGGCTTGAGGTCGAGTTGCACTTGCACGTCTTTGGTGCCCGCGTGGCGGGCCACGTTGGTGAGCGCCTCCTGCACAATGCGGAACACAGCGGTTTCGAGTTGGCCGGGCAATCGCGTGGTGGACAGGGTGTGGCGGAAATCCACCCGCACGCCGGTTTGCTGGGTGTAACGCTGGAAGTGCCAGTCCAGCGCGGTCAACAAGCCGAGGTCGTCGAGCATCTGCGGGCGCAAATCCAGCGAGAGTCGGCGGACCTGGCCCATCAAATCTTCCACCCAACCGCGCGCCTCGCCCAAGGACGCCTGCAACGCACCCGTCGCCAGCGGCAGGCACAAGTCCAGTTGCAGTTTCAAGCCGGTCAGCGTTTGGCCGATTTCATCGTGTAGTTCCCGCGCGACGAACCGCCGCTCGGCTTCCTGCACTTCGACCATCCGCAGGGTCAGCGCCCGCAAATGTTCCCGCCCGGCCACGAGTTGCTCGAACAATCGGGTTTGCAGCAACGCCACCGCCATCTGCGCCGCGACCTCCATCGCTATTTCCTCGTGCTCGCGGCTGAAGGCACCCAGTTCGTCCGTGGCAAAATTCAACACGCCAGTCAATTTGTCGCCGGCGATCAATGGCAAATCAATCAACGCCCGCCACTGCTTGGCCCCCGATTCGGCAGTCGTGCCCACGTCGAAAAGATTGGTGGTACGGGTCATCCGGAAGGGTTGGGCCGCCTGAATCACGCGCAAATGAGCCAACTGCTCAAGCAGAACGTGGCGCTGCTTTCCCGGCATCGCACTTCCATGTTCATAAGCAGTGAGCAAGTTGAGTCGTTCTTGAGCTTCATCGGCTTCCCAAACGCTCGCCTGGTTATACGGCAACAACTGATGAATATGGGACAAGGCCGCACGCGCAATTTCCTCCGCGGAACGGGCCTCCAACATCGCCTGATCCACTGAATGGATGATGGTCAACCGCTCGGCCAGACGACGTTGAGCCTCCTCCGCCTCCAGTCGCGTGCGGATTTGCTCCTGCAAGGCCGCATTGGCGCGCACCAATTCCTCCGTGCGCTCCGCCACCCGCCGCTCCAGTTCCAGCTGGGCCGCGCGCAAACCGGCTTCCGCCCGTTGGATGCGCAACAGCGCTTCAATGCGTGCCAGCAGCTCGCGGTTTTCCACCGGCCGCGCAATGTAATCGTCCGCTCCCGCTTCCAGGCCGGCAGCCTTGAAGTCGCCAGAAATCTCCGTCGCCGACAACAACACCACGAAAATGTGGGCCAGTTCCGGATCGCGCTTGAGCTGTCGGCACAATTCCACGCCATGAATGTCGGGCAATACCGCATCCAACAAAGCCAGATCGGGTGAAGTTTCCCGCGCCTTCCGCAAACACTCTGCCCCCGTCCGCGCTTCCACCACGTCATGCCCTGCGGATCGCAGGGCGTGCTCCAACCCCAACAAGACAGCGGGATTGTCGTCCACGACGAGGATTTTGGCTGGCTGGGTCATTCTGAATGTCCCGGATTTGCATCGGCAGTATGAGCGCAAGTCACCCGTAATGCAAGCTTCAGGCCGGTGGGCCGCATATTCTGGAATGTAGATTCCTCCCCTCGCTCGGCACTGCAATACGTCAGAGTCCTCGCGGGCCGCGAAGCTCTCGGAGCGCGGGTGGTCCCCGCCCGCAGCACCCACGCTCGCAGTGCGACGCCCGGATTCCCCGACGAGCTCCAGACTGCCGACCCTCCGCGACCGGAGACCGGTCGCGCTCCGATTTGCTTGCGACTCCGCCGCGCTGCGCTGCTGGCTGCTTCCCGTAACAGCTTCGCGCCTCTGATTGAAAGCAGGTTCTCAGGTATGCCTTCCACCACGCCAGCCGGCGGACCTGAAAGCCCTGAAATTTGCGCTTCCCCTACTGTCCCCCGCGGCATAGCGTTCCACTGCATTCGGAATTATCAACCTCGGTGGAAATATGACAACGGCGCCGACAGAGATCAGTGTCCTCCTTCCCTTCAATCAGGCGATTGACCGGGTGAAGCGGGTTTTATTTCAACCGTTTGACCTGGGTAAATGGTGTCTCATCGGCTTTTGCGCCTGGCTGGCCCAATTGGGCGAACAGGGGTTCAGCTTCAATTTTCCTTCCGGCAGTTCTTCCCGCCGGGGCGGTGGCAGCCCTGGCGAAGGGCTGGAGCAAGCGCGCGATTTTGCGGTGCAGAATCTCTGGTGGCTCGTGCCGCTGATTGTGGCCGTAGTCTGTGTCATTATCGGCTTGTGGCTGGTATTCACCTGGCTGAACAGCCGCGGCAAGTTCATGTTCCTGCATTGCGTGGCGCTGGACCGGGCGGAGGTCAGCGCACCGTGGCGTCAGTTCAGCCGGCAGGGCAACAGCCTGTTCCTGTTCCGAATCATCCTGGGATTGATCAGTTTCCTGGTGACGCTGCCCTTTCTTGGGCTGGCCGCCCTCGCGGTCTTCAGCATGGTCCGCCACGAGGCGGCGACGGTCTTTGGTGTGTTGGTATTGATCGCGTTGGTGCTGGGTTTGATCCTGGTGGCCATCGTGTTCTTCCTGGTGGGGAAATTCACCAAGGATTTTGTGGTGCCGCTCATGTTCCTGCGCGGCAATTCGTGCCTGGAAAGTTGGAAGGAATTTCTGGGCCTGCTCCGCGCCCATCCCGGTCATTTTCTCCTCTATTTGCTCTTCCAGATTGTGCTGGCCATCGCCATCGGCGCGATCCTCCTGACCCTTGTGCTGGTGACTTGTTGCGTGGCGGGTTGTCTCATGGCCATTCCCTACATTGGTACGGTGCTGTTGCTGCCGGTGCTGGTGTTCAGCCGCGCTTACTCGTTGCACTACTTCGCGCAGTACGGCCAGCCATACGATGTGTTCCCGCCAGGGGCAGGGAATGTTTAAGCCACGGAACGGGGAAGTTCTGCGGTAGCTGGGAAACCAGGTTTCCTGCGCCCGTCACCGGTTCGCGCCCATCGCGGCCCGGTACTCCTCATAAGCGCGGGACAACTGCTCCGCACTCGCCGGCCCGCGGTGAATCCACACGCGATAGCGGCAGCGGATGACTTCACCGACCGGAAACGTCGCCGGCTTCACGCCCGGCCAGCCGAGACACAGCACACCGTAATGCCGCGTCAACCATTGGGGCGGAAAATCCGGATGGCTCGGATGCACGAAGATCGCCACGCCGCTGGTGGTCTTTTCCGCATACCAATACCGCGTCAAATCCGCCCAGGGCAAATTGGTCATGGGCAGGTCCTGTTTGGTAAGCCCGGTCGGAATGGTGATGGCCGTGTTGGTGCCGGGCGCGAAACGCAAGGTGAGGCCGCCGTAACTCTTGCCCTCGGCACCGGTCAGCGTCATGGGCGCTTTCACCGGCATCCATTCACATTCCACATCAATCGCCCTTTCGTCCCCTTTCGCCGGATACACGCGCAGCCGGATTTTCTCCTGCACCACTTTCTCCTTGCCCACATACCAGCCATTCTCCATCGCCAGTGTGGCGGCGTTTGCCGAGGTTTCCTTTTCCATCCACCGCTCGAACTGGTGGCGGATGCCGCGCAGGTCCCACAGGGAGTATTCCTTGTCGCCGATGCGCACATGCGGCCAGGCCCAGAACAGGCCCCGATGATGGTAATGATCTCGCGGAAAATCATCCGTCAGCACTTCGCCGTCGAGACCATAGAGCGGATGTACATAAGAACTCCGCGCCCGATCCGCCGGCACACCCTCCTTACGGATGACCCCGTGGTTGTAAACGAGGACGGGTTTGTCGCCGTCCCAGAGCCCGAGGGACTGTTCACTCACTTCCGCAAAACGGAAATTCGCCCGGACCGCGTCCGCGGCGCGAGTTGAAGAAGGAGACGCGCAACCGGGAAGGAGCGCGCCCGCCAGCGAAAGCCCCATGAACGCGGTGAGGGCAGTGCGGCCCTTGGAAAACAGTGGTCTGCCTTTCATGTTTCAATCAATAGCGCGCCATCCTTCCGTGGGCCAGAAAGAAGTGCGTCGCGTTTGGTCCTCCGGCACTGGCGTTGCCATCCTTTGTCGCCATGCGGACTCCGCCCGTTGGTGCGCGGCGGCGATGCGCTCGCTGCTCGAATACCCAGTGCGAGCAGACCAGCCAACGCGAGGTCTGCATCACCAGACGTTCGACCCGGCAAGGACGGCGCTCTTAACCACGATAGCATTTCCCGGCTGGTTGGGGTGACGTTGCGGTGGATTTGCGGATGCACGCCTCCGGGCGTCGGCTGCGTGGCGTCGGCTGCGTTGACGGTCGGCAAACCAGCGGCTACCTTGCCGCCGGTTCTAACATGATTGCCAACACTCAAACGCCGCCGGTCGCCGCTCCGACGTTTCGCACCGGAGATGAACGACTAATCAAATTGACCGCCAATGCCGGGAGCAAAGTCGGCGCCCTGCTTGCCAAGCAAAGCCGGCCCGGCGGCGTGCTGCGCGTGGCCGTGGTGGGCGGCGGTTGTTCCGGGCTGCAATACAAGATGGATTTGCAGGACGGTCCGGCGAACCGGGATTTCCTCGTCGAAACCGCCGGCGTGCGCGTGGTCGTGGACCCCAAGAGCGCCCTGTACGTCACGGGCAGTGAATTGGATTACATTGATGCGCTGGATGGCGGATTCAAGGTGACGAATCCGAACGCTGCCACCAGTTGTTCCTGCGGCGAAAGTTTCAGCGCCTAGCCGGCCGGGCATGACCGATTACTTCGCCCTGCTCAACGTGCCGCGGCGTCCGTGGCTGGACGTGGATGCACTCAAGGCCACTTTCCTTTCCCAGTCCGCCAGTCGGCATCCGGATCGAATTCACAGCGCGACCAAGGCCGAGAAGGCGGCGGCGGCACAGGCCTGCGCCGAACTGAATGTGGCTTACCATTGCTTGCGCGAACCCAAGGATCGGCTGCGGCATTTGCTGGAGCTTGAGCAGGGGCGCAAGCCGGCGGAAGTTCAGGAAATTCCCCCGGAATTGGCGGACTGGTTCGTGGAAATCGGACAGTTCTTCCGTCAGGTGAATACATTCCTGTCGGAGAAGGCTGCGGTCACTTCACCGTTGCTGCGAGTCCAAATGTTTCAGCGCGGAGCAGAGTGGACCGATCGCCTCAACGCTTTGCAGCAGCGCATCGCCGAGCGGCAGAGGACCTTGCTTGAGGAACTCAAGGCCCTCGACGCGGAATGGTTGCAGCCGGCAGCCAACGCACAGGCGCGCAGACCTTTGCTGGCGCGGTTGGAGAAGCTGCATCGGCAGTTGAGCTACCATGCGCGCTGGAGTTCACAAATCCAGGAGACCCGGGTCCAACTTACGTTTTGAAACCATGCGAATTCTTATCTCCATCTTGACGTTGTGGATTGGCGGCTGGATGACCGCCCGAGCCGGAGACTGGACCCGCGCGCTGCAATCCATGCCGCTGGGAAGCAGTGTGCGGGAACTGAATCGCACGAATTGCGTGCCGCTAATGCTGACCGCCTTTCAATCCAACCGCATCGTCAAGGCGCTGATCTTCATGCCGGGCGCCACGGATGAGTTGTATTTCTTCCGCCGGGTGAAGGTGCCGTTGACGAACGAGAGTCCGTCCTTGCTGGAGGCGGTGGTGGCACTGACGAATCATTCGCCACTGCGCGCCACTTTTCGCCCGCCGTTTCTGTTGCTTCACTCGGAGGAAGACGTCCTGGATCTGATCGTAGAGGTGCAACACCCCCCGACCGTCGCGAAGTTGCAGCAGCGGGGTCCGATGCCGCGCTGGTTGTTCAATGACCGCGACTGGGACGAACTGCTGGCCTCCATCAGAAAGCCCGTACGCACCGCCCTCCGCCCTTACGCGCGTTCGATGGATTCATGGGATTTCTACCGTCACAGTTTCGCCGCCTGGAATCTGACGGCGTGGGAGACGCTCGAAGCCGCGGCCCTGGCTGGCAAAACGAAAATGCGCGTGCGGCGGAGCGTGGTGGAATTCCAATTGGACCCGCGCATCGGCGTCCTGCCGAAGTTGGATCACTATCCCCGGTAGCAGGACACTTTGACTGAAACCTGGGCGGGAGTGTCTCTCGTCGAGACACAAGCGCACCACCACCCGGTGCCAGCACGCACCCAAACCACTTGGTATATGGGCTGCTTTTTGGACGCCATGCAGATGATACAAAGTCCAGGAATTTCGGATCTTGTATTTCCCTCCGCCTTCACCGTCAAGGTGCTGGCGCAACGCCTCTTGACTCCGCTGGTATGTGTCGGGTCAGCGACCTGATGCTCTTCTCTACTGGGTTTGGTTTACTGGCGGCTGGCTCGCACCAGCCGCCAGTTTTTTTGTCCTGGCGCCGGGGATGAATATCCTTGCGTTCAAAAGCAAACACGCCTGAATTACCACGCAAAACCGCAGTTCCACGAACTGCACCAAGCCGGCCTCCGCCATGAACGAACCAGTCTCGATCTCCGACGTGCTTTTGCGCGTGCTTGCCACGGTCCTGATCAGCGCGATTATTGGTTGGGAACGCGAGCGTCACGGCCGACCCGCCGGACTGCGCACCACCGTGCTGACCGGCACAGCCTCGGCCCTGGCCATGATTCTGTCCCAAATCATGTTCTTCGACAGCGCGACCGCCGGCGACGGGGTCACCTGGCGACCCGATCCGGCGCGACTTGGGGCGGGGATTCTGACGGGCATCGGTTTCCTGGGCGCGGGTACCATCCTGCGGCATGACACCTTGATTCGCGGCGTGACGACGGCGGCGAGCCTGTGGTTTGTCACCGTGCTGGGATTGGTGTTCGGCAGCGGCGAGTTCGTGCTTGGTGCCGTGGGCGCGGCAGTGGCGTTGCTCGCGCTCTTGCTCATACCCGCCCTCGAGAAACACATTCAAACCGATTGGTACGCCACCTTCACCGTTACGCTCGAACTCGACGCTTTGAATGAGGAAGAGTTGCGCCTGAAAATCAAGGCGCACGGCGTCAAGGTCAAGGCGATGGAATTCAGTTACGATCTGGCGGTGGGACGGAAAACCGTCACTTACGAAGTCAAGACGAAGCGCAAGGCGGCCTTCGCCGTTTCGACGAAGTTGCTGGCCGAACTGCGCGGCTGCCCAGGAGTGTTGCAGGTCAAATGGACGTGAACTCGCCGCCCGTCATCGTTCCGGCTGGAACACCAGCACACTCAGCGGCGGCAGCGTGAACTCGGCGGAATACGGCTGTCCGTGCCACGGATAAGCTTCGGCGCGCACCCCGCCCAGATTGCCGATGTTGCCGCCGCCGTAAGTGGCCGCATCACTGTTGAGCGCCTCGCGCCAGCGCTCCGGGCGCGGCAAGCCCACCCGGTAACGCGGTTGGCCCACGGGGGTGAGATTCAGGATGGCGACCAGTTCGCCGTCGCCTTGCGGGTCCCGGCGCGCGAACGACAGCACACTGTGCTCGTGGTCGGCGCAGTCAATCCAGCGAAAGCCCGCGGCGTCGTAATCGGAACGCCACAATTCCGGCGCGCTGGCGTAGAGCCGGTTCAAGTCGGCCACGAACCGTTGCAGACCGGCATGATACGGCCCCTCCTGGAGCAACCACCAGTCAAGTCCCGTGTCGGCGTTCCACTCGCCACGCTGACCGAATTCACAGCCCATAAACAGGAGCGGTTTGCCGGGGAACAGCCATTGATAAGCCAGCAGCACGCGCAGATTGGCAAACTTCTGCCAGTCATCGCCCGGCATCCGGCCCAGTAACGAACTCTTGCCATGCACCACTTCATCATGCGAGAGCGGTAAAATGAAGTTCTCGTGGTGATGATACAGCATCGCAAACGTCAGATCATTTTGGTGATACTTGCGATGGATGGGGTCGCGCTGGAAGTAGCCCAACGTGTCGTGCATCCAGCCCATGTTCCATTTGAAGGAAAAGCCCAGTCCTCCCAAATACGGGGGACGGGTCACCAGCGGCCAGGCGGTGGATTCCTCAGCAATGGTCACCACGCCCGGAAACTCCGTGTGCGTCAGGTGATTGAATTTTTTGAGGAATTCGATCGCCTCCAGATTCTCCCGGCCCCCGAATTGATTCGGCAACCATTCGCCCGCCTTCCGCGAGTAATCCAGGTACAACATCGAAGCCACCGCATCCACGCGCAAGCCGTCAATGTGGAAGCGGTCGCACCAGAACAGCGCATTGGCGGCCAGGAAATTTACCACCTCATGCCGGCCATAATTGAAGATCAGCGTGCCCCAATCCTGGTGCGCCCCCTTGCGCGGGTCCTCGTGCTCATAAAGCGCCGTGCCATCGAAGCGCGCCAGCGCCCAGTCGTCACGCGGAAAGTGGGCGGGCACCCAGTCCACAATCACTCCGATGCCCGCCTCGTGCAGGGCGTTTACCAGATATTGAAAATCATCGGGGGTACCGTAGCGGCTGGTCGGGGCATAAAAGCCGGTGACCTGATAACCCCACGAGGGATAATACGCGTGCTCGGCCACCGGGAGAAATTCCACGTGCGTGAAGCCGGTTTGCTTCAGGTAATCCACCAGCATTCCGGCCAGTTCACGATAAGTAAAAGATTCAGCCGCCGACTTCTTGCGCCACGAACCGAGATGCACTTCATAAACGCTCATGGGCGAGCGCAGTGCGTCCCGTTGGCGCCGCTCCAGCCAGGCGTGATCCGTCCAGGCAAATTTCCGGTTGTCCCACACGATGGCGGCATTCTTGGGCGACGTCTCGAAGAAGAAACCGTACGGATCCGTTTTCAAGACGATGCGCCCGTGAAGATTCTCCAATTCAAACTTGTAATGCGCTCCCACGCCCACGCCCGGAATGAAAATCTCCCACACGCCCGAGACACCCAGCAGCCGCATCGGGTGTCGCCGTCCGTCCCACTGGTTGAAATCCCCGACCACGCTCACGCGCCGGGCATTGGGCGCCCAGACGGCGAAGCTGGTGCCATTGATTCCGTCCACCGTCCGCAATTGTGCTCCCAGTTTCTCGTAGATGCGCCGTTCGTCGCCTTTGCCAAACAGAAACAGGTCCGGTTCGCTCAAGGTGGGCAGGAATGAATAAGGGTCGCGCGAACGTTGCTCCTGGCCGTCATGGTCTGTTACCAATAAGTCGTAGGCATAAACCCGGTTGACCTCCTGTGTCATGCCTTCGAACAAGCCGGTGTCGTGTACCCGTTTCAGCTTGAGCCGTGGCAGCTTCTTCTCGTGAGTAGGCTGAATTTCAATGGTGCGAGCGCCCGGCACCAGTGCCCGCACGACCACGCCGCTGCCATCACCCAACGGATGCATGCCCAATAACTGGTGGGGGGAGCGGTGTTTCAGTCCGACCAGACTCTGCAATTCATCACGGGAGAGGATCATCGTGCGGCGAGGTTAGCAGCCGCCTCCCCGAAAGGGAAATGTTTCCGGTGGGCGCAACCAATTGGCGCGTGCAAGCCCATGGAACACCCGCGAGGGTGGCTGTCTGGCGACCGGAGGCCGTCCCTCGGCACTGTTCAGTTTCCCGCAAGGACGCGGTCGAGCTGTTGGCCATGAACCTCAAGCCCCGCCTCTGTCCAAATGACATATTGCGAACGCGCCATCTTCCGTTCGACCGGCCACTGGGCGGCCAGGCGATTGGCAATCTCCGTGTCCGACCATCCGCGCGCCTCTAATCGCTGCCGCTGCGTGGCCGTCGTGCAGGCGATACAGATCACGGCATCAAATTCGGTTTCGGCCTGCGTCTCAAACAACAGCGGGATGACGACCACCGCAAGGCTTCGGCCTTCGTGCCGCCAGGTCGCGACTTGGGCCTGCCACAACTCACGGATGCGGGGATGCAAAATTGCCTCCAGCCTGCTTCTTGCCACCGGGTCAGTAAAAACCAGGTTCGCCAGTTCGCCCCGGCGCAATTGTCCATCCTCTCCAACTAATCCCGCACCGAAGCTTTCCCGGATCTCGGCCAGCGCCGGCTGGCCCGGCATCACGATCTGCCGCGCGAGTTCGTCGGTGTCCACCACCGCCACGCCGCGAGCCTGAAGCAAGGCGGCCGCGGTGGATTTGCCCATGCCTATTCCGCCGGTGAGTCCGAAGACTTTCATATCCGATTGATGCGGACGCGTTCCACCTGATGCAAGCCTCAAACTCACGCACGCTCACGGTCAGCCGCGTGGCAGCGGACGCGCGTTTCCTCCATCCGAGTTCGATGCATAATGAGAGCCGATTCAGATTGACGACGTCAATTCAGAGGTTGAAACGCGAATCGTCCGGAAAATCTCCAACTTCTGGGCGGCACAACGCGCGATGAAACTTCATTGGTTCAGGCACCGTAATCCGCGCTCGTTCAACAAATTGTCACACAACCCTAGAAGCAAGCGAGATGCGCGCGAGCGCAATCACGGAAAATTCACATGCAGCGGTAAGTGACTCGACGAGCGTGGTTTGATGGATGGTGCTGGACTTTGCTGCCGAAGTTTTTCAAGCTCCGGAGATG
>JAANMV010003056.1_pt1 | contig 15122 bp, 9 predicted proteins | sample 7279661 | NCBI WGS metagenome assembly JAANMV01 (sample SAMN14094540, study PRJNA606508) | bioreactor metagenome | isolation source: A lab-scale SPAN reactor treating ammonium-rich wastewater day 121 | place: Ireland: Galway | collected 2017-05-16 | reverse complement strand
CCGGCCCCCGGCGGCACCTGCACCAACGTGGGCTGCATCCCCTCCAAGGCGCTGCTGCAGTCGTCCGAGCATTTCGAGCACGCCAACAAGCACTTCGCCGAGCACGGCATCAGCACCGGCAAGGTGACGATGGACGTGGCCAAGATGGTGGGCCGCAAGGACCAAGTTGTGAAGCAGAACAACGATGGCATCCTGTACCTGTTCAAGAAGAACAAGGTCAGCTTCTTTCACGGCCGTGGCTCCTTCGTCAAAGCCGTTGAAGGTGGCTATGAGATCAAGGTGGCGGGCGCCGCTGAAGAGACGCTGGTGGGCAAGCAGGTCATCGTGGCCACGGGCTCCAATGCCCGCGCGCTGCCGGGCGTGGCGTTCGACGAAGAAAACATCCTGTCGAACGACGGCGCGCTGCGCATTGGCGCCGTGCCCAAGAAGCTCGGCGTGATCGGCTCGGGCGTGATCGGCCTGGAGATGGGCTCGGTCTGGCGCCGTCTGGGTGCCGACGTGACCGTGCTCGAAGGCCTGCCTACCTTCCTGGGTGCCGTGGACGAGCAGATCGCCAAGGAAGCCAAGAAGGCCTTCGACAAGCAGGGCCTGAAGATCGAACTGGGCGTGAAGATCGGCGACATCAAGACCGGCAAGAAGGGCGTGAATGTGGCCTACACCAACGCCAAGGGTGAAGCCGTGAGCCTGGACGTGGACAAGCTGATCGTCTCGATTGGCCGCGTGCCCAACACCATCGGCCTGAACGCCGAGGCCGTAGGCCTGCAGCTGGGCGAGCGCGGCGAAATCGTGGTGGACGGTGATTGCCGTACCAACCTGCCCGGTGTCTGGGCCGTGGGCGACGTGGTGCGCGGCCCCATGCTGGCGCACAAGGCCGAAGAAGAGGGCGTGGCCGTGGCCGAGCGCATTGCCGGCCAGCACGGGCATGTCAACTTCAACACCATTCCCTGGGTCATCTACACCAGCCCCGAGATCGCGTGGGTGGGCCGCACCGAGCAGCAACTCAAGGCGGACGGCGTCAAGTACAAGGCCGGCACCTTCCCGTTCCTGGCGAATGGCCGCGCGCGTGCGCTGGGCGACACGACCGGCATGGTCAAGTTCCTGGCCGATGCCGCCACGGACGAGATCCTGGGCGTGCACATCGTCGGGCCCATGGCCAGCGAACTGATCGCCGAGGCCGTGGTGGCCATGGAGTTCAAGGCAAGCGCCGAAGACATCGCACGCATCTGCCACGCCCACCCCAGTTTGAGCGAAGCCACCAAGGAAGCGGCCCTGGCCGTGGACAAGCGCACGCTCAATTTCTGATTTGAAGAAAAATTGGCTGTTAACGCCCATCCATTGGGCGCTAACAGCTATTTAAATTATAGCAAAAGCGACTATCAGTGAACGTCAAACAGGCCTACCAGGCCGAGCTGGCCGCCAAGGGGTTCCAGAGCGACCCCGCACAGTTGCGTGCGGTGGATGCACTCGATCGCTGTGCACAGGAATGGGCGGCCTACAAGACCCGGCGCTCGAATCCGCTCAAGAAACTCATCAATCGCCCTGACATTCCCCGGGGCGTGTACATGTACGGCGGGGTGGGGCGCGGCAAGAGCTTCCTGATGGACTGCTTTTTCAACGCCGTGCCGCTCAAGCGCAAGGTGCGCCTGCACTTCCATGAGTTCATGCGCGAGGTGCACCGCGAGCTGGCGGCGCTGCAGGGCACACAGAACCCGCTGGATGTGCTGGGTCAGCGCATTGCCAAGCGCTACAAACTCATCTGCTTCGACGAATTCCATGTGGCGGACATCACCGACGCCATGATCCTGCACCGCCTGCTGGCGGCGCTGTTCGAGAACGGTGTGGGCTTCGTGACCACATCCAACTTCGAGCCCGACGGTTTGTACCCCAATGGCCTGCACCGCGACCGCATCCTGCCGGCCATCGAACTGCTCAAGCAGAAGCTCGAAGTCATCAATGTGGACAACGGCACCGACTACCGGCGCCGCACGCTGGAGCAGGTCAAGCTTTACCACACGCCCCTGGGCCCCGAGGCCGATGCCGCGATGAACGAGGCGTTCGACCAGCTGGCCGAAGTGCATGACGAAGACCCGGTGCTGCACATCGAGGCGCGCGAGATCCAGGCCCGGCGCAAGGCCGGTGGCGTGGTCTGGTTCGATTTCAAGACGCTGTGCGGCGGCCCGCGCTCGCAGAACGACTACCTGGAGATCGCCACGCAGTTCCACACCGTGCTGCTCTCCGATGTGCCCTACATGCCCGTGAGCATGGCTTCGCCTGCGCGGCGCTTCACCTGGCTGGTGGATGTGCTGTACGACCGACGCGTCAAGCTCATCCTCTCGGCTGCCGTGCCGCCCGAGCAGCTCTACACCGATGGCCCGCTGGCCCACGAATTCCCGCGTACGGTTTCGCGGCTCAACGAGATGCAGTCCAAGGAGTTCCTTGCGCTCGAACGCCGTGTGGTGGACACGGGGCTGACGTGAGCGCAGCCATGGTCCTGCCCACGGGGGTGATTCTGGTCTTGCTATGGACGGGCCCGGCCAGTGCCCAGGTGCCTGCGGCCCCCTCGTCGGTGTCCATGGGAACGGCGGATCACACCGCGGAACGCGAGCGAATCCGTCGGGAACGCGAGGCCATTGACAAAAACTTGCAACGCACCCAGGTTGCCTGCTACCAGCGTTTCGCCGTCGAAGACTGTCTGCGAGCGGCACGCCGCCAGGCGCGCACAGACCATGCCGTGCTGCGCCAGCAGGAATCCTTGATGGACGACCGGGAGCGCCGGGAGCGGGCGGCGCAGCGCCTGCAAAGCATCGAAGACCGCCAGAGCGCCCGTGCGGTTGATGCGCCTGAACCTCCAGCGATTGCGCCTCGGGCATCCCGTCCAGCACATTCGCCAGGGCCACTGCCGCGCGCCCGGCTTCCGGCATCGCCACCGGATGCTGCCCGCACCAGCCAGGAACAGCGCCGCCAGACGTTGCAAATGCGGGCGGCCGAGGAGCGCCAGCGCCAGATCGAAAAGCAGCAGGCGGCCCTGGAGCGCAAGGCCCGTGTGCAACAGCGCCAGGCGCAGGAGGCGGCCCGTGGCCACCAACCCGCAGCACCCCTGACCCCATGAGGGGCATGGAAACTAGCGTTCCGGGGGCTTGTTGAAGGGTGCCAGTGGTGGCACCTTTTTTTCTTCGACCAGAGCCTCGATCTTGACGATGGCCAATGAGAGGTTGTCGCCGCCGCCCCGGGCGCGCACGCGGGCCTTTTCGATGAGGAATTCGGTTGCTTCCCGGGGGGTGAGCGACTCCACCACCGAGCCGAGTTCGGTGGGTGAGAAGTAGTGCCACACCCCATCGCTGCAGGCCAGAAGCACGTCGCCCGGGTGCAACTGGTGAATCATGTGCATGGTGATCGGAGGGTCGCTCTCGGTGCCCAGGCAGCCCACCAGAATATTGGAATGCGGGTGGGTGTTGGCTTCGGCTTCGGTGATCTCGCCGCGATCCACCAGCGCCTGCACGTAGGAGTGGTCGCTGGTGCGGTGCATCATGCGGCCATTCTGGAAATGGTAGATGCGCGAATCGCCCGCATGCGCCCAGTGGCAGTCGCCCCGGGGATTGATGAGAAACGCCGCAATGGTGCTGTGCGGCTCCTGCTCGGACGTGATGGCCGTCAGGCGGATGACGATGTGGGCCTCATGCACCATGTTCTTGAGCATGGCCGCCGGGTCGTCGCTATCGGGTGAATAGCGCTCGAACAACTGGCGGGCCGTCATCATGACCTGATCGGACGCCTTGCGCCCGCCGCTGCGCCCGCCCATGCCGTCGGCCAGCACACCCAGAACGCACCCGTTGTAGCGTGGGTGGGACAACAGGGCCACCTGGTCCTGCTGGTACTCCCGGTCACCCTTGTGGATGCCGGTAGAGGCGCTGAGGCGAATCGCTTTGGACATTCCGTCGATTGTGGAGGAGTGGGAGCCTGCCGTGCTCAAGGGGAGGGGGCAGTGCGCGTATTATCAAACGCCGTGTGGCATTTTTACCATGCGATCATGCCCTTGAGGCCGCACTTCCTTGGATTTTCAGCCCTCCCACCACGAAACAAGTTGTACGCCGCTGGCGCAGGCGGTGCGCCAGGCGTTTTCCTCCGATGGCGCTCTATCGCGCGCCGAGGCGGATTTTCGGCCCCGGCCCGGCCAGACCGAGATGGCTATGGCTGTGGCGCAGACCATTGAGCACGGCGGTGCGTTGGTGGTCGAGGCCGGAACAGGCGTGGGCAAAACCTTTTCGTACCTGGTGCCGGCGCTGCTGAGTGGCGAACGCGTGCTGTTGTCCACCGCCACAAAGGCGCTGCAGGATCAGCTGTTCGGGCGCGATCTCCCGCGTCTGGTGGAGGCACTGGGCCTGCCGGTGCGCACGGCATTGCTCAAGGGGCGTGCCAGCTACCTGTGCCTGCATCGGCTGGCGCAGGCTCGCCAGGCGGACGCTGCCCATGACGGCAGCGTGGCGCAGGCGCTGGCCCGCATCGAGCAGTGGGCCCAGGCCACGCGCACCGGGGATCTGGCGGAGTTGCCCGGACTTGATGAACGGTCTGGCGCCATGGCGCTGGTGACATCCACCCGCGACAACTGCCTGGGGTCGCAGTGCCCGCAGTTTCGCGAGTGCTACGTCAACCTGGCACGGCGCGAGGCCCTGGCCGCCGATGTGGTGGTGATCAACCACCACCTGTTCTTTGCCGATCTGGCGGTGCGCGAGTCGGGCATGGCCGAGCTGTTGCCCACCGTGCGGGTGGTGGTGTTTGACGAGGCGCACCAGGTCAATGAGACGGGGGTGCTTTTTCTGGGCGTCCAGCTGGGGGTCGCGCAGTTGCTGGATTTTGTGCGGGATTTGCTGGCGACAGGGCTGCAGAAGGCGCGCGGCATGGCGGACTGGCAGGGCCTGTGTGCCCAGATGGAGCGTGCGGTGCGCGACCTGCGCCTGGTGGCCGACGGGGTGCCGAATGCCACCCGTCTGGCCTGGACCGGCGAGGCACCGGACGGCCTTCCCCCGGCTGCATGGGGTGCTGCCCTGGAGCAGATTGTGCGGGCGTGTACACAGGTGTTGCCATCGCTTGAGGTGGTGCAGGACATGGCCCCGGACTTTGAGCGCCTGCATGTCCGTGCCGCCGCGTTGGTCGCCAACCTGGAGCGGTTTCGGGGGGGCTGCGCCCCAGGGGCGGTGCGCTGGGTGGACGTGGGCCTTCATACGCGGCTGGTCGAGGCGCCGCTCGACATTGCCCAGTCGGCGCGCACATGGATGCAGTCCGGCGCGGGTCAGGGAGAAGAAGCGGACCGTGCGCCGAACTCCGAACCGGCAGAGCTTGCCGCGCGGGCCTGGATATTCACCTCGGCCACGCTGGGAGACGAACCCGCTCTGCGTTGGTTCACCGAGCCCATGGGGCTGGAAGAAGCGCAGATTCTGCGCGTGGAAAGTCCGTTTGACTATGCCACCCAGTCCGCGCTGTATGTGCCGCGCGAACTGGTCCCGCCGACAGACCCCGGGCACAGCACCCAGCTGGCCCGATGGGTAGGTGAGGCCGCCGCGCGCCTCGGGGGGCGCACCCTGGTGTTGACCACCACGCTCAAGGCCTTGCGCGCGGTGGGCGATGCCTTGCGCGAGCGTTTCGCCGGCTCACCCGATATCGAGGTGCTCGTACAGGGTCTCGGACCGAAACGCAGGCTGATGGACCGGTTTCGCCAGGGGAGCGGAGCGGGGTTGCCCGGATGCATTCTGGTGGCCTCGGCCACATTCTGGGAGGGTTTCGATGTGCCCGGCGATGCGCTGCAGCTGGTCGTGATCGACAAACTGCCATTCCCGCCGCCGGGGGACCCACTGGTCCAGGCGCGTTCGCTGCGTCTGCAGCAGGCGGGACGCAGCCCGTTCAAGGACTACGCGCTGCCCGAGGTTGCAGTCGCACTCAAGCAGGGCGCGGGCCGGCTGATCCGGCATGAGTCGGATGCCGGTCTGCTGGTCATCGGCGATACGCGGCTGGTGAAAATGGGCTACGGCAAGCGGCTGCTGGCAGCGCTGCCGCCCATGCGAAGGTTGCAGAGCGAGCAGGAGTTCTACGAAGCCCTGGACCGGCTTACCAGAACTTCCACCACGGATCGCTCTTGCCCTTGAGTCCGTGCGTCATGAACGTGCTCTGCGGGTAGCTGGCTTCCATGACCCGGCGGGCGTCGTCGCGCAACTGCGTCAGGCCCAGGGCGTCGTAAGACTGGATCAGGATGTACAGCGCTTCTTCGAGGGCGGGCACGGCCTGGTAGTCGGCCAGGGCGCTTTGTGCGCGGCCAATGGCTGCCACGTAGGCGCCGCGCTGGAAGTAGTAGCGCGCCACATGTACTTCATACTGGGCCAGCGAGTTGACGATGTACGTCATGCGCAGTCGTGCGTCCTGCGTGTAGCGCGATTCGGGGAAGCGCGTGCTCAGCTCGCGGAAGGCTTCAAAAGAATCCTTGGCGGCCTTCTGGTCGCGCTCCGACAGATCCTGTTGTGACAGCCACGAGAACATGCCGAGGTTGTCGTTGAAGTTCACCAGCCCCTTGAGATACAGCGCGTAGTCCAGTGCCGGGCTGGCCGGGTGCAGCTTCATGAATCGGTCCAGCGTGGCCATGGCCTGCGCTTTCTCGCCACCCTTGTACTGGGCATAGGCCTTGTCCAGCTGGGCCTGCTGTGCCAGCGGCGTGCCCGCAGCCCGGCCTTCAAGCTTTTCGAGCAAGGGCACCGCCTTGTCGTAGCCGCCGCTGTTGAGTTCGTCGCGTGCCTCGGTGTAAATGCGGTCGGTGGTCCAGTTCGCGGTCGGATCATCCGGCGTGCTGGAACAGCCGGCCACGAGCAGGCTGGCCACCAGCAGGGCCGGGAGGGTTGCAAAGGGTGCACGCAACATGGCAGGCAGCTTTCTGGCAAAAAAAGGCATGGATGTCTCGGGTGACCGCCACCAAGGGAGCGGCTGGCAAGGCAGGGCTGACCATTGTACCGGCGCGTGCCCGGTGGCGTGCCCGGCATGTCGGGGCACTGAGAAGGTGTGAACGAACCCACCATGCCCGCTCATTCCGCCAAAACACACCCGCTCATCGTTGCAAATGCTCGCCATGGCCCGCGCCATGGCTGCGCTGTGCGCCTTGATCGGCCGCGTTTTGGCGGCCTGCTCGGTCACGCCGGATTCATTCACACCTTCTGAGCCAACGGCAGGGGATGGGCTTTCTACAATGCAGTCATGTTTGTTCACCTGCGCCTGCACACCGAGTTTTCCGTCGTTGACGGTACCAACCGCATTGACGAGGTGGTCGCTACGGCCGCCGCCGATCGCCAGCCCGCGCTGGCCATCACCGATTTCAACAACCTGTTTGGCGCCGTCAAGTTCTACAAGGCGGCACGTGGCAAGGGCGTCCAGCCCATCCTGGGGGCCGAGATCCTGCTGGAGGGCGAGGGGTCGGCTGCGCCTTCGCGCATGGTCCTGCTCGTGCAGGGGTCGCAAGGCTATCTGAACCTGTCGGAGCTGCTGGCGCGCGCCTGGACGCGCAACGTGGGCAAGGCGCAGGCCGTGTGCACCTGGGCCTGGCTGCAGGAATTGGGTGAGGGCCTGATCGCGCTGTCGGGTGCTCAGGCCGGCCCGGTGGGCCAGGCGCTGCTGCGGGGGGACGAGGCCGGCGCATCCCACCTGGCGCTGCGGCTGGCGGGCCTGTTTCCGCACCGTTTCTACCTGGAAATCCAGCGCGCAGGCCGGCCCGACGACGAGGCCCATGTGGTGGCTGCGGTGCAGCTGGCCGCCCGCCTGAATCTGCCCGTGGTGGCCACGCACCCGGTGCAGTTTGCCACCGAGGACGACTACGAAGCACACGAGGCGCGTGTGTGCATTGCCGAGGGCGAGATTCTCGGCAACCCGCGCCGTGTTCGCCGTTTCACGCGCGAGCAGTACTTCAAGTCGGCTGCGCAGATGGAGGCCTTGTTTGCCGACCTGCCCTCGGCTGTGGCCAACACCGTGGAAATCGCGCGGCGCTGCAATCTCACGCTGGTGCTGGGCAAGCCGCAATTGCCCGACTTTCCGACGCCCGGCGGCATGCCGATCGAGGAATACTTTCGCGTGGCTTCCTTCGAGGGGCTGGAAGAGCGGCTGGAGCTGTTGTATCCGGATGCGGCCGAGCGCGACCGGCAGCGCCCGCGTTATGTGGAGCGGCTGGAGTTCGAACTGGGCACCATCCTCAAGATGGGTTTTCCGGGCTACTTCCTCATCGTGGGTGACTTCATCCAGTGGGCCAAGAACAATGGCTGTCCGGTGGGGCCGGGGCGGGGTTCCGGTGCGGGCTCGCTGGTGGCCTATGCGCTCAAGATCACCGATCTGGACCCGCTGCAATACAACCTGCTGTTCGAGCGCTTCCTGAACCCCGAGCGGGTGTCCATGCCCGACTTCGACATCGATTTCTGCCAGGCCAACCGCGACCGGGTGATCGACTACGTGAAGGATAAATACGGCAAAAACGCCGTCAGCCAGATTGCCACCTTCGGCACCATGGCCGCCAAGGCCGCCATCCGCGACGTGGGCCGGGTGATGGACCTGAGCTACACCTTCTGTGACGGCATCTCCAAGCTGGTGCCCGCCAAGCCGGGCATGTCGTACACGCTGCAGTATCCGCCCGAACCGAAAAAGGACGGCGACAAGAACAACTACGCGCTGGAGCTCGAACCCATGCTCTACGAGCGAGTGCGCAAGGAAGAAGACGTGCGCACCGTCATCGAGATGGCGCAAAAGCTCGAAGGCATGACGCGCAACATCGGCATGCACGCGGGCGGCGTGCTGATTGCGCCGGGCAAGCTCACCGATTTTTGCCCGCTCTACCAGCAGCCCGGCAGCGAATCGGCCGTGAGCCAGTACGACAAGGACGATGTGGAGGCCATCGGCCTGGTCAAGTTCGACTTTCTGGGTCTGGCCACGCTCACCATTCTGGAGATTGCCAAGGAATTCATCGTCCAGCGGCACAAGGGGCAGGAGAACTTCGCGTTCGAGACCATCCCGCTCGATGACCGGGCCACCTACCAGCTCTTCTCGGACGGCAAGACCGAAGCCGTGTTCCAGTTTGAATCGCGCGGCATGCAGGGCATGCTGAAAGAGGCGCGCCCCAGCCGCCTCGAAGACCTGATCGCCCTCAACGCGCTCTACCGGCCGGGCCCGATGGACCTGATCCCCAGCTTTGTGAACCGCAAGCACGGCAAGGAGGTGGTGGAGTACCCGCACCCGCTGGTCGAGCCCGTGCTGGCCGAGACCTACGGCATCATGGTCTACCAGGAGCAGGTGATGCAGACCGCCCAGGTGCTCGGCGGCTACAGCCTGGGTGGCGCCGACATGTTGCGCCGCGCGATGGGCAAGAAGAAGGCCGAGGAGATGGCCGAGCACCGCGCCATTTTCCGCAAGGGCGCGGCGGAGAAGGGCATCAGCCAGGAGAAGGCCGACGAGGTGTTCGACCTGATGGAGAAGTTCGCGGGCTACGGCTTCAACAAGTCGCACGCCGCCGCCTACTCGCTGCTGGCCTACCACACGGGCTGGCTCAAGGTGCACTACACGGCCGAGTTCTTCTGCGCCAACATGACCGTGGAAATGGACGACACCGACAAGCTCAAGGTGTTGTTCGAGGATGCCAAAAAGAACTTCGGCATGGATTTCGAGGCGCCCGACATCAACCGGGGCCGCTACCGCTTCGAGCCGGTGACCGACAAAGTCATCCGCTACGGCCTGGGCGCCGTCAAGGGCACGGGTCAACAGGCCATCGAGGCCATCGTCGCCGCGCGCGAGGGCCGGGGCGAAGGGCCCCAGGGTGGCACCCGGGGGCCGTTCACCAGCCTGTTCGACTTCTGCGTGCGAGTGGATCGCAGCAAGATCAACAAGCGCACCGTGGACGCGCTCATCAAGGCCGGGGCCTTCGATGCGCTCAACCAGCACCGCGCGGCGCTTTCGGCATCACTCGACCGCGCATTCGACTTCGCGACCGCAACACTGGCCAATGTCAACCAGGGGGGCCTGTTCGACATGATGGGCGACGATACCCACGGCTCCAGCACGCAGGAGCCCGATCTGGTGGACGTGCCACCCTGGGGCGTGCGCGAACGCCTGACGCACGAGAAGACGGCGCTGGGCTTCTTCCTCTCGGGCCACCTGTTCGACGAGTCCGCCCGCGAGGTGGGCCGCTTCGTGCGCACGCGTGTGGCCGACCTGGTGGACACGCGCGAGACGCAGACCATCGCCGGCATCATGAGCGATTTCCGCGTGGTCAACGGCATGCGCGGCAGGCAGGGCATTTTCGCGATCGACGACACCTCGGCACGCGTGGAGGCCTCGGCCACGGACGCCGTCATGCAGGCGCACCGCGATCAACTCAAGGACGATGAACTGGTCATCGTCAGCGGGCGCCTGCAGCCCGGGCGCAACGGTTTCGAGGCGCGCTTCATCGTGCAGCAGGTCATGGACCTGCCCACTGCGCGCTGCCGGTTTGGCAAATACCTGCGTGTGGCGGTGGGGGACAAACCCCCGGAAGTGGCGAGGCTGCTGCGCGAGTTTGCCGCCCGGCGTGAAACCACGGAACACGGCGAGCTGCAGCACGGCCTGCGTGTGCGCCTGGGTGTGCGCTGCACGGATGGGCAGGAAGCTGCCAGCGCCGAGCTGCAACTGGGCGACGCGCACCGCACCTACCCCAGCGACGCCTCTCTGGCCGCCTGGCGTGCCGAGGCGGCCGGTGGCGACGCCGTAGTGGTGTATGAATGAAGACTGGCTTGCGACCGTTTGAAACTGCCGAACCCGTGGTCAATTTCCAGGGGCATGCAGCCGCATCCGCGGGTCGCTAGAATGAAAATCATGGCAACAAAACCACCTTCTTCCCCCCCCGCGCCCGCCGTGCACCGGCCGGCGCCGGATGACGGCGGTTCGGTCGTGCTGGAGCGGCGTGCCCAGAAGGCCAAGCCACCGCAGATGTACCAGGTGCTGATGCTCAACGACGACTACACGCCGATGGAGTTCGTCATCGTGGTGTTGCAGGAGTTTTTCAGCAAAGACCGCGAAACGGCCACCCAGATCATGCTCAAGATCCACCTTGACGGCAAAGGCGTGTGCGGCGTCTATTCGCGCGACATCGCCGCCACCAAGGTCGATCAGGTGCTCGACGCGGCCCACCAGGCCGGGCATCCTCTGCAATGTATTTCCGAGCCCGTTGAATAAACGCTGCTCCGCCCCGATTTACTGTTATCCCTTACCTGCAAGCACAAAGGAGTTCACATGATTGCCCAGGAACTGGAAGTCAGCTTGCACATGGCCTTTGTAGAGGCCCGTCAGCAACGCCACGAGTTCATCACCGTGGAGCACCTGCTGCTGGCATTGCTCGATAACCCCAGCGCAGCCGAGGTGCTGCGTGCATGTTCGGCCAACATTGATGATCTGCGCGCATCGTTGTCCAACTTCATCAAGGACAACACGCCCCAGGTGGCCGGCACCGACGAGGTGGATACACAGCCCACGCTGGGCTTCCAGCGGGTGATCCAGCGCGCCATCATGCATGTGCAGTCCACCGGCAACGGCAAGAAAGAGGTCAACGGGGCCAACGTGCTCGTGGCCATCTTTGGCGAGAAAGACTCGCACGCTGTCTATTACCTGCACCAGCAGGGCGTGACGCGCCTGGATGTGGTCAATTTCATCGCCCACGGCATCAAGAAGGGCGAGCCGCCCGAGCCCGCCAAGGGCGCCGAAAACCCCTCCGAGGGTGAAGACGGCCCCGGTGGCGAGAAGAACGAGAAGGCCTCGCCGCTGGAGCAGTTCACGCAGAACCTCAACCAGCTCGCCAAGGACGGCAAGATCGACCCGCTGATCGGCCGCCACTACGAGGTGGAGCGCACCATCCAGATCCTGTGCCGCCGCCGCAAGAACAACCCGCTGCTGGTGGGCGAGGCTGGCGTGGGCAAGACGGCCATAGCCGAGGGCCTGGCATGGCGCATCACCCAGAAGGACGTGCCCGAAATCCTGGCCGAGGCCACCGTGTACTCGCTCGACATGGGCGCGCTGCTGGCGGGCACCAAATACCGTGGTGATTTCGAGCAGCGCCTCAAGGGCGTGCTCAAGAGCCTGAAGGACAAGCCGCACGCCATTCTGTTCATCGACGAGATCCACACGCTCATCGGTGCGGGTGCGGCCTCCGGCGGCACGCTGGACGCCTCCAACCTGCTCAAGCCTGCGCTCAGCTCGGGCGCGCTCAAGTGCATCGGTGCCACCACCTTCACGGAATACCGTGGCATCTTCGAAAAAGACGCTGCCCTGTCGCGGCGCTTCCAGAAGGTGGATGTGGTCGAGCCCACGGTCCAGGAGACCATCGACATCTTGAAGGGCCTCAAGAGCCGCTTCGAAGAGCACCACAGCGTGAAATACGCCGCTGCCGCCCTGCAGGCTGCCGCCGAACTGAGCGCCAAGTACATCAACGACCGCCACCTGCCCGACAAGGCCATCGACGTGATCGACGAAGCCGGTGCCGCGCAGCGCATTCTGGTGGCGAGCAAGCGCAAGAAGACCATCGGCAAGGCCGAGATCGAGGAAATTGTCGCCAAGATTGCGCGCATTCCGCCCGCCAACGTCAGCAACGACGACCGCGGCAAGCTGCAGACGCTGGAGCGCGACCTCAAGAGCGTCGTGTTCGGCCAGGACAAGGCGCTGGACGTGCTGGCGTCCAGCGTCAAGATGGCGCGCTCGGGCCTGGGCAAGGGCGACAAGCCCATCGGCTCCTTCCTGTTCAGCGGCCCCACGGGCGTGGGCAAGACCGAAGCCGCCAAGCAGCTCGCCTACATCATGGGCGTGGACCTGATCCGCTTCGACATGTCGGAGTACATGGAGCGCCACGCCGTGAGCCGCCTGATTGGCGCGCCTCCCGGCTACGTGGGCTTTGACCAGGGTGGCCTGCTGACCGAAGCCATCACCAAGAAGCCGCACTGCGTGCTGCTGCTCGACGAAATCGAGAAGGCGCACCCGGACATCTTCAACGTGCTGCTGCAGGTGATGGACCACGGTACGCTGACCGACAACAACGGGCGCAAGGCCGACTTCCGCAACGTCATCATCATCATGACGACGAACGCGGGAGCCGAGACCATGAACAAGGCCACCATCGGCTTCACCAACCCGCGCCAGGCGGGCGACGAAATGGGTGACATCAAGCGCCTGTTCACGCCCGAGTTCCGCAACCGGCTGGACGCCATCGTCAGCTTCAAGGCCCTGGACGAGCAGATCATCCTGCGCGTGGTGGACAAGTTCCTGCTGCAGCTGGAGCAGCAACTGGCCGAGAAGAAGGTGGAAGTCACCTTCACCGACAACCTGCGCAAGTACCTGGCCAAGAAGGGCTTCGACCCCCTCATGGGCGCCCGTCCCATGCAGCGCCTGATCCAGGACACCATCCGCCGCGCCCTGGCCGACGAACTGCTGTTCGGCCGCCTGCAGGACGGCGGCCGCCTGACGGTGGACATGGAGGTCAAGACCGACGAGAAGGGCGTCGAAACGGCCGACGTGCAGCTGGACATTCAGCCGCTGCCCAAGAAGGAACGCTCGGCCAAGTCAGAGCCCGCAGAGCCGGAAGAGGCGACGGCGGACTGAGCGCGGGGTTGATTGCTTCGTGCAGAAACGGCCCGCAGAGCGTATGTGCTCTGCGGGCCGTTTTCATTCACCACGTTGAGCGTATCTGTGCTGATTTGCTATGTTTTCAGTAGCTTCTGGCGCTTGCTGGTAAAGCGCTAGAGCCCTAAAAGCCACTCTAATCAGGCATTGGACATGCTTCCGTCGGCCTTTGTTGCGACGGGCGTGCTGTCGGTATCAGCGCTCTGCACCACCCGGTTGCGTCCTGCGGCCTTGCCGAGGTAGAGGGCGGCATCGGCCTGCTGCATGGCGTGGTCGAACCCGTGCGCACTGGCGAAGCCGTGCGACACCCCGATGGTCGCGGTGCACTGGATGGGGTCACGGCCACCATCGATGGGCACGGCGTGGTGCTCGATCGTTGCGCGTACCCGTTCCGCCAGGCGCATCGCGCCTTGACCGTCCGTGTCCCGGCAAACGATGACGAACTCCTCGCCACCCACCCGGCAGGCCAGGTCTCCCTTGCGCGCGGTTTCGCGCAACACATCGGCGACATGGCGCAGCACGGTATCGCCCACCTCGTGCCCCCAGGTGTCATTGATGCGCTTGAAATGGTCGATATCGACAACAAACAGGTGCGCAGGCCCTGCGTTGCGCGAACGGAAATGCGCTTCCAGGCCCTCGGACAGACCGCGCCGGTTCAACAACTGCGTCAGTGGATCGCGCGCCGCCATGGCGCGCAGATCGTCCGTCAGGCGGCGAAGCACCAGCCAGATGATCGAAGGCGCCAGCACGGTCGCCAGGAAGGACATATAGATATAGAACACCATCTGGAAACGGTTGCCCATATCCAGTGCCTCCAGCCCCCCGGACAGGATGTTCACGAACTTCGCGGCGTTCAGCGCGCAAATGCCGCCGATCAGGACGGCGAACAGCACCATTTCGACCCGCAGGTCTTTGGCAAAGGACCGCACGCCGTAGATGACGGTGACCACCATGGCCAGAAAAGCCAGCGCCGACAAACCTGAAAGCATGGCGTAGCGGGCCACCGGCCCGAGCGTCCACTGCACCAGCACCTGCAGGGCGGAGTAGGCCAGCGCCAGCGTGATCAGTGGTCGCAAAAGCGGCGCAGGCCGGTCAAAAAAGCGCATGGCGCCCACCCAGTAAACGGCTGGGGCGCAGAGGGTCAGCGTATGGTTGACCACACTCATCAGGTTCCAGCCCGGCGATCCGCCCAGCAGTTGCAGCACGTAGGCCGAGCCCAGCAGCAGGTTGCCGATAGCGAAAGCATCCATGCCCAGCTTCTTGCCCTGCAAGCGTGCGCCGATCAGCAGGAACATTCCGCCAAAGCACAGCAAATGCACGCACAGCATGCCGACGATGACGGTTGCAACCATGAATTGGGGTGGGAGAAAAGAGGCTGTTCGGGTCTGGGGGGAAGGGCTGTTACGAATGCTAACCCAGGTGCAGAGCCGTGTGCTGACCACGGCTTTGGTGGCCAACGGCCCCTGCCAGTTGAT
>JAANMV010003038.1_pt1 | contig 15191 bp, 13 predicted proteins | sample 7279661 | NCBI WGS metagenome assembly JAANMV01 (sample SAMN14094540, study PRJNA606508) | bioreactor metagenome | isolation source: A lab-scale SPAN reactor treating ammonium-rich wastewater day 121 | place: Ireland: Galway | collected 2017-05-16 | reverse complement strand
CGAGCCCGGCAGCGAGCACGGTGTAGGCAAGCACTTCCAGCGCGCCGAGGGTGCGGCCGTCGCGGCCGGCGAGGCGGGCGGCGTTCTCGCCGGTGATGTCGGCTTCCAGGGCGTCCTCGGCCTCGCGCACGGTGACGGTGAGGGTGGGGTCGATGCGGGCGATGACGCCCTGCAGGAAGCGTTCCAGGACAACGCTGGGTTCCTCGTGCGGGTGACTCAGGGCCGGGCTGATGGCCGGCGCCTGGGGGTCCGGGGCGGGTGGGGGGACGCTTTCGGCTTCGTCGGCGTCACTGATGCCCAGCCCCGCGAGGTAATCGTCGAGGTTCGTGCGGTTGTCCATGCCCTGCAGTCTACCCCGGGCGTCTGGGACCGTTCCCTGCCCTGCTGGGGGGCCGGGGCGGGGGTGGCGCCGCGCCAGGGGGTTAAGTTTTTGCCAATGGAAAACCTGAGCGTATTGCACTCAAGTCTATTGACACTGAAAAACTGTGGGGCTATGATGCTTCTCGCTTCAAGACTGCTGTCCACACGGCCGGCAGATCCCGCACAAGCAAGACACTCACACAAACAGCACTCAAGGAGTCAACTCATGGCTAAAGCTGTCGGTATCGACCTGGGCACCACCAACTCCGTCATCGCCGTCATGGAAGGCGGCCGTCCCGACGTCATCGTCAACGCCGAAGGCGGACGCACCACCCCCTCCGTCGTCGCCTACAAGGGCGAGGAACGCCTCGTCGGGCAGATCGCCCGCCGCCAGGCCGCCCTGAACCCCGCCTCCACCCTGTTCGAGGTCAAGCGCTTCATCGGCCGCCGCTGGGACGAGGTCAAGGAAGAAGCCGCCCGCAGCCCCTTCACCGTGAAAGAAGGCCCTGGCGGCAGCGTGCGCATCACCGTGGACGGCAAGGACCTCGCCCCCGAGCAGGTCAGCGCCGAAGTGCTGCGCAAACTCGTGCAGGACGCCAGCGCCAAACTCGGCCAGAAGATCACCGACGCCGTGATCACCGTGCCCGCGTACTTCGACAACTCCCAGCGCGAGGCCACCAAGCAGGCCGGCGAGATCGCGGGCCTCAACGTGCTGCGCGTCATCAACGAACCCACCGCCGCCGCGCTCGCCTACGGCCTGGAACGCAAGGGCAACGAGACCGTGCTCGTCTTCGACCTGGGGGGCGGCACCTTCGACGTGACCATCCTGGAACTCGGGGACGGCGTGTTCGAAGTGAAATCCACCGCCGGCGACACCCACCTGGGCGGCGCGGACTTCGACCACCGCATCGTGGACTGGCTGGCCGGCGAGTTCCAGAAGGAACACAGCTTCGACCTGCGCAAGGACAAGCAGGCCCTGCAGCGCCTGATCGAAGCGGCCGAAAAGGCCAAGATCGACCTGTCCAACGCGTCTGAAACGACCATCAGCCTGCCCTTCATCACCTTCGACCCGGAAACCCGCACCCCCATGCACCTGGAGCGGACCCTGACCCGTGCGAAGTTCGAGGAACTCACCGCCGACCTGCTGCGCCGCGTGCGCAAACCCGTCGAGCAGGCCCTCTCGGACGCCAAGCTGGACGCCAGCAAGATCGACGAAGTGATCCTGGTGGGCGGCAGCACCCGCATCCCGGCCGTCAAGCGCATCGTGCAGGAGATCACCAACAAGACCCCCAACGAGAGCGTGAACCCCGACGAGGCCGTGGCCCTCGGCGCCGCCGTGCAGGCCGGCATCATCCAGGGCGACTCCGCACTGGGCGACATCGTGCTCGTGGACGTCACGCCGCTGACCCTGGGCGTGGAGGTCAAGGGCGGCATGATCGCCCCCATGATCACCCGCAACACCACCGTGCCCGCCAAGAAAACCGAGATCTACACCACCGCCGAGAACAACCAGCCGGGCGTGGAAATCAACGTGCTGCAGGGCGAGCGCCCCATGGCGAGCGACAACAAGTCCCTGGGCCGCTTCAAGCTTGAGGGCATCCCGCCCATGCGCGCCGGGCAGCCCCAGATCGAAGTGACCTTCGACATCGACGCCAACGGCATCCTGCACGTGACCGCCAAGGAAAAACAGAGCGGCAAGGAATCCAGCATCCGCATCGAGAACACCACCACCCTCGACAAGAGCGACGTGGAACGCATGGTGCAGGAAGCCGAGCAGAACGCCGCCGCCGACAAGTCCCGCAAGGAACGCGTCGAGAAGCGCAACAACCTCGACTCCCTGCGCGTGCAGGCCCTCGCGCAGATCGAGGAGAACGAAGGCGCCGCCCAGGACGCCAAGGACCGCCTCAAGGCCGCCGCGGACGAGGCCGAGGAAGCCGTGCGCGCCGACGACGACGCGAAGATCGACGCCGCGCAGAAGAAGCTCGAAGAGGAACTGCGCGGCTTCATGACCGCCGCCCAGCAGGGCCAGGCCCAGCCGCAGGCGGACGCGGGCACCGGCAGCGCGCCCAAGGCCGACGACGACGTGATCGACGCGGACTTCAAGCCCGCCGAGTAACGGCCCCGCACGTCCCCTCACGCCCACCACCACCCACCCGCAGGGGAGAGGACGGCCTGACAGGCCCCTCTCCCCTATCCTTGAACGAATGTTCCGCAAGAGAGGTCCGCGCATGAACGACGATCAGAACAAGACCGGCCCGCAGGACGCCGACACCACCCCCGACACCGAGAACATCAAGTTCGACGCCAGCCCCGAGACCGAAACCGACAACATGCAGGAAGACGCCGAAACGGCCGGTTTCCCAGAGATGGACGAGAACATGCTGGGCCAGGTGCAGGAGATGATGGACAAACTCCAGCGCGCCGAGGACCTGGAAAAGGAAAATGCCGACCTGAAACTCAAGCTGGGCCGGCTCGCGTCGGACTTCGAGGGCTACCGCACCCGCACCCAGCAGGACGTCGCCGCCGCACAGGGTCAGGGCGTGAGCAAGGCCGCCGAGGCCCTGATGCCCGTGTACGACGACCTGGACCGCGCCCTGAGCATGGGCGGCGAGGACCCCGCCAAACTCATTCCCGGCATTCAGGCGGTGCAGAGCAAGGTCCTGAGCGTGTTCGCCGGCCTGGGCCTGGAAGCCACCGGCCGGGAAGGCGAGGTGTTCGACCCGCAGTGGCACGAGGCCATTCAGGTCGTGCCCGGTGACGAGGACGACCTGATCGTCACCGTGTACCAGCTCGGCTTCCGCATGGGGGACCGCCTGGTGCGCCCGGCCCGCGTCGTCGTCAGCCGGAAGGGGTAAGCCCCCGTGACCCGCGATCCCCTGCACGGCGTGACCCTGGAACGCCTCGTTCAGCACCTGCACGCGGAGTACGGCTGGGACGAACTCGCGCGCCGGGTGCCCGTGAAGTGCTTCCAGAGCAACCCCAGCTTGAGCAGCAGCCTGAAATTCCTGCGCAAGGAAGCCTGGGCGCGCGCGCAGGTGGAAGGCGAGTACGTGAAACTGCTGCACCGCGAGGACGCCAATCCCGTCATCGACGCGGTCAAGCGCGGGCAGACGGTCCCGGCCAATGTGAGCCAGACGAAACTGCACGCCGCGCTCGGCTGGATGCTGCGCCACGTGCCGCAGAACGCCGAGACGCTGCGGCTGTACTTCCTGCCGGTGCTCGGGCAGGTGCAGGACGTGAACTTCTGGCCGGACGAGGCGCGCATGCCCCTGCTGAACCTCGCCATCGAGCACTCCAGCCTGGGCGAGGGGGATTACGACCCGGGCCTCATCCCGGCCCTGCTGGACCGCGGCGCCGACCCCAACGACGCGCGCTACTGGCTGCCGCTGCTACACACCGTGGACGTCGAGGGCCTCGCCTACCGGCAGCGGACCCGGGCGCCGCGCACCGACCTGCTGGACCTGCTGCTCGCCCGCGGCGCGGACCCCACCCGCGCCGACCCGCGCGGCCACACCGCCCACAGCATCGCCGAGGCGTACGGCCTGAAAGCCGCGCTGCACAAACTCCCGGCCCGCTCCTGATTCCTCTTCCCCGCACCCCCTGACGGAGGTTCCCGCATGGCTTACAAGGACTACTACGAGGTGCTGGGCGTCTCCCGGGGCGCCTCCGACGCCGACATCAAGAGCGCCTACCGCAAACTCGCCAAGCAGTACCACCCGGACAAGAACGCCGGGGACGAGAAGGCCGCCGAAAAGTTCAAGGACATCGGCGAGGCGTACGCGGTCCTGAACGACCCGGAAAAACGCAAGGTGTACGACCAGTTCGGCCACACCGGGCACGTGCCCCCCGGGTACGAGGGCGGCTTCCAGGGCGGGGACTTCGGCGGGTTCGACGGCTCGCAGTTCAGCGACTTCTTCCAGGGTCTGTTCGGGCAGACCGGCCCGGGCGGCCGCGGCGGCGCGGGCGGCGGGTTCCGCAGCCCCGGCGGGCAGCAGATCAACATCGAGGACCTGCTGGGCGGGCTGGGCGGCGCCGGACAGTCCCGCCGGTTCGTGCAGAACGTCGAGGGTGAACTGCAGGTCACGCTGGAAGAAGCCTACGCCGGTTCCGACGAGGTCATCAACGTGGACGGCAAACGCCTCTCCCTGCGCGTTCCGGCCGGGACGCGGGACGGCGCGCGGCTGCGGCTGGCCGGCCAGGGCCCCGGCGGCGGGGACGTGCTCCTCACCATCCGCGTGCTCGAAGACGCCCGCTTCGAACTGGACGGTGACGACCTGACCACCACCGTGGACGTGCCCGCCCCGGTGGCCGCGCTGGGCGGGGACGTGAAGGTCAGAACGCTCAGCGGCACCACCGGGCACCTGACCGTCCCGCCCGGCAGCAGCAGCGGCCGCAAGATGCGCCTGCGCGGGCAGGGCTGGCCGAAACGCGGCGGCGGGCACGGCGACCTGTACGTAAAACTGAACCTGACCGTGCCGAAGCACCCCACCGAGCAGGAGAAGGACCTGTACCGCCAGCTGCGCGAATTGCAGCACTGACCGGACGAAAAGTGCTGGGCCGCGAGGAATCACCCCCGCGGCCCAGCACTTTATGCGTCTCAGCTGAGTGGGTCGGTCCGGGCTGGCGTCCAGCCGTGCCCGCCACACACACATTGACCCTCAGCCGCTTCCTGAACGCGACCGCAACTCAGGCACGCCACGGCACCGGCAAATCCGGCCGGCGCCAGGGGAGGTGCCTCCACGTCCCAGGGCGGCACGATCGGCAGGCCGGGCACAGGCGGCGCCTCCTTATCGCGCAGGAAGAAGGACAGCTGCCCGTTCTGCTCGAAGTACGCGCGCTGCACCTGCCCCAGCTGCCGCACATCCCGGGTGCGCACCGTCTCGAACAGGTCCTCCCGGCTGAGCTTCGCCCGCTCCAGGCCCTCGAGCTGAATCACGCCGTCCCGCACGAGTTCCACCGGCACGCCCTCCACGAAGGTCTCCACCCGCTCACTGTGAATCACCAGGTGCGCCAGCAGCCGCTGCAAGCCCACCACCAGGGCCAGCACCAGCATGGCGTGCACCAGCGGCACGTCCGGGTAGAACATCGGGTCCCCCGCCGCCGACCCCAGCCCGATCACGATCGCCAGTTCCAGCGGACTGAGCTGCGCCAGACCGCGCTTCCCGCTGATGCGCAGCAGGAAGACCAGCCACAGGAAGATCACCGACGTGCGGAACACGATCTCCAGGAGGAACAGCGGGTCGATGTCGCCCAGGAAGATGCGCTGCCAGTCGAAGGGCTGGACGTCCTGCGACCCGGCACTCATGGGCGCCCCCCGCACACAGGGCTCGGATGGAACTCCATGCCGAGCACTGTATATGGCCGAGCCCGCTGGAAATCACACATAAAGAAACGCCCCGGAATCAGGGCGCTTCCTCTTCATCTTGGACAGGACGCCGTGCCGTCACCCGGGCTTGCTGATGCCCTCCAGCGCCTTCTGGTCCGCATTCCCGCTCGTGCGGTTCGACAGGTCGGCCAGGCTCACGATCCCGCCGATCTTCCCGGTCTGGCTGTCCGTCACCGGCAGACGGCGCAGCTGCCGCTCCGCCATGGCCTTCGCGGCGTCCTGCACGCTGGTGCTGCACGGCAGAGTGAACACGTCCTTCGTGGCGTACGTGCTCACGGGCGTGTTCACGTCCTGTCCATCCGCCACCGCCCGGATCACGATGTCGCGGTCCGTGATGATCCCAGTGAGCTGATCCCCGTCCATGATCAGGACATTGCCGATGTCATCGGCCTTCATGCGCTGCGCCACCTCCCGCAGGGTCGCCTTGCCGTCCACGGTCGTCAGGTCCTTCGTCATGATGTCTTTCAGGGTGGTCATGCCCCCACGCTACCCACCCGGCTTGAGGCCCACGTGGCAGGACCCTCAAGGGCGACAAAGAAGAGGCCACAGGGGCCTCTCCGGGACAGTCAGGAACAGGGGGCGAGGGTCGTCAGCGCATCAACCATTCCAGCGCGGTCTTCATGAGCAGGTTGCGGCTGTTCGGCGTCAGGCCCTCCATGCCGAAGCCCATGTTCACCGTCCGGTATGTCCCGGCATTGTTCACCACGATCGCCCCGGCGTTGTCCCCGGCACTCTGCGCGGTCACGCGGGCCGGCACGCCCAGCAGCTGCCCGACCAGCTGCCCGAGGGTCGCAGGTGCTCGGTTCACGGGCTGCGTCCGGCCGCGGGGATCACGCTGCTTCTGCGTGGCGCGGGCCTTGTTCGGGTCCTGCTTGAGGCTCTGCGCGGTGATCGTTCCAGCGGTGGCGTTCGCGCTGCCCCAGCCGGCCACGGTGGCGCTGCCGTTCAGGTCGGCGATCACGTCCGGGTAGTACTGGTTGCCGGCGCTGCCCTGAGCGTTCAGGGTGAAGGCCGTGTTCCCGAAGGCGCCGGTCGTGACGAACTTGGTGGTGCCGCTGCTGTCCGCCAGGAAACGGGTCTTGAGGAAGTTCGTGTAGAAGGCACTGGTGCCGATGTCGTACCCGATGTCCTGGCCGGTGACGATCAGCTTCCCGCCGCCCTGCAAGTACTCGGCGAGGGCGCCCTGATCGGCTCCGGTGATGGTGTTCTGGTACTGGTCGCCGGTGGCCCACACGACCACCTGCGCGCGGCGCAGTTCACTGAGGGGCACGTTCCCCTGCGTCTGGGTGTTCCAGACCAGCGCACTGGCGGCGTTCGCCTTGATGGCGTCGCGCAGGGCGGCGGTCACGTCGGTGCCCTGTCCCATGTCGTCATCCACGAGCAGCACGGTGGGCTTGGTGGCCGGGGTGCTGGGCGCCGGAGCAGGCGCGGGGGCCGGGGTGGGCGCGGGCTGGGGTTTGGGTGTCGGGGCAGGGGCCGGTGCGGGCGTGGTGGCCGTGCCGGGGTTCTTGATGAAGCAGGCCTTCCGGGTGTTCGGGGCCGGATCGGTGCCCCACTCGGCCACGGTGCACATGAAGCTGTCGTCGGTGCTGGTGCCGCTCACGAAGCGGCCGTTGATGCCGAAGGCCACCTGCTTCTGGGTGGCGCCGGTGCAGCGGCTGCCTTCCCAACCGCAGAAGGTGAATCCCGCGGGGCCGGTCGGAATGGCCGGGGCTGGCGTCGGAGCGGGCGCAGGAGTCGGGGCAGGTGTTGGTGCCGGCGCAGGAGTGGGAGTCGGGGCCGGGGCGGGCGTGGGGGCCGGGGTCGGAGCGGGTGTGGGCGCCGGAGCAGGTGCAGGGGCCGGAGCGGGCGCACCGGCGGAAGCGCCGAGCTTCCCAAGGGCGCCGGGCAGGCTGATCAGTCCGTAACCGCTGTTGTTGTTCTTGCTGCCGGCATTGCTGGCGCTGCTGTACAGCGCGTTCTTAATGGCGTCCACGCTCGTGCCGGGTTTCGCCGAGAGCATCACGGCCACGGCGCCCGCCACGATGGGGCTGGCCTGGCTGCTGCCGCTCTTGGCGCCGTACGCGCCGTTCGGGAAGGTGCTGGTGATGGCCGTGCCGGGCGCGACGATGTCGGGTTTCACGAACACGCCGCTGATCTTCCCGGTCCAGTTCACGGGGCCGCGGCTGCTGTAGCTGGCGACCGAGCCGTCCTGGTCGATGGCGCCCACGCCGATGGCCTGCGGGAGGTTGCCGGGGCTGCCGGTGCTGGCGGGGGCCGGGCCGAAGTTGCCGATGGCGAACACAGGGACCACGCCGGCCTTGAGCATGTTGTCCACCGGGGTGATGAATTCCTCGAAGGTGCCGGGGATGCCCAGGCTCATGTTCACGACGTCCGCGCCGTCGTCGGTGTTGGCGTTGTTGTCCGGGTCGAGGACGTACTGCATGCCGGCGATCACCTGCGCGAAGGTGCCCTCGTTGTTGGGAAGAACCAGGGCGCTGATGACCTTGGCGCTGGGCGCGACGCCCACCTTGCTGCCGACCAGCAGGCCCGCGGTGTGCGTGCCGTGGTCGGTGGTGTCGCGGGCCGCGCCGGCCTTGCGGTTGCCTTCCGCGTCGAACTCCTGGAAGGCCTTGAGTTTCCCGGCCAGTTCAGGGTGATTGGGGTCAATGCCGCTGTCCAGGTGGCCGATGGTGATGCCCTGGCCCTTGAAGCCGGCGGCCCAGGCGGCGGGCGCACCGATCTTCTCCAGGTGCCAGGGGGTGCCGCTGGGCGCGTTCGCGGCGCTCAGGGCGACCGCGCGGGGAATCTGCACGCGGAAGTTCTCGAACACCGCCTCCACGAACGGCAACTGCGCCATCAGGCGCGCCTGCACGGGCGTGAGGGGCAGCAGGACACTCTCGTCCAGCCACAGCTGCTTGACGAGGTTCTTGTACTGCGGCGCGAGCAGGTTCACGCGGTCTTGCAGCTGCTTGCGCATCTGCTGGAAGGAAGACCGGCCGCGGGTGGTGTTCTCGATGCGGAAGCGCACGATGACGGGCTCGACCTTCTGGCTGCCGGCCTGGGCTTTTTTCAGCAGGCCGGGGGACAGGGTGCCAGCGTCGGCGCTGCCCAGGCTGCCCATGGTGAGGGCCAGGCCGAGCGCGGCCACGCCGGCCCGGCGGCCCAGCAGGCCCATGCGGGTGCGGTGTTTCGGTTCGGGAGTCATGCCGCCAGGGTAGCCGCGCCCCTGTGACGCCCCCTGAATGGAGCGTGAGGACACCTTGACCTCTCATCAGGACACCGTCAGTCAGCGCGGCGCCCGGACGGCCTCAGCGCACGCGGGCCACGTGACGTTTGCTGTTCAGCTTCCGGTCCAGTTTACCGCCCCGCATCAGCAGGCCCAGCAGGCTGTAGGAAAGGTCATCCTTGGAGCCTCCGCCGTAGTCGCTGCGCAGCCCCAGCAGGCTGGCCGTTTCGGAATTCGTGACCCCCTGCGGGTTGGCCTGCGCGAACTCCAGCACCGCGCCCTTCAGCAGCCCCAGCCCCAGCTGGGCTTTTTCCTTCACGCCGGACGGCACGGTCAGCGCCGGGCCTGAAGCTCGGAGAGGTCCTCTACGAGTCGGCTGACGAGCACGTCATGACCGCCGGCCTGAATCTCCTGAATCCGCTCGCCTTTCGGGGTGGCGTCCACCCGCACGAGGTGATCGTGCGCCCGCGTGCCCGTGCCCTTGCCCACGGAGAAGGGCGCCGCGGGGGAGGTCCGCGGGGCCTTCAGGGCGTACACGTAGTAGGTGCGGTCCTCGGCCATGCCTGACGGTGGCACAGCCCGCCGCGCTCAGTGTTCGAGGGTGACGTGGGGGAGGCGGCGGTCCAGCCAGGCGGGCAGCCACCAGTTCCACTTCCCGGCAAGTTGCAGGAAGGCGGGGACCATGACCAGCCGGACCAGGGTGGCGTCCAGCAGCACGGCCACCGCGAGGCCCAGGCCGATGCTCTTGCTGGCGACCACCCGGCCGAACATGAAGGCGGAGAACACGATGAACATGATGATGGCGGCGCTCGTGATGATGCGGGCGGTGTGCCCGACGGCCTTCACGACGGCCTCGTCGTTCGGGGTGCCGCGCAGGTGCTCTTCCTGCACGCGGGAGAGCAGGAAGATCTCGTAGTCCATGCTGAGGCCGAACATCACGGCGAACAGCAGCACCGGCAGGCTGGATTCCAGCACGCCGACGTCGGTGGGAATGCCCAGCGGCCCGGCCAGGAAGCCGTTCTGCACGATTTCGGTGACCACTCCGGCGGCCGCGCCGACGGTGAGGGCGTTCGTGACGATGCTCTTGAGGGGGATCAGCAGGCTGCGGAAGGCGACCATCAGGAGCAGGAACGTCCCGGCGAACACGGTGAGGACCACGGTGGGGAGCGTGCCGGTGATGGCGCGGCTGAACTCCTGCCCGCCGATGGGGGAGCCGCCCAGCAGGTACGCGTACCCGCTGCGGTCGAGGGCGGCGCGGATGCGGGCCTCGTACTCGGGGATCGCGTCGGCACGCAGCGCGTCATTCGGAATCACGGTCACGCGCAGGAAGGTGCGGTCCTGACTGAAGGAACGCCGGGTGAGGGTGGTCATGGCGCCCAGGGCGTCCGTGCCGGTGCTGTCCCCGGCCTGCCGCAGGTCCTCGGGCGTGACGAAGGGACTCAGGACGGCCTTCACGTCCGGCAGGGCCTTGAGGTCGTTCACGACCGCCTGGAACTTCTCACGGTCGTCGGGCGTGTACCGCTGGCCTTTCAGGTCCAGGATCACCTCGAACTGGCTGAGCAGCCCGCCGGCGCCGAGGGTGCGCACGTCGGCCAGGGCGTCGCGGCTTTCCACGCCGGGCGTGAGCGCCCAGGCGCCCGCGTACCCGATGCGCATGTTCAGGGCAGGCACCGAGAGCACCAGCAGCAGCGCGGCGCTGCCGAGCACGCCCAGCCAGGGGCGGGCGGTGACGCGGCGGGCGAACGCGGTCCAGGCGGCCGAGGCGCCGGCGTTCTGCGACCAGCCGATCTTCAGCACGCGGGGGCTGTTGACGCGGTCGCCCAGCAGGGCCAGCATGGCGGGCAGCGCGGTCAGGCTGGCCAGGACCGTCAGCAGGACCACCAGCACCCCGCCGATCCCGAGGCTGCGCACAAAGATCACGGGCGGCACGATCAGGCCGGCCATGGCGATGGCGACGGTCAGGCCGCTGAACGTCACGCTGCGGCCGGCCGTGAGCACCGTCTGCGCCGCCGCGGCGCGGCTATCCCCGCCCAGGCGCCGCAGCTCCTCACGGAAGCGGTTGACCATCAACAGCGCGTAATCGATTCCGGCCCCCAGGCCCAGCATGGTGATCACGCTCTGCGCGAAGGTGCTCACCTCCATGACGCGGGTCAGGCCATACACCCCGGCCATCGCCACGCTGATGCTCAGCACACCCACCACCAGCGGCAGGCCCGTGGCGACCAGCGCCCCGAACACCACCAGCAGCAGCACCGCGATCAGCGGCAGCGCCGCAAACTCGCTGCGTTTGGTGTCCGCCTCCGCGAACTCCGTGAAATCGTCCGCGATGGCCTGCCCGCCCGTGACGCGCACACTCAGGCCGTCCGTGCTGCTGGCCCGGGCGTACTTCCGCAGTTCCCGCACCGCCTCGGTCGCGCCCTCTTCCAGCGGAATCTGCGCGACCGTCAGGGCCATGCGGCCGTCCTCGGACTGCGTGCCCACCGTCCCGGACCCTGCCGAGATCACCCGCGTCACGCCCGGCACGTCCTCCAGGCCGTCCACGAACGCCTCGTACCGCGCCTGCCCTTCCGGCGTGCTGAGCGGCGGGGTGCTGCGCGTGACCAGCAGCGCCATGTTCGTGTCCTTCTCCCCGAACTCGTCCCGCAGGATGTCCAGCGCCCGGGTGGCCTCCGACCCCTCCAGGCCCCCCGCCGGGTCGGCCGTCAGGGCCGCCGGGGCCTGCGCGGCCAGCGGCACGCTCAGCAGGGCCACCAGCACCCACACGATCAACACGGCCCACGGAGCACGCGACACCAACAGGGAGAGAGCACGCATAACGCCCGATCCTAGAGCAGCGGTCCTCCCAGGAATACACCCCGTGCCGACAGTCCCCGTCGCCCGGCACCTGAACCTGCAACGCACGCAGGAACACCCTGCCCAGCGACCCGTTCCGGCAGGGCCGGACAGCGGCCTCAACCTCCGGCTGCCGCGACGCCTTCCGGCGGCATACTGCCCCCGTATGCCTGCTCGGTTCCGTGCTGTCCTGCTTTGTCTTCTGCTCCTCTCCACCACCATGGCCTCCGCCCAGCCTGGCGTGGCGCCCACCCCCCTCTGGACCGACCTGCTCCAGCCGCCAGTCGAAATTCAGCAGAAGGCCTGCGATGATCTGGCCGCCTTCGAGAAGGCGAATCCCAGCCCTGCCGGTCAGAAATACACGTCGGCCGCCCTGCCGGCCGAGCAGACCATCGGGCAGCAGCTCATTGATAATCGGCGCACGCCCGGCACCTTCGACACGGAACGCGTAGACGATGAGATCCTGATTCACCTGCCGGCCGCATCTGTCGCCACCACCTGCGCGAACGCGGCCCGTCTTGGCCAGACAGTGAATCTGAAAAAGTACAACTTCGGCCCGGCCAGATCCGAACTCAGTACCATCTTCTACATCCTCAGCGACGCGGCCCTGGTCAGCGACGCCATGAAATACAAGGCGTTCCTGCGCCTTCTGGACGCCAGCGGTCAGCTGCTCGCCGTGCGGCAACCCGCCCCCTACTCGCGGGCCGCCGATCCCGCGCAATGGCAGCAGCACTGTGACGGCAACGCGTGCCGCTGGTACGGGTTCAGCGTGTTCCGGTTCAACGACCTTCGACTCACCCCGGCGATCTACGCGAAGCTGCACACCCTGCAGCTCGTGTACGACCGCGGGTACGGCACAGAAACGCGCACTTACGTGGCGGCGGACTTCACGCGCACGACCCTGAAGGACTGAGCAGCCAGGACTAGAACAGTTCGTCCAGCAGCAGGTAGTAGGCGATCTTCGCCTCGTCCACCAGGGTGCGGCTGTACTCGTCCAGCAGGCGTTCGGCGTGGTCCGGGCCGAGGTTGCTGCGGGTGCTGCGCCACGCCAGGGCGAGGTCCATGTGCCGGTCGGCGATGCCGGCGCGGCCCACGTCGATGAGCCCCTCCACGAATTCGCCGTTCACGATGAAGTTCGGCAGGCAGGCGTCCCCGTGCGTGACCACCAAGTCCTCGTGGACGGGCCGGGTGCGGACCAGTTCGTTGAAGACGCTCTCCGGCGTGCGCCCCAGCCGTTCCTCGTCGAAGTCGTCGGCGTCCACCACGCCGCGGACGACGTTCTCCCGGGCGGCGTGCAGGCGCACGTCCAGCGTCTCCCGGAACGGGCAGTCCCGGATGGGCAGGGCGTGCAGTTCCCGCAGGGCGCGGGCGAGCAGGCTCACCATGCGTTCCGGGTGCAGCCGGGCGTCGTCGTCACTCATGGGAATGCCGGGCAGGCGCGTCATGGCGAGGAACTCCTGCCCGGCGTCCTGTTCGTAGGCGATCACCTGCGGCACCGGCACCCGGCCGGCCAGCCAGCGCAGCCGCTCGCGCTCCTGTAGCAGGCTGCTCACGCTCAGGCCCACGCGGGGCTGCACCTTCACCACGAACCGCTGACTGCGCCACACGCCTGCCCCGCTCTCCCCCACCGTCACGCGCTCCCAGCGGGCGGCCGGCAGCACCCGCCGAAAGGAGGGCGGAAGGTCAGGCTGGGCAGCAGCGACAGGGTCGGTCATGCCGGCAGGATACGGGGCGCGGCGGGGTTCAAAGGAGGGAGGCGAGCCGCTGCGGACTCGCCTCCCTGCCTCGTGCGGTCTTACTTGACCAGGCCGAGTTTGCGCACTTCGTCGCGTTCTTCCTGGAGTTCCTTGGCGGTGGCGTCCATGCGGGCGCGGCTGAAGTCGCTGATGTCCAGGCCCTGGACGATCTCGTACTTGCCGTCCTTGACGCGCACGGGGAAGCCGTAGATGAGGCCTTCGGGCACGCCGTAGCTGCCGTCGCTGGGGATGGCCATGCTGGTCCACTCGCCTTCGGGGGTGCCGAGGGCCCAGTCGCGGATGTGATCGATGGCGGCGCCGGCGGCCGAGGCGGCGCTGCTGGCGCCGCGCGCCTCGATGATGGCGGCGCCGCGCTTGGCGACGGTGGGGATGTACTCGGTTTCGTACCAGGTGCGGTCCACCTGGTCCAGGGCGGGCTGGCCGTTCACGGTCGCCTGGCTCAGGTCGGGGTACTGGGTTGAGGAGTGGTTGCCCCAGATGGTGACGTTCTTGATGTCCTTCACGGCGCCGCCGGTTTTCTCGGCGAGCTGGCTGATGGCGCGGTTGTGGTCCAGGCGGACCAGGGCCGTGAACTGTTTGGGGTCGATGTCGGGGGCGTTCTGCTGGGCGATCAGGGCGTTGGTGTTGGCGGGGTTGCCGACCACCACGACCTTGATGTCGCGTTTGGCGACGGCGTTGATGGCCTCGCCCTGGGGTTTGAAGATGCCGCCGTTGGCGCTGAGGAGGTCGCCGCGTTCCATGCCCGCCTTGCGGGGCATGGCGCCGACCAGCAGAGCGTAGTCGGCGTCCTTGAAGGCGACCATGGGGTCGTCGGTGACGACGATGTCGTGCAGGAGGGGGAAGGCGCAGTCGCGCAGTTCCATGACGACGCCGTTGAGGGCCTTGAGGGCGGGGGTGATTTCCAGCAGTTGCAGGATGACGGGCTGGTCCTTGCCGAGCATGTCGCCGGAGGCGATGCGGAACAGCAGGCTGTAGCCGATCTGGCCGGCGGCGCCGGTCACGGTCACGCGGGCGGGTTCTTTGGTCATGGGGGTCCCTCCTGAGGGTGAGATAGCGCCTGAGATTATCGCGCGCAAAGGTGAGCGCTGTCCCGTTCCCGGGCGGGGGACAGCCGCGCATGCCGGACAGGGGACATAAAAAAGACCCGCCGGTGGGGCGGGCGCGGAGGCCGGGAGGGTCAGTCGCCGATGGCGGGGTGGCCGGCGCTGCGGCCTGGGGCGCGTGCGGTGCGGCGCAGGGTGCGCAGGGTCTGTTCCCGGGCGAGGGCGCGGTCCTCGCTGCCCAGGCTGTACAGGGCGAACGCCACGAGCAGGGCGGTCAGCACGGTCATGAGCAGGAGGATGGTCATGACCGGAGTATTCCCCGGTGGCCCTGAGCGGCGGTGACACCCGCCTGAAGGCCCATGGAGCGAACGTTCAGGGGAGCGTCACCGGGCGTTCAGGGGGCCATCATGCGGGGTTGACGATTCTTGAATGTGTGAGCGTGACCTTCAGGAAGCGGGGCGTGGCGGGGTCAGAGGGGGGCGTCCTCCATGAAGGTCGGGGGGCGTTTCTCTCGCAGGCTCGCCAGCCCTTCCCTCACGTCGGGGCCGGTGAACCCCAGGAACTCCAGGGCGAGGCTGGCGTCGAAGGTGGGGCCCATGGCGCGC
>JAANMV010003037.1_pt1 | contig 15201 bp, 8 predicted proteins | sample 7279661 | NCBI WGS metagenome assembly JAANMV01 (sample SAMN14094540, study PRJNA606508) | bioreactor metagenome | isolation source: A lab-scale SPAN reactor treating ammonium-rich wastewater day 121 | place: Ireland: Galway | collected 2017-05-16 | reverse complement strand
CTCGCCGCGGGCGTTGACGGCGGCGACCGCGACCACGCCGGGGTAGCCAGCAGGAAAGCGCGGTGGCGCGGCCGGGCCGTCGTTGCCGGCCGCCGCGACAACCACCTGTCCACGCGCAAGCAGCGCTTCGACCGTCCGTCGCAGCGCGCCGTTGTCCGGCCCGACCAGGCTGATGTTGATCACCGCCACGCGTTGCTGCGCCATCCAGCGCAACGCCTCGACCAATGCAAGGGTGTCGCCACCGACGCGCTGGCCGCACCACAGGTCGGCGGCCAGCAGCGTGGCGGGCGCGCCGGCGACCAGGCGCATCGCCACCTGGGTGCCGTGCAGCTGCGGGAGGCTGCGGCCATCGCAGCCATGCGGCACGACGCGGGTGCGCGCCAATGCGGAAGCCGTGGCGTCCACGCCGCCGTCGACAAGCCCGACGCGAAGCCCTGCGTCGGCCGGTGCCGCCTCACTGGCTTGGCCGGCATTGCCGCCGGCGGGCAGGAACAGGTGGTGGGGCTCGATGGTCCGGCCGGGCAGGGTCGCGCGCAGCACGCGCAGGGCGCGGCCGGAGCTGCGGCCGCGGTTGTCGCGCAACAGCGCGATCGACAGTCCGAATTCGTCGTCGTGGTCTTCGCGCACTATCACGAAACCGGCAGCGCGGATCGCGTCGTGGTCGGCAGGGTCGATATCCAGCGCCAGATATTCGGCACGGCGCATGATCGCGCCATCAGGCGCACGCGCCACCTGCGGGCGCGCTTCGCGCAGCAACGCTTCGGCCTGCTGGCGATAGCTGCCAACCGTGGTCAGCACCTCGCCGGCGGTATCGGAGAGCGCCCGGTTGAGTGTGTCGACCGGCGCGCCTGCCGGCACCCGCGGCAGTGCCGGGATGCCGCCGCGCAGCACCTGCGCGCCAGCTGGCAGCGCCGGCGCGAGTACGAGCAGCAGGCATGCAAGCTTGGACAGGAGACAACGCATGCGGCACCGGCTGGAGTGGATGCGGCCGGATGCTAGCATCCGCTCCTGCACCGCCGCTGAGCGTCCTGCGCGCGCGGCGGATGGAAACCGCGCTCACGTTCGTAGGACCCCATGTACGCATGAGCCATCGCGAAATCGTCCGTGAAGCGCTGCCCGCGTTGTTGCCCCGCCTGCGCCGCATGGCGCGCGCGCTGGCAGGCAATGTCGCGGACGCGGACGACCTGGTGCAGCTGGCGCTGGAGCGCGCGCTTGCGCGCGCCGACCAGTGGCGTCCGGAAGGCCCGGTGGAGGCGTGGGTGTTCGGCATCCTGCGCAATGCGTGGCTGGACGAACTGCGCGCCCGCACCCGCAAGCAGGCGGTCTTCGTCCACGAGGAGGCCGGGCTTGCGGTCGGCGAAGCGACCATCGAGCGCCATGTGCAGGCGCTGTCGGTGGCCGAGGCGATGAGGCGGTTGCCACCCGAGCAGCGCGAGGTGGTGGCGCTGGTGCTGGTGGAAGGCATGCGTTATGGCGAGGCCGCGCGCGTGCTGGGTGTGCCCGAGGGCACGGTCACGAGCCGCCTGTCGCGCGCACGCGCAGCGCTGCGCGACTGGCTCGGGGATGAATGAGGATTCCATGATGCAACCAACCTCCATGAATTCGAATGACGCCGAAGCGCTGCAGGCCTATCTGGATGGCGAAGCGGATGCGGACGTGCGCACCCGCATCGAGGCAGCGCGTCTGCACGATCCTGCACTGGACGAGGTGATCAGGCGTGATCAGCGCATGCGTGAACGGCTGCAGGGCGCTTTCGATGGCGTGCTTGACGAGCCGGTGCCGGAGGCGTTGCGCCGGCTGGTGGACGCGCCTGCGCCGGCCACCCAGCGCACCGCCCGGCGCGCGCTGCGCTGGCGTGCGCCGGTCTATGCGCTTGCCGCGTCGCTGGCGCTGGTTGCGGCGTCGCTGGCGTTTCGCCACGAGGGCAGCGCGCCGTGGACGCGCGAGGATGGTGCGCTGGTCGCGCGCGGCGGATTTGCCGGCGTGCTGGATCGATCGATGTCCGCGGTGCCGGTGGACGGCGTGCGCGTGGGCCTGACCTTCCGCGATCAGGGTGGCCGCTGGTGCCGCAGTTTCGACGGCGTCGACGGCGGCTGGCAGGGACTGGCATGTCGCGAAGACGGGCAATGGCGCGTGGAGCTGCTGGTGCAGGCAGCGGCCAGCACGGGCGAACTGCGGCAGGCAGGGGCCGGGACGGCGCCGGAAGTGCTGGCTGCAATCGATGCACGCATCAAGGGCGAAGCGCTCGATGCCGCGCACGAGCGGGCCGTGGTTGCTTCGGGTTGGCGCCAGCCGTGAATTAGTCGGGCTCTTTGTCGTCCGGGCACGTCGGCAGGCGCGTCGACTCACGCTTATTGAGTCAGAAACGACGCCTCACCGGCATGTGCATCGCGATGGGATCGACGGTTTCAGGCCAGCGCGTCGAACAGGGTGCCCAGCGCGTCTTCGCGGGCGCGGAAGACGGCGGTGTTGGCGGCGAAGTCGTGGGCGGCCTGATGGGCATCGACGACATCGGATACCGCTGCCGAGGTGGTGTCGTTGCGCGCGTCGGTGCGCACGATGCGCGCCTGTACGCCGCCATCCGGGGTTTCCGACTGCACTACCTCGCGGCGCTGGAAGCCGGCGGTTTCGCGATTGGCGGTGTTGCTGGCGGCAGCCTGCATCCGCTGCATCGCCGCGTGCATGCCGGAGGCCGCGATAGTCGATGAAACGCCGGAAATGGTCATGGCGGACAGCCGCGTCGGGTAGGCGCGGCCCACTTTACGCCGCCACCGGCGCGGAAACGGCGAACTCGGTCCGGTTTCCGGCCGCTGCCTGCGGGCAGTTCGGGCTGGCTTCACCCATCGGCGTCGGCTGGGGCTATCCTGCTGCAATGCAATACGCTCAAGCTCATTCCAGCGTCGTCCCACATCCCGGCGAAGAGCTGGCCAATGCGCTGACCCACGGAGTCGGCGCGGCGGCGGCGCTGGCCGGCGGCGCGGTGCTCATCACCCTGGTGGCGCTGTTTGGCGACGGCTGGCAGCTGGCCGGGGCCATCGTCTTCGGCGTGGCGCTGCTGCTGCTCTACAGCGCTTCCACTCTTTATCACGCGATCTCGCACCCGGTCCTCAAGGGCCGGCTGAAGGTGTTCGACCACTGCGCGATCTACCTGCTGATCGCCGGCACCTACACGCCGTTCACCCTGGTGGGCCTGCGCGGCCCCACCGGCTGGTGGCTGTTCGGCACGATCTGGACGCTGGCGCTGGCCGGGGTGGTGTTCAAGCTGTTCTACACCGGCCGCTTCAAGCGCCTGTCGACGCTGATCTACATCGGCATGGGCTGGCTGATCGTGTTTGCGATCAAGCCGATGCTGCATGCGCTGGGCACGGGCTCGCTGCTGTGGCTGCTGGCCGGTGGCGTGGCCTATACCGCCGGTACGTTCTTCTACATGCGCCCGCGGCTGCGCTGGTCGCACGCGATCTGGCACGGCTTCGTGATCGCCGGCAGCGTCTGCCACTACGTCGCGGTGATGCTGCACCTGCTGTAACCGCGGACGGCGCGCATGACTTCCGGCGGTGTGCGCTGCCTGGCGTAGGCCGGATGATCGGGGCTTCGCATCCATCGCCCCGAGGTCGTCCATGCGTCGCATCCTGACAACCGCCATCGCGCTGGCCCTGGCCGGCGCCGGCAACGCCGCGCTCGCGCAGCCCGCCGCTGCCGCGACCGCCGCAACGCCCGTGGTGGTGACGCAGCTGCCGCGCGACGCCCGCCCAACCAACTACGACATCGAGGTCGAACCGCATGCGGAGCGCATGGCGTTCGACGGCAAGGTGCGGATCAATGTCGACGTGCTGGCGCCCACCCGCAGCATCACCCTGAACGCGGCCGACCTCGAGTTCGGCACGGTCCGGCTGGAGCGTGCCAACGGCAAGGCGCTGGCCCCGAAAACCAGCGTCGATGCGGCGGCGCAGACCGCGACCTTCGCCTTCGACCAGACGCTGCCGGCGGGCAGCTACCTGCTGACGATCGAATACAAGGGCAAGATCGGCACCCAGGCCAACGGCCTGTTCGCGCTGGACTATCCGACTGAAGCCGGCAAGCAGCGCGCGCTCTACACCCAGTTCGAGAACTCCGATGCCCGTCGCTTCATCCCGTCCTGGGACGAGCCTGCGCACAAGGCCACGTTCCGGCTGGCGGTGACCGCGCCGTCCGCGCAGATGGTGGTCAGCAACATGCCGGTGGCCAGCACGCGCGGCCTGGGCGACGGACGCACGCTGACCCTGTTCAAGCCGACGCCGAAGATGTCCACCTACCTGTTGTTCCTGTCGGTGGGCGAATTCGACCGAGCCACCCTCGAGGACAGCGGCGTGGAGATCGGCGTGATCGCGCAGAAGGGCAAGGTGGAGCAGGCGCGCTTCGCGCTGGAGGCCAGCCGCGACGCGCTGCGCGAGTTCAACGACTACTTCGGCGTGAAATATCCGCTGCCGAAGCTGGACAACATCGCCGCGCCGGGTCGCAGCCAGTTCTTCAGCGCGATGGAGAACTGGGGCGCGATCTTCACCTTCGAGTCCTCGCTGCTGCTGGACCCGGCCACCTCCAACGTCTCCGACCAGCAGCGGGTGTTCAGCACCGCCGCGCACGAGATCGCCCACCAGTGGTTCGGCAACCTGGTGACGATGGCGTGGTGGGACGACCTGTGGCTCAACGAAGGCTTCGCCACGTGGATGGAAGGTCGCACCACCCGCAAGCTGCATCCGGAATGGGACGTCGACAGCGTCGATGCGGCCTTCACCAGCCGCGGCGCGATGGGCCAGGACGCGTTCGCCACCACCCACCCGGTGGTGCAGCACGTGGCGACGGTGGAGCAGGCCAGCCAGGCCTTCGACGGCATCACCTATGGCAAGGGCGCCGCGGTGATCTCGATGCTGGAGGACTACGTGGGCGAGGACGCGTGGCGCAACGGCGTACGCAGCTACATCGGCAAGCACGCCTATGGCAACGCGGTGACCGATGACCTGTGGGCCGAGATCGAGCAGGCCGCGCCGGGCAAGCAGTTCGCCGCGGTCGCGCATGACTTCACCCTGCAGCCGGGCGTGCCGCTGATCAAGGCGAGCAGCGCCTGCGTCGACGGCAGCACCCGCGTGCAGCTGGAGCAGGGCGAGTACGCCGTGGACCGTCCCGACAAGACCCCGCTGCGCTGGCGCGTGCCGGTCAGCGTGCGCGGTGGCGAAGGCAAGGCGGTGCGCGTGCTGGTGGACGGCAAGGCCAGCGTGACCCTGCCCGGCTGCGACGCCCCGGCGCTGGTGAATGCCGGGCAGAAGGGCTACTTCCGCACGCTGTATGCGCCGGCGCAGTTCAAGGCGCTTTCCGCGGAGTTCACACGGCTGCCGGTGGTCGACCAGATGGGCCTGATGCTGGATACCGGCGCGCTGGCCGCGGTCGGCCTGCAGCCGGAATCCGACAGCCTGGACCTGGCCATGCAGGTGCCGGCGGATGCCGCGCCGGAGCTGTGGCAGATGGTGGCCGGCTCGCTCGGTGGCCTGGATGACCTGTTCAAGGGCGATGCCAAGCGCCAAGCCGCGATTCATGCCTTCGCGATCAAGCGGCTGGCGCCGAAGTTCGCCCAGCTGGGCTGGGACAACCGCGCCGGCGACTCTGCCGCCACCCGGCAGCTGCGCAACAGCCTGGTTTCGACCCTGGGCGAACTGGGCGATGCCGCGGTGCTGGCGGAAGCGCGCCGGCGCTTCGATGCCTTCCTGGCCGATCCCGCTTCGCTGTCGCCGGACCTGCGCCGCACCGTGCTGGGCATGGTGGCGCGCAATGCAGACGCCGCCACCTGGGAGCGGTTGCATGCGCTGGCGAAGGCGGAGAAGTCCTCGATGCTGCGCGACCAGTACTACGGCCTGCTGGCCCGGGCCAAGGACAAGGCGCTGGCGCAGCGCGCGCTGGACATGGCGCTGACCGACGAACCCGGTGCCACCAACGGTGCGGCGATGATCTCCGCGGTGTCCTGGGAGCACGCTGATCTGGCGTTCGACTTCGCCGTCGCCCACCGCGAGCAGGTGGACAAGCTGGTCGACTCCACCTCGCGCGCGCGCTTCTATCCCGGCCTCGGCGGCAGTGCCAGCGACCTGTCGATGGTGGAGAAGATCAATGCCTTCGCCGAAGCGCATATCGCCTCCACGTCGCGTCGCGACGCCGAGCGCGTGGTCAACGGCATCCAGACGCGGGTCAAGCTGCGCCAGCAGCGACTCCCGCAGGTCGATGCCTGGTTGAAGCAGCAGGGCGTCTGACCGCTGCGGCACCCGCAGGAAACGAAGAGGCCCCGCGATGCGGGGCCTCTCGTTCCACGGCTTGCGGCAAGTCCTGGTTAGAAGCGGTATTCCGCTAGCAGGTTGAACGAACGCCCCCGCGGGTCGGCGACGCGCGCTTCCCAGCCGGCGCCGTCGCCGTCGTCCAGGTAGCGCAGGGTGAATGGCGGGTCGGTATCCAGCAGGTTGCGGATGCCGAAGGTCAGCTTCATCTTGTCGATGCCGGTCCAGCTGACGCTGTAGTTGTACAGCGTGTAGCTGTCCACGTCGCGGCTGTAGTTGGCCGGCACGTAGCCGTTGGCAATGCCCGGTGGCTGCCAGTCCTCATAGCCGCCGCGATGAACCTGGGTCAGCGTGTGCGCCCAATCGCCCTTGTTCCAGCCCAGGCTGAGCGTGTGCTTCCACTTGATGGGTAAGTTGAAGTAGCGCTCGTACCTGCCGACCAGGTTGTCGCCGTAGGGGCGGTTGGCGAAATCCTTGACCTTGAACAGGTCCAGGTAACTGCCGTTGATATGGACGCGCCAATGCCCACCGGCCAACTCGCCCATCAGGTTCGCGTCGAGCTCGATGCCCCGTGACAGCGTGCCTCCAGAATTGATGGCGCGCTGGTCGATGGCGATGAGGTCCCCATCTGGGTCGCGAATGTAGCTGTCCTTGTAGGCGTCGTAATTGGCGGCCATCTGGGTCAGGCTGAAGCCGCTGCGAATGGTGTTGATCCGCTCGACCTCCCACCAGTCGATGCTGGCGTTGAAGTTGTGCGTCGGTGCGAAGACCACGCCGAGGCTATGTTGTTTCGCTTCTTCGGGTATCAGGTTAGGGTTGCCGCCGGCAAGGATGTTGGGACGCACCTGCACCGTGCATCCGGCCACGCTTGAGTTCGGGTTATACCTGCCACCGGGGCAGATGGCAGGATCAGCCAAGTCGAGGCCGGTGTATTGCACCTCAGAGGTGCCGCGCAGCAACCTGGCGAAATCCGGAATCTTGAAGCCGGTGCTGTACGCGCCGCGGAAGACCAGCCAATCGACAGGCTGCCACTTGAAGGAGTACTTCGGATTGGTACTGGTGCCGAAATCGCCGTAGTTGTCGTATCGACCAGCGATGGTCACGTCCAGCGAGTCGAGTACCGGGACGTTGAACTCCGCGAACAGCGCCTTCACGTCGCGATGGACACGCTTCACGTAATTGACGGAGTCGCCGGGCGGACCGTAGACGTAGGCGTCGCCCGCCGCCCATTCTGCCGGACCGCCGAACTCGTACTCCTCACGGCGTACATCCACGCCGAATGCGGCCTGCACGTCATTTTCGCTCCACAGCTTGAATCCAAGGCTGCCGCCGAAGCTGGCATCGAAGGTGGTGGTGACTGAAGTGCCGGTATACAACTGCAATCCGGTGGCATCGGCTGCGGCCAATGCGTCGTAAGCGGCTTGTGTCTGCTGCTGGCCTGGCATCAGGAACGGGTTGAGGATCCCGTTCTTCAATGCCGCCTTCAATTGCGGCGTGTAGTAATAGCCGCCGGCAAGCACGGATTCGGCCCGACTCTGCGCGCGCGACAGGCCCGCATCGTAATCCCAGTTGCCGAGGGTGCCAGTCAAGCCGAACAGCACGCGATAGGCCGTGGTGGTGGTTTCGAGCTGGCGCGGGCCGCAAGCCTCGCAGCGCCAGCGGTAGGCGATCGGGTTGCCATAGACGAGGTTGTCGCTGGATGTGTCGCCGAAATACGTCTTTAACGCGTTGTAGATGGAATCGTAGGTTGCCTGCGTGTTCGGGTTAAGTTCGTAGGCGTCCAGCGTGCTTGCCGTTGGGTTGGTCCTCGTGGTGATCTGCAATGCCTCGAACTGCCGCTTGGATTTGACTTTCGAAGCCATGAGTTCAGTGAAGAATTCATGGCTGTCGCCAATCCTGAAGGTGGCGCGGCCAATAGCTTGCACGGTCTGCACCGGTTGCTGGATGGTGCGCGCGCGACCGTAATCCCAAGCGCAGGCGAAGCTTGCGCCTGGGCTGGCCCAGACCTGGTCGTCATATGGGCCCATCATGTCGCCGCCGTTTTCGCAGCCGGCACCACCAGGGAGATCGAGTGTGTTGATCGAGGTTTTGGTCAGCGCCGTGTTCGGATCACGTAGGCCCGTGCCGATGAGATTGCCGGCGGTGCCCGCCGAAACACTGCCGTTGACAATGGTCGCGAACGGCGTGCCGCGGGTGTCCGGTGAGAGGCCGCGATCGGCCTGGAAGCTGTTGGCGAAGTCGCGCTGGTTGCCGCGCAGGATCGTGTTCTTCTTCACGTTCACCGCGGCCCAGGCGTTCCAGCGATCTGTGTCCAGATCGCCGAAGCCGCCCAGTAGGTTGGCTTGGTAGATGTTGCCTCCGCCTTCCTGGGTGACGTCGGCGCCTGCGGCTGCCGACAGTCCTTGGTAGTTCTTGCGCGTAATGAAGTTGATCACGCCGCCGATGGCATCGGTGCCGTAGACGGCGGACGCGCCATCACGCAGCACTTCCACGCGCTCGATGGCGGCGAACGGGATCGAGTTCAGGTCGACCACCTGCCCGGCCAGTCCGTGGGCGGCGACGCGCCGGCCATTGAGCAGGACCAGGGTCGCATCGGCACCTTGGCCGCGGAGGTTGGCGCCGGACACGCCGTTGTTGCCGCGGGTGCCGGGCGGGGCGATACTGCTGTTCGCCGCAAGGCTGTCGGGGCCGTTGCTGGCGACATTCAGCTGTTGCAACAGCTGCTCGGCCGAAGTGATGCCCTGCGCATCGATTTCAGCGCGCTGGATGATCGTGACTGGCAGTGCCGCCTCGACGTCGGTGCGCTGGATGCGCGAACCGGTGACGGTCAGCCGGTCCAGCGTCCTGACCTTGCTGTCCGTGGCGGGCTGCTTGTCCTCGGCCTGCTGGGCCATCGCCGGCAGCGCCAGCGCAGCCAGCAGGGCGATGCAGAGCCGATGCTTGCCGGGTTTCGCACGGTTGTCCATGGTTTCCCTCCCCAGGGATTGATTGGAAGTCGGCCGCCCGATGGGCTGGCGCACGGTCCTGCAGTCCCGCCTTGCGGCGCGATGCGACGGACACCCGGCCAATCTAGTCGGGATTGGCTGGCGTTGGAATAGGTCTTGCGATCCCGGCGCCGGTTGGGAATAAACCTGCGCGGCGTCGGGGGCAGGCTGCGCGGCCCCCAGAACGAACAGGCCCCGCGTGGCGGGGCCTGTCGTAGGTCATCGCGCTGCGGCGACGGTTACGCTTCTTCGTCCTTGTACGCGTCCACCGGAATGCAGGCGCACATCACGTTCTTGTCGCCGTGCACGTTGTCCACGCGGGCCACCGGCGGCCAGTACTTGACCTGCTTGAGCACCGGCAGCGGGAATGCGGCCAGCTCGCGCGGGTAGGCGTGGGCCCATTCGCTGGCCGACACCTGCATCGCCGTGTGCGGGGCGTGCTTGAGCGGGTTGTCGGCGCGGTCCAGCTTGCCGTCGATCACGTCCTGGATCTCGGCGCGGATCTGGATCATCGCATCGATGAAGCGATCCAGCTCGTGCTGCGATTCGGACTCGGTCGGCTCCACCATCAGCGTGCCGGCGACCGGGAAGCTCAGGGTCGGAGCGTGGAAGCCGAAGTCGATCAGGCGCTTGGCCACGTCCTCGGCGCTGATGCCGGACTGCTTCTCCAGCGGGCGCAGGTCGAGGATGCATTCGTGCGCGACCAGCCCGTTGCGGCCGGTGTAGAGGGTCGGGTAATGCGGGGCCAGGCGCCTGGCGATGTAGTTGGCGTTGAGCATCGCCACCTGGGTGGCCTTGCGCAGCCCGTCGCGGCCCATCATCGCGATGTACATCCAGCTGATCGGCAGGATCGAGGCGCTGCCGAAGCTGGCCGCCGACACCATCGCGCCGCCGCCGCTGCCCGCCGTGCGCACGCCGCCTTCGCCGAACGCCTTGGGCAGGAACGGCGCCAGGTGCGACTTCACCGCGCACGGGCCGACGCCGGGGCCGCCGCCGCCGTGCGGGATGCAGAAGGTCTTGTGCAGGTTGAGGTGCGAGACGTCCGAGCCCCACTTGCCGGGCTTGGCTAGGCCGACCAGCGCGTTCATGTTGGCGCCGTCGGTGTACACCTGGCCGCCGTGCTGGTGGATGATCTCGCAGATGCGGACCACGTCCTCCTCGAACACGCCGTGGGTGGACGGGTAGGTGATCATCAGCGCGGCGAGGTTGGCCGAATGCTTCTCGGCCTGCACGCGGATGTCTTCCACGTCGACGTTGCCGTTGGCGTCGCACTTGGTGACCACCACCTTCATCCCGCACATGTTGGCGGATGCCGGGTTGGTGCCGTGCGCCGATTCCGGGATCAGGCAGATGTTGCGATGGCCCTCGCCGCGCGAGGCGTGGTAGGCGCGGATCGCCAGCAGGCCGGCGTATTCGCCCTGCGCGCCGGAATTGGGCTGCAGGCTGACCGCGTCGTAGCCGGTGGCTTCCACCAGCATCGCTTCCAGCCCGGCGATCAGTTCCTTGTAGCCCTGCGCCTGCTCGGCCGGCACCAACGGATGGATGTTGCCGAACTCCGGCCAGGTGATCGGGATCATCTCGGCGGTGGCGTTGAGCTTCATGGTGCAGCTGCCCAGCGGGATCATGGTGCGATCCATCGCCAGGTCCTTGTCCGCCAGCGTGCGCAGGTAGCGCAGCAGTTCGTGCTCGCTGTGGTGGGTGTTGAACACCGGGTGGGTCATGAACGCGCTGGTGCGCGCCAGTTCCGCCGGGATCAGCGACGGCGCGCTGGCATCCAGCGCGTCGACCGACGGCAGCTTGGCGTCGTCACCACCGAAGATGCGCCACAGCAGTTCCAGGTCGGCGCGGGTGGTGGTTTCGTCCAGCGAGATGCAGATCGAACCGTTGCCGCGCACGCGCAGGTTGGCGCGGTGCGCGCGGGCGCGCTCGACCAGCGCTGCGGACTGGTCGCCGGCGTCGATGCACAGGGTGTCGAAGGCGGTGGCGTGGACGCTGGCGTGGCCCAGCTCGCGCAGGCCGGCGGCGAGGATGGCGGTGTAGCGGGCCACGCGCTGGGCGATGCGCTTGAGGCCGTCCGGTCCGTGGTAGACGGCGTACATCGCCGCCATCACCGCCAGCAGCACCTGCGCGGTGCAGATGTTGGAGGTCGCCTTCTCGCGGCGGATGTGCTGTTCGCGGGTCTGCAGGGTGAGGCGGTAGGCCGGGTTGCCGGCGGCGTCGATGGACACGCCGATCAGGCGGCCCGGCATGCTGCGCTTGAAGGCGTCGCGGCAGGCCATGAACGCGGCGTGCGGGCCACCGAAGCCGAACGGCACGCCGAAGCGCTGGGTGTTGCCGATCACGATGTCGGCGCCCATCTCGCCCGGCGACTTCAGCAGGGCCAGGGCCAGCAGGTCGGTGGCGACCACGAACAGCGCGTTGTGCGCGTGGATGGCCTCGGCGTCCTTCTCCCAGTCGGCGATCCAGCCGCTGGACGCCGGGTACTGCACCAGCACGCCGAAATAGTCGCCTTCGGCGATGGCGGCGTGCACTGCGTCGGTACCGCGCACCACGTTCACCTTCAGGCCCAGCGGTTCGGCGCGGGTCTGCAGCACTTCGATGGTCTGCGGGTGGGTGTCGCCGACCACCAGGAAGGTGTCGGACTTCGACTTGGCGCTGCGCTTGGCCAGGGTCATGGCCTCGGCCGCGGCGCTGGCTTCGTCCAGCAGCGAGGCGTTGGCGATGTCCATCCCGGTCAGGTCGGCGACCATGGTCTGGAAGTTGATCAGCGCTTCCATGCGGCCCTGCGAGATCTCCGCCTGGTACGGGGTGTAGGCGGTGTACCAGGCCGGGTTCTCGAGGATGTTGCGCAGGATCACGTTCGGCACGTGGGTGCCGTAATAGCCCTGGCCGATGAAGCTGCGGAACACCTGGTTCTTGTCGGCGATGGCGCGGATCCTGGCCAGCGCGTCGACTTCGGTCATCGACTCCGGCAGCGCCAGCGGCGCGGTGGACTTGATGCTGGCCGGGACGATGGCGTCGGTGAACGCCTCCAGCGAATCGAAGCCGAGCTGGCCCAGCATCGCCGAGATCTCGGCGTCGTTGGGGCCGATGTGGCGTTCGATGAAGGCGTCGTGGTGTTCGAGCGAGCGGAGCGAGGGCTGGGTCATGGCGGCATCCGGGGGCGCGAGGGCGCAAGGAGGGGATGCCCGCTCTGTCCTTCTGCCTGAGAGTTTGGAAGCGCGCGGGCGGGGAGGGGAATCCGCGCGGCTTCTTGCCCCTTCGGCGCCGGTATCGCCGATGGATGGCGTCCGATCTCTCCAGAGTGTGGTCACACGGCGGTCTTGGGCCTGAGCGATTCCGGGCGGTTGCGCCTTCGGCAGCGCTGCGGGACGAGGTCCGCGCGCTTCTCCCTCCGTGTGGCGCGATTATAGCGGCTGGCGGTAGTTGCAGGCGTGCAACGCAGCTTTTCCGCGACGGACGGCGCCCCCGCCGCTGCTATCCTGCCGGCCGGCATTCCCCCATCCCCCGGCCGTGACCCCACCCATCTCCTTCCGTCGCCTGGCGTTGCTGCTGGGCGGACTGTCGATGTTCGGCCCGTTCTCCATCGACACCATCTTCCCGGCGTTCCCGCAGATCGGCGCGCAGATGGGCGCGGACAAGCTGGCCATGCAGCAGACCATCAGCGTTTACTTGCTGGCCTACGCCGGGATGAGCCTGGTGCACGGCTCGCTGTCGGATGCGCTGGGGCGGCGGCGGGTGATCCTGGGCGGGCTGGTGGTGTTCCTGCTGGCCTCGGTGGGCTGCGCGCTGGCCACCACGTTGCCGCAGCTGCTGGCGTTCCGCGCGCTGCAGGGCCTGAGCGCGGGGGTGGGGCTGATCGTGGGGCGCGCGGTGATCCGCGACGTGCTGGACGGCGACGACGCGCAGCGGCTGATGAGCCAGGTGTCGATGATCTTCGGCATCGCCCCGGCGGTGGCGCCGGTGCTGGGTGGCTGGCTGCTGGGCTGGCACCGCTGGCCGGCGATCTTCTGGTTCCTGGCCGCGTTCGCGCTGGTGCTGATCGTGGCGGTGCAGCGCGCGCTGCCGGAAACCCATCCGCCCGTGGCGCGGCTGCCGCTGCGGCCGCCGGTGCTGCTGCGCGGCTACCTGGGGATGGCGCGCAACCCGCGCTTCCTGCGCCTGTCGATGGCGGCGGCGCTCAACTTCGGCGCGCTGTTCCTGTACATCGCTTCCGCCCCGGCCTTCGTGCTGGAGCATTTGCGTTTGAGCGAGCAGCAGTTCGGCTGGTTCTTCATCCCGATGATCGGCGGGATGATGCTGGGCGCGTTTGTCTCCGGCCGTTCCGCCGGGCGCATCGACGGCCGCCGGCTGGCCAACATCGGCTTCGCCTGCTGCGGCGTGGCAATGGCGCTCAACCTGGGCTACACCCTGTGGGTCGACGCGCCGGCGGTACCGTGGGCGGTGCTGCCGATGAGCCTGCTCGCGTTCGGCATCGCGCTGGTGTTCCCGATCGTCACCCTCGCCATCCTCGACATGTACCCGCACCGGCGCGGCAGCGCGTCTTCACTGCAGGCCTTCTTCGGCCTGCTGGGCAACGCGATCATCGCCGGCGTGCTGTCGCCGCTGCTCAGCGACAGCGCCCTGCAACTGGCGCTGGGTGCGGCTGCCTTCGTATTGGCCGGCTGGCTGTCCTGGTGGTGGGAAAACCGCGTCTCGGGCCGCGCCCTGCGGGTGCCGGCGGTGCCGGCCGCCATGGAGCCTAGCGAGCTGTAGGCCGGCGCATCCACGCATACACCGGCGCCCCCGCCAGCAGCAGCGCACCACCCCAGAGCAGCGCTTCGGCGCCGGCGCCGAGCAGGGCATAGGCGCTGTAGGCCAGCGCGAAAGCCGCGACCACGCGGCCCTTGCGCTCGCCACGCAGCAGCCAGGCGGCGCTGCCGGCCAGGTAGGGCAGCAGGGTGGCGGCGGTGGACAGCAGGATCGAGAAGGTGAACAGCGACACCAGTGAGCGGCTGAAGTTGGCGGCCACCAGCAGCGAAGCCAGCAGGCTGCTGGCGACGAGGCCGAACACCGGCGTGCCGCGCGCGTCCTGACGGGCGAAGGCGCGCGGCAGCAGGCCGTCGCGGGCCGCCGCCAGCGGGATCTGCGCCGACAGCATCACCCAGCCGTTGAGCGCGCCGAGGCAGGACACCGCCGCCACCGTGGCGATGGCGATGCCGGCCCAGCCGCCCCACAGCATCCGCGCGGCATCCGCCATCGGTGCGGTGGAGTCCTTCAGCTGCGCCGCCGGGACGATGCCGATCACCGCGGTCACCGCCAGCACCGTGGCGATGCCGGCCAGCGCGGTGCCGGCCAGGGTGGCGCGCGGGATGGTCCGCGCCGGGTCGTCGATGGCGCCGGCCGGCACGGTGGCGGCCTCCAGCCCCAGCAGCGCCCACAGCACCAGCGCGACGCAGGCATGGGTGGCCGCGGGCAGCGACTCCGCGCTGCGGTTGAACGGCTGGAACTGCGCCGGCTCGACGAACCAGATCGCGATGCCGGCGAACAGCGCCAGCGGCACGAACTTGAGCACGGTCAGCACGATCTGCATCCGCCCCGCTTCGCGCAGCCCCAGCAGGTTGATCCCGGCGCACAGCCACAGCCCCGCAAGCGCGCAGGCACCAGCGCGCAGCGGGGTGGCCACCAGCGCCGGGAACAGCGCGCCCAGACTGCCGGCGAACGCCACCGCGATCGCCGCGTTGGCGCTCCAGATCGACACCCAGTAGCTCCACGCCACCATGAACCCCGGCGCCTCGCCGAAGGCGTTGCGGGCGAATGCGTAGGGGCCGCCGGTCTGCGGCCAGCGCATCGCCAGCCGGGCGAAGGTGAGCGCCAGCGCCAGCGCGCCGGACAGGGTGATGGCCCAGCCCAGCAGGCTGACGCCGCCGTACGCCGCCAGCGAC
>JAANMV010003030.1_pt1 | contig 15246 bp, 13 predicted proteins | sample 7279661 | NCBI WGS metagenome assembly JAANMV01 (sample SAMN14094540, study PRJNA606508) | bioreactor metagenome | isolation source: A lab-scale SPAN reactor treating ammonium-rich wastewater day 121 | place: Ireland: Galway | collected 2017-05-16 | reverse complement strand
TACGGGGCGAGCGCCGCCTTCATCTCTTCAGGATCGATCTCGTCGTCCGTCATAGGATTGAAGCTGATTGTCCATGCGCTTTCGTCTGCCATCGAAGTCGTCCCTTGTCCACGTTACTCAATGAAAACATACTATTTGACAGCGACACAACGGGATTTTCTCGCGAATGGAAGATGCGGTGAAAGAGCGGCTTGAAAACCAGGCTTTCATGGCGACGGTCATGGTTACCGGGGGCGAAGGGATGACCGTCGCCGCCTGGCTGGAAATTCTTTTGTCCGGAGTCGGCGGTTTTATCGGGGACATACTGTTTTCTCCCGAAGGAGAGGACGTTCGTGTCGTTCTGGCCGCCGCGGAACCGCCTTTCGAACCGCCTGCCACGGTCGGTGACATTGTCCCCACGGTGTTGTCGGCGGCAAACGGGCATGTCGCTTCGATCCGCGACAGGGGGGTGGCCGCGCATCTTCCGGGAGTGGCTAATTTCCTGAGAAAGAAGTACGCCGCCGGCGGAATGCTCGAATGTTCGATGACGGGATGCGGTCTTGCGCTCGACTTCGTGAGGGGGCGGCACATGGTGACGTCGGGAGCGGAAACGCTGGCGCTTCACGTGCATGGCAAGACGGTGGTGGGTCGTCGCTTCGATTCTTCTTCCGATGTCGTGAAGATCAATCCGGACGGAACCTGCGAACTCGCGGACGGAGATGTTGTCCCGATGGAAAAGCGGGCGAAGAACGAAACGCCGGTCGAGGGCGGAGCCTTCGAAGGCGGAGAAGGGGCGGTGCAGCAGAGGTCTCCGCTTGCCGAAAGGATCATGCGCTCGTCGGCGGGGTCTCTCATGGGGCCTGAACCGACCGCGATGGTATTCTCCCGCGGCGAGGACGGGCGGGTCATGGTGGTCGTCAAAACCCCGTCGGCAAACGGGGGGCTGACGGTCAGGTTCATTCCGAAGGCTGTTCAGATACTCCAGGGAGGGACCGTCGTGGCGCAAACCGGTTTCGAGGAGGTTTCCACGGTTCTCGGCTGGTTGCTTGACGGAAGCGTGGAAGTCCTGCGTGTCTCCGCCGACGGGAAACTTGACCTTTCCCGCGCCTCCGTCGAGATCAGAGCTTCGGTCTGAACGAGGTTTCGGCGGTCGCTTCGGTTTCGCGTTTTTCCCTCGACGGCCTGAAAAGGTTGTCGGCGGTTAACGGTTCTCCCGCTTCGCGGAGCTTCGGTTCTTCACCGGGCCGCACGAAATGCCGTTTCTTTTTGACGACGGTGACGAAACTCGGCTTGTTGTCGGACCTGGGCTTCCTGAACGTCGGGGCCTGACTGCCGTGCGAGGGGGCCGCCGTGCCGAAAACGGAGGCTATGTCGTATTTCTTCTCGGCCATTTCTTCGTATAGATCGGGGTACTGGTCCCCGGAAGGATTTTTTGGAAACAATGCGGTATCTCCCGGTAGTCGATCTTTCGATCTGTTCGCATCGTATTTCGCGGCTCTGCACGTTTCAAAAACGCCGCTGTCAATATGTGTCGGCGAAATTATTGGAAGACGCCGAAGTACGGATTGGAAAGTAGCGACTGTTTTCTAATTGATGACTTCGTTCTTGACTGAACGCATGCCGATGTATATCTGGGAGTTCGGAATGTCGACGTTTTTGAAGGGTTGTCGCTGACTATGACGGGCGCGGGCGGAAACAAGGCCAGATGGGTAAAGCGGGGCGAGACCGTTCATATCGGTAGCTTCGGCCTGTTCACTGGCATGTTTTATATCGGCCGAACGTTCGGCCCCGGGTACGAAGGACACGACAGGTACATCATCTATCCGGTTCTTCCAATCGGGGGTAGGGCCAAGGACTACTATCCGGGAAACCCCTATTTCTCGTCATACGAGCAGCTTCCTCCCTCCGGGCGGAAGGCGTATCTCGAATGGTTGTCGGGTTCGTGCAGGGACACGGATGTACCGGACCATTTCGTACGGCTATACTGTGGCGGTCTCTATCATCGCGTCTTCGTGGAGCAGGGGGGCGATATGGAAACCGTATTCCACGAAGCTCGTCGTCTCGTCGTTCTTCATCGTGACAATTCGGTTTTCGTGGAGTTGCTCGGTAACCTTCTCGCATTCGGTTCGATTTTCTCGGCGGTATCGGGGCAGTCGCCCCAACGCGCGGATGAATGGAGACATAGCGTCCATCCGGCCGCTTCGGTGGTGTTGCGGATCGCGTCCCTCGTCGGCGCGCGTCAGCCTATCGGCGCAGACGACGCCTTTCTGTTCGCGATGGAGCGGGGAAAGTTCAAATCCGCTACAAATCTTGACAAGGTGGATGCGGACGGTGTGCGCCTTCTCTGGAGAAGGCGGTACGGGGGACGGTATCCCGAGGGAATGCTCGTCGATCCGCCACCGCAGAAGCTGAAACTCGAGCTGGCAATGCCGGATGGGGTGAAATCGGTCCGCGTTCCCGTTCCAGCCTGGGCGAAGACGCTACCCGATCCGCGACTGGCGCTGGGTATGTGCGAGCGCATCGATACGATGCTCGCGGAATGCGTAAGGGAAATGGGCGGATACTCCCGCCTCGTGCGAAAGACACCTGGAGCGGCCGGAACGCTGCAAGCCGTGGCCGCCCTGCCGAAGCAACTGGTCGCGACTTCGCTGGCCGGCCGTTTTTCGAACCTGAAGTCGGCTCTCGACAACCAGTTGGCAAAGCAGGGGATTGCCGTTTCCGCGGCGAAGAAGCTGTTCGAATTCATGGAACTTCCATTCAGAAGCGACGACGAGATCACGCCGTCCGTGCGGCGGCTGATTTCCAGTGCGATGGACAAGATGGATATCGGCTTCGAACCGGACGGGAGATACGGCTCGACGCAGTTCAGCGTGGACGGAAGTATCGTGTTCTTCCGTGGAGAAGATGGCACGCCCGTCGAATGGACGGGTTCTTACGCCGTGCATCGCGCGTTGGCCGATTTTGTCATGGGGCATGTCTGTGGCCCCGATCGGATGCAGGCCGCCGAAACGGCGCTTTTCGAAATCCGTCGTGCGGACCTGTCCCTCGAGGCCGGCGAAAGGATCAGGCTCGGCGCGCACGCGCGGTCACTCGCGCGGAACCACGGCCTCGGAAAGCCTCCGCCGTTCAAACAGGGCAAACTCGCCGACGGCGAGAAGAGGGCGTTGGCGAAACATGTCGTCGAGGCGGTGGCTCTGCTTCCGGAACTGGAGCGGGAGGCACTGGCCAAGGTCGAGAAATTCATCGCGAAGCTAGGCGGTGATCGCCGTGAACTCCATTCGGCGCTCCATCGAAGGGCCACCGCTGACGGTGACGGTCTGGTATCGGTCCTCAAGGCCGAACCCGACAGGGGCGTGGTTATTCCGAAACCGCCGCGTCAGCCGACGCAGTCCCTGCCTTCGCTCGACCTCGAAAAACTGAAGCGGCTCGAGGCGGAAACCGTGGAGGTCACGGGCTTGTTGTCGGGCATCTTTTCAGAACCGCAACAGGTCTCCATTTCGGCTCCCGTCGAAACTCCCGCCGAGGGTACGAGGTTCGGGGAACTCGATGTCGCGCATTCGAGTGTCCTCGCCGCCGTCATGGAAGCGGGAACCATGGCGAGGGCGAAATTCGACGCTTTGGCGAAGAGCGTGAAGCTCATGCCTGACGGCGCGCTGGAAACGATCAACGACATGGCTCTGGATGCCTTCGGGGAGGCTGTTCTCGTAGACATCGGTGACGTATCCTTCGAAGAGCATCTTCGGGGCGTACTGGAACAAACGAGGGTAAGTGGATGAATGCCAACGTAAATCAGCGACTAAACGCGCGTGACCGCGACTCAATCGTTCAGGCCCTCATGGCGGGTGTGGTGCCGCGGGTCGGTCTGGCCCATGTTCAGGTCGGTCGCAACGTCGAGGTGACGGCGCTCGTAAGGGACATCGAACGTGTCGCCGAGGGCGGCTCGGGGGTGCGCTTCATCATCGGCGAATACGGTGCGGGAAAGACCTTCTTCCTCAACCTCGTGAGGCTCGTGGCACTCGAAAAGAAATGCGTCACCATCCATGCCGATCTCGCGCCTGAACGCCGCCTGCATGCCAGCAACGGACACGCCCGTTCGCTCTACACGGAAGCCGTCCGCAACATGGCGACCCGTACGAAACCGGAAGGCGGGGCGCTCCAGAGCGTCATCGAGAAGTTCATCGGCGAATGCATGCGCGAAGCCGAAGGTGACGGAGCGTCGCCGGAAGCAGTCATCCAGCGTCGCCTTGTCGAACTCGAGGACCATGTCGGCGGTTATGACTTCGTTACGGTTCTCCGTGCCTACTGGCGCGGTAGCGAGACCGGCAACGACGATCTGAAGAGCGCGGCGCTCCGCTGGTTGCGGGCAGAGTATTCCACGAAAACTGAAGCCCGTTCCGCCCTTGGCGTCCGCAACATCATCGAGGATTCGAACGTCTACGACAGCATCAAACTCCTGTCCGCTTTCGTGCGTCTGGCGGGATATTCGGGGCTTGTCGTGGTGTTCGACGAGATGGTCAACATCTACAAGCTCCAGCACGCGCAGTCGCGCGAGAAGAACCACGAGCAGATTCTGCGGATCGTGAACGACGTCCTTCAGGGGAGCGCCCGCCATCTGGCCTTCGTATTCGGCGGCACGCCAGAGTTCCTTACCGATTCCCGTCGCGGACTGTACAGCTACGAAGCGCTGCATTCCCGTCTCTCCGAGAACGCTTTCGCCAGGAACGGGGCGGTGGACGTGGCCGGACCCGTCGTCAGGTTGCAGTCCCTGTCCCAGGAAGAACTGCTCCTTCTGCTTCGCAAGGTCCGTGCCGTTTTCGATGCAGGGCGCGATGTTACAGTGATCTCGGACGAGGGTGTCATGGCCTTCATGACGCATTGCTTCAGGAAAGTGGGCGAGGCCTATTTCCGGACTCCCCGCAACACGATCAAGGCGTTCGCGCAACTTCTCTCGGCTCTCGACCAGAATCCCGACAGGACGTGGCAGGAACTTATCGGGGATGTCGACGTGGCGAAAGACAACGGCCGCCTGACGGAAACCACCGTTGAAGAAGGCGGTTCGGATGACGACCTCACCACTATCCGCCTCTGATGTCCCGACCTTCGACCGTCTGCATCCGAAGGTCCAGCGCTGGATTTGGGAGAAGGGCTGGTCGCAGCTTCGCGACGTGCAGGACAGGACGATCCCGTCAGTCATGGACAGGGACGGCGATACGCTGGTGATCGCGGGGACGGCTTCGGGCAAGACCGAGGCCGCGTTTCTTCCCGTCTTGTCGATCGTGGAAGGACGGGAAAAGCCCGGTATTTCCGTGCTATACGTCAGTCCGTTGAAGGCGCTGATCAACGACCAGTTCGGTCGCCTCGACGAACTGTGCGACGGGCTAGGCATCAATGTCGTGCGGTGGCACGGGGATGCGCCCCAGTCCGCCAAACAGGCGCTCGTCAAGAATCCGCGCGGCGTGGCCCTCATTACGCCGGAGTCCATCGAGGCGTTGCTCGTGCGTCGTCCCGAGCGCGCTCGCGCCCTGTTTGCGGATATCGATTTCGTGGTGATCGACGAGCTGCACGCCTTTCTGGATTCCGTCAGGGGCCTGCACCTGCGGTCGCTGTTGCGGCGCGTGTGCCTGATTTCTTCGAAGCGGCCGAGATTCATCGGGTTGTCCGCGACGGTTGGCGATCCCGAGGCGGCTGCCAGGTGGATGAATCCCGAAGACCCGTCTCAAGTGGATATCGTGGTTTCGACGGCCGGCAGCCCCGAAGTGAAGCTCTCCGTTCGCGCCTATGTCGACGCGGAAGACCTGGTCGATCCCGACAGGCTCGAGAGCGACGAGGGGTACGATGACGGAGAGAAAGGTGGCAAGATCGCGCTCGATCATATCGCGGACCAGATTTTTTCGACCGTCCGCGGACACAACAACCTCGTTTTCGCGGGATCGAGGCGGCGGGTCGAAGCCCTGACGGACCGCTTGCGGCGGCGATGCGAAAAGGCGGGGATGTACAACGAATTCTTCGCTCATCATGGAAGTCTTTCCAAAGAGTTGCGGGAGCCTCTTGAGAAGCGGCTGAAAGAGGGAAACATTCCCACGACGGCGGTCGCGACTACCACGCTGGAACTCGGGGTCGATATCGGTTCGATCAAGACCGTCGTCGAGGTTGGCGCTCCTCGAAGCATGTCAAAACTGCGCCAGCGTCTTGGTAGAAGCGGTCGTCGCGAGGGTGCGCCTGCGATCCTTCGCATGTATTTGCGAGAGCGCCGCATCAGCGCGAAGACACATCCTCTGGATCGCCTCCGTCTGAACGTGGTCGCTGCCGTGGCGGCGGTAACGTTGTTAGGCCAAAGATACGTCGAGAAATCGTCAACGCCTTCCGGGGTTGCGACCGTGGCGCTTCAGCAGACCCTTTCCCTGGTATCGGAGCGCGGCGGAGTTTCCGTGGCGACGCTTTACGAAGCGCTGTGTGCGGTTGGTCCGCTCTCGCAGATGTCGAAGTCGGACTACGTGTCTCTCCTGCGGCACATGGCGTCGAAGCAGGTAGGTCTTCTGGAACAGGCACCGGACGGCACGGTGATGCTCGGTCCCAAGGGCGAGCGCCTTGTCGCCTCGAAAGACTTCTTCGCCGTTTTCGAAACCGACGAGGAATGGCGCGTGGTCACAGAAGGAAAGACCATCGGAACGCTGCCGATGACGAACATGGTAAAGCCGGGCGACGCGATCGCGTTTGCGGGCCAGCGGTGGAAAATCGTGTCGGCGGATATCAACTCGAAGGTTATCGAGGTCGTAAGGGACAGTTCCGCGAAGATACCCAGCTTCGAACCGCTCGGTCGCGAGGGTGTTTCTGACGAATTCGCGAACGCGATGTACGAAGTTCTGCGAGGCACGGACACGCCGGCGTATCTCGACGAGGTTGGCAAGACGCTTCTTGTCGAGGGACGGGGCGTTTTCTCGGTACACGGACTCGAGACGAAACGCTTCTGGGAGGAACCTGCCGGAACGAGCGTGCTGACATGGACGGGTACGAAGACAAACGCCATGCTGGCCCTCATGCTCGTCTATCTGGGTTTCGAGGCAAGCGCCGAGGATATCGGCGTTTCGGTCGTCGGATGCTCGAAGGCTGGTTTGCGTGCCGCGCTGGAGAGAATTTCCGTCGATCCGCCCTTGGCCTCGGCGGTCGTGAAGGTTGTTCCCGATATTCAGACGGCGAAGTACGACGCGCTCGTTCCGCACGATGTGCTCGAAAGCCAGTGGGTGAAGGAAAACCGCGCGTCGTTCGCGGCGGCTCTGGTCATCGCCGGCAAAATCTTAATAGAATCGGCTTCCGATAGAACTTTCCGGGATACATAATGGACACTCTTTTCTCGAATGCGCGGGCCGAAGGCCCTCGGCCGCTGGCAGACGCGGCCCGCCCCACCACGATAGACGAGGTCATAGGACAGTCCCATATCCTCGGGCCGGACAAGTCCCTTCGACGGCGCATGTCTGAGGGGCGGCTCGGGTCGATCGTGCTTTACGGTCCTCCGGGCATCGGAAAAACGACCATCGCCCGCGCCGTCGGCAACTCCATGAAGAAACGCTTCGAACCGCTGCATGCGGCCGGCTTCAAGGTCGACACGGTCAAGAAACTCGTCGACGAAGCTCAATTCAAGGAAGTACTCGTTTTCATAGACGAGGTGCATCGCCTGAGCTCGACGCAGCAGGACCATTTGCTGGATCATGCGGAAAAAGGCACCTTCGATCTGGTGACGGCGACCAGCGTGAACCCGTATCACAATCTGTCGAACGCGCTTTGTTCGCGTTCCGCGATCTACGAACTCAGGCCTCTCGACGAAAAAGAGATAGGCGCCGTTCTCGATCGTGGTCTGGCCTGGTTCAAGGGGCAGGGGCGGGACGTGTCCTTTGAAGACGAAGCCAGGACCATCATGGCCCGCAAGGCCGGGGGAGATGCCAGACGCGCGCTGACGACGCTCGAGAGCGTGGCCATGGGGCGTGGCGACAGGGTCGTCATAACAGCGGACATGGTCGAAGAAGAACTCGCCGCCGCGCCCGTGACTTACGACCGCAAAGGGGATGCCCACTACGACATCGTTTCGGCCTTCGTGAAATCCATGAGGGGAGGAGATGCGGATGCGACCCTTTACTGGCTCGCCGTTCTCCTGCATGCGGGCGAGGACCCGCGGTACATCGCGCGCCGTATGGTGATCCACGCCAGCGAGGACGTGGGACTCGCCGACAATTCCGCTCTGCAGACGGCAGTCGCGTGCTTCACGGCCATTGAGAGGATCGGGATGCCCGAGGGGCGTATTGTTCTCGCCCACGCGGCGCTTCACATATGCCGCGCTCCGAAGTCGAATTCCGCTTATCGCGGAATAAATCTCGCCGCGCAGCATATCGCCGCGAACAATATCATGCCGGTGCCGAACCATCTCAGGGACACGCACTACGAAGGAGCGGCACCGCTCGGCCGTGGCGGTTATAAGTCTCCTCATTCCACTGAGGAAGGATGGCTTCAGCAGGAGTACGCCCCCGGCATTCAATTGGGGCAGTTCTATCAGAGCGACGCTCGCGGCGGAGCTACGTTCGAAGCGAGGTCGGACGGATACTGGGAAACGATCAAGAAGCGACTGTCTCCCCGCAAATGGGGCAAAGGCTGATTATGGGGAGGCAGTTCGTGAGAAAATTCTATATCGCCGACACGCATCTGATGCACGAGCGTCTGCTGGAAATGCAGCCGCGCAATTTCGCGAACATCGAGGAACATGACGAACACATAATCAAATGCTGGAACTCCGTGGTGCGCGACGAAGACATCGTATATCACCTCGGAGACTTCTCCATGCAGCTGACCCGGCAGGCGGACAAGGTTCGCTGGTACTTTTCCAGGTTAAAGGGTCGCAAGCACCTCGTCATAGGCAATCACGACGTCGACGAAGACGGCAACCTGCATCCTACCTTGGCCTCTCTCGAATGGGAGGAGCCGCCACAGTGGATGAAATTCACGGGCGACGGCGGACGCAAGATAGTCCTCTGCCACTACGCGATCCGCGAATGGCAGGGGTTTCACAAAGGATCGGTCCATTTTTACGGACATTCGCACGGCAAGCTTCCCGGTCATGGACTTTCGCGGGATGTCGGATGCGACATGAAAGACGTCACGTTTACGCCCCGTACTTACGATGAATTAACCAAGACCCTGAAGCTTTGACCCGTTTGTCGGTGCCTGGCGGAACGTACCTGACGTTCGCCCGTTAGCCCGAACAGAGACCGTGTCTCTTTCTTTTCGATCGTCAAGATCGCCGTCGCCCGTGATCCGCCGGCGGAATGGCTTTTTGTCGATCGTTGGCCGAGGCGCAGTGCTCCTTGCAAATCAGGCGCTTGCCTGGCCAGGCATCTTGAATTCCCGCTGCGTTTCCGATCCCGGAGAATTAACCCTAGAATGTCAAATAACGGAAGTTGAATATCTGAAGTCTTGATAATCGTTTCCGACGCGGCACTATGGGATTAATGAATTGTTAACCGGAAGCCTTCGGATGGCGGAAATACGTTTCGAATCGACGCGTGAGATAATCGGGTACTGGGAAGCCGCGAAGACGGACGTGTACGCCCCCGTTCGTTCGGACATCCGTCCAGATGGTATGGCGAAGCTGCTTCCGCGGGTCTTTATCGTCGGCGAAGAAAAGCTGAAATGGATATTCAGACTCGCGGGCACCGAACTGTACGGAGTTTATGGAGCTGAACTGACGGGCCGGCCTCTGTCTTACATGTGGGGTGGGGAAAACGTCCGTGTCACGGCTTCCCTCAGGCGTGCGGGCGGGATTTCGCGACCGTTGCTTGTACACTCCATGTCCTCGGGGGCCGAAGGCGAGGTGTTTACGGAAACGGTCATGCTGCCGATGAGGTCTTCGCGGGATTTCGCGGATGTGGATCGTTTCCTTGGGTTGCAGTCGTTTTCGAGGCCGAAACCATGGTGGCTGGGAAATATGCCTGTCACGGGCGCGCGCATCGTGGCGATGGATGTCGTGCAGGACCTGGAGAATGCGGGTGCCGCTGAAAAGAGAGGCCGGGAAACCCCGGTAATATCCCTGTCCGGAGTCGTGAAGCCGAGACTTCGCGTGATCGAGGGCGGCAGGTTGGATCAGCCAGCCGGATAGTTGCCGTATTCGTTCTCCTCGTCTATACCCTAAGCAGAAAATATAGACTTGAGGAAAAGGCATGACCCCGAACGAAATCTTCGCGTTACCGACGATCAAGGATCAGGACTGGCGGGATACCGATTCCGAAATGATCGACGGAGTGTTTGGCATCTCAGGTTTCGCTCATTCGTTTTTCGATGGCAGGCCTCCCGTCGAGGGCTCCAAGATTCTGTTCTCGCGAAAGCTCTCGTTTTACGACGGGGATGAACACACGACCAATGTCACGGCGGTTTATTTCGAAGGCGCGCCCTTTATGGTCGTGATGACCAGCGGGGAGTACGACACCGACAATATGGAGTGTGTCGTCACGGACGAAGCGGTATTTACGGCGGCGAAGCGCCATGTGGCAGAGGCCCTTGTCGTCGCGCCGCACGGACACGACGTCGTTTCAGGTGAAAAGGCTCAGATTAAAGGGCATGGAGGCGTCGTTATCGCGATGTCTACGGAGGGTGCTAAACTGGTCAGTCCGTACAATGTCCGGTGGAGTGACGGTGCGTTGGTGTTCGACCCCGATGCGGTTCATCGCGAGTTTCACCGGACCATGCAGGCCGACATTCCTGGAATGCGAGAAAACGGCCTAAACGCACCGGAATTGCGTCGGAAGGCCATGGCGGTACTCAAGGCCGGGGTGTCCGATGCGTTCTCGGTACTGGACCTGGATTGGATGGTCACGTCGGACGAGGAACTAAAATGGGTTCCCTTTGCTTTTGCCGATGGCATGCATACGCACATGGTCGTAGTTGACCGCCGTGACTTCGAAAACGGCGCTAGATGGACTCATACGGCGACGACCCGTGTGGGGCCGCCATCGGTGTTGCATGCCCTGGAAAGCCGAACCGAAGGCAGATCGGTGGACCCTTATGGTCCCGCTGTGCGCAAGATCGAGGAGATGTTCGGCGCGACATCCGATGAAGCTGTACGGTCGTTGGAGGAGTGGCTGGACCATCCGACGGAGAGTCTATGTGAGAAAATCCTCGAGGTCATTGAGGCTCCTGTTCCGCTCGTCAGCGGCGAAGGTCCTATCGAGGGTGCCAGGATACATGCCTATCTCGTCGAAAATCCGGAGGCGGTCGCGTACTGCCTCGATGGAACTCCCACGGTGAAACAGGCGGAAGAAATGATGGGCAGGCTCCAAGCATGGAGCGCGAAAAACATGGCGAAGTCCGTTCCCGCCCCTTGAGGCGGAGGAGGAAACGCGACAGAGGGAGCGAACGTGGCCGATGATGTCGATTTCGGGATGGAGAGGCTGGACGTTGAGACTCGGGAACTCTTCGAGAAGGTGATCTCCGCGGTCGGAACTCCGGCATCCCTTGGAATGCATGCGCGTCGCTACCTGCTCGCGCTTTACGATGCAGGCGGTGTAGAGGCGGTCAAGCAGGTTCTGGCAAATGCGGAAAGAAACCGCAGTACGGCGGAGCGATGGCTGGAAAGTCGGCGCTCACGCCGCGATGCGTAGCGAACTCACCGTTCTACTGAACTTTGTCATTCCCCAGAAGATCGGGGAAATCACGATGTAGCTTGGCGAGATTGTCCTTTTCCATCTGCAGGAGTTCTCGCTGTGTGCGGAGTTTGTCCTCTAATTCGGAAATGGACTTCTCGTAGCATTTGACACCATAAAGGGCATCCTTGACGGCCATTTTGACAACCTCGACCGGGTTGGTGGAGAAGCGGTTTCCGCGTATCCGCATGCCGTCGTGAGTGCTATCGGAAGTCTCTGGGTCCTCGCAGAATTTCTCCAGAATGGTTCCGCCGTCGTAGGTGAATATGGGGACGGAGCGTTCGAAGATATCTTCGGCTTCGATCAATCTGCGCAGCGTATCGGGGTCGCTCCGCATTTCATCCTGGTACCGATTTAGAATTTGCAGGGGTCCATCGGGTGATTTCGAAATCGTTCCGTCCTTCTCGATCACGATGAGATCGCTGATGTAGGGCGAGGCGATGAGGATTTTCCCTTGCCTCACGTGAACGGTGTGTTCGATCCTGTAGTGGTCCTTGACGCTTTTCCAACCCATTGTCGTGTCCTATTCCTCATGCGCGAAAGCGCCGTCCTGATCGAGCCACTCTTCCTTGATGCCGGCGGCTACGAACATTTCCTTCATGAGCGTTTTGCCGTAGTTGCTTTTGATCTTCGGACTGCCGAACATGAAGCCTTGGGTATTTGCCGGGAAAACCGTTACAGCGAGCGCGATCGCGAGCAGAAACCACGCGACGATAGACCAGACCCATTTCGAAGGGCGCGCGGTTATTGGCTTGGGGTGTTCAGGGCGGACGAAACTCATCGGTGTCTCCATATGTCAAAATAGTTTTGACTGCGTCACATGAAGCCGTCAACAGTCTGTCGGGGGTTGTGCCTGCCAGCAGGTTGGAACCATAATTCAAGAACTCGATGACTTGAATTATGGATATTCGACATGAAGATGATTTCGATGTTCGCCGGCTGCGGCGGGATGGACCTCGGTTTCCGCGGCGACTTCGAATACAAGGGGCAGTATTATCCACCGCTCGGATTCGATCTCGTCAACGCATATGATTTCGACGAGAAGGCGGTAGAAACCTATCGCGCCAACGTCGATCAACGCGCCGATGTCCTTGATCTGTCGTCTTACGATCCGGCGACGTTGCAGTCCGCGGATATCCTCGTAGGTGGCTTCCCGTGCCAGGATTTCTCTTCATGCGGACCGCAAAGGGGCCTCGAGTCCGAGCGTGGCCGCCTTTTCGAGGCTCTGACGAAGTATATGCGCGAGCATCGTCCGAAGGTCGTCGTCGCGGAAAACGTCAAGAACCTGGAGTTCATGCAGAAAGGGGCGGTACTCGATTACATTATGAACGAGTTCCGCGCCTGTGGTTACAAAGTCGATATGTGGCGCCTGTACGCTCCTGACTACGGTGTACCGCAGAACAGGACGCGCCTCATTATCGTTTGCGTAAAGGATGATATCGAGGGCTTTCCGGAGAGGCCTGTTCCCGGGTTTGTCGGCGCGCATCGCGGCGTGGCATGGGCGATCGACGACCTGAAACACGTCGTCGACGAAAGCGTACCGAACCAGTCGCAGTTTTTCCGCGCGTCGCGCGCGAAGAAAGGCAACGGTCAGGGAGACGAGACATCCAAGGCCGATCTTCCGGGCTATACGGTCCGGGCGAACGCGAAATCCCGCATACAGTTCCATTATGAACTCGATCGTCGGCTCACTGTCCGCGAGTGCGCAAGGCTTCAGACTTTCCCGGATGCCTTCGGCTTCCCTTACTCGAACTCTCAGAACGTGAAGATGATTGGCAATGCGGTGCCTCCTCTTCTCGCGCACGAGGTTGCTCGATCGATCGCGGCCTTTATGACCGCTTCCTCGGCGGTCGAGTTGGACGAAGCGGCCTGACGGCTGAAGGTAGCCTTGCGGGCTACCGTAATATGTCGATCCGGATGTGACGATGAGGGGCGGTCGATAGCACTTGGCCTCGGCGTAAGGTGCCTGGAGTTGCCCTCTGTACCTGGAGTAGAGCCTGTTGTGAGCGTCTCCTCTAAAAGCGCTCGCTTATAAAGCGAGTAAAATTGCGGGCGGCACACTTTTTTGTTTCGACTTTACTCGCTTTGTTAGGGTTTCGTTAACGAACCCGGTGGATGTTGATGCCTATGCCGAAGCGGCAGGGATCATGAAGATGCCCGTGAATTTCCCTGAGAGATCAATGGCGTGACATGACCAGCATCCTGACGAACATAGCCTCTTTAAACGCGCTTCAGACGTTGAGATCGATATCCGGCGCGCTGGCCGACCAGCAACGTCAGGTTTCGAGCGGATTGCGCGTGCAGGTGGCAGGAGACAATGCGGCCTACTGGTCGATCTCTACCACCATGCGCTCCGACAGGATGGCGATCTCTGCCGTTTCCGACGCGCTGGGGCTCGGGGCGGCCAAGGTCGACGTGGCCTATGCGGGAATGAACGCTGTTGTCGACGTGCTGTCGGAATTCAAGGCCAAACTTGTCGCGGCAAAGGAAGACGGTGTCGACAAGGCGAAAATCCAGACCGAACTGGAGCAGTTCAAGGAACAGGTCGTTGGGATAGCGGAATCGTCGAGTTTCAGCGGTCAGAACTGGTTGAACACGACGGTGGAAGACCTTCACGACGGCGGTGCCAATCGAGTTTCGGTGGTTTCGTCTTACAACCGTTCGTCCAGCGGGGCCGTATCGGTCGCCAGGGCCGACATGCACCTTTCGAAAACATCGCTGTTCAACAGCACGGGCAACGGATTGTTGCAAGCCGACAGCAGGCTGATCAACTCGATCGGAGGCATGCGACTGCCGATATACGTCTCGGCGACGGAAGACGGCTGGTCGACCTCGAACGGCAGAAGCGGCGGTCTCGCGATCCAGAACTTCTACTTCTCCGGACCGCTTGTCTTCGCCGATCCTTCCGACCGGATCGAATTCGACGTGACCGTCGACGCGGATGACCCGTCTACAGGGATCAGCGCCCCGTACCATCCGGGCAAGACAACGCATATCGTCATCGACCGTAGTTTCGTCGATGCCGTCGATCCGTCCTTGGGTGGCGTGATATCGGACTACACGCAGTTCAGGAGCGTCCTCAACAAAGCCCTGCTTCCCGCAGGCGGCAAGGCGGTCATCTACGAGGACTACCATCACAATCCCATCGTCGACCAGATCGGCTTGTGGACCCTGGAGTACAGCGGGCTTGACGGTTCGCAGATCGCTGTCTCGGGATTGACGAGCAACGTGGGAACGGGCGGCCTGTTCGACTTCAACAAGTTCGGTCTTCGCGCTCCTCCCCTGAATCTCGCATTCACGCCGTTCACGGTCTATCCGGACGGCAGCCTCGGTGGCGGGATCAAGGTGTCGTTCGACTTCAGGATCAACGACGCTGCCTCGAAGTCGTACAGCTTCGACCGCGCCTATGTGAACGACCTTTTGGGCAAGGATAACGGCAAGGTCGAGACAGCGGACGAGATGGCGCGCCTGCAGGACGAAATCGATGCGCAGAACCTATGGGATCTCGACCAGCAGGTCGAGCAGGCGCTCGATGCGCTTCGCTGTCCGCCCAGCGATGCCGACGTGACGAAGCTCTCGGGCGGCG
>JAANMV010003029.1_pt1 | contig 15248 bp, 16 predicted proteins | sample 7279661 | NCBI WGS metagenome assembly JAANMV01 (sample SAMN14094540, study PRJNA606508) | bioreactor metagenome | isolation source: A lab-scale SPAN reactor treating ammonium-rich wastewater day 121 | place: Ireland: Galway | collected 2017-05-16 | reverse complement strand
TGGCTGCGCGAGGGGCGGCGGGATTTGGCCGGGGCGACGTTGGCTGGGGTGCGGGATTTCCTGCTCGGGCGGATGGGGCCTAAGAGGTAGAAAGAGGAAAGAGGAAAGAGGAAGGCGCCCCCCCCTGTTGACCTACGGCGTGCGGTGCATACGCAGGCCGCGGGCACCCTGGGCGAGCGCAATCACAAGCAGCCCTGCCAGCAGGAGCGTGGCCCAGAGCCCAACGGCCAGGGCGATGACGGCCGCGTCCCGGCTGGATGGCTGGAGGATGAGGTCGGCCAGGCCGAGGGCCAAGAGCACGGCCATGAACAACAACCACGAACGGACGGAATGGGAGTGAAGGAACGGCATGGGGGGAGCCCTCCTGCACGGAAATGTAATGCGTTGAATCCACTGGCGGAAGGGGTTGTGCCACTCCAGGCGACGGCCAACAAGGATTCTGTGGCACCGCGGCCGCTGGCTGGACGAAAACGCGCGGTCAAGGGCGTTTCGCCGCCCCGGCCACGGGATGGTACGTTCCACGTCAACACCGGCCCCAGAGAGGTACGCGTCGATGGATGGTGAACAAAACAGGGTGCTGCGGGTGCTGCTGGGCCAGTGGGGCATCGCCGCCGGGATCGTGCTGGGCGCGGCCATCATCGCCGGCGCGATCGTTATCGCGCGGGATGACGACGGCGCGAGCGCTTCCCGGCTCGGGGTGCAGTTGCCGGCGGGCGATACGCTGCGGCAACGCATCCACGAGCACGCCGATTTCGCCCTCTACATCCGCGGTGAGCGCTTCGACTTCGGCAAGCCGGAGTTCATCGCGACCGAGGACGACGAGAAGAACCCGAACGCCCACATCCACGACCCGCGGCACACCGTAATCCACGTCCACCGTGAGGCCACCACCTGGGACGAGTTCTTCCTTTCGCTTGGATTCGAGTTGAAGGACCCCACGATGCTGGTCGAACCGGGACAGGAGTCGCTTAAGCTCCCTTCCGGCGAGGTGCTGCGATCCAATGGGACGGAGACCTTGAAGTTCATCGTCAACGGCGTGCGGGTCGATGGTATTGCCGGGCAGAACATCGGCGGGCTGACGCGCACGCTCATCAGCTACGGGGACGAGACCGGCGAGGAGCTCATGGCGCAATACCTGACCGTCACGGATGAAGCATGTATCCCCTCGGGTGTCTGCATCGAACGCGGCGATGGCTCGGGCGAGCACGGGGAGCCGTGTTCGACGGCCGGCGGGCAGTGCAACTGAGCAGCCGCGCTTCGGGCGCACTCGCGTTTCGGGCATACTTCCCGGGATTGGGCCAGGGAGAGGACCGTTGGAGACCGTAAGCGAAGGCAGCTGTGTGTTCCTGATCGCTGGCGACGGGTCGATCCTGCTCCAGGAGCGGAGCGACGACGTACCCCCCGCCGGGATAGGCCGCTGGACCCCCCCCGGTGGGGGACGCGAGCCCGGGGAGGACCCGCGAGCCACGGCGCTGCGCGAGTTCGAAGAGGAGACCGGCGTCCGCCTCGAGCGGCTGCGCTACCTGGAGACCGTGACGCCGGGGGAGGTCGAGGGACTCCTCGTGGATGTGCTCCACGTGTTCTACGCCGATGACCATGTGCCCCGCGGGCAGATCCAGGTGTTCGAGGGGCTGGACTTCCAGTACCGCCACCCGCGCGAGTATGGGGCGATGCCGTTCAACCCCGGCACGCGCAACCTGATCGGGCGCTTCCTCGCGAGCGACGCCTACCGGGGGACGCTCGCCATGCTGCAGCCATATCGGGCCGGGGTCGGTGTCATCGAGATAGACCGCTGGGGGCGGGTGCTGCTCCAGTTGCGCGATGCGGACCTGCCCCCGGAACGCTATCCGAACCAGTGGTCCATCCCGGGCGGCCTGATCGAAGCGGGGGAGGCGCCCGATGCCGCAGCCTTCCGCGAGTTCGAGGAAGAGACGGGCCACATGCTCGACTACCTGAAGCTTTTCCGGCTCTACCGCCGCGAACCCGACCTGCCGGCTTCGCTCACTGACGTCTATCACGTCTACTACATCGACGCGGACATCGACGAGGACCGCATAGTCGTGGGCGAGGGCCAGGCGTTCCGCTACTTCGCACCGGATGAGCTCGGAGCGCTGGACATGCCGGTCCACGCGCGCAAGGTCCTCGCGGAGTTCCTCGCAAGCGGCGCCTACCGGGCGATGTTCCACTAGGACGAACCGGGCGGCGGATGTTGTGCTGCGCCGCCGTAGTCCATCATGGGCGGCATGTCAGAAACCTGGTCAATCGTCCTTGGGCTGGCGGCGCTGGTCCTCCTCATCGCGTTCAATGCGCTGTTCGTGGCTGCGGAGTTCGCGTTTGTCGGTGTACGGCGGACGCGGGTGGAGCAGCTCGCGGGCGCGGGGCGGCCACGGGCGCGGCTGCTGCTGCGGACGCTTTCGAATCTCGAAGGCACGATCGCCGCGACCCAGCTCGGCATCACGATGGCGGGCCTCGCCCTCGGCTGGATCGGCGAGCCGGTCCTCGCGAGCATCCTGGAGCCGGGCATCGACCGGGTCCTCTGGTTCGCCGGGGCCCGCGCGGCCGGGATCGCGGCGACGGCCGTTGCGTTCCTGCTGGTGACCTCGCTGGTGATCATCTTCGCCGAACTCGCCCCGAAGTCGATCGCGCTGGCGAAGACCGAGCAGGTGGCGTTCTTCGTCGCGCCGCCGGTCGCGGTCTTCTCCCAGATGTTCCGCCCGTTCGTGTGGTTCCTCCACAAGAGCGGCGCACTGGTGGTGCGGCCGCTGGGCATTCGCCCCCGCGGCGGCGAGGGCGAGTCGCTCGAACCAGAGGAGCTGGAGCTGGTCATCGAGGCGAGCGCCCGGGCCGGGTTCCTCTCGACCTCCGAGCTGATGCTGGCAAGACGGGCGCTGGAGTTCAGCGCCATCCAGGCCGACCAGATCATGGTGCCGCGCACGGAGGTGGTCGCGCTTGACTCGTCGGCGACCCTCGACGAAGTGCTCGACATCGTTGAGCGCCACCAGCACACGCGTTACCCGGTCTTCGAGGAAGACCTCGACCACATCCTGGGGATGCTGGACGCCAAGGCGCTGCTGCGGCTGGTCCGGTCGGGCGAGCGGGACTGGCGGTCGCTCATCCTGCCGGCGGTCGCCATCCCCGAGTCGGTGAGCGTTGAGGTCGCCGTCCAGGCGATGCGGGCGAAGCAGGTCCAGACGGTGGTCCTCATCGACGAACACGGCGGCACGAGCGGCATCCTGACCGCTGACGAAGTGCTGTACCGCCTCCTCGGGCGGTGGCTGGGGGGCGGACGGCAGGGGGGCGGCGAGAGCGTGCGCACCCTCCCGGCCGGGAACCTGCTGGTCAGCGGTCTCGCACTCATCGCCGACGTGGAGGACGCCACCGGCGCCGAGCTGGCCAATGAGGACTACGACACCGTCGGGGGCTTCATCATGACGAAACTCGGGCGCATCCCCCGGGTTGGCGACCGCGTGGACGTGCCGGGCTACCAGTTTCGTGTGATGGCCATGGACGGCCGGCGGGTGGACCGGGTACTGGTGGTGAAGCTGCAGGAGCCGCACGGAACAGCGCGGGAGGAGCGCTACTAGGGGCGACGGTACCCGGCCGCCGCCAATCATTGCAGGCCGTGGCAGGGGGATTGGCCGGTCTTCGTTTCGCCCGATTAACTTGACTAAGTCGATAGACTTACTTCAATATCAACTTTCGCGCCGCGCTGGCCCAAACACACAACGCCCGGGCAGGGATCGGCTCAACCAGGTACAGGAGCAACACAGTGGCACAACGGTTCGAGACCCTCCAGGTGCACGCCGGGCAAGTCCCCGACCCGACGACCGGTTCGCGCGCGGTCCCGATCTACCAGACGACTTCGTACGTGTTTGAGAGCGCCGAACACGGGGCGGCGCTCTTCGCCCTCCAGCAGTTCGGCAACATCTACACGCGCATCATGAATCCGACGAACGACGTGGCCGAACAGCGGATCGCGGCGCTCGAAGGGGGCGTTGCCGCGGTGGCGACCGCTTCGGGGCAGGCGGCCCAGCTGCTCGCAATCACGACCATCTGCCAGGCGGGCGACAACATCGTCTCGACGCCCCTCCTTTACGGCGGCACCTACAACCAGTTCAAGGTGTCGTTCCCGCGCATGGGCATCAACGTGAAGTTCACCGGGGACGACGATCCCGGCCAGTTCAAGGCACTCATCGACGAGAACACGAAAGCGCTCTACGTCGAGTCGTTCGGTAACCCGAAGCTCAACGTGCCAGACTTCCGGGCGCTGGCCGACGTAGCGCACGAAGCGGGCATCCCCCTTATCGTCGATAACACCTTCGGGGCGGCCGGCTACCGGGTGGCCCCGCTGGAGCATGGCGCCGACATCGTCGTGGCCTCGACCACGAAATGGATCGGCGGCCACGGCCTCTCGATCGGCGGCATCGTGGTCGATGGAGGCAAGTTCAACTGGGGCAATGGCAAGCACCCGCTCTTCACGGAGCCATCGCCGAGCTACCACGGCCTGAAGTTCTGGGAGGTCTTCGGGGACTTCCCGGGGCTTGGCAACGTCGCCTTTGCGATCAAGGCACGGGTAGAGGGGTTGCGCGACCTGGGGCCGTCGCAGTCGCCGTTCAACTCGTTTCTCAACCTCATCGGGCTCGAGACGCTCTCTCTGCGCATAGAGCGGCACGATAGCAACTCGCTGAAGCTTGCCGAGTGGCTGCGCAAGCACCCGAAGGTGGCCTGGGTGAACTACCCCGGCCTGCCGGACCACCCCCACCATGAAACGGCGAAGAAATACCTCCGCCCGGGCATGTTCGGCTCGATCCTGACTTTCGGCGTGGCTGGCGGCCTGGAGGCGGGCAAGCGATTCACCACGAATGTGAAGCTGGCGAGCCTGCTGGCGAACGTCGGCGATGCGAAGACGCTGGTCATCCACCCCGCTTCGACCACCCACCAGCAGCTGCTGGACGAAGAGCAGATTGCGAGCGGCGTGACGCCGGACCTGGTGCGTGTATCGGTGGGCATCGAGCACATCGACGACATCATCGAGGACTTCGACCAGGCGCTGGCACAGAGCTAGGGGGTCGCGTGGAACACACGGTGCGCCAGGTTGCGCCGATCGGCGACCTCCCCCTCGAGTGTGGTAACGCGCTCCGGGGGGTGGAGGTGGCGTACGAGTTGTACGGCCACATGTCGCCGGCTGCGGACAACGTGGTGCTGGTCTGTCACGCGCTGACGGGGAGCGCCGGGGCGGGCGGGCCCGCGGGCTGGTGGGAACCGCTGATCGGCCGGGGGCGGGCGATAGATACGGACCGTTACGCGGTGCTGTGCTCGAACATCCTGGGGAGCTGCTACGGCACGACGGGTCCGACCTCGATCAACCCGGCGACGGGGCGCAAGTACGGCGCTGCGTTCCCTGAGATCACCGTCGGCGACATGGTGGCAGCCCAGCGCGCCCTGGTCCGGGACCTCGGGATCACCCGGCTCGCGAGCGTGGCCGGCGGGTCGCTTGGCGGCCTGCAGGTGCTGGAGTGGGCCGCGCAGGCTCCAGAGATGGTGGGGTCGATCATCCCGATCGGGTGCGGGATCGCGCACCAGTCGTGGCAAATCGCCTTCAACGAGGTCGCCCGCCAGGCGATCCGGACCGACCCGGCCTGGAACTGCGGGAGCTACACGGATCAGCCCACCCAGGGGATGGCCCTCGCGCGGATGATCGCGATGATTAGCTACCGTTCGGCGGAATCGTTCCAGGGGAGGTTCGGGCGCGCCCGGGGGCGGGGCGAGGGCGGCCGCGGCCAGTTCGACGTGGCTGGCTACCTCTATGGACAGGGCGCCAAGCTGGTGAGGCGCTTCGATGCGAACGCGTACATGCGGATCACGACCGCGATGGATGGCTTCGACGTTGGCGCCGGGCGAGGCGGCGCGGTGAAGGCGCTGGCCGCATTCACCGGCCCGGCACTGGTCATGGGCATCGACTCGGACGTCCTCTACCCGGTCGCAGACCAGCTGGAGATCGCCGGGACGCTTCGCGAGAACGGCAACCAGGTGGAGTACCGCGAGATCGCGTCCATGCACGGCCACGACGCGTTCCTGATGGAGTGGGACCAGCTGACCGAGGAGATCGGCCCGTTCCTGGTGCGCGCCGGGGGGTAGAACACTTACTCTCCGCCGAGGTGCTCCGCGAAGAACGTTTCGACCCGCCGCCAGCTATCCTCGGCGGCCGCCGGGTCGAAGCCCACCTTCATCGGTCCCCACGAGGCGAGCTTCGCCATGAGCCCGGTGTGCTCGCTCATGTAGCTGTGGCCGGCATCCGGGTAGAGCTTGATGTCGTTCTCGACGCCGAGGACGTTCAGGTGGTCTTCGAGGCGGGCGGCGAACCTGCCGAACACGGCATCGCGGCCGCCGTAGCCTGCGACCACCGGGCAGGAGGCCTCCAGGGGCGTCTCATCCTTCGGCACGTCGCCATAGAACACCGCGGCTGCGCCGAGCGGCGCCCTCGCGGCGAACAAGAGGGCGAATCCGCCACCCATGCAGAAGCCGATAACGCCGATGCGCGAGGCATCGACATCCGGGCGCGCAGCGAGCCAGCCGCGCGCGGCTTCGAGACCTTCGAAGGCGGGGCCATCGTTCCGGCGCAGCGATTGCATCGCACGGACCACGCAGAGCGGCTTGCGGCCGAGGATGCTGAAGAGGTCGGGCGCAACCGCCACGTAACCGCGCCCGGCGAGGTGCTCGGCCTTGGCGCGAATGTCGTCGTTCAGGCCGAAGATCTCGTGGATGACGATGACCGCCGCATGGGGACCGTCGCCCGCGGGTGTTGCGACCTCCGCGCGCATGGACTTGCCGCCCGGGACCGAAATGGAGACCTCTTCCATGGGCAGGATTCTAGCCGCAGCGCGAGAAGTCCGTCAGTTCCCGTCGGAGGCGACGCCGAGGCTGACCGCGCAGCCGACCCAGGTGCAGTTCGAGGGGCGCACCGGCGTCGGCGTGGGCGGCGGGCCGGGGGTGGCTGTTGGCGTGGGCGTGGGGGTGGGAGCTTCTTTCGAACAACTCACCTGGCCGGCGTTCGATGTCTTGGGCGTGGAGATGGTGACGAAGTCGCCGAACTCGGAGTAGTAGAGGTAGTTGCCGCCGGCATCGAACCGCAACGGCGAGGCTGAGGTCTCGCCGGGCTTGAGCGTCTGGTCAAAGGCAGGCGGCAACCCGCCAAAGCCGGGGATGTAGACGCGGATAGGCGCGTTCCCGGCGTTCTTGAACACCACCGCATCGCCGCGATTGATGTTGCAGGTGCGAGGGTTGAAGCCCTCCTGGTTCACTTCGACGGTGTAGGTGTTGTAGGCGCTGGCCGGGGTCTGGCTCCCGCCAAAGAGGGCCACCGAGAGCGCCCCGAGGAGCGCCATCGCGAGCGCGGCGGCCGCGAAGAGCGGCCGGAAGGATGCAATGGTCATGCCAACCCCACCAGGAATCCCCACCCCGCCAGGGGCGCAGTAACCGTACCGCAGGGGCTGGCTTGGGGCTACGTAACGAGACCCCGAAAGGTTAAGGCCGTCCGCCGCCGCCGTGAACGGCCACTATTGACGAACCACAGCCACTTCCCTCCGACGCAGGGAGCGGTAGCATGTGCGCATGCAGCAATCACTGATGGAAATCCTCTGCTGCCCCCTCTGCAAGGGCGACCTGGAACTACAGGTCGCGAAGGAAGAAGGCGGCGAAATCATCGAGGGGACGCTGGTCTGCACGCAGTGCCGCGAGCGCTACCCGATCGAAGACGGCATCCCGAACATGCTCCCGCCGGACCAGCGCGGCTGATGGCTCACCAACACGAGCACGGGCACGACAGGGATAGGCATGGGGCGGACGGCGAACTCCCGCACCCGCCGGCGCCGCCCGAGCCGCGCCGCATCGTCCCGGAACGCCCGATGCTGGTGCGGGGGCTGGGCATGGCAGCGCTTGCGGGTGGGCTGCTCTGGGCGGGGTGGAACACGGCCGGGAAGACCTGGCTGCTCGCGCCCGCGGGGTTGCTGCTCGGCGCCGGGGGGCTCCTCTCCGCGTGGGCTGCAGCTATCCACCTGACCGGCGGCGAGCGCTTCGACGACCATCCGTTTGTGTAGAGGAAAGAGAAAAGCGAAAAGCAAAGGGGCCCCTCGATGAGGGGCCCCCTGCGTTCAGGCTGCTTCGCCCGGACCGGTTAGTTGGTTGAGGGCTTCTCGGCTTCGAGCACGCCCTGGGGCGTGATCTTGATGGAGCGGGCGCGGGCCTCTGGCTTCTTCGGGAGCGAGAGGCGGAGCATGCCGTGCTCGAAGGCGGCCTCGGCCTTCTCGGCCTCGACGGTCGGGGGAAGGCGGAGCTGGCGCTGGAAGGTGCCGTAGCGGATTTCGCGGCGGAGGTAGTTCTCCTCGCTGGCCTCTTCCTTGTGCTCGAACTCGCCCTTGATGGTGAGGACATCGTCCTCGACGGAGATATCGACATCCTTCGGGTCGACCCCGGGGATGGCGGCCTTGATGACGAAGCTGTCGCCAGTCTCGATGACATCGAAGGCGAGGTTAGCGGGGCCAAGGTCTTCGCCGCCGTTGCGGAAGACGGGGACACGCGGGAAGTTTCCTTCGAAGACGCGGTCCATCAGGCTGCGCATCGCGGCGAAGTCGGCTGCGGGGTCCCAGCGGGTCAGTGCGGTTGCCATTGGTGATACACCTCCAGAGCTTGTGTTGTGCTGCTGACCACGATAGCAGCTGTAGCAGAGGCCGTGCAACTACTCTGACAATTTCTTTATCAAGTCTCTTCACGCGGCGGTTGTTGCCGAGGCTGCTTACCCTGTAGAGTAAATTCATGGCGAAGGACCTCTACGACGCGCTCGGTGTGCCCCGCACTGCCTCGGCAAAAGACATCAAAGCGGCCTACCGGCGGCTCGCCCGCAAGTTCCACCCCGATGTGAACCCAAACGACAAGGCTGCCGAGTCCCGCTTCAAGGAAGTCAACGCCGCCCACGAGGTCCTCTCCGACCCAGACAAGCGCAAGAAGTACGACAAGTGGGGCGACCGGTGGGAGATGGCCGACCAGCTGGAAGCAGCGCAGGCTGGCCGCGGCGCCGGCGCCGCCTTCCGGGGCAACGGGGGCGAGGCCTTCGGCGACTTCGGCTCCATCTTCGATTCCTTCTTCCGGCGCGAACGGGGCGGGCCGCGCGCCCAGGCCGGCAACCGTCGCGGCCAGGACGTGGAAACGTCCGTGGAGGTCAGCCTGGAGGAGGCGTTTCACGGCACCAGCCGCACGGTGAACCTGCAGACCCAGGAGGTCTGCCCCACCTGTGGGGGCTCGGGCGAAATCGCGGGTGCGATCTGCCACACCTGCGAGGGCATGGGCGCAGTCGCCCGGCCGCGCCGTCTCGAAGTCCGCATACCGGCAGGCGTGAAGACCGGCTCGCGCGTGCGCGTCGCTGGCGAGGGCCGCCCGGGCTCGGGCAAAGGGGCCGCGGGCGACCTCTACCTGGTGGTCACGGTCCTCCCGCACGGGCGCTTCGAACGAAAAGGCGACGACCTCCACACCGAGGCTGAGGTGCCGTTTCTCGACGCCATCCTTGGCGGCGAGGTGACCGTGAACACGATCGATGGCCGCGTGGCGCTCCGCATCCCGGAGCTCACCCAGAACGGCCGCCAGATCCGGCTGGGCGGGAAGGGCATGCCCGTCCTGGGCGCCCAGGGCAAGCGCGGCGACCTCTTCGTGAAGGTCCGCGTGAGCCTGCCGGATGCCCTCACGCCCGAAGAGCGGGAACACCTTGAAGCCCTCCGCAAACTGCGGCAGGGCGCCGCCAGCCACCAGGAAGGGAGGTGACACATGGCCCGAAACCGATCGCGTGAACCCATGGACGAGAACGTCGAAGACGACGAGCCGATGTATGTCATCTCGATTGCTGCCCGGCTGGTCGGCATGCACCAGCAGACCCTCCGCTACTACGAACGCGCCGGCCTCATCGAGCCCAAGCGCACCGGCGGAAACATCCGGATGTACTCGAACACCGACATCCAGCGCATCCGCCAGGCCCAGCGTCTCGTCGATGAGCTCGGCGTCAACCTCGCCGGCGTGGACATCATCATCCGGATGAGCGAGCAGATCCGCGCGCTCCAGGAAGAGCTCGCGACGACCCGCACCGAACTGGACAAGCTCCGCTCGACACGGCTGCCGGCGCCTTACCGGGCAGGAGGCACGAGGGATGAGGGATGAGGCACACCCAAGTCCTCAGTCCTCAGTCCTTAGTCCTCAGTCCCATCTCCGCGCTTCTCATTCCCAGGAGGGACCCCCACCCATGATGCGACAAGACCGTTTCACCGAGCAGGCCCAACAGGTGCTCGCCAACTCGCAGGAGATCGTGCGCCAGCAGCGCAACTCGCAGTGGGGCGTGCCCCATGTGCTGGCCGCCCTCGTTACGTTCGAAGGGGGGCTCGCCCAGCAAGTCCTCGAAAAGCTCAATGTCGACATGAACCGCCTGCGCGACCGTGTCGGGAAGGCTGTCGCCGGCCTGCCGAAGCTCGCCTATGACGTCGTCCAGATCTACACGACCCCCGAAGTCGTGCGCATGCTCGAGGTCGCCAACGCCGAGGCCGAGCGGCTGAAAGACGACTATGTCGGCGTCGAGCACCTGCTGATCGCCATCGCCGATAACGAAGAGAGCGGGGCGACGCGCCTGCTCGCCGAGTTCAAGGTCAACAAAGAGAGCATCTACCGCGCGCTGCAGGACATCCGGGGAAAGCAACGCGTGACCAGCCAGACCGCCGAGAGCCGCTACCAGTCGCTTGAGAAGTACTCCACGGACCTGACGGAGCTGGCGAAGGCCGGCAAGCTCGACCCGGTCATCGGGCGCGACACGGAAGTCCGGCGCGTGATGCAGATCCTCAACCGGCGGACAAAGAACAACCCGGTCATCATCGGCGAAGCGGGTGTCGGCAAGACGGCTATCGTCGAAGGGCTCGCCCAGCGCATCGCCGCCGGCGACGTACCCGAGAACCTGCAGGACAAGCGCGTGCTCTCGCTCGACATGGGCGCACTGGTCGCGGGCTCGAAGTTCCGCGGCGAGTTCGAAGAGCGCCTGAAGGCTGTCATGGACGAGGTGAAGCAGTCGGAAGGGGAGATCATCCTCTTTATCGACGAGCTGCACACGGTGATGGGCGCAGGCGGGGCGGAGGGCGCGATCGACGCTTCGAACCTGATGAAGCCGGCGCTGGCCCGGGGCGAACTGCACGCGATCGGCGCGACCACCCTCGACGAATACCGCACGCGCATCGAGAAGGACCCCGCACTGGAGCGGCGGTTCGCCCCGGTGTACGTCGATGAGCCGAGCGTGGACGACACGATCGCCATCCTCAAGGGCTTGCGTCCCCGTTACGAAGCGCACCACAAGGTGGAGATCACCGACGACGCGATCGAAGCGGCAGCGCGCCTTTCGAGCCGCTACGTCACCGAGCGGCACCTGCCCGACAAGGCGATCGACCTCATCGACGAGGCGGCGAGCAAGCACGTCATCGACGCGCAGGCGATGCCGGACAACATCCGCGACCTGCAGCAGGAGCTCGACGAGCTCGCGCTCGAGACCGAGGCGGCCGTCCAGAAGGAAGACTACGAAGGCGCCGCCCGGATCAAGCAGCGCATCGTGCAGCTCCAGGATGAGTACAACCGGCGCAAGGCGGAGTGGGCCACCGAGCACCCGGAGGTCGACATGCGCGTCACCGCCGAGGACATCGCCCGGCTCGTTGGCCAGATGACCGGCATCCCGGTGTCGCGCCTCGAAGAGACGGAACAGGACAAGCTCCTGAAGATGGAGGATTACCTCCACGAGCGCGTCATCGGCCAGGACAAGGCCATCGTGGCCGTCTCCGACGCCATCCGGCGCGCGCGGGCGGGGCTCAAGGACCCGACCCGGCCAATCGGCTCGTTCATCTTCCTCGGGCCGACGGGCGTCGGGAAGACAGAGCTTGCCAAGACGCTCGCCGAGTACCTGTTCGACGACGAAGACGCGATGATCCGGATCGACATGTCGGAGTACCAGGAGCGGCACACGGTGAGCCGCCTGATCGGCGCGCCTCCGGGCTACGTGGGCTACGACGAAGGCGGGAGCCTGACCGAGGCGGTCCGCCGCCGGCCGTACCGGGTCATCCTCTTCGACGAGATCGAGAAGGCGCACCCGGACGTCTTCAACACGCTCCTCCAGGTGTTGGACGACGGCCGCCTGACGGACGGCCACGGGCGGACCGTGGACTTCCGCAACACGGTCATCATCATGACGAGCAACCTGGGCACGGGGGCGCAGGAGAAGGCCACCTTCGGCTTCACCCGCCGCAGCGACGACATGACCGACCACGAGCTGCTCCAGGGCTCGATCGAGAAGGCGCTGCGCGAGTTCTTCCGGCCCGAGTTCCTGAACCGGATCGACGAGATCGTCATCTTCGAGCCGCTGACCCACGCGGAACTGACCCGCATCGTCGACATCCTGGCGGCCGAAGTGCGCGAACGTCTGAGCGACCGCAAGCTCGACTTCGAGCTCACCCCGGCGGCCATCGCCGAGCTGGTACGCGAGGGCTTCGACCCGACGTACGGCGCGCGGCCCCTGCGGCGCACTATTCAGCGCCGGGTGGAGAACGAGCTGGCTCGGCGCGTGCTGGCCGGCGAGTTCCGCGACGGCCAGAAGGTCACGGTCGACTTCCGCGACGGGGCCTACGAGTTTACCGTCACTGACTCGCCGGCCGCGGCGGAGAGCGGCGACGTGGTCGAGGGTGAGGTGGTGGAGGTTGGCTAAAGCCGCCCCTCGCGGGGTACGAAGTCCGAAGGCCGGGTGCGCATCGCCCGGCCTTCTTCTTTCCAGGGGGAACCGGGCGAGGGCGGTGTACGTTGTACTGAGTATGAAGACGGCGATTGTCGCTGGGATACTGGCGTTGATGCTCGCCGGGTGTTCGGGGGACGACCAGGCACCCGATGTCACGCCTTCGAGCACGGCCACAGCCGCTGCATCTCCCACCGGTACACCGGATGGCACACCCGATCCGGCATTCCTCGAAGCGGTGCCATCGCCACTTCAGAAGTCGACGCACCAGGCAGGCGAATTGCTCAGCGAGGACACCGGGATCGCGTTCATGGACGCCGCCAGCGGCGCCATCGAGTTCTGGTCGCTGGTCGACCCTGCGGGCGCGCAAGAGTGGCCCCAGCTCTCGCCCACCAGGGATGGCAAGCTCCTCGTCCTTCACCGCGGCAACTCGCCAGCCCGCCACTACGTTATCCGGAGGGACACGGGGGCAGCGTACGAACTGAAGGGCGGCTGGGCGCCCGACACGTCGATCGGTTTCGGCGACGTGATTGGCGTATGGAAGGGCACCGACTACGCCACGCTGGGGCTGCTCGATCTCGCCAGCGGCACCATGACCCGGACGGGAATCACGCGGGATGGGCGCTCCAACTCGAGTCTTACTTCGAGCCCTGATGGCACCGTATTCGTCTTTGGCAACGGGTCCGAGTTCGTCCTGGTTAGCGCGAAAACCGGCGCATCGAGGCTCGTGAAGGACGGACTCTACAACCACCTGGTGTCGCCATTGCCGCATGGCAGGGGGTTCGCGGTCGGCCCGGAGGGCCCGGGCGAATCGTTGAACTTCGACTGGGACGGCAACCCGCTCCCACCCGGCAATGCCTTCGGGCTGTCTCCGGACGGCTCGCTGCGCGCCATCCCCGGTTCCCCCGGTCGGCTCGCCAGCTACGGGATGGGAGCGTTCCCGGTGATCGACACGATCACCATCGTCGATGCGGCGACGGGCGTGCCGCGAGTCCGGTTCCTGGGCGCCTCGTTCCATGGTTGGGCGGCGGATAACTACACGCTGATGGTCGGCGGCGAGGACGGCGGGGAGCGGATCATCGACATCGACGGCCGAGAGATTGCCCGCGTTCCCTTCCCGGGCCTCGTGCAGGGCGGCACACAGTTTTCCCCGGTGGACGCATCGCTCGTCATCACGAACCGGGCAATCCTGGATCTCCAGAGCGGCCGGAAGCTGGAGCTCGTCGTTGGCAACAATATCTCGACCTCCGGCAGATGGAACGCGGATGGCACGGAGGTGGCGTTCTGGATCTTCCCGACGCCGGGCAAGGGCGGCGGCGTGCCGGTGCAGCTCCTGCCGCTGAAATACCAGGAGGCCCCGTTCACCGGCGAAGTGGCTTTGAAGGTGTCGGCGGGAGGGGACTGCCTCAACCTTCGCGATGCCCCCGAAGCGGCAGCCACGGTGATCGCCTGCCTGGTTGACGGCACGCGGCTCACGTTCGAGACCGTCCTCCTGACGACGAACCCGAAGGAACCACCACACGAGTTCATCGGCCAGCGGAGCGAGGACTCGAGCATCTGGCTGCATGTGAAGACGGGAGACGGACGGACCGGCTGGGTGAATGCCACGTACGTGGCATGGGTAGACTGACCTCGCCATTTGTCGAGCGGCACACGTGCGGTACGCTGGAAGCTCACCCTCAATCACAGGAATCGAGTGCCCATGCCCGTCATCTCTTATTTCCCCATCTCGCTCCCGCCCGAGGCCCGCGCCGGTTTCGAACAGACCTGGAAGTCGCGCGTCGGCGCGGTCGATACCTTCCCGGGCTTCATCAGCACCGAGCTGCTGGCCCTGCCCGACCGGGGCGAATACGTGGTGCTCAGCCGCTTCGAGGACGAGAAGTCGTTCGAGGCCTGGATCACCTCGGACAACTTCACGAAGGGCCACCGGGGCGAGAGCTACGACAGTTACAAGGACAACCCGGCGATGAAGAGCCACAAGCTCTTCGAGGTGCTGGGCTAACCGCCAGGACGCCAGGGGCGCCGGGGGCGCGCTATGGCCAACAGGTTGAACACAGAGGCGCGGAGGCGCAGAGGATCCTCAAAGAGACCCTCCGCGCCTCCGCGCCTCGTTGTTGGGCTTCGTTGCCGCCCGGTAGGGGTTAGCCGATGAGCGGGTAGGGCGGCTCGAAGAGCTTGCCGTCGACCTTCGTCGAGATCTCCGTCGCCTTGAACTTGGTCGACGTGCTGTCGATGAGCGTGAGGATTCCCTCGCCCTTATCGATGCAGAAGAGGCCCTCCTCCTCCGTGTCCGGGAACTTGCCCTCGAAGCAGCGCGAGTCGCGGCCGGCGATCTTCTGGCCGGAGACTTCCTTGATGCTCTTGTCTTCCTTCACCCGCTGGGTGACCTTCTTCATATCGAAGAGGGTGAAGTTTTCGCCCAGGCCGTCCGCGCCGAGCGACTTGAGGCACTGGCCGG
>JAANMV010003023.1_pt1 | contig 15274 bp, 15 predicted proteins | sample 7279661 | NCBI WGS metagenome assembly JAANMV01 (sample SAMN14094540, study PRJNA606508) | bioreactor metagenome | isolation source: A lab-scale SPAN reactor treating ammonium-rich wastewater day 121 | place: Ireland: Galway | collected 2017-05-16 | reverse complement strand
ATCGGTTTTCCAGCAAGGAGGTCAACCTGAATTACCCGGACGCCGGCGGGCTGTATTACTACGGCTACCGTTGGTACGCGCCCAATTTGCAGCGGTGGCTAAATCGGGATCCGATTGGGGAAAACGGGGGCATTAACGTATACGGCTTCGTGTGGAACATGCCCACCACTTGGGTCGACCCGCTCGGCCTCAATAACATCTGTGTGCATCCAAACTGCAAAGGAACCGATCTGTCCGGGTATACGTACCTCTCAGAATCTGAGAACACAGGTCCTCCGATTCTTCGAAAACTGCCTCCTCCAGGAAACTGCGTTGATGCTGATGCTATCTACACGCCGGGTGCCGCCTATAAGATTGGGGACTTTGGCACAGTTGACATTGACTGCAGCAAGGGAAAACCTGTTTTGCAGTTTGGCGGGGTGGGCAAAAAGCCGTGTTGGAAGTTCGGAGAGCCTAACGCACCCGTCAACGATTGGCCACATGCGGATCAACCGGCTCGGCCATATAAAGACAAGCCCCCAAGTAAAGCCGCAACCTCCTCTCAAGCCGTTTCCGATGCCCATGCCGCGCCCCGGAGCTCCCTAGCGGTATCGGCGTGGAGGACCTTCATGCGGGTCAAAACGTTTTACGACCATCACCGCCACATGGCCTCGCTTTTTGGCAGTATGCTTATACGCTTCTATGCTGTACTTGCTGTACTCGGATTCCTGACAATCCTGGCGCTGGCAGTTTTCAAGTGGGGAGCGCTTGCCCCTGTGAACACAACGTACGCACGCAAAACCATTAAACTCACTTCGCGCAGATTCGTGTCGGAGATTCGGTTGAACACGTTTACCAAGCCATTGGCCCCCCGTTACGATTACATGTGAACCCTGACAAGGCAGGAGATGGGGTGTATCGGCAACACGTGGATTACGACGTGAGTTTGAGTCATGTCTTGGATTTGATGGCAGATACAAACGCAAGCGTGAGTCTGATCTATTCCGAACCCAACATCGCCCGACTACACTTACACTATATGTTTTATTATGTTGTCGCATCTGCAGGGCTCGTTGAAAAAATCGGCGGCCCGATCGAAATGGATTGATATGTGCAGGACTGCGTCAGAAAGCCGGAAAGCCGGAAAGCCGTCACCCGGCCATTGTAGAATACGACCCGCTCAACCGCGTCACCCAAATGGTGGATGCGGCGGGCACGACGACCTACAGTTACACCGCTGGCGGGCAGCTCTGGACGGAAGACGGCCCGTGGAGCAATGACACCGTGACCAACAGTTACACATACCGGATGCGGACGGGGCTGGCGTTGCAGCAGCCCACCGGCGTGTGGACCAACGGCTTTTCTCCGCTTCCTCAACCAACCCGCTCCCGGCGCACGCACCGGGCGATCACAAACGTGAGGACGGTGCCCAGACCGGCGACCAGTCCGCCGAGCACCACGCTGCCCACGAGCCATTGACCGAAATACGCGAAGGCATCGGCCCGCGTGATTTCGCGCGGTGAAAAATCCAGGTTCAGCGCCTGGCCGGTGAACAGCCAGTGGCCAATGGCCAGCGCGCCGTAAAGAATGAACGGCATCATCGGCGGGATGGATATGTTGCTCGCCACAATGGTGATGGCTTTGTTGAGGCGCAGCCAGTGGGCCACCGCGGCGGCCGCCACCATCTGATATCCCCAGATCGGCGCGATGCCGAAGAACAATCCCAATCCCACGGCCAGCGACATCCGTAGCGGATCATGCGCGTGATCGGCAAAGAATTCGGCCACGCTTTTCCGCAACGGCAGGTGTTGGCCGCAGGACCACGCCGCGCGCAGCGTCCGGGGCACACACCAGGATTGCAGCACCAGCCCGATGTTCATGAGCGTGATGTGCGCGAGATCACGCACGGGCCGGAAATGGGACCGGCGCAACTGGTCCGGCGCGTACGTGCATTTCACCGGCACGGCCACCACCGGCGCACCCACCCAGGCCGCGCGCACCATGAATTCCAGTTCAAAGGCGTAACGTCCCGACCGCGTCCGCAACCGCTGCGTCAACGCCAGTGGATAACAGCGAAAGCCGCATTGCGTGTCGCCCAGGCGGATGCTGGTCTCGACGCGAAACCAAAAGGTGGACACGGCATTGGAACGCCGCCGGTGCGTGGGACAGCCGGCCGCATGGAAATCCCTCACCCCCACCACCAGCGCGTCCGGTTGCGCCTGCGCCACGGCCAGGAACTTCGCGAGGTCCTCCGAAAAGTGCTGGCCGTCCGCGTCCATGGTGATGGCATGGCTGAAACCCATTTCAGCGGCGCGCTGAAATCCCGCGCGCAACGCGGCGCCCTTGCCGCCATTGCGCGCCAGGCGGATCACCGTGCAACCCGGCAGGGCCGGCAGCGGCACGGTCGAGCCGTCATCCACCACCAACACCGGACAAACTACCTGCGCCGCACGGGCGACTCCCGCCACGGTGGCCGCGTGGTTGAAGCAGGGAATAATGACGCAGGGCTTCACCGCAAATCCACGAAGGTGCGCCGCTTCCTGGCCTGGGGCGGCAATTGCAGGGCTTCGATTTCTTCGCGCGAAGCGTGGCGGACTTGCGGCGCAATTTTTGCCCGCGCCTGCATCGCTTCGCGCAGAGTCGCCACATTGGCGCTGCCATGCACCAACACCTCAATGGCATCGGACAATTCGCTTTCGCGCCGCGCAATGATGACGAACGATTCCACCCCGGCGCTTTCTTCCAGGACCGATGCCAGCGTGGAAGGAAACAACGAGGTGCCTTTGAATTTCAGCTTTTGGTTCTTCCGGCCCACGATAGGTCCCAGACGCAGTGTAGTGCGTCCGCACTGGCAGGGCGTGTTGTACAAGGCAGCACAATCGCCCGTGCGGTAACGGATTAAAGGCATCGCCTCCACGCCGAAAGTGGTGGCCACAACTTCGCCGATCTCGCCCTCGGCGACCGGCTGGCCGTTATCATCCAGGATTTCGACATGGAGTTGTTGATCATGCAAGTGACCGCCCGCCCCCGCGTCACATTCACAGAGCGAGTTCGCCAGTTCGGTCACGCCATAGGTTGAATAAACGCGCGCTCCCCAGGAGGCTTCAATGGCGCGGCCGGACGCGTTCAACGTGAAGGCGCGATCCCGGATGGGTTCGCCGATGCAGAGGGCCTTCCTGACCGCTGAGTTCAGCAAATCAAAACCCGTTTCGCGGGCTTTGTCGGCGATAACCCGCAGGAAGGACGGCACGGCAACAATTGCGGTCGGCTGCACGCGTTCGATCATTTCCAGCACCAGCCCGGGCGACGCCGCGCCCACGCGGGCGACGCCACAACCGAGTTCGCGCAAGCCGAGCCAGTAGGCCAGCCCCGCGATAAAGCAGCGATCCAGGGCCACGGCCACCAGCACGGTGTCCTGGGCGGTGAGGCCGGCGCACGCGAAGGAGAGTTGTTCATTGACGGCGAGTCGTTGCACGTCGGCGTCACTCAACATCCAGAGCAACGGCCGGCCGGTCGTGCCGCTGGTAGTCACCATCTCCACCACGCGCGTACGCGGCACGCACAGGAAATCCAGATTGCGCTCCGAGAGCACCCGCTTGTCCACGGTGGGAAGGGTTTGCAGCCGGGGCACATTTTCGAGGTCGTGAAACAGTTCACGGTAATACGGTGAATACTGTGCCGCGTGGCGATAGGTCTCCGCCCAAAGTTGATCAAAGGCGTGCGTCATTTGCTGCGCAAGGAGTTTAGGTAATTTGCCGCCAGAACGCCAGCCGCCGAGCCGGTGGCCAGGCAACATCCCATGACGCGCGTACTGGCAATGGCGTCCACGTCCGCGCTGATGGTCTTTCCGGCCATGAAAAGATTCTCCACGCGTGCTGCCCGCAATGACCGCGCAGGGATTTCGTAATGCGTGCCCGGCGGCAGATACCGGAAGCGCGCCACGCCCTCCGCGTTCCATTGTTCCATGGGCCACGCGCCTCGCGCCACGGCGTCGGAGAATTTGTGTCCCGCCAGCACGTCGGCGCCGGTCAGCAAATACTCGCCCGGAATCATGCGGCCCTGGCGTTGGACTGCCGTAAAGCTGGTGAGCGGCGTCTGACAATGTTCAAACCCATTTACCTTTGTCCGCAGGAAGATAATCAGTTCCGGCACTTGCTCCGCGCAGCCTGTGAACTTCACCGTGATCGTGTCGGGTTCGGGATTCGGCTGGAAGTTCAGCGGCGGAAAGCCTGCGCGCGCGAGCGGCAACAACACTTGCGCCACGGCGGCGGGCGAGTTCAGTTCGCGCGTCACGCCGGACAGCGGAAAAATCACCGCCGGCGACTGCGTGGTTTCATCCGTCGCCAGACAGTCCAGCCCTGCCAGGCGCGCGACCTCTGCGCTGCCACTGCAATCAATCACCGCACCAACTTGAGAATCGTTGAGGCGGACGATGCGGTCATGTTCCACCGTCACGCCGGTTAGCGCGGTGTTCCAACGCGTTTGTAGATTGGCGAAGGAAGCGAGCAGCGTCGCGGCGGCCTGACGGAACCTTTCCGGGCGATACTGCAGCACCCAGACTTTGCCCATTGGCAGCGGCGGCGATTCCGCCAGCATCTCGGCGAACTCGCGCGCGAAACCATCGTTGAGCCAGCGGCCTTCGTCATCGAACAAACCGCACAGCGTGGTGAGTCCGCTGAACCCGCCCGTGCCGCCGGCGGAAGGGCGTTGATCGAGCAGGAGCGTCGTGCAGCCCGTCCGCGCCGTACTGACGGCGGCGGCGATGCCCGCCGCGCCCGCGCCCACAATGGCAATATCCACGGAAGTATTCACGGGTTCAGCAGCCGTGCCCGCAAGCTTGCAGTGAAATCGGCGGCTTCGGTTTGCGACAGAGTTTTGGCGGAATGAACCACCGTGAACCGTAGTGTGCCGCGAAAGTAATAGAAGATCACCTCCACGCCGGGAGACGGGGTGACGGCCGCCACGTGCGCGAAGTCCTCGACCGGCACTCCGAGAAAGTTCGTGAGCCGCGGATTGACCGCCGCTGTGTCGCCGAAGAAGAGGGAGCCAATCTCGCCGCGCAGCCCATGCTTGATCAGCGCCATGTAAAGCGGCAGCGGCAGAAAGCGAAACAGTTCCGCCAGGATACGCCCGCTATCGAGCAATCCTGCACGCAGCGCCTGCGCGGTCTGGGCTTTCAAGGCGGCAGACGCGTCGGCCACTGAGTTGAGGTGCTCGGGCAGGAACTGGATCATCAACATGCCAATCTGATTGCCAAACAGTGGTCCGGCACTGCCCTTGGGCCGCAGGCCAACCGGCAGGGGCAGCACATAGCTGGGACTGGAACAACCCAGCGATTGATGCAGGCGATGCAATTCCGTCACCGAGACAGCCGCGTGGTATTGAGCATCGCCAAGAATGCCGCAGAGTCGCGCGCTGTGACCACGGGCCTGCGCAGTTTCGTCAGCGGAAAGCTTTTCCACGCGATGATTCAATGTACTGGCAGCCTGCGAATGCCGGACGCCCAAGGAACGCGGCGGCGCCTGACAGAACTGATCAAGCTGATGCAGATTCTTCCAGCCAAGTTTGATTCGTTTTATCAGACCCAGTTTGCCGGCAGCCGGCGGTGCTGGCGGCGTTTCCGGCAACGTTTCTTCATCGCTGCCGAGTATGGCAAGAAACTGTTCGGCGCCGGGCGCATCCATGAGCGCGTGCGCCCAGGTGAAAATGAGGGACATCCGCCCACCCGTTTGTTCGATCAGATCAAAGCGCAGCAATTCGCCACGCCGCGTGCCCAGGGGATCGTTGAACAATCGTTGCGGCAACGCGGCTTCGGCCTGGTGAACCCGGACGCGCGGCGCGGGCCCATCACAATTAGGCAGTTTCCACCGCGGTGAAATCCATCCGCTGGGTCGGGCGCAGAGGATGGGACATTTTTTCCGCAGCGCGTCCAGACGCCCCTGCAAGTCGGTCGGCGAGATGGGGGCGGCGAGATCGAGAATGATCTGACAGGAATTGCCCGCGTATCCCTGCCGGCGCAACTCATGATCGAAACCGAGCATGAGATAATCGCTGCCGTTGAAGTGAAGCTTACCGTTCATGCAGCAGGCGGGCGACCGTGGCGGCCAGCGCGCGGACATTGCGCAAGACGTCGCTGGTGATCTCCTTCTCGGGAATCCAGAAGCCGTGGGTCATTTCGATGAACAACAACACGCGCACCAGCGACATGGAATCGAAGCCCGCCGCCACGAGATCGGTGTCCGCCGTCACGACCACCTCGGGCGCGAAGATTTCGCGTTGCAGGAAAGCCAGCAACTCCGCCTCGATCGCGCGCGCGTCACTCATGCGGGACGAGCGCCGTCTCGCGGCGGATTTTGCCCGTGGCCGTGGTGCGGGGCAGACGGCCCACGACGTGCAAACGCGTGGGGACTTTGTACGGCGCGAGGTGCTCCCGGCAGAAGTCGCGTAGCGCCTCCGCCTCGGAGTGCGGTTGCGTCAGCACCACCTCGGCCTCCACCACTTCGCCCAGGTGCGCGTGTCGCCGGCCGAACACGCGGGATTCGCGCACGGCGGGATGGCGGTTCAGGACTGCCTCAATTTCCTCGGGGAAAACTTTGCGTCCTGCCAGATTGATTACGGCGGTCTTGCGTCCCGCCAGGAACAGAAAGCCTTCGGCATCCAACCGTCCGAGATCGCCCGTGTAGAACCAGCCATCGCGCAGCACGCTTTCCCGCGGCAGCCACGGCGCGGCGTAGGCGTCAAAGAAGCCCGGTCCGGCAATGGCCACTTCACCCACGCCGTCCGCCTCCGGCGCCACGATACGAACGCGGTGCGTCTTGAGCGGGCGGCCCACCGAATTCCAGCGGCCGCGCGGATCGTCGGCATTCAAACTCACCAGCCCCAGTTCAATGAGGCCCAGGGCTTGCACGAGCGGCTGGCCAAAACGCCGAACGAAATCCTCCGCGACATCTTCCGGCAGGGCGCAGGTGGTGGAAACGGCCAAGCGCACCGAAGGCAGGGCCAGGTCCGAAAGGTCCCGTGCCAGCAGTGCATAATGAAACGGCGACGCATACAGCACAGTAGCCCGCCAACGATTCGCCGTTTCCAGAAATGGACGGGCCAAAACCTGCCGCGTGAGCACAATCGTCGCCCCCTGACTCAGATACAGGACAATCGTAATGAGAAAGTGATGCGCCATGGGCAGACACCACATCACCGTGTCCTCCGGGCCAATGCGCAGCGCCGCGTTGGCCGCGACCACACGATCACGGACCGTCTCGTGACTCAACACCACCCCTTTGCGTTCGTGCGTGGTGCCGGACGTGAAGCGGATAAAGGCGATGTTCAGGCCGCGATTGTCCGGCAACGTGGCTGGCGTCAACCGGGTGAAGTATCCCTCCGGCGCCAAGGTCACTCTCTCTCCGCATGCTGTTTGGCTGATAACAGCCTCCAACTGCATCGTCTCGGCGATGGCAGTGGTTTCCTCCGTGGTAGATTCCGTGGGAATTGGCACGACGATGGCCTGGAGTCGCCACAAGGCAAAAGTCAACGCAACGTACGCCACGCTGTTGGGATGGCACAGACCCACCCGGGTGCCTGGAGTCATCCCGAAGGCCCGCAATTGCGCGGTCATGCGGGCAATAATGTCCCCCAACTCCGCGTAAGAAACGATGGTGTCCCCTTCGATGAACGCCGGTTTTTGCGGCCAACGGCTGGTGGTCCCATCCAACAATTCGGTCAAATTCATGCTGCCTGTTGCGCGTCGGTGGCCAGCTTAGGCCAACGCCGTTCGCCCTGTCAACGTGGCGTCCGAGCCGACCGCGATTCTCATCTTGTCCCGGAGCGCGGACGAAGCGGGCACGTCAACTGCGGGGCGCGGACGACATTTCTCGCTGGGACAGGCCGCCCCGCAAACTGTGCGTGAATGTTGCCGTTCGCGCGCGTCCATCCTTCAAAAGGATAATCACGGAAGACTCACTTTGTAGAACAGGCTCGTCGCCGCGCCTGCGTTATTCGTAAAGGCGTAATCCGGCGTTTCAGATTGCACGAAACCCGCGTGACTCCATTTCACAAGATCAGTGCTGGACCAGACCCGGTAAGTCAGCGGCGGGATGCCAGTCCAGCGCACGACGCGCTGGCGATCCAGGATCAGTCGCACGTTCGGCACCCGAACTCCGGTGCGAAACCACATGTCCTTCCCGTTGATTTGATACGGGCCCACGAAGTACCGTCCGCCATCGTACGGCGGCGCAAAGGTGCCATAGCTATCCACGCCCCAGTTGTTGCCCTCCAGCAATTCCACTTCGATCGCGTACCGCTTTCCCGGCGTGAGCCAAACCAGATTCGCAAACAGAAATTGCGACGGCCCCTCCCAACCATCCGGCAGTTCCAAGGGAGCGCTCGCGGCGAGGATTGCGCCGTTGGTGGTATCCTCACGAATGGACACCTGGAGCGTGGCGCCGATGCCGTTCGTCACGGGGAAACTCCAGTCGCGGGTGTAAACCTCGACCACGTCCAATGCCCCGAAAGCCGGCGTGAACTCCTGTGTCACCGACGGATAGGCCACCAGCGAGTGAGTGGCCTCGATGACGCCGGGCCAATCGTGTGCCTGATCCACCAAGTAATCCATCGTCGCCAGTGCCGACGTGCCGGTGAGGCATCCGCCCAGCAGGCTGAGGCAAAAGAATGATTTCATTTCGCCCGGCAGCGTAACCGCGACCACCGAACCGGCAATGGACCGAAAGTGGTATCGTTGAGACGGCGCCTTTACGCCAGTCATGGCTCGAAGCGTCCATGCTTTCAAAGACAGACGGAGCACCTCAATGAAGTCACGCGGCTTCGTCCACATTCTCCCGAACATAATGCACGCCCGGAGCTGTCAGCCATTGGCGGCTTTCCTCCGCCGTCAGGTCGGATCGAACGACGACACTTAACGGTTCGCCGAAGAACAGTTTGCAGTTGCACGCACTCAGTTGTTTGTTGATGCGCCCGTACAACTGACCGGGGGCGCGATCCACGCCCACCGTGATGTGGCGGCCCTGGCAGACGATGAACCGCACTTCGGGCAGGCGGGAAATCTTTCCGACAAATCCGTCAATCAACCGCCGCGGCTGATGGCGGACGTGCCGATAAACGAGCAGGCCGACGATGACCAGCGGGATCAGCGAGCCTACGCCCACGTTGGCCGTGAGAAGATAAAAGGCGAACGCCAGCGCCAACGCGCTTCCCGCCAGCCACGCATACCCGGAGGGCTGGATGTCGCCGAATCGGCCACCCAGCCTGCCAATGAAATTCTGCACGCGCTCCTTGAACGACAGCGGCAGAGCCTGGCTGGATTCCATCTTGCGCCGCAGCAGCCGCAAATCCTCGAGCAACGCTCGGGCATCGGGATAACGGTCGGCCGGTTTCTTCTCCAGACACCGCGACACGATCCGCTGAAAATCTCCGGGCAAATTGGGTTGCAGGGAGTACAGGGCCGGGGGTTTGGCAAAGGCGATGGCATGCATCATTTCCGTTGGCGTAGCGCGCGGGAACGGAATCTCGCCGGTGACCATTTCAAACAACATGACGCCGAGGGAGAAGAGATCGCTGCGAGCGTCAATCGCCTCGCCTTTGATCTGTTCGGGACTCATATAAGCCGGAGTGCCCTTCACAATGCCAATCTGTGTCTGAGTTAGCGTGGAGACATTTTGAAAACTTCCGTCACTGGTGGTGACCGCTCCGGCATCCAGCAGTTTGGCCAGACCGAAGTCGAGGATTTTGACGTGGCCGTCGGTCGTTTGGATCACGTTGGCCGGTTTGATGTCGCGATGGACGATGCCCGATTCATGCGCCTTGGCCAGGCCGGCGCACACCTGGAGCCCCACGTCAAGGGCGCCCAGCAGATCGAGTTGGCGGCCCGAGATAAGTTCGCGGATCGTTTTGCCGTCCACCATTTCCATCGCGATGAAAATCGTCCCGTCCTGTTCGTCCACATCATACACTTGCGCGATGGCCGGATGACTGATACGGGCGGCCGTGCGGGCTTCGAGCAGGAAACGTTTCCGGCGTTCCGCATCGGCGGTCAGCTCGGTGGGTAGAACCTTGATGGCGACGGGCCGTTGAAGCTTTAGGTCCTGTGCCCGGTAAACGACGCCCATTCCGCCCTGCCCGATCAAACCGTCAATGCGGTAGTGCTTCAGGGTCTGCCCTGTCCAAGGGTGCAACACCAATGTTTTGGTGGGCGCGTCCATTTCGAGCCGGCGTCAATGCCGTCATCGGGGTTTTACCTGAGTTCTGTGACCAGCGCAAGCGAGCCAACTTAAGGCAAAGTCTCTGACACCGGCCAAACCACGTCGCGCCCGGACCAGAGATCGTATTCCGTCACCGGCGATGATGGGTTGGGATCACCGCCGTCGTCCTTGCCGTCTTCACCCACGGAATACAGCGTGAAGCTGCCATCGGCGTTGCGCCGATAGCGCAAGGGCTGACCACTCATCAGATCCATCGGCACTGCGGTCAGGAACGCAGGTACGAGTTCGTCCAACTCCGCCGGAAACTGACGGTGCTGAAGCTGGTAACGTTTCAAGGCGATCGCAGTGATGGTGAGCAGGCGATGGGTGTCGTGCCGCACAACGGTGCGGATTGCCCGGGAGTAATTCGGAAACAACAACGAAGAAATGGGATGCCGATATTTCCGAAGGCCGGTTGAAGCCGCCTGCATCTCGCTCGACAAGCTTTCCAACTCGGCGTCAACCTCCGGCCAGGGTTTCTGCCGCTGAAGCGCGCGGATGCTCTCCAACGATGTTTGAAGGTGTTGAAACGCCAGCACCACGTCTTCCTCGCCGCCAAATTGCCACAGGAAGGCCGCAAATGTTTCCTCGATCCGCTCACGAAACGACGGGCTGGCGACCGGGAGATACGTGTGCTTTGTCTGAAGCGCCCCGCGCTCGATCATCTCGGCAAAGAGCGTATCCGTCATAGCTCTGATACCGAGATAGCCAACTTCCAAGCCTTTCAACAAATCCACTTTCTCCCAGTCTGCCTGCATCAAGGCGAGCTCGGATTCCGTCAATTCCGGGCTTTGCAGCACCTCCCACGTCACCGCCACACCAAGTCCCGCAATCGCGACCCGGATCATTTGGGCGACGAGTTCCGGGTCTTCGCGATGGAACGCCGTCAACTGTACCAGCGCGCGGACGTTGCTCAAGGCCCGCGCACGGTCGCTGACGTGCAACGCCACGATGGCATCGGCGGCCAGCCATTGTGCCGCGTTTCGCATGAGCACAAATGGAAACCGCGGTTCGTTGAGCGCGTTCCGATAATCATTCGAGGGATTGTGCCGAAACCAGCGAATGGGTTGCTCCACCGCCAAACGGATGTCCGCCAACGGATCCGCGACGTCAGCAAAGGCGGTTTCGAGTTCGCCCCAACTGCTATGAACGACGCCACTTTGGCTGCGTTCGACCCACAGGGGTTCAGCTTGGCGGAAGCCAATCACCGCCCGGCCAGGCGAGGTGAAGTGCATGAAGTCGAGGCTGCCGGGATTGAAACCGACTGAAGGGAGGCGCCTCACCGCGTTCGTGAGCCGCACCAGACCATCGGCATTTTCGGGCGGACGCGGAAAACCCAGTTCAGCGAACGAAATCTTTTCACCCTGCGCGCGCAGTTCCGCTTTGTATTCCTCGACCAAATCCGCGCGCGGTCCCATGCCGTGCCAAATCAGCAACCCGAGGGCGATGATGCCCGCGGCCAGAATCACGTAATTGCGACGGGATGCTTTCATTTGCTGCGCACGACCAATGGTCGCCCCTTAAAGACCATGAAGGCCAGAAGGTTTTACCCTACGCTCGGGGCGTCAACCTTCAGCAAACCCAAGAAGCACACCGCTCACGGCGTAGCCGCCAATGTCAGGAGGCGGAGTTTCCGCAAAGCCTCCACCGCTTCGTCCGCCTCGTTACCTCGGCGGCTGCGGTGTTGCGGGCAATGGGTCAGTGCCTTCCAGAACCGCCACGGCGGCCGCGTAAGTTTGCGTGTGGCTCAGGCTAAGGAGCAATTGCCTCGCCCCGCGCGCCTCCAGGAGTTGCTGTCCACCCCCGTGCAGGACCACATACGGCTCGCCCGATTCCTTGCGCCGCACTTCCATGTCCTGCCAGCCCAATTGGGCGCCAATGCCGGTGCCGAAAGCTTTCGAGATGGCTTCCTTGGCCGCGAAGCGCGCGGCTATAAATGGCCCAGGGATCCGATGCGAGAGGCAGTAGGCAATTTCGCCGGGATGCAGAATGCGATTGATGAACCGCTCGCCAAACCGTTCGTAGGACGATTGCACACGCGCCACTTCGATGATGTCAATGCCGATGCCGAGGATCATGGTGCCAGTTCCTAATCTTAATCATCCTCTTAATCTTAATCTGGAACTTCGCCCGCTGATCATGATTAAGAAAAAGATTAAGATTAAGATTCCAAGGGATTCTACCCGCGATACCCTTCCATCAGCCGCAGCATTTCCTTCACTGCGCTGGCGAGTCCGACGGTAACCGCCCGGCTCACAAGGCTGTGGCCAATGTTCAACTCAATCATGTGGGGCACGCGATGGAGCAGAGTCAGGTTCTCGTAATTCAACCCGTGCCCGGCGTTCACCTTGAGGCTGAGTTTGTGCGCCTGTTTCGCAGCGGCGATCAACCGCTCCAGCTCCACCTGCCGCGCCTCCGGGTCCGAAAAGTGTTCGGCGTAGGCGCCGGTGTGTAACTCGATGAACTGGGCTCCCACGAACGCCGAGGCTTCGATTTGTGACGGCGTTGGAGTGATGAAGAGACTCACTTCGATGCCCGCGTCGTTCATGCGCTTGCGCGTTTCCGACAACGCCCGTTCGTTGGCCACCACGTCGAGACCGCCCTCCGTGGTAACTTCCAACCGCCGTTCCGGGACCAAACACACGATGTCCGGCTTGAGTTTTAGCGCGATGGCCACGATTTCCGGCGCGTTGGCCATCTCCAGATTCAGTCGCGTCTTGATGACTTCGCGCAGTTTCCACACGTCCCGATCCACAATGTGCCGGCGATCTTCGCGCAAATGCGCCGTGATGCCGTGCGCACCGGCGGCTTCGCAGGCGAGCGCGGCTGCGACGGGATCCGGTTCGCCGTGATCGCGACCGCGATACCGCGCCTCGCGCAACGTGGCCACGTGGTCAATGTTGACACCCAGCTTCAGCATAATGGGAAGAGTTGATGCACGCGCCTTGTCTGCCAAAAGCGCGGCGACGGAGCAATCGAAAAGCATTTTGAAAAGCATTTGTCTCCGTTTTGCTTGCGTCACGCCTGCGAAGTCGGCTTGCTATGCGCCGTGTCCAAATTGCGCGTTTTTGTAAAATACTGGTTGCCCATCGTCCTGTGGTTCGCCCTCATTTTCATTGCCTCCAGCGACCAGCAATCTTCCCAGCGTTCCTCGCGCATCATCGGCCCAATCATGCGCTGGTTGTTTCCCGACATGCCCGAGGAAACCGTGGGGGTGGTGATCCTCTTCGTCCGCAAGTGCGCGCATCTGACGGTTTTTGGAGTTCTCGCGCTGCTGTTCTGGCGCGCGCTTCGCAAACCGGTAAAGCGCGATCCCCGTCCGTGGTCGTGGATCGAAGCCAGAAACGCACTGATTGGTGTGGTGATCTACGCCATTACGGATGAAACGCACCAGGCATTCACCCCGAGCCGTCAAGGTTCGCCTTGGGACGTACTGATAGACACCGTAGGCGGCGCCTGCGCGTTGCTCGCGCTGTGGGCGTTCGGTCGCTGGCGCAAGAAGTGGTAAACCCCATAGCACATGACATACGGAGCGTTACCACAACATCTCAACTTGGCTCTTCGTACGTCAAGATGCGCTCGCCTGTTTCTGCTTCACGCTCCACCCCTCAGTAGTTTTCTGAACGGCCTCGCGGAACAAAATGGGGTCGTAAGGAACTTTGTATTTCTTCAGCGCGTTACGAACCGAGCCGAGAGGGTCATCGTTCTCGCCAAACTGCGATTCCAACACTTGGCCATGGATGGCTGATGCGTAGCCGGACTCGCCGCTGATTTCGAATAGCTGGATTGTCAGGACGGTTGTTTCGAGTTGTTCCGAAAGAGCCTTCGCCAGTGCGAAATCAACGATCTGTTTCGACTCAACCAAAGCAATCCACCCGCCTTGCGGCGGCGAGATGGACAATTTCCGCTTCGGTTCCTGCGCCAGCAGTGGCTCAAACGACGACGGCAGTCCCCAATCCGGCTGCGTTGGAGGCGATGGATTCCGCCAGTGCCTTTCGACCACTTCCGCGACTTGGGCTTGGTCGTTGCACTTCACGAACAGGTTTTCCACATTGAAACTCATGGCCCAAAGATGTATTCGGTGTTGTAACCCGGAAAGTCATTCTGAAAGTTCTGCGCCTGCACCGGTCGCACTGCTTTCGGCGTCAGCTTAAAATCGAAGATTTGCCGAGCCGGATCGAAAACTACGTCCGGGATGGAATGCGCGCCACGCACTTGGAATTGAAGTCCTCCTGGGCCAAGATCGACGTTATTTCGTTCGGCCCACCGTCGTAGCCATCGTGTGGCTTGAGCCTCGGCATCAATGCCAAGTTCCCTTCGGTTCAAGCCTTGGACTCGGGGGTTCTGGACTGCGAAATCGTAGCCCTGCTGGGCGGTGTTTCGGATTCGGTCAACGGTCGACGGCGTCCTTGCGGCGGGGGGACAGCGTTTTGACAGAAGCGCCGGTACCACCAATAACACATCGCGCGCTCCTTCACCGACTTCCGGAGCTCCAGTGATCTGCGTTAGGGTATGTTTAGCGCCGTCTCCCATCGCTTCTGTCACGCGCGCCAGCGGTTCGAAGAAACGTTCGAGTGCATTGGCCGCCAACGGCACCATGTTGTAAACCGATGAGACAACGTTCTCGGCAATGTTTTCTCCCATCAGGTAGGGAGTGGTGCCGCTAGGCTGTAGCAGCCCTCCTTGGCTGTAGTAATGCATGAACTCCAACCCCAGTGGGTCCATGAAATTCAGCGGACGGTTCCCCACAAACCCATACAAATTGATCCCCCCTGTTTCGCCAAGCGGGTCCCGATTGAGCCACCGCTGCAATTGCGGTTCACACCAGCGATACCCGTAGTAGTACAGCCCGCTGTTGAGATGGATTTCCTTGCTCGCATAACGATACGCGTTCGCCCACGCCAGACTCCCGCTCTGGCTGATCACATTCCCATAGGGATCATACTGGTAACTCGCCGCCAACCCCTGGCTGCTGTTCGCCAGATACGTCACGTTCCCCCCGCCATCCGCGTGATAATAATTGTGCGTGTACCAGTGGCCGCCCG
>JAANMV010003022.1_pt1 | contig 15277 bp, 13 predicted proteins | sample 7279661 | NCBI WGS metagenome assembly JAANMV01 (sample SAMN14094540, study PRJNA606508) | bioreactor metagenome | isolation source: A lab-scale SPAN reactor treating ammonium-rich wastewater day 121 | place: Ireland: Galway | collected 2017-05-16 | reverse complement strand
CCGAGCGCCCGCATCTCCTGCCAATGGCCGAGCAACATGACCGTCACGAGAGCGGCCAGCTCCCACCAGAAGTCAAGGTCGAGCAATCCGAATTCGCTGGCTACCGAAGCAACAAACGCCACGCTGATGGCGAGCGAGATCAGGAGCATCATGCCGGGTGCGCGGTCGCGCAGCTCGTCCCAGCCACCCTTGAGAAAGACACGCCCGCCGTAGATGAAGATGATGGTTCCGAGAACGGGAGCGACGAATGCGTTGCCGGGGACCGCATCCAGCGAGTATCCGAACCAGTCCTGGACCATCTGGCTGAAGGCGACCGTGGGGACGGTCAGGACGAGAGAAAGCCAGAACAGCCGCCGGAAGGCTTCGGGGTCGTGTCCCGCGTGCTTGTCGTGGCCGCCTTCGTGTCCCCCGCCGTGCCGCTCCTGGCCGGCTCCCGCCGAATGCCCCATGTCCTGTTCTGCAGTGGTCGACGCACCGGGTTCCGGCCCGGCGTGGCCTTGATGATGGCCGCCGTGCTGGGTCATCGGGCTTCCGCCATCTGGCCGAGTGCCTTCGGATATTGTTGGTTGCCCATGTCCTGGTCCCCCAATCTGGTGCAGGTGTGAGCCTCCGCCATACGGAGTCCCTTCACTGTACTTAATGCGCCTGGCCGATGTCCGATGGGGCAAGCGCCGGGATGGGCCGGACCTGCCCGTTGAGGGCGGCGTCCCCGGCTCGCGCGCTTTGCCACCAACCAGTACCACGCGCCCTCATCACCGACCTGCGGGGTCCGGCCCTCGAGCTCGAAGCCAGTTCGCGTCAAGCGGTTCTTCGGCTGCGTGCAGGCGAACCTGATCAGGTTGGGAGCGGGCCGAGGGAGTACCATGGGGAGAACCCTAGGAGGCAGGAATGTCAGAGACCGGAAATACGCTCGTGGCGAGCGACCTGGCCGAGTTGGCCACGAGGCACCAACCGCCGTGCCTTTCGCTCTACCAGCCGACCCATCGGCATCATCCCGACAATCAGCAAGACCCCATCCGGTTTCGCAACCTGGTCGAAGAGATGAGGGCTTCGCTCAGCCAGAAATACCCGGCCGGCGAGACTGCTTCGTTGCTCGAGCCATTCGACGCTCTTGGCCGCGATCATGCGTTCTGGAACCATGCCATGGATGGATTGGCGGTGTTCGGCGGACCATCCTTCTTCCGCGTATTCCGGGTGCAGCGTCCGGTTGTCGAACTGGTGGTTGTTGCCGACACGTTTCATACCAAGCCGTTGCGACGCCTTCTCCAATCGACGGATCGTTATCAGATCCTGGGATTGAGTCTTGCGAAGATCCGCCTCTTCGAGGGGAACCGGGACGCGCTCGACGAAATCGACCTGGCTCCTGGAGTCCCCCGGACGATAACCGAGGCGCTGGGCGATGAGCTAACCGAACCACACCTGGCCGGCACCTCGTATGGCGGGCCTGGCGGGGCCGGCCCGGGGGCCGTGAGCTACCACGGCCATGGTGGGAGGAAGGACGAGTCAGAGATCGACGCTGAGCGGTTCTTCCGTGCCGTTGACCGCGCCGTGCTCGAGCACCATTCACGCCCTTCCGGCCTACCGCTGATGGTGGCAGCCCTGACGAAGAACCATCATCTCTTCCTCGAGATCAGCCGCAACCCATTCCTGATCGCGGAGGGCCCCCTCATCAACCCCGACGCCATCCCAATCGAGGAGCTTCGGAGAGTTGCCTGGGCAGTTGTCGAACCACAGTACCTGGCGCGGCTCGCTGCCCGGTCCGAGGAGTTCACCCTTGCCCGGTCGCGGGGGCTGGGTAGCAGTGACCTCCGGGAGGTGGCGGAGGCGGCCGCGGCGGGGCGGGTCGCTACAGTGCTGATCGAGTCAGGCCGCCAGATCCCGGGCCGGCTCGATGGCTCGACGGGCCGAATCGAGCCCGCTGACCTCAACCACCCACACGTAGATGACCTGCTCGACGATATGGCCGAGCTGGTCGAGAGAATGGGCGGTGAGGTCCTGGTCATCCCGGCTGAGCGAATGCCATCGGATACCGGGTTGGCCGCCACTTTCCGATACTGAGCCCAATCGCAATCACAGAAAGAGGCGACAATGCAGATTCAAGTCGAAACAGACAGCAACATCGAAGGCAGCGAGGCGATGATCGCCCACGTGACCGGCGTGGTGGAGGCGGCGCTGAGCCGAACCAGCGATAGAATCACCAGCGTTTCGGTTCATTTTCGAGATGAGAATAGCGACAAGAAGGGCGGCATCGTCGACATCCGCTGCCTGATCGAGGCAGATCTCGATGGCCACCGGCCCGTCGCGGTCACCAACCACGCAGCGACATGGGAGCAGGCGGTTGTGGGCGCCGCCGGCAAGCTGGTGAGCTCGCTCGACAGCATCCTTGGGCGCCTGGAGGTACAAGCGAGGACAAGGACGGATCCGCCCCTGGAGCGGGAGGCGCGCGAAGAGGAGTCTTAGGGCGCCACCGGGCGCGTCAGCTTTGAACCCGGCGCTGCTGCTTTCGAACAGGGGGACGGGCCAAAGTTGCCAGTGGCCAGGACTCGACCGGCGGGGGGCTGGCTCCGGGCGGAGAGAAAACCCTCCGGATGCCAGCAGCTCTGGAGATCACGACTTTCGCAGCGAGAACATCGCCTGTTGTTCCGAGGGGAACGCGTAGGCAACGTGGTCTCCGGCGGGCCACGCATCGCCGTCCCTCAACACGCCTGGTGGCACTTCTGTATCCCAGGGGTAGGTCAGTACAGCGCGGCGGGCTTTCGACGCCACCCGATCATCATTTTGGAGTGCTCCCTCCATATGCATCGCAACCACGTTATCCGCGACGACAAGCAGGAACCGGTGGGTTGGGCTCTGATCTTCGAGGATGACCTCGCCCACGAGGTTGTCGTAGATGTCGATGTACCGCCTCGCCAGGAGGTCTTTGTCGTCGTCGCAGAGGGGTCGGGTTAGCTCCACAAGAAAACCGAGTTGGGCTCGATGGGTACTGTTGGCCATGCATTTGCTCCTGAAAGACATAGCGTAGCATCGGTCGCCGCCGAAGAGGGCGCCCGGCCAGGGCCCCACAACCTGAAGCAGCCCAGCGCGGGGCCATGCCGATGTTCTTTCAGTGGTGACCCAGTGCTGTTGGTGACCTGAATCCGGCACCGCGATGGGCGCATCTTCGCGATCAGCACCTTGGGGCCACAGCCGGTCATGCTCGGCGAGCGCCGGGAGCGGGGCACTGATGCCACCGGCGGCGCCTGAGGGCCTGGCCGGTCATTTGGAGTCGCCGACACGCCCGGCCGAAGGTTGGCACGAGAGCCGGGACGCCACAGCCCTGTCAGTTACTTTGGCCGATCACACCACCCTCGGCGAGGGCACCTATCTGATCCCACGTCAACCCGTGCTCAAGGAGAACTTCCTCGGTGTGCTGGCCCCACTCCGGCGCGCCCGTGCGCACCGAGCCCGGTGTTGCCGTCAGCTGTATGCCGGGACCGACGGTGCGGTACGTCCGGCCGTTGGAGGCCGTGAACGACTCCAGATAGCCGTTGGCGATGACCTGCGGGTCCTCGGCGACCTGTCCGTAGTCCTGCACCGGCGCGACCGGCAGCCCAGCGCCACCGAGCAGATTCACCCACTCCTCCTGGGATCGCCCGAGGAAGATCGCATCCATCAGCCCAACAAGCTCGCGGGCTGCGTCCGGGTCTCGGAGGAAGGCGCGAAGCCGGTTGTCATTGAGAATGTCGGGGCGCTCAAGCGTGCGGAACATGAGCTCCCACCAGCGTTCGGATTGAGCACCGGCGATGGAGATCCAACGGCCGTCCCCACACTTAAAGACGTTCCAGAAGGGGCTTGCCTGAGCGCGTGAACGGCGAGGTGCGACGCCACCAGAGAAGAGCGTCACGCTGACGTTGAACGTCTGCATGGCAAGCTGCGTTCCGAGCAAGGAGCCTTCCACCTCCTGGCCCTCGCCCGTGGCATCGCGGTGGCGGAGTGCGACCATTATGCCGAAAGCCAGGTACACAGCGCCGATCTGGTCGGCCATGCCGCCTATGCCGGCCATGGGCTCCATGTCCGGGGAACCCTGGGCCATCATCGTTCCCGCGCGAGCCTGCCCCAACAGGTCCATGGCCGCCCAGGAAGCATGAGGGCCCTTGCTGCCGTAGCCGTTGCCGGAGGCGTAAATGATCCGGGGGTTGACTGCCTTTAGCGCCTGATACGTAAGGTCGAGTTCCTGCATCACACCGTGGCGCAGGTTCTGGACGAAGACGTCGCAGTCCTTCACGAGCTGGAGAAGGGTCTCCCGCCCGGCCGGCTTCTTCAGGTCGAGGGAGATAGAGCGCTTGTTCCGGTTCAGGCTCTCGAAGTATGGGCTGGCATCACCGGTGAGGCTTGGCGGCAGGATCCCGCGCCCGGGGTCCGGGGAGCCGGGGCCCTCGACCTTCACAACATCGGCGCCGAAGTCGGCGAGGAGCGCTGTGGCAGCGGGTGCCTGCTGGAAGACGCCGCATTCGAGAACTTTGAGGCCCGCCAGGGGCAGGGTGGTTGATGCCTTGTTGTCCGACACGTCGTTCCCCCAAGAGGTGGGCTACCCGGGTTCGTGAGAAAGCCCGGCCGCCACATGTCCGTCAGCTCGCGGTGGCCTCTTCTTTGAGACCATACCGAAAGAGGGTGAAGAGGTTGATACCCACGACCTCGTCCTTCTGGTTGTAATAGGTAGTGAGGTTGGTCTGGAAGTACCCGAGCCCGAGGTGCGTACGCTTGAGCGGCGAGCAGTTGACTAGCTCGTTGGTGGAACTGATGCGGTCGCCCGGCCGCACGGGCACCCCATACTCCTGCGTAGAGGCGGTGGCGATGGTCTCGGTCGCGCCAGGCGGAGTGAAGAAGCCGCCGCCATCGGCTGTGCGGACGGGCGGCCATGGCGCATGGTTCGGGTTGTTCATGTCGGGCATCTGGCCCGGCCGGCCCATCATGTAGGTGATGAGGCCCATGGGGGGGGCGATGATGCCCTTGTGCCGGCAATTATTGGCGTAGTCGCCCTCAGCGTAGGCGGGATTGCCGTCCTCGACCATGTCGCACCAATACATGATCTGAGCGACCGAGATGGGATACGCGCCGTGGGACTTACCACTGACCTTGCCAAGCATCTCCCGGGCGAAGTCTGGCATTTCGGGGTGTAGCGAAACCTGTGGCTTGCCCATGGCCGTCTTGGGCTTAACGGCGCCAGCGGCACGCGAGGGCATGGCGATGGTCGCGGACGAGCGCGCGGCAATGCCAAGCTGGTTCGAAGCGACGATCTCGATGTCGACGGCATGGTCGCCAGCCTGTTCGTACTTCTTGACGACCTTGCCCTCGATCTCGAGGACATCACCGGGGCAAACCTGGACGCCCATTTGGAGCGTGGTTGCGCGGAAGTCGCTCTCAGGGCCGCTCCAATCAGTGACGAAGCGGCCGAACAGTGCCTGTTCGAACATCGTATTGACGAACATGTCGCGGCTGCCGATGGACTTCGTGTAGACCGAGTCGTGATGGTAGGGCTGGAAGTCACGCGTGCCGGCGACGGCCATGATGAGGGTGCGCACGGTGATGGGGAACCGGAGCCCGGGCAGCTCGTCCCCTTCGTTCACATCTTCCCAAAGTTTCGAGTCCATGAGATACCTCCGCAGGGTTGGCCCTGTCACTACTTCTTATGTATGGATCAGGCGCTCAGAGTCCGGAACACAGGCAGCATCTGGCCCCCTGCGTCTTCGAAGTCGACTCGGACAGCCATGCCGATGCGGGCGGGCGTTCCATCCGGGGCTTCGAGCCGAGCGACCACCCGTGGGCCCTCATCCATCTCGACAACGAGGATGGTATAGGGCACCGGAAACGCCGGGTGCGTCTGGTGCCGGACAACGGTGAAACTGAAGACCGTGCCCCTGCCCGTGGACGTGACCCACTCGGTCTCGAACTTATGACAATTCGGACACAGCGGGCCGACAGGGTAGCGAATGGTGCCGCAGGAGGCGCACTTCTGGAAAACAAGCCTACCCTCATTCATGGCAGCCCAGAAGGGCTCCGTGTCACGGTCAGGTGCAGGCAGCGGGCGGGGAGCGGGTTCAATGCTGGTCAACTCAATAGGCCTCGCTGGAGAGGATGATGGCGCTAGTGGGGACACCGGTACCGCTGGTTGCAAGCGTGGTTTTGACGCTGCGCTTGACCTGGTTGTTGGCAGTGCCCCGGATTTGGCGGACGCCTTCGAGGATATGGCTGAAGCCATGAAGATAGCCATCGCCCAGGTGGCCGCCATGAGGGTTGAGAGGCAGGTCGCCATCGAGCCCAAGCCGGCCACTGCGGACGAGATCCGGGGCCTTCCCACGCGGGGCAAAACCGTAGGACTCGAGCGTCATCAGGACCATCGGTGTGAAGTGGTCATAGAGGTTCGCCTGGTCGATCCGGGAGGGGTCGAGTTCGGCAATGCGGTAGACCTCATTGGCGGTGGCGGTGGCTTCTTCGAGAGTGGAGATGCTGGGGCGCTGGTAGCTGGTCATCATCTGCGTCCGGCTGCCGGTGCCCTGTGCCGCTCCAGCGATGTACGCCGGCTGGCTCTTGAGCTGCTTCGCCTTTTCGGCCGAGACGACAACCACCGCGCAGGCGCCATCGGTGTCGAGCGTGCAGTCGAAGAGTCGCAGCGGTTCAGTAATCCAGCGCGCGTTGAGGTAGTCTTCCATATCGATTTCGCGGTTGTACATCATCGCGTGCGGGTTGGTGCTCGCGTGCTTGCGAATGAGGATGGCGAGATGGCCAAACTCCTCGGTGGTCCAGCCGAAGTCGTGCAGGTAGCGTTGCCCGAACATGGCAACCCACTGGGCCGGGGTCACAAAGCCCATGGGGATGTTGTAGGCCATGTAGCCGCCCACGCCGCCGCCGACCTTGGAATAGCCGAAGCGGCGTTCAGAGCGTTCGTTGAGGGATCGGAAGCAGACGATGACATCGGCCGCGCCCGCGGCAATGGCACGTGCAGCTCCGGTGACTGTGCCGCACGCAGCGCCGCCGCCATGGGGCACATCATGAAAGACACGCAGGTTGGAGAGGCCGAGTGAACGCAGGAGGTCGATCTCCTGGATGTCGTCGTTTGCGCTCATCTTGATGATGCCGTCGATATCGTTTGGCTGGAGGCCGGCGTCGGCTAGCGCGGCGAGAATGGCCTCGCATGCCATGTGAAGCGTGCTACGCCCCGAGTTCTTGGAGAACTCCGTTTCGCCGATGCCCGCAATGGCCGTCTTGTTACGAAAGGTCATGTGCTCGTCTTCCTTGCCTATCGTGCCGCGGTTGCGAGCTTGCCGGCGGAGGGGACGGCTTCCTCAACGATGCGGTTGGTCATTTCGTTCTGGGTGCCGGCCTGGACTGCTGCCGACTCGAGCCACTGCGTGTACAGGTGCAGCGGATAGTCCAAACCCACGCCTACGCCGCCATGAAGGAGATGGGCGAGTTCAAACATGCGGGGGCCAGCACGGTTCGACCAGTGCTTGGCAAGCCAGATCTCGCGACGGTCCGAGGGATCCTCCTCCAGTCGCCAGATGGCATGGTAGGCAGCCCAGCGCGCGCTTTCGGACTGCATGAGCAGTTCGGCGGCGCGGTGCCGGGCGGCCTGGAACTTGGCGACGGGCTGGCCGAACTGCACCCGGTTGGAGATATAGGTTGTGCTCATCTCCAGCACGCGACGCATGAGTCCGCCGGTTTCCACCACGGAGAAGCCCGTCATCAGGGCGTCACACAGCTCGTGCATCTCCACGGCCGCCGGACCGGTTGCCAGAAGGATCGCACCGTTGGCGCTGGCACCATCAAAGTGAACATGGGCCGTCGACGCACGGTCCAGGACACGGACGGGCTCGATCCGGGCGCCCACGAGCGGAATCAGGCCGAAGGCGGGCTCGCCATCGACCGTAAGTGGTGCGAGGACGAAGGTCGCAATTCCCGCGAAGGGAACGAGCGGCAAGGTGCCGGTGAGCGTGCCGTTGTTCATCGAAAGGGCTGCGGCACCGGCCAGAGTGCCGTACCGGATGGGGCCGCGCCGGCGGGTGGCCGCGCTCACGGTATAGATCGCCGTGCCCTCGGTCAGCTGCGACAAGTGTTCGGGGGTGGCTTCCACGCTGGCGAGCAGCTGCGAAGCCACGATTGTTACGACGATGGGCGCGGGCACGGCGGCATACCCGAACTCATCGATGACAACGGCGGCATCGAGGAGGGTGGCACCAGCGCCACCCTTGTCCTCGGGCACGGTGAGGCCAAGCCAGCCGAGTTCCGCAAATCCACGGACTTCGTCTGCGGTAAGGGGATTCTCGCCCTTTTCGATCGCGTAGAGGCGGGCGTGCGGGAACTTGTCCGCCAAGAAAGCGCGGGTTGTCTCGCGAAGGAGTTTCTGGGTGTCCGAGTCCTGGAATCGCATTGAGGTCACCTCGGCAGACCGAGACCGTGAATCGCCATCAGGTCCCGCTGGATATCGTTGCTGCCGCCACCAAAGAGGTTGACGGAAGAGCCCCGGAGTTGCCCTTCGTAGGACTGCCCCCATTCATCGATAAGACCGCCAGAGGAGCCCGTAGCGAGTAGCGAAGGCTCACCAAGCATCTGCACAACGTCGGCCAGGTGCCTCAGTTTGAACTCGTTGGAGAGCACCTTGAGCATGGAGGCCTCGGCCAGGGGCACATCGCCGTTTGCGACGATGGCGGCAGTCTTCATGTCGAGCACCTGGAGGACGTTGAGGTCGGCGATCATGGATGCGAGGGCAGAACGCGTCCAGGTCTCGTCCGGGCCAAGGCCATCCTTGAAGAGCTCCTTGATGCTGTTGACGATGCGCTCCATCTGGGGAATCGGGCTGATGGCCACGCGCTCGAAGTCGAGCTGAGTGGTCATGTAGTACCAGCCGCGGTTCTCCTCGCCGACAAGGGCGGAGGCCGGCACGCGCACATTGTCGTAGAACGTGAGGTTGGTGCGGTGGCCCGCCATGGTGTGGAACGGCTGGACTTCGATGCCTTCGGAATCGAGCGGCACGATGAGCAGGGAGATGCCGCGGTGCTTCGGTGCATCAGGGTCGGTGCGGACGGCCATCCAGAGGTAGTCGGCCTGGTGGGCACCGGTCGTGAAGACCTTGCGGCCGTTGATCACCCACTCGTCGCCATCGCGCACGGCGCTAGTCTTCAGCGAAGCGAGATCCGTCCCGGCTTCAGGCTCGGTGTAGCCGATAGCGAATTCGATCTCGGCACGGAGAATGCGGGGAAGGAACTCCTGCTTCTGTTCCTCGGTGCCCACACGCATGAGGGCGGGCCCGACGGTGTTGAGCGTGACCACGGGCACGGGCAGGTTACGGTAGCCCATCTCGTGGTTGAAGGCATGCAAGAAGAGCACGGACTTGCCGCCGCCGCCATACTCCTTGGGCCAGCCGAAGCCGAGGTAACCATCGGCCCCCATCTGTCTCCAAAATGCATGAACTTCCGGTGGCGTCTGGTCATGTGAGCGCGCCATCGCGGCTTTGAGCTCAGGCGTGACGATGCGATCGAGGTAGGTGCGGAACTCCTCCCTGAACGCCTCAACTTCTGGGGGATACTTGAAGTCCATGGAGTCTCCTTCTGGCAGGAATGGTCTTGACCGTCATCCGTTGAACCCAATTGGCACAGTGCCGATTACATGAGCGGCTTCGAGGTCATCCAAAGCTTGGTCGCTGAGTCCGAGAGTTGCGCTGAGAACATCGCGCGTATGCTGGCCGAGCAGCGGGGGAGGCCGGTGATGCGAGGTCTCTATGCCGCTGAACCGGAACGGCCAGAGCTTGAACCGGTGCGTCCCTGTGATCGGGCGTGTGAGTTCCATGAAGAAGCCCAGGTGGGCGAGGTTCGCGTCTTCGGTAAGCTCCGGGGGCTTCACCACACGGCATGCTTTCACGTGCTGTCCCTGGAGCAGCCGCTCCATCTCCTGGCCATCCCGATCCTTGAGGACACTGGCGAGCTGCTCGTCAAGCGCTGCTTCATTCGCCTTACGTGCTGACACCGAGGCGAATCTTTGATCCGCGGCAAGCCCGGCGAGGCCAAGCGCGGTGACGAGCGCGGTGAACTCAGCGTCGCTCGAGACGGCGATGCTGAGCCAATTGTCATCGCCGGCGACGCGGTAGACGTTGTGGGGCGCCATCCATTCGTGTTTGTTGGCGCGGCGCGTGGGCACCGGAGCCCCATGCTGGACTGCGATGTGCTCGGGGGCCCAGAGGCTCTCGAGAGTCTCGCTCTGCGGGACTTCCACAATGGCACCCTTGCCGGTCTGCTCGCGGCGCAGAAGAGCGAGTTCGACCGCCATCACGGCGTGGACGCCGACGACCGGGTCGCAGAACCCACCCGGGATGCGCGGCACGCTATCGGGGTAGCCGGTGATGGATGCGCACACCCCAAGCTGCTCGAACGCGACGCCGTAGCCAACCCAGTTCTCCCAGGGGCCACCCATGCCATAGCCGGGCATGGTCACGGCGATAAGCTTCGGATTGATTTCAAGGATCTTCTCGGGCGTGAGGCCGAGGTTAGGCATCACCCGGTTGGAGAAGTTGCTGATGACCACATCTGCCTGCTCCGCCAGTTGCCGGAAGAGTTCCATGCCCTCGGAGGAGTTCAGATCGAGGGTGATCCCCCGCTTGTCACAGTTGGCATCGTTCCAGAGAGGACCCCGCTCGTACCAATCGTCAAGCGTCGAGCTGACGGCGGTGTAACGGTAGGAGTCCGGGCGCTGGACCGACTCGATCTTGAGCACATCCGCGCCGAGAGCGCCCAGCATCATGGTGGCGTACGGGCCAGACCAGAACCACGTCAGGTCGAGGATGCGGATGCCTTCGAAAGGGCGCGCTGGCGCTGACCCGCTTGTAGCCTGCCGGGAGTGCGCAGGCTGGATAGGCTCCGGACCGCTCGCCTGGAGCGGTCCGCGGACAGCGGGTGGGGTTCCCACTATGGAGTAGGGGACGCGCGGCACCTTCACGGCGAGCTGGTCGATCTCCGCCTCTTTCCAAAAGCCGCGTGCTTCGAGCTGGGGGCAGCGAAGCCGTTCGTCGACCGACTGCACCGACGCCGAAGGTAGCCGCCAGGATTGGGCTTGCGTGACAATCTCGTCGCGTGTGTGCTGGCTAAGCCAGGGGCGGACGCGAGCATACAGTTCCTCGCTGTGGACCACGCGATAAGCGGGTTCGCGGCCGCCGGGCTCGTCCAGCACGTCCGCGATACCCATCATCTGGCAGAGCAGCTCCCAGTGGGCTGCCGTAAGGGGTGAAACGCCGACGTAGCCGTCCTTGCACTCGCCCACCGTGTTCGGCCAGTGCACGCCCGCGCGGCCCTGGAGGGTGCCATTCATGCTCTTCATCAGCCAGGGCGAGACGATGAGCGAAGTCGCGACCGCCTGGGCCGAGATATCGACGAACTGCGGCGCACCGCCAAGGCGCAGGTGGCGCAAAGCGGTCATTGCCGCCATGGCGGCAAACAGCCCGGTCGTCCGGTACATGACTTCGCCGCCGGGACGCAGGGGTTCTCGGTCGGGGTCACCGATCATGCCCGCCCAGCCGCCGAGGGCAACGATACCGAGGTCACTGGCGGTGTAGGAGCTATAGGGCCCGTCTGTCGCGAAAGGCGAGATCAGGACAACGGTTGTCTTGCCTTCGAAGTGCGGACGTACCTCGGATGGCTGCAGGCCGAGGACGCTGGCAGCGAGTTCGCTTTCCACGAAGACGACGTCCGCGGTTTCGCACAGAGCACGTGCGTCGTCGGCCGATACCGGCGAGTTGATCGCGGTCTTCCCGCGGGAGAGCCAGGCCCACGGCGCGCTCTGTCGCTTGCCGCCCGCCTCGAAGTGGGGGGTAGCCATGCGCAACGGCGTGCCGCCCGGGGGCTCGATTATGGTGACGCGCGCGCCCCAGTCGGCAAAGTGCTTCGCGGCCGTCGCGGCCGATCCGTTCGCAGAGATCTCGACCACACGCAAGTTCTGGAGCAGGGTCACGCCGCCCCCACCTTTGCAACCGGACGGAAGTAGGGCATCGAGATCTCCGGCGAGACATCGTCCCAGACGAGTTCAACTGCCCCGTCGATCTCCACGTCCTCCGGCTTCGTTTCCACCAGGAGGCTGGTCATGCGCGGACCTTCGTCCAGGGTAATCGCGGCGATGATGTAAGGTACGTCGGCCGCGAAATCAGGTGACTGTTCGCGCCACGCCACAGTGTAGCTATACAGCTTGCCCCGCCCGCTCGCCTCTACCCACTCGAGCTGGGAGGAGAGGCAGTTGGGGCAGTGACTGCGGGCGTAGTAGAAGATGTGGCCGCTGTCGCAGGTCTGGAGAAGCAGGCGATGCTCCTTGGTCGCATCCCAGAAGGGCTGGGTGATGGGGCTGGGGACCGGGATGGGCACTGTCTCTTTTCGATAGGTTGACATCGCTTAGCCTCCCCTCAGGATGAGCGAAACCTGCTCACTCATGATGCCACCATTGCCGTTGACGAAGACGGTGTCACAGCGCCTGAGCTGGCGGTCGCCCGCACGTCCGGTCATCTGCAGGTAGGCCTCGGTGACGTGCGACATACCGCCGGCGAGCCCGGATTGGCCGAAGCTGAGTTGGCCGCCGTGGGTATTGACCGGGAAATCGCCCTTATAGGTGAGGTTGTGTTCCTCAACGAACTTCGGGCCTTCGCCTTTGGCACAGAAACCCGCGTCCTCGATGGTGAGCAATACCGTAATCGTGTAGCAGTCGTAGAGCGAAGCCAGGTCGATCTCGCCGTGCTTCACACCAGACATCGCCCACGCGCGGTCGGCCGCCGCCTTGATCGGCGAGTGCGTGAAGTCCGGGTCGTAGGTGACGGAGCGGTGGGTGGTGTTTTCGCCGGCCCCGATGATGTAGGCGGGCCGGTTTTTCGCACGCGCGGCGGTTTCCTTGGAGGAAACGACGACGGCTGCACCACCGAAGCATGGCATCACGATTTCAAGCAGGTGCAACGGCTCCACGATCATGGGGGAGTTCAGTACATCCTCGATCGTGAGGGGTGTGTTCCGGAATACTGCCTTGGGGTTGGCGAGAGCGTTGGTGCGTTGATCGACGGCGATTTTCGCCAGCTGTTCGTAGGTTAGCCCGTACTCGTGCTTGTAGCGGTTGGCGATCATCGCGTAGCCGTAGCTGCCCTGGATAGCGCCGAAGGGGATTTCGAACTCAGCCTGGGGCGAGCCCCAGACGCCGCCGCCCCAGTCGCGAGCGCGCTGCGTTGCCGCGGCATGGGGGTTCGTTGGTGGCATGGTGGTCTGGATGATGCAGAGGACGGTATCGCAGAACCCCGATTCGATCGCAGCTGCGGCGCGGAGCACCGCCCCCGCTCCCGCAGCCCCACCGAGGTCCAGCACTTCGGAAAAATGCGATTCAATCCCCATGTACTCAATAAGCGTGGCGGGGATGAACGTCTGTGCCTCAAGAAGGTTGTTTCCGGTGATGAGCCCGTCCACGTCGCGGATGGAAAGCCCGGCATCGGCCAGTGCCTGCCGTGCCAGCTCGGAATACACCTCGACACCCATCCATGTCCGCGACGGTTTGCGCTCGGGCGCAAACTCGGCAATTCCCACTATCGCGGCGTCTCCGCGCAGTCCTCTCATTGCTTTCTCCCGGGGATCAGTAGCTGTGATTTGCGGCTGTCGGACGCGAAGTCTATACAGCTTGTACCACGGGGGACGCTACCGGTCGGCTGCAGAGCTGTCAAGGAGCCGATCTGCCTATGAGCGGCGGCCGCCATCACATATGCCAATCTCACCTCATGCCTCGCATTCGAGGGTCGAGCACGTCGCGCAGCGCATCCCCAAGCATGTTGAATGAATAGACCGTCAGCACGATGGCGAGCCCTGGAAACAGCGCAAGATATGGGTGTTGCTGCATGTCAGGCTGGGCAGCCTGGAGCATCCCGCCCCACGAGGGGAACGGGGGAGGGATTCCGAATCCGAGGAACGAAAGGGAGGTCTCGACAAGAATCACCGCTCCGATCTGAACAGAAGCGTTGATGATCAAAATGGGCGCGATGTTGGGGAGGATATGCCTCAACAAGATTCGCGTGTCAGACGCTCCCGTGGACCGGGCAGCTTCGACGAACAGTCCCTGCTTGACCTGGAGCACCGAGCTGCGGATTACGCGCGAGGAGCCGGCTGTGAAGAGAACTCCGAGCGCCACGATCAAGGTCAACTGGCTTGGAGAGAAAATCGACAGCAGGAAGATAATGAAAATGAGACCAGGAAATGCCTGCCAAATATCGATTAGCCGCTGGATGATGAGATCCGGGAGCTTGCCGTAGTAGCCGGAAACGAGCCCAATAGTTGTCGAGAATACTGCTGCCAGCAGCACCACCCCCAGGCCAATCGTTACCGATGTGCGAGCACCGTAGACTACGCGGCTGAAGACATCGCGGCCCTGATTATCCGTACCAAAAATGTGACTGGACGACGGATCCTGGAAACGATTGAGCAGGTCGAAGTCGCTGTAATGAGACGGAGCGATCACTCCAGGAATTGCGGCGGTGACAAGTAGAGCCAGGATCACTGCCAGGCCAAACGCACCAACGGGCTTGTATCGGATGAAGTCGCGCAAGGCCCTCATCCACCGCCTCACGCGGGAATGGTTGTTGGTGAGAGTCACTTCCAGTGTGGCTGTCTTGGGTGTTGTCATCAAAGTGCTTCGTTCATCGGATTCGAGGGTCGAGGAGCGGATAGGTGAGGTCGACCAGCAAGTTCGTCAGGATGACGACTGTGCCCGATATCAAAACCACTCCCTGGACCGCCGGGTAGTCCCGGTGCTGAACTGAATCGAGGAGAAAACTCCCGAGCCCTGGCAGCCCGAATATCGATTCGAGCACCACGGTTCCGCCCACCACGACTGGCACCTGCAACCCGATGACCGTCACGACCGGGATGAGGGCGTTTCGCATTACGTGGTGGAGCACGGTGCTTCGCTCGCGCAGGCCTTTCGCCCGGGCGGTTCGCACGTAGTCCTGGCGCAGCACCTCGATAACGGTCGAGCGAGTCAGGCGCATGAGGGTGCCCGATAGCGCTGCCCCGAGAATGAGGGCGGGCACCCAGAGCGAGCGGATGTTCGATGCAGGGTCGTCCCATATTTCGGCGTATCGCAATGGGGGCGTCCAGCCAAACCAGACAAAGCCATAGGTGATGGCGAGCAGCGCGAGCCAAAAGCTCGGCACGGCAAGCAGCCACGATACGGTTGAAGGCGTGGTCCAGCACGGCTTGCTGCGCGGCGTCCAGCGTGGTGCCGCGGTGCCGTGCGATGTACC
>JAANMV010003019.1_pt1 | contig 15286 bp, 13 predicted proteins | sample 7279661 | NCBI WGS metagenome assembly JAANMV01 (sample SAMN14094540, study PRJNA606508) | bioreactor metagenome | isolation source: A lab-scale SPAN reactor treating ammonium-rich wastewater day 121 | place: Ireland: Galway | collected 2017-05-16 | reverse complement strand
GATGCTGGTGATGACGTCCCAGGCGGCGTCGGCCAGGCCGGTCTCGGGCGGGGCGGGACGCACGACTTCCACGTGCAGCGTCTCGCCGCGGCGCCAGACGCGGTGGTGGGTGCCGCCGCGGGCGGTCATCCACTCGGTTTCGAAGTCGCGGGCGTCCTCGATCAGGATCTTCAGGTGCGTGGCGGGCGCGTCGGCGGCGAGGCGGTGGCCTTCGCCGAGGGCCGGCCAGGCACTCAGGCCGCGTTCGTCGGGCGCGGTGAGGGAGGCGTAGGCGCGGGCGACGGCCGCGGCGCCCTCACTGAGGCGCGCGGTGACGCGGCCGTCGGTGAGCAGGGCGATGTCCGGGCCGTTTTCGCCGGTTTCGGGCCGGGCTTCGTGGGTGAGGTGGTGCAGGCCCAGGCCCCAGCGGGTCAGGGCGACGCCCAGGTGCTCGGTGAGGGCGGCCTGCAGTTCGGCGGGCGTGGCGCCGCTCTCGGCGAAGGCGGCCAGGCGGCTGTCGAGGCCGGCGCTGGCCATCAGCGCGTCGAAGGTCTGGTACGGGTCGGTGGCCGGGCGGGTCTCCGCGGCCTTGCCGGTCCGGGGGCGGTCGAGGGTGGCGGCGGCGCCACCTGTGGTTTCGGTTTTCGTCTTGGGGCGTGCCATAGCGCTCCTATTATGTCATAAACAGATTGACTTGTGGGGATTTCGGCTGGCATGCAGCCGCAGCGTGGGGGCAGCCACCCACGGCGGCTGCCCCCACACCTGACAACTGCGCTTACTTGGGTTCGTTCACGATGACGATGCGGCCCTCGTTCTGCGCGTTCACGGTGCCCACCAGCTTGAAGTAGTTCACCAGCACGTCCACGTCCAGCGTGCCGGTCTCCAGCTTCTTGGCGTCCTTGAACATCGTGAAGCCGTCACCGCCGGCGGCCGTGAAGTTGTTCATCGCGACCTTGTACACCTGGGTGTCAACGATCGGCTGGCCGTTGAGCGTCACGCTGGTCACGCGGCTGCCCGCGGGGCGGCTCAGGTCGAAGGTGTAGCTCACGCCCTTGCTCACGTGCAGGAACTGGCCCTTGTTCTCCGACCAGGTCGCCACGCCGTGCTCCAGCGCCGCCTTGATCTGCGCGCCGGTCAGGTCCACGATCGTCAGCGTGTTGCCGAAAGGCTGCACGGTGATCGCTTCCTCGAAGGTGATGGGCCCCTTGTCCACGCCGGCCCGCACGCCGCCGCCGTTCTGGAAGGCCATCACGGCCCCGGCCTTCTTGCCGGCTTCCAGCGAGGCGTCCGCCAGGACGTTGGCCATGGTGCTCTCGCGCCGGCGGACCACTTCACGGTTGCCGTTCAGGCCGGTGTCGGTGTTCCCGACCACCTGACGGCGCAGCGCGGCGATCGGCACGCTGAGGGTCTCCACCATCTTCTTCGCGGTGACGTCCTCGGCGATGTCCATGGTCACGGGGATGGGGTTGCCTTCCCAGCTTTCCACGGCGCCCGCGTCGTTGAAGTTGACCTTCAGGCGGCCCAGCACCTTGCCCCACTCCCACGCGGCGACCAGCAGCGTGCGGTTGCCGTCGGGGTTGTTCACGATGGTCGGGTACGGCCCCTCGGAGGCGGGGAAGTCCTTGTTGTCGAAGGTGCCGAGCAGCGTGTGGCTGTGCCCGCCCACGATCACGTCGATGCCGGGCACGGTCGCGGCGACCTGCTGCTCCAGCGCGTACCCCAGGTGCGAGACCAGGAAGATCTTGTCGATGCCCTCGGCCTTCAGCGCCTCGGCGCTGTTCTGGAGGCTGACCATCAGTTCCAGCATCTTCACGTTCGGGCCGGGGCTGCTGATCAGGGGCAGGTCGGGCGTCACTGCGCCGATCACCCCGACCTTCTGCCCGCCGACGTTCAGGACCGCGTAAGGGCGGACCTTGTCTTTCAGGAGCGGCTCGGCGCTCACGTCGATGTTCGTGGCGAGCACCGGGAAGCGCGCCCGGTCGATGAAGCGCGCGAGGGCCTCGGGGCCGTTGTCGAACTCGTGGTTGCCCACGGCCATGGCCTGGTAGCCCATGTGGTTCATGAACAGCACGTCGGCCAGGCCCTGGTACACGTTGTAGAACAGCGTGCCCTGGAAGGTGTCGCCGCCGGACAGGACCAGCGGGTTGACGTCGCTGCTGGTGAACTGGCGGATCAGGGTGGTCTGGCGGGTGTAGCCGCCGTACATGTTCTCCCCGATCTTCACGGGTTCGAGGTGGCCGTGCAGGTCGTCGGTGTGCAGGACCGTGACGGTGAGGGGCGCGGCGGAGGCGGTGCCGAGCAGAAGAGCCGTCAAGACGGACAGGTTGCGCATTTTCATGCCGGCAAGTCTAGCGAATGAGGCCGGGACGAACGTGAACGGGCGTCATCACGCAACGGGTGGGTTCCCCCGGGTCAGCCCGCCCCACCCGGCCGGGCCAGCAGGGTGTTCCCGACCCGCCGGCGCAGGTCCTGAATGTCGATGCTGGTGTGGCGGCTGGGATGCACCCGGTTCGTGAGCAGCGTCCAGGCGAGGCCCGCCTGCGGGTCCACCCACACGCCCGTGCCGGTGAAGCCCGTGTGCCCGAAGGCCGCAGGGCTGCACAGGCTCCCGCCGCTCCAGCCTGCGCAGGCCTGCACGAACGCCAGCGTGCGTTCCGGGGCGGCCGGGCGGGCGGCGGCCGCCTGCGCCGCCGGCGACAGCCAGCCGCCGCGCAGCAGGGCCTCGGCCTGGTCCAGCACGCCCGCCAGGGTGCCGAACAGGCCCGCGTGTCCGGCCACGCCGCCCTGCGCGCCGGCGTTCTCGTCGTGGGTCTCGCCACGCAGCACCCGCTCACGCCACGCGCAGCGTTCGGTGGCCACGCTCCGCGCCGGGTCCGGCTTGAAGGTCAGGCCGGCCGGCAGGGGGAAGTCCCGCAGCGGCACGCCGCGCACGCGTTCCAGCACGCGGCCCAGCAGCATGTACCCCAGGTCGCTGTACACCACCGGGCCCGGCTCCGCGAGCGTCCAGGGTTCCTGCATGAAGCGCGCGCGGATCGTCGCCTCGTCGCCCCAGGTGTACAGCGGCACCCAGGCGGGCAGGCCGGCGGTGTGGGTCATCAGCTGCCGGAGCGTGCGGGCCTTGAGGGGTGTGTCCTGCATCCAGGCCAGCTCCGGCAGGTGCCGGGACAGGGGATCGTCCAGGTCCAGCAGGCCGTCCTCGGCGGCGCGCAGCACCTCCCGCGCGGTGAACAGCGGCTTGGTCAGGCTCGCCAGGTCGAAGAGGTGGGTCTCCTCCAGCGGCGCGGCCTGCGGGAACAGCGCCGCGTGCCCCAGCACCAGCGTCTCGCGCCGACCGGCCGCGTCCACCACGCCCAGCGCCGCGCCCGCCAGGTCCCGCCGGTCCGTAAGGTGGGCGAGCAGGTCACGTGTCCGCGTAGGAATCAGCGGGGGATTCACCCCGTCACCTCGCCCGGGCCGTCCAGCGCGGCGCGGGCGTGACCCTGCACGCCGTCGAGCAGGCGGGCGGCCTCGTCCGCGCCGACGCCGCGGCGCAGCATCACGATGGCCGTCTTCACCTGCCCGCCCGCCGCCGTCAGGGCCGCGCGGGCGGCCGGTTCGTCCACCCCGGCGCCGTGCTGCACCAGCCGCAGGGCCCGGGCCTCGAGCTTGGTGTTGCTGGCGCGGACATCCACCATCAGGTTCCCGTACACCTTGCCCAGCCGGACCATCAGCGCGCTGGACAGGGTGTTCAGCGCGATCTTCTGCGCGGTTCCGGCCTTCAGGCGGGTGCTGCCGCTGATCACCTCCGGCCCGGTGTCCAGCAGCACCGGGCAGTCCACCTCCGCGAGCAGCGGCGCGCCCGGGTTGTTCGCCAGGCCCACCGTCAGCGCGCCCAGGGCCCGGGCCTGCCGGGCCGCGCCGCGCGGATACGGCGTGGTGCCGCTGGCCGCCAGGCAGAGCACCACGTCGTCCGGCCCGACCCCAGCCGCCCGGACGTCGGCGGCGCCCAGCTCGGCGTCGTCCTCGGCGCCCTCCACTGCCTCCCGGATGGCCTTCTCGCCGCCGGCGATCAGGGGCACGGCCCGCTCCACCGGCCAGGAGAAGGTCGGGGTAAGTTCGGTGGCGTCCAGCACGCCCAGGCGGCCGCTGGTGCCCGCGCCGGCGTACACCAGCCGCCCACCGCGCTGCAGCCGGGGCAGCGCCGCCTCGACCGCCCGGGACAGGGCGGGCACGGCGGCCTGCGCGGCCTGCACGGCCCGGAGCTGATCGTCGGTGAAGGCCCGGACCAGACCCGGCACGTCCAGGGTGTCCAGGTGCGCGTGTTCCGGGGCGAGCGCCTCGGTCTGGCGGAAGTCGGGCGGCCGGGTGTCGTCGGCGGGGGCCTGCGAGGTCGTCATGGTTCGGACTCCTGGAAGAGCGGGGGGAGGGAGGGCAGGCTGAGCTTTCCGCCACTGACGGCGCGGCGCGCGCCGGTCGTGTGCGGCAGGGTGTTCGGCCAGCCCTGCGCGCGGGCGTAGCCCAGGAACGCGAAGGCGGCCGCTTCGCGGGTCGCGTCGGTGAACCCCTGGGCATCCCAGCCCAGGGCCGGGAAGTCCCGCAGCGGCACCGGGCCGAGCAGCCGGGCCAGGTCGCGGCGCAGGGTGGGGTTGCGCGCCCCACCGCCGGCGATCACGACCTCCTGCGGCGCCCCGGGCAGGAAGCGTGCCAGCGCGCCGGCCACCGTGTGGGCGGTCAGTGCGGTGGCGGTGGCCGCCAGGTCCGGAAGGCTCAGGTCTGGCGCGGCCGGCAGGCGGGCCAGGGTCCAGACCTCCCGCCCGGTGGCCTTGGGCGGCGGGCGGTGCAGTTCCGGGTGGGCCAGCCACGCCTCCAGGGTAGGGGCGTGCACGGTGCCGGCCGCAGCGAGGCGGCCGTCCTCGTCGCAGGTCTGCCCGGCGCGGGCGGCGATCTCGTCCAGCAGGCAGTTGCCGGGCCCGGTGTCGAAGGCCACCACCCGCCCCGGGTCGGTGCCGTGCAGCGCGGTGATGTTCGCCAGGCCGCCCACGTTCAGCAGCACCCGGTTCACCCCCGGCTGCGCGTACAGGGCGTAGTCCGCGAACGGCACCAGGGGCGCGCCCACGCCGCCCGCGGCGATGTCGGCCGGGCGGAAGTCGGCGACCACGGGCCGCCCGCAGGTTTCGGCAATCACGGCCGCCTCGCCCAGCTGCAGCGTGGCCGGCCGGGCCCAGCCGCGCGCGGCGTCGGGCTGCGGGTGGTGCTGCACGGTCTGCCCGTGCGAGGCGATCAGGTCGGCCTGCGCGGCCAGCGGCGCGGCGGCCGCGGCGAGCGCCTCGCCCAGCCACCAGTGCAGCTGCGTGAGCGCCTCGCTGCCCAGTTCGCCGCGCATGGCCCGCAGCACGGCCTCCCGCAGGTCCGGGGCGAAGGGCGTGAAGACGTGCTCGACCACCCGCCCGCGCGGCATGCCGGCCGGCAGGCCCGGCCAGGGCGCGCCGGTCCCGATCTCCGGCCAGCCGGGCAGTTCCAGCAGCGCGGCGTCCACGCCGTCGGCACTCGTGCCGCTCATCAGCCCCAGGACGCGCGGGGCGCGGGTGGCGCCGCTCATGCCTGCATGTCCTCGGCGTGGAGTTCCATCACGAAGTCGTAGCGGTCCCCGCGGTAGTGGGCGCGGGCGAACTCGATGGGCTGGCCGTCCCGGGTCCAGGAGACCCGTTCGGTGGCGATCAGCGCCGAGCCTTCCGGCACGCCCAGCGCCGCGGCGAGCTCCGGCGTGGCGTTCACGGCCCGCAGGTGGCGGATGGCGCGGTGCGGCGTGAGGCCCTGACGGGAGAGCAGGGCGTACAGGCTGGCGTCGGTGACGTCGGCGGCGGTGAGCGGTCCCACCCGGGAGGCCGGCAGGGTGCTTTCCTCCACGGCGAGCGGTTCGGTGTCGGCGGTGCGCAGCCGGCGCAGGCGGTAGACGGTCTGACGCGGCGCGAGGGCCAGCGCCATCGCCTCGGCGGGGCTGGGGCGGGCCTGTTCGAAGTGCAGGACGCGCGCGCCAGGCCGCTGGCCGCGCGCGCGGATGTCCTCTGAGAAGGATTCCAGCAGGCCCAGGGTGCGGGTGTCGGGGCTGCTCGGCCCGGCCGGGGCGACGAAGGTGCCGCTGCCGTGGCGGCGCTCCAGCAGGCCCTGTTCGGCCAGCCGGGAGAGGGCCTGGCGGACGGTGACGCGGGAGACGCCCAGGCGGGAGGCGAGGTCGCGTTCGGCGGGCAGGGCGCTGCCGGCCGGCAGTTCGCCGGCGCGGATGCGGGCTTCCAGGCCGTGGGCGACCTGGAGGTACACCGGCGTGGCGCTCGCGGTGTGCAGCTGGATGCCCCAGGGGGCGGGCAGCTCGGGCATGATGCCAGGACCATACCACCCCAAGACCACTTCGTCACCTGCTTGCAAGTGGTGCGTGAATGGTATTAGTCTGGTTCAAGCAACTTCAAACCTGAACCCAGGACCACCCGGTTCACCCGCCCCCCCTCCGGAGGTATCCATGCTGAAACGCACCACCCTGGCCCTCGTGTCCCTCACGCTCCTCGGCGGGGCGCTCGCCGCCCCCAAGAAGATGACCGGCCTGAGCTCCCTGGGCATCGTGAACGGCAAGCCCGGCGGCACCTACACCCTGCCCCTCGGCGACGGCCCGCAGAGCCTGATGTACTACGGCGCCATCGACGGCAACCTCGGGCAGCTCGCCGCCCAGATGTTCGACGGCCTGGTCGAGTTCAACCTCTCCACGTACAAGATCGAGCCCGCCCTGGCCGAATCCTGGACCATCAGCGGTGACGGCAAGACCTACACCTTCAAGCTCCGTTCGGGCGTGAAGTGGAGTGACGGCCAGGACTTCAACGCCGACGACGTGATCTTCACGTACCGGAACATGATCATGAACCCCGAAGCGAAAGCCGGGGACGCCGGGAACTTCAAGCAGGGCACCGAGAACATCACCATCTCCAAGGTGGACAGCATGACCGTGCAGTTCAAGCTGCCCAAGCCCGCCCCCGCCTTCCTGCTGCAGCAGCGCTACCCGATCATGCCGCAGCACAAGCTCGCCAAGTACGGCCAGGAAAACGGGGCGAAACCCGCCGACATCAACAACGCCTGGCCCACCAACGTGAGCGCCGCCGAAGTGGTCGGCACCGGCCCCTTCAAGTTCCAGAGCTACACCGTGGGGCAGAAGATCACCCTGGCCCGCAACCCCAACTACTGGAAGGTGGACGCCGCCGGGAAGAAACTCCCCTACCTCGACCGCCTCGAGTACCTGGTCATCCGCGACCCGCAGGCGCAGCTCAACCAGTTCCTGGCCGGCAACCTCGACCAGCTCAACAGCAGCGGCGCGCAGTTCCCCGATCTGAAGCAGCGCGAAGTGGCCGGCGCGCCCTTCAAGGTCATGCGCTTCACCGCCCTGTTCGGCAGCCCGCCCTTCGTCGCGTACAACTTCGACGCAAAAGACCCGCAGCTCGCCAAGATCTTCAGCGACGTGCGCTTCCGCCGCGCCATGCAGTCCGCCATCAACCGCGAGCGCATCATCGACACCGTGTACAACGGGCTGGCCAGCCTCCCCGGGCACGGCGTCGCCCCGGCCAACAAGGCCTTCTACACCAACACCACCAAGCAGCTCGGCAGCTTCAGCCTGGACGCCGCCGACCGCGCCCTGGACGCCATGGGCCTGAGCAAGAAGAACTCGGCCGGGATCCGCCTGATGCCCAACGGCAAGCAGCTCGAATTCGACCTCACCTACGCCACCGACAGCGCCGCCTACCCGCCCATCGCCACGATCATCCAGAGCGACTTCGCGAAGATCGGCGTGAAGGTCAACCTCAAGGGCATCCTGAACAGCAAGCTGATCAGCACCGGCCAGAGCGGCGACTGGGAGATGATCCTCGCGGCCTTCGGCGACCAGCCCGACCCGGAACTGCGCCGCCCCATCTGGCAGCCCGGCGGCAGCCTGTACTACTGGCACCGCTCCACGCAGCCCGCCAAGGACGGCGACCCCGGCATCGTCGCCAAGATGTTCCCCTGGGAAAAGGAGATCTACAACATCTTCAACCAGGCGGCCACCACCACCAGCGCCGCGCAGCGCAAGGCCCTGTACACCCGCTGGCAGCTGATCTTCGCGCAGAACCTGCCGGTCACGCCCATCGCCAAACCCGAGAACGTCGGCGCCGTGAGCAACAAGTTCGGCAACTACGTGTACAACCTCGGCTCCATCCCCGGGTACAACCCCGTCCCGCTCATCTACCAGAAGTAACCAGGCCCTGACGTGAAGGGCGGGGCATTCAGGCGTCAGGCCTGCACGTCCCGCCCTTCACGCTTTCCCTCACGCAAAGAGCCCCCACCCATGACTGACCCTGACCTCACCCCCACCCGCCCGGGCGGCCCGGCATGCTGAACTTCACGCTGCGCCGCATCCTGGGCATGATCCCCACCCTGCTGGTCATCAGCGCCATCTGCTTCGCGGTGATCCAGCTGCAACCCGGCAGTTACCTCGACCAGTACCTCGACGACCCCCGCGTCACGCAGGAAACCGTGCAGAGCATCACCCGGCAGCTGGGCCTGGACCAGCCCGCCTGGGCGCAGTACCTGAAATGGGTGCAGGGCATCGTGACCCGCTTCGACTTCGGGTTCTCCTTCGCCAACTCCCGCCCGGTCACCAGCATGATCTGGGACTCGCTGGGCTGGACGGTCTTCCTCGCCCTGGTCACCATGCTCGTGACCTGGCTGGTCGCCGTGCCGCTCGGCGTGTACACCGCCCTGAACCGCTACGGCAAGGCCGCCACCACCATGAACTTCTTCGGGTACGTGAGCCTCGCCACGCCCGACTACCTGGTCGCCATGCTGCTCTCCGCTCTCGTGCTCTCCATGGGCGGGCAGAACGTCAACGGCCTGTTCAGCCCCGAGTACATCGACGCGCCGTGGAGCTGGGCGCGGGTCGTGGACCTGCTCGGCCACCTCTGGATTCCCATCATCGTGCTGGGCCTCGAAGGCGTGGCCAGCATCATGCGGCAGATGCGCGCCAGCATGCTCGACGTCGTGAACCAGGACTACGTGCGCACCGCCCGCAGCAAGGGCCTGACCGGTCAGGTGGTGCTGTGGCGGCACATCTTCCGCAACGCCGTGAACCCCCTGGTCAGCATCGCCGGCATGAGCCTCCCCAACCTGATCAACGCCAGCATCATCGGCAGCGTGGTGCTGAACCTCCCCACCATCGGCCCGCTGCTGTACGACAGCCTGATCAACAAAGACCAGTACCTCGCCATGACCATGCTGCTGCTCAGTGCGTTCCTGCTCCTGATCGGGAACCTGCTGGCCGACCTGGCCCTGGCCTGGGTGGACCCCCGCGTGAGGTTCGAATAATGGACAGCCGACTCATGCTCGACCGAATCAAGAAGAGTGAACGGCCGTCCGCGAACGGTGGGGGCCACGGGACACTTCACCGCCTCACTCCTGGGGCCAGGTCTGGCAGGGCTTTACACCCCTTTGGGAGGCCTGCATGACCACCGTGACCTCGCAGGGGGAGCGCCTCCGGGTCGCCGAGCGCCGCTCGCCGCTGCAGCTGGCCCTGCGCCGCTTCCGGCGCAACCGGGTGGGCGTGCTGAGTTTCTGGGTGCTGGCCTTCATGTACCTGGTGGCGCTGTTCGCGCCGTTCCTGGCGCCGTACAGCATCAAGGAGCAGCACGAGGAACACCCGTACGCCCGCCCCAGCGGCATTCACCTGATCCACCAGGGGCAACTGCGCGGCCCGTTCGTGTACGGCACGAAAACCGAGCGGGACCCGGTCACGTTCGCCCGCAAGACGACCGTGGACCGGGACAACCCGATTCCCCTGCGCTTTTTCGTGCAGGGTGACGAGTACCGCTTCCTGGGCCTGATTCCCGCCCGGCTGCACCTGTTCGGCGTGCCGGACGGCCAGTACTACTTCCCGCTGGGCACCGACAAGTTCGGCCGTGACCTGCTGTCCCGCATGCTGGTGGGGTCGCAGGTGAGCCTCACGGTGGGCGTGGTGGGCATCCTGATCAGTTTCGCGCTGGGCATCGTGCTGGGCGGCATCAGCGGCTACTACGGCGGCTGGGTGGACGGCCTGATCCAGCGCGTGGTGGAGGTGCTGCTGTCCTTCCCGCGCCTGCCGATCCTGCTGGCGCTGTCCACCATCATTCCCGCGAAGTGGCCCAGCACGCTGGTGTACCTGGGGATCGTGGCGGTGCTGGCGTTCATCGGCTGGGCGGGCCTGGCGCGCGTGATCCGCGGGCAGGTCATGAGTGCCCGCAACATCGACTACGCGCAGGCCGCGCGCGCCCTGGGCGGCAGCGACCTGCGGGTGATCCTGCGGCACATCATGCCGAACCTCAGCAGCTTCCTGATCGTGACCGCCACGCTGGCCCTGCCGGGCTACATCCTGGGCGAGAGCGGCCTGAGCTTCCTGGGCCTGGGCATCAAGGAACCCATGGCGTCCTGGGGCCTGCTGCTGAAAGACGCCTACACCGACGGGGCCTTCAAGAGCTACCCCTGGCTGCTGCTGCCGGGCCTGATGATCACCATCAGCGTGCTGGCCTTCAACTTCATGGGCGACGCCCTGCGCGACGCCGCCGACACCCAGAGCCGCTAGGCCTGCCCCCGCCCTGCGCCGAGCCTGCTTCGGCGCCGGTCCATTCCGACCCTGACTTTTCCTTCCTTTCCTCCTGGAGGCCGCCATGAACCGTACGACCGTCTGTCTGCTTGCCGTCACCACCGCCCTGAGCCTGTGCAGCGCCACCGCGCAGTCCAAGAGCAACGTTCCCGCCAGCCTGTTCCAGACCACCGGGAAAAAGGGCGGCACGCTGACCCTGAGCCTGGTGTCCAGCCCGCAGAGCTTCAACTACTTCGCGGTGCTGGACAACAACAGCTACACCGTGATGAACAACGTGCTGGACCGCCTGATCACCCTGGACCCCGGCACGAACAAGCTGTACCCGGCCCTGGCCGAAAGCTGGACCTTCAGCCCGGACGGCCGGGTCGCCACCCTGAAACTCCGCCGGGGCGTGAAGTGGAGTGACGGGCAGGCCTTCAACGCCGACGACGTGATGTTCACCCTCGAGGACGTCGCCAGCAACACCGGCCTGAAGGCCAACCAGTCCGCGGTGTTCAAGGTCGGTAAGGACCCCCTGAAGTTCGAGAAGGTGGACGCCTACACCGTGCGGGTCACCGCGCCCAAGCCGTACGGGGCGATGTTGCAGGCCCTGACCTTCGTGCCGATCCTCCCGCAGCACAAGCTCGCCAAGTACCAGCCGCTCAAGGACCCCGAGGGCTTCATGAAAGCCTGGGCGACCAACACCGCCCTGGGCGACATCGTCGGCACCGGGCCCTTCATCCTCAGCAACTACACCGTGGACCAGAAGGTCACCCTGGTGCGCAACCCGAACTCCTGGCGGCGCGACCCGGCCGGCACGCAACTGCCGTACATGGACCGCCTGGAGTACCTGATCATCAAGAGCCCGGAAGCGCAGATCAACTCCTTCAGGGCCGGGCAGCTCGACAGCGCGCCCATCACCGGCGCGCAGTTCCCGGACCTGAAACGCCAGGAGCTCGCTGGGGCGAACTTCAGCGTGATCCGCGGCGTGGGCCTGAACAACCCGCCCGTGCACCTCGCGTTCAACCAGGACAGCAAGGACCTGGCGCTGAAAAAGGCGTTCAGCGACCTGAAGTTCCGCCAGGCGATGGAGCTCGCCGTGAACCGCGACCGCATCATCGACACGGTGTACAACGGCCTGGCCAGCTACCCGGGCTTCGGCGTGGCGCCCATCAGCGAGTGGTTCAACCCGGTTACCAAGGGCATGTTCCCGAAATTCAACCTCGCGCAGGCCGCCGCCCGCCTGGACGCCCTGGGCTACCGGGACACCAACCGCGACGGCGTGCGCAACCACCCGGGCGGCGGAAACCTGGAGATCGACCTGCTGCACGCCGCGGACAGCAGCATCATGCCCGGCATCGCCACGATCATCCAGAGCGACTTCGGGAAGATCGGCGTGAAGGTCAACCTGCGCGGCGTGACCGGCAGCACCGTCCTGCCCACCAGCATGAGCGGGAATTTCGAGGCGGTGCTTGGCACGTTCGGCGACCAGCCGGACCCGCAGCTGCGCAAGGACATCTGGCAGCCTGGCGGGGCGCTGCACTTCTGGCGCCGCAGCCTGCAGCCCGCGCAGGAAGGCGGCACGCCGAACATGGACCTGATGCAGCCGTACGAGAAACGCACCTGGGACCTGTTCGCGCAGGCTGAAGCGAGCGGCAACCAGGCCACCCGCAAGAAGCTGTACAACGAGTGGCAGCTGCTGTTCGCGCGGAACCTGCCGGTCATCCTGATCGCCAAGCCGGACAGTGTCGCCGCGTTCCAGAAGCGCATCGGGAACTTCTACGTCCGGAACAACGCCGTGATCAGCAGCAACTACACGGTGTTCGAGAAGTAACGGTGACCGGCCTGACAACCTGCGGGGGCCGCCCGGCCCCCCTCCCCCACCGGGAAGCGCCGTGACGGGGCCCCTGACCGGCCTGGAGCGGCTGCTGGCGGATCCGGCGCGCGCGGACGGCTGGGGCCGGGTGGGTCTGCTCACCAACCCCAGCGGCGTGACCGGCGACCTGACGCCCTCGGCGGTGGCCCTGCAACGCGTGGGCGTGCCGCTCGTGCGGCTGTTCGGGCCGGAGCACGGCGTGGACGGCAGCGGCGCGCCTGGCGAGGCGCCGGACGCCGGCACGGACGCCGCGAGCGGCCTGCCCACCAGCGTGCTGTACCACCTGACCGACGCCGAGACCGCCGGGCGCCTCGCCGGCCTGGACACCCTGCTGGTGGACCTGGTGGACGTCGGCGTGCGCTTCTACACGTACATCAGCACCGTCCGGGACGTGCTGCGCGCCGCCCGGGCCCTGGGGCTGCGGGTGGTCATCCTGGACCGCCCGAACCCCATCGGGTTCACGGTGGAAGGCCCGCCGCTCCAGCGCCCGGAGTTCCGCTCCTTCGTGGGCGTGACCCAGGCGCTGCCCCTGCGGCACGGCCTGACCCTGGGCGAGGTGGCCCGGGTGCTCGCCGCCGAGGAGGACACCCTGGTGGACGTGATCCCCACGGACGCCCCGGACGGCTGGCACCCGGGCCGGCCGTGGGTGCCGCCCAGCCCGAACCTGCCGGACCTCACGAACATCCACCTGTACCCGGGCACGTGCCTGATCGAGGCGCTGGACGCCAGCGAGGGGCGCGGCACCGCCCTGCCCTTCCGGCTGGTGGGCGCGCCGGGCGTGGACGCCCCCGCGCTGGCTGCGGAGGTGAACCGCCGGGACCTGGGCGTCACGGCCCGCCCGGCGTACTTCACGCCCACCACCAGCAAGCACGCCGGGCAGCGCTGCGCCGGCGTGCAGTTGCACGACACCGGACGCCCTTTGCGGGTCCTGCCGCTGGGCCTGACCCTCTTCACGGCCCTGGAAGCGGCCGGCGCGAAGCGCAACCCGGACTGGCTTCAGAAACTCCTCGGTGTTCCCGCAGACACGGTTCCATCCAGTCCCGATGCTGCCCTGACGGCCCTGGCGGGCTGGCAGGCGGCGGGCGGGGCGGCGGCTCTTTCCCTTCGCCCTTTCTGGCTGTACCCCCGTCAAGGAGACCCGTCATGACCCACGCGCACAAGTTCACCGCCCTGGTTTCCGCCCTGCTGCTCGCCGCGTGCGGCAGCACCCCCCAGCCCCAGACCGGTCAGGCGCAGGCCGGCCTGCCGGACACGCCCGCGCTGAACAGCCAGGCGGTCCGGACGCCGGGGCCGCACACCGGTCCGCGCGGGCAGGGGCAGCAGGAACTGCGGGGCCTGTGGGTGGACGGCTTCGGGCCCGGCATGAAGACCCCGGCCGAGATCGACCAGCTGGTCGCCACCGCGAAGGCGATGAACGTGAACGTGCTGTTCGCGCAGGTGGGCCGGCGCGGGGACTGCTATTGCAACAACGCCGCGATGCCCCGCACGAACGACCCGGCCGTGCCGGCCGGATTCGATCCGCTCGCGGACCTGCTCGGCAAGGCGCACGCGCAGGGCATTCAGGTGCACGCCTGGATCATCACGACCGCCATCTGGAACAGCGTCACGCCGCCCACCGATCCCACACACGCCTTCAACGCGCACGGCCTGAAGGCCACCGGGCGGGACTACTGGCTGATGGTGAAAAATGACGGCACCACCCGCGGCGGCAGCGACTGGCTGCTGGACCCGGGGCACCCGGACGCTGCCGAGTACATCAAGCAGATGTACGTTTCCGTACTCCCGCTTGTAACTACGGCGTTTCCTGCGTCTGGCACGCCTCTCTCCCTTCAACTTGCCGTGTAACTCGGGAGTGGGCGGGGGCGTCCGCTCAGAATCTGAGGAGGGGTTTACACGAGTCAACCCCCTGGGAAAGGGGGGCTGTCAGAAGCTGAAGGGGTGTCAGGGCTTATCCGGGAACACCTGCCGGGTCGTGTTGATCATCCCGGATAGGAACACAGCCCAGCCGGCGATGAAGGCCAGCCACCACGCGCCCTCTCCCCCACCCAACCACACCGCCACCCCTGTACCTGCGGCGAGGGCAGCGGCTGCCCACCCAATGAAGATCAGTGCGCCGATCACCCAACGGCCCACGCCCTCGAAGGACTGCCCGCTCATGCCTGCGCCTCGTGCTGGGCGAGCGCGGAGAGGCCAGCGGGCGTGATGTGACTGACCGTCCCGCCCGCAAACGAGTGACTGAACTCAATGAACCCCAACCCGTCCAGGGCGTAACAGTCCCCCACATCCACCGGGGCGAACACGTGCCAGCCCACCACGTGCGCGGCCGGGTTGCCATACGCCGCGATGAGCTGCGCACCCTGCTTGAGGTCTCGGAGCACCTGCACTTGAGAGTCAGTGAGTGCCACGCCGTCGCCTCCACTGCGGAGAGCAGCGCGGCAAGCAGGGCCTGGGCTGGGGTGGGGGCGCATGCGTGGCTCAGGTGCTCGAACTTCCCGGAACGGACGACGACGGTCCAGTCCCGGTCCGGCCCGTTGCCCTGAAGGCTGTGAACCCAGCCGCGCGTCTCGATCTCCTCACGGCAGGCGTACTCAAGTACTGGGGGCTTCAGGTCATCCTCCCAGTCACCGCACGGGCCAGAGAGCCAGTACGCGTAATACTCGCGGCCCTTGTACTTTGCCTCGAAGTACCCGTCGCCGTCGTTGTCGTGAAAACTGAACCTATCCGGTATTGCCTGGGCGGCCCGCTGGAGCAGGGCGGGCAGATCAGCGGTCATGGGAGGACTCCGGGGTGAGTTTCAGGTTGCTGCTCGTCGGCAGGCCCCGCTTCTG